>Ga0100391_1002198_pt1 | contig 20881 bp, 8 predicted proteins | sample CryGeymeta201515_FD_81541 | JGI IMG/M metagenome (GOLD analysis project Ga0100391, IMG submission 81541) | Groundwater microbial communities from Crystal Geyser aquifers in Utah, USA - Crystal Geyser metaG 2015-15 | ecosystem: Environmental > Aquatic > Deep subsurface > Groundwater | place: USA... | reverse complement strand
CCGATTTCTCCCGATGTGTTCCTGTTTCTGAGTGGGAGACGGGATGGGGCATTTCGGGTCATTCCGGTGACGTCGGCTTCGGGTCTCCTTGTCTCACGTTCCCTTCGGCTGGCTCTGAAAAGACTTCTCATTTTTTATTTGTTGTGACTTGTGACATTGTGTTCTATACTACCAGGTACTGTACTAGCTACTCTAGTACTCTAGTCTACTCGTAGCGACTACAGTACTAAGTAGAGTGCCACTACTACTATTAGCTACTCGGGTACTAGCTAGTACTGGTGGTAGTAGAGTAGTACTAGCTCTACTAGTAGTACTCCTAGCTAGAGTTGTCGTAGAGTAGTACCAGGTACCTCGTCCTGAGAGGACCGTACTAGCTACCGTATTGTACTCTACTTCGTGATCCCTTAACGTCCGATAGATATTATCTGGAATGACCTTCCAGGTTCTACCATTTAGCTATGGTAGTGGTACTAGTAATACTACTTGGGCAGTACACCTGGGCTTGTTATGCGACTCTCAAAATGGCGCGTAAACGATACCATTGGGTGCGCCAGAAAAAATGGACTTGAACAACACATGTTTCTGTCAATCGTACTCGGAGAGTGTACCTGGTACTGGTAGTGTTCTCAGGATGGAATTCAAGATTCAAGGGAAGTCTTTCAGCATTTCAGCATTTCAGCATTTCAGCATTTCAGCAGCAACTCTCATAAAAAGCAACAGAAACAAACATGGAAGCGAACCCTTCTATAATACAGTAGAAACCAAACAAATAATAAAAAACACAGAGCATCATTCATCAAAACGTAAAAGACAAGTAAGAACGAGAGCCATGACCTCTACCACCCCTCCCTCAAGGACCCTGGACAACCGAAAGAAGATCCTTCATCAATTAATTACGTGCGAATTGGACATCAGTTCTATCCAAAAGGTACTCAGAGAACATCATATTGGGTTTTCAACAAGTCTTAATAAACCAGACGTATCCGAACTACTCCGCCAAGTTCTAGAAATGGATATGCCGCTATCAGATCTGATAGAGTTGAGACTGGAAGAAATGCTCGCCCTACAACAATCCAAACAGAACAAGTTATTGTTGCATAGAGATGTGTTAGTGTCACGACTAACATCGAGAAAAATATTTGCTCATGACACGGATACAATTCAAGAACTACAAAGGAAACTATGTCACGGCTTGCAGCAAGAGAAAATAACGCTCGAAAAACAGCTAAAAGCCACCAAGAATGCAAGGACAAACGCAGATCTGGACACAGAGACACAAACACAAACAGAGAAGGAAACGATCTCAGAGAATAGTGGACACAAGAGTTCTGTGTTGTTGCTGACAACCGACCAACGACGACGCATGGAACAGAACCGAAAAAGAGCTTGGGACTTGCAAGCACATCATCATCATCGTGTTCGAGAGATGGAAGCTAACAAGACGGCTAGATTTGCAGTCAGCCCTACCCGAACATCCGACATTACTACCAACAAGCGAAATAGTAGTGAGGTTGTAGAAACCGACAAAGAAAGTCCACCGGGTTCTTCCGTGCCACTGAATTCGCCTTTCAAGACACAGACACTGCATCATCATACGACATTGACTCGCCAACCAATCTCACCCTTTCATTCTCCCGTCCGAAGGATGCCCTTGGCGAACAACAACGCCTCTTCTACAGTTTTAAGTGTGATACCTGGTAAGCCTCCTACCAATTCCTTTTCGTATAAGATGACATCGGACAAGACGCATCCAACTACTGATCCGGTGTCGCCGCCCTCCACCCAAAAAGTACGGGTCGTAAACCCCTATAGAAAGAAAGCATCGGAAAAGGAAAAGACGCATCTAACCGCTAATCTGGTGTCGCCGCTCTCAACAACAAAAGCACAAGAAGTCGTGAACCCCTATAGAAAGACAGCAGTTTCGTTTCACTTGCCCGATCGATGCATTCGATGTGGTAATGATAGTATACCCGGACAAATAGTGGCATCCAACATTTGCATAGTTTGGACGCATGAAGGAAAGCTAACGAAGGAGTTTGAACGGCGTGATCTTTCATCGAAGTCTCTTCGATGGACATGCTGTGGCCGTGTGGAGTTGCAGCCGTGCTATGTTGGCATTCATCAACGCCAGCATGATCACCAAGAAGAAGTAGACCAAACTACGCTTCCATCATCACCACGTCATCAATGCGACTGTCATCAACCTGCTCTTTTCACGCGTACTAAAAAGCCCAACTCACCCAATCGTGGTCGCTATTTCTATCGCTGCGGTAATTGTCATTACTTTCGATGGGTGGATGAAAGTCTGGGGCTTCCCAAGGACATTCATCGCATCGCATCGGATGGAGTGCGCGAGTGGGAGTGTCTTTATGCTAACCCGTACCACGAAAGTAGCATTTGTTGTGACGAATCAACCACATCCAGTCGCGCACACCATCGCAAACGATTGGTAGCGGCCTTGTGCTTGCAGTACATGAGTGCCGACGTTGGTGGTACAACTGTCACTCTAGGTGAACTGGTAGAGAATATTATGGCACTGTCTAAAATCCACAATGTTGCTGATGAAATCTTACAACGGCTTGCGCCAATGACAAAAGAGCAAATCATTCGACGCTTCGGTGCCTCTAGTATGGAAGCGGGGAATAACCATGCGCTGATGGCGAGGGATCTCAATGAGGGTGAATGTCAAAGTATAGTGTTGGATTGGCTACGTACGAGTCCATTGGTACGTTCACTGGGCATTCGAATCCTGAAACAAAGTGAGGGAGGAGAAGGATATGATGCTTCTGATGATGACAAGCACGGCAATACGTGCGAAACAAGAATTTTCGTGCAAGGATTGAAGAACTACCTTGCGGTTTGAAAGTTACACAGTGACAGTGTTTACATTGCATTATTTGAGACATGTTTGTGTTGCACACTGCTGTTTGAATGATATTGCATTTATACATATCACTAGACTATTACACGGACACTGCTCAACAACCAATATTCGTTTATGCTGAAAGTGCACTTGACTTTTTATTTACCATAGCTGAAACATGAGATATTTTTTAATTCTTTATTATTTCACTGTAGACTAGTAGACTACCCCGAGTAGACTACTAGCTAGCCCCCAGTAGCTAAAAAGTCGTTCATGAATTACAAGTCAGGAGCGTGTGTCAATAGAGTTGACGATAGGTCATCAGCCTTGCCTTCTTGTTTACTGTGGAAAATACTATTCTCGCCCACTCTACCGTTAGGCGTTGAGCGCGGTCTATTTGTGAGGTGTGATGAGCTAAATATTTCGATTCATGTGTGTGAATTCGGACTGTCGCTGTTTAAGGCGGTTTAAAAGGAACGAGACTGGAGTGGCAGCAACTACCAGGTACAGCACAAGCAACAGCAGCACAATTCTATTAGTAGTAAACATAAACAGGAGGATTCGCAGTCGTCATTTGTATCTGTGTGCATACTAGAAGACAGTATACTCCACTCCACTCCACTCCACTCCATTCCATTCCAGTTCACTCTACACTACAGTAGTCACTAGTCTAGTCCACTCGCATTGTAGGTAAACCATAGGAAGCTGAAGTACGAGCAACAGCCACAATAATAACAGCAAGAGCAGGGGGGCGTAGTTATATAGCCAAGAGCCAAGAGCCAAGAGCCACTCCTAACAATGAACATGCACCCCGCCTCCAGTCCTTCTGGAAGGAGGTCATCCAGCAGTCATGGACAGTCCAACACCAGCAACATACGAGTAGACAAGGACAATGAAGGCGTTGGCACCAAGTCCTGCTTTTCCATTTTCAATTCGAGTCACAAAAAGATGCTGGGAGGAAACAGTCACAACCACAACCACAGTCACAGTCACAGTTACAGTTACAGTCAGAAACAGAAGCTTAGTGGGAGTGGAATTGGGAGTGCCAGCCAGCTTGATATTGACAATGAATTTTTCAATGGACGACAGCAGCAGCAGCAGCAGCAGCAGCAGCAGCAACCCAAACTATTCCAACATTCCACCATGAGTACACAGGCACCCAGTGATGAATTCCAAGGTCTACTGCAGCTGCCCAAACCCACTGATAGAAGTCACAAACAGAAACTCAAGTTGGAAAAACAAAAGAGACGCTCTATTACCTATGAAGGAGAGCTAGAGCCAGAAGGCATTCGCGGGCAACAAGCGCAAGCACAGGCTTCGCCAGGGGGAGAACACGGCATGGGAAGTATTAGAAGCTTTGACAAGTCCACAGCTCCACAGACAGTCAGGATGAAGATTGTACAAAAAAGGCCCCAATCACAAATGCACCAACTACAACCAAATACAAGAAGAAGTATCAACTTGGAAACCATTGCAGAAGCATCTGGTGCGGAGAGTAATTCTAAAGCCTCTGCCTCTGCCTCAGATTCTGTACAATCATATTCCTTCAGTGTGACAGCAGAAGACGATACCAACACACCAACACGACGAGTCTCGCCTCATCACAACTCTCCTTCTTTCGGAAATTCATCGCCCTATTCCCAGCACAGTCAACCAAGTCAAACACAAGTGCCGAACCGCAGAGATCCCCCCGGCGAGAACAGTTTTGAATCCAGTTCGACATCTTCCAGTGATGATATACAGCACATGATGCAAGACTTTCTGAAAGGGGACAGCTTCAACTTTGGGGCCAACGGGAATGGACTGGATACTACTAGTACCGAAAGAAGTGGTAGCAATAATACTCCAACCAAACAATTACAGCAACGACAGCTAAGCAGAGCGTTGCCATCTCCGAATTCTTCCAAACAGCCGTCGAGTAAACCACTTCCAACAGGAACATCACCTACTGCTTCGACGCAATCTTCTACGACGCCTTCATCCTCCGAGCGATCTCCACAGCAGCCTTTGCGGACCTACCAAAATCAGCAGCAAAGACAACGACAACAGCACTTGTCCCTCAAACCACCGATACCATCACTTGATCATCTTTCTTCTACTTCCACTGCGAAAACATCATCGCCGCAAGAAGCACCCCTCGCACCACGATCTTACTCGACCACCAACTCATCCAACGATCCAAAGTCCATTGATGATTGGAATGCGGTGGCATTGCAGCACGTACAAGACGGAGAATTCGACATGGCACTGGCGGCTTTTCAACACGTCTTGCGAGCTTACAAGCAACAATACGGTAATGTTCATCCACTCGTGGCGTCGGCATATCATAACCTGGGAACAGTCCACGCCAAACGTGCTCAATTGTTAATGGAAGATACGCTGCATCAGCGACACTGCCGTGCACAGTCTCTTCAATGCTTTCAATCGGCAGCAAGAGCCGCACGCGACAGCTTGGGCAGAGATCATCCAAATGTTGCAGTATCGTTGGTGCGCATTGGATTCTTACTCCTACAGGCACGGCAATATAATAATGCTGTAATTACCTTCCAAGAAGCTCTGCGGATCCGACAAGCCCATTACGGACCTCATCATCCCTTGGTTGCTAATTTGTACAATAATTTAGGAGTGTGCTACATGCACTTGGGACAGTTTGCTCACGGTCGTGATTTGTTGCATCACGCCTTGACGATTCAACGGACACTGCTTAGCAAAGCAGATACGGGAAGCGATGCGGGACGAGGTGGTGAAGAAAAAAAGGATCATTTAAATTCTACGAATGGCAGCGCGAATGGCACCGGCAACAACAGTACGACGCAAGCACTAGAGTTGGCCGACACTTTGTTCAATATTGGTGGGTTGGCCTTAGAATGGATTCGTCGTCAAGGACCTGACATTCGACACGCTGAGGATGCCGAAGCCGCGTTTGAAGAATGTTTAGAGCTTCGTCTAAGTGTTCTCGATTCTAAAAATCCTTTGGTTTTACAAGTCAAATCGTTATTGGAAATGGCACAATCGATTCCTCGTCCCAAATCTCCCGGACGACAAACGAGTATCACGTCCAGACCAACGCGAGGCAACGGAAATGTCAATTTTCAGCCACATTTTCATGCCAACGCCAGACCACCGGATCCAGTGGGAGTCAGGGGATCGCAGCAAGCTGACATGCAAACTGTACAGCAAGGGCTGCAACAACAACAGCAACAGCAGACAATGCAGCTGTCGCCTCCTCGTGCTGGTCCTTCAAGAATAAGCGACAATTCTCCTCATTTCGATCGTTCCATTGGTGGCGGAACGAATCAGACGGACAAGCCTTCGTCCCCTTATCGACACTACGGCGCTCCTTCGAGTCCTCATCAGCCACATCAGGCTAGCCAACCTTCATCGCAGCAGCAATTTTTAGCTTCTCTCAATGTACCTGCTACAAGCAGGAATGATCCCCAGGTGGACTACTTGGAGCCTCCACGAGTTGACCGCCGATCACTACTGGATTCCGATGAGCCTGTTGGCTCTCCAGAAAAGCCTCGTCATGCTCTGTCGCCTACCATGGACCGAATGTCGGCAGCCTCGTCTTCGGCTTCAACTGTCAAGGTGTCCCCAAGTAATCGGGGGGTTCCATCGTCGCCAACTTTTCGATCGAACTTACAGCATGGTATCTTTCGTCAAAAAGTTTCACCGTCGGAAGAGAATCCTCAAGTTGTTCCGCCTCCTGTTGCACAAGTCACGGTCAGCCAAGACGAGGATGATGATGGATTGTACAATCCAGCGGCCCTTCCGAATCCTGCGCAGACAAATGTCTTTGTCAGTCCTCATTACGTACCCAAAATTTCGTCCCACAAGGCCATTCACAATACGAGCTTGAGCGCTGCTACCGGAGCTACGTTTGTTTCCAAGGATTCTTCTGTTGGTTACAGCAGTAGCCCTATTTCACCTGTCGGTAATGTCAGTAGTCCGCTGGAGCTTGGCGGTGGAAGTGCCGTTGTGAAGCAGTATTCGTACGATGCCGAAGAAAGTTTGCTGGTGACCACTGGAGCGCCTCCATCTCCGTCCCATTCCTTGACTCATTCAGACTATGATGGAATGAATGGCGCAGCTTCGACTCCGGGCAAGGTTGGTTCCCGCGAAATCATGGTGGTTCGGCCATACCGAAATACTCCCGGCGGCTCCACTCGAACGTCCTCTGGCGACTCACGACGGTCATCGGAAAGCCCGTCTGACGAAGGCAGAGACGAATCGACGGATGGTTTGCATGCTAACACCGATGATTATGCCTCCCACACTAGCTCCTGGAGTCGAGCCAATCAGGCGGCTCGATCGAAAACCCTGAATCGTGCCCGAGAATTGCTGGAAAAGAATCAAAACTATTTGGAATCACCAGAAGTGCAGCTATCTGGCCGACCGTCGTACATGGGCAATTCTCCTGACAGGGTCAAGCAACGAGTGTTGCAAAATAGCAGCGGGACGAGTGATATAAGTTGTGATGAAGACATTGAAGATGGATTGGCTCCTCTAAGTAGCATCGGCAGTAGTGGCGGTGTCAAAGAAATCTTTCATTCCGATATGCTGGCCAACCCTCAGGATCATCTTTTCGCGATTTACGAAGTCGCCTCGAAATGCATGAAGAACCATCGCTACGATGAAGCGGTCGAATATTTTGAAGTGATATTGAAGTGCCAGCGCCGAAAACACGGTCCCTTGCATCAAGATGTCGCATCAGCTCTTCACAATTGTGGCTTATCTCAATTACGAGCTGGCAAATACCACGAAGCTGCGCAGTCGTTTCAGGAGGCTGTTCGAATACGAAAAGAAATTCTTGGAAAAGATCACTCTCAGGTCGCGTCCAGTTTGGTGAAGTGTGGTATTACCTATTTACTACTTCACAGATTTGAAGACAGTCTGTTTGCTCTTCGCGAAGCTCTGGAAATCCGCAAGCAATCTTTGGGTCCACTACATCCTTCAACGGCTCGCATCATGAACAATATTGGTTGCGTCCATGTTGAATTTAACGACTTGAGCGAGGCCCGTCGTGCCTTTGAAGGAGCACTCGATATCCAGCGCAGTGCCCTGCAGCACGATCCCGCGAGTGGACCTCTACTGTTTGGTTGTGCCGCCACGTTGTGCAATCTGGGCTACCTTTACGGGCAGCGTGGTATGAACGAACGAGCCGCCCATGTGTTACGCGAAGCTGCCGATATTCAACAATCCATTTTAGGACCAACGCATCCTACGTGTTTGTCGACGTTGGACAGTCTTGCGGAAGCGTTTGTTAACAGTGGGCATGCTGTTGATGCTTATGAAACGTACGAGACTATTTTGGAACGTTATCGTTCGATTGAAAAGCCAGGTAGTCGACGATTGTTGCGAGCCGAAGCTGGTTTGTATTATAAAATGAGTCGTGCCGCTGAAAAGCAAATGGACAAGAACAAGCAGATTCGTGACTTGCACGCGGCCCTTCGTGCTGTTCGTTCCTTGGAAGAATTTGGATTCGGTAAGGCCTCTGAGAATCTTGAAAAGCGTATTCTGAGTGACTTGCGGCATGTCCGGGAAGCCATGGAAGCCCACGAGCGTCAATGGATATAGCAAGCAAAAAATATAGTTGGTGTAAATAGTCTTGTTTGTTAAAGTATGAGTTCCCAGGTGCTGTGCTGCAAAGATAGGATAGCTAATACAGTAGAGAGGAATGAATGGAGCGGAGTACTAGAATAGAAGAGTAGAGTACCATGGTAGCTTGGACTTCCGCTCAAAAGTACTCCGAGAAGAAAGTTTCAGTACGATCTGCTCTACTACCTACCTACTGTATCGTTGCGTTCTAGTACGGTCGCATACGTACCTCTTCATCGTACTCCGTACCTCGTAAAGTGGTGACCGTTGGATTTTATCATGAGCTCGTGATTGAGAGCCAGCCGCATCGGTAGGCAGGCTTGCGCAACGTGACAGTGCGAATCTGGAGCCTTCGAAAATCTTTGGATAAAGCAATGCAGGAGGAGGGAGAGAGTACTCTAGCTATTAGTAGTAGTAGTAGTGGTACCAGGTACAGTATCTAGCATCGAGCTCAACATACGATAGCAAGAGCAAGAGAAGGCGTCGCGTATTGACTAGGATACTAGGTCTACTGTAATACTGTCATTAACTGGTTGGTTTGGGCTCTGCTACTACAGTACTAGACTACCAGGTAATATAGTTCCCACTGTGCAACGAAGGATCATCCAGAAGGAGAGTGACACAACAACAGGAGAGTAAGTAGCAGCAGTGCAGCTAACAGCTACCGTAAGTAACAGCTAACAGCAGTGGTGGTAGCAGCGTAGCAGCGTTGAATGTCGAATCTTGAAATTGATTTTTACTAATTTTTATTTTTTCCAGCAAAATAGAAAAAATACAGCATACAGCACAGTAAAATCAAAATCCAAAAAATGCCGTTTTCTACGTTTGACAAAAGTGAAAGCAACAGCAGCAGCAGCAACAGTAACAATAACAGGTACTCTTCCGCGCACCCACCTAGAGCATCTTCCTCTTCCAGTAGAAGTCGCTATGCTACAGCAAGTGCTGGTGCTGGTGCTGGTGCTGGCAGTGGTAGTATTTCTGGTGCTGGCAGTAGACACAGATCAGCTTCTCCCCAAGCAAGTGCTACTAGTACACTGACCAGAAGAAGTAGTAGTATTCGCAACCGACCGTGGAACAATCCAGATGAATTAGAAATGCTGCCCAACCAGGCCATACAAAATCAAACTGGAGGCACCAGTAGAACCAGAGCTACTAATCCTACTGAATTTCAAGGCTCTTGTCCAGAACCTTCACTCAGAATATCAGCAACAGCAACAGCAACAGCAATAGCAACAGCAGCAGAAAAATCACCAGCCGACACAGTAGATGATGATTTGTATGGTAACAGAGGATATTCAGACATTCACCACCATGCTGATCTAACTCAATCCAAGTCTGCAGACTCTGTCTACAGCAGCAGCAACAATCATACAGCCAATGCTACCAGTAAGAAGGATGCCTATCAAAGATATCTGCAACAAAAACAAGAGGAGGAGTGGAAAGCTGAACAGAATTTAAAAAAGGCACAATCTTACACTTCCAACAATTCTACAGAGGGCAGACCTCCAAGACGATCTTCTTCGCCGGGATTGCCACAAAATAGATCTACCTTTGCCGCCGATGGGAACGACAATTCACGGCAAGCTTTTCCTTCAGCCACGTCGTCTTACAGTCTGAATAGCAGTTTGCTCAGTAACGATTCAAATTCGAAACAACGGAGTGGTTGTGAGGACAAGGACGATCATGAGAATAATGAACATGGTGCTCAGATGACGGCGCGAGAATTACGAGCGCGGCGATTGGCACAACAACAGCATCTAAAACCCCAAAAGACAACGAGTGGTGTGCACTTACCATCACAGAATCAAGCCGTACAGGCATATTTGGCAAGTAAAGAGAAAGAACGCCAACAGCTGGAGCACGATCAAAGTACTGGTAGCGATACGTTGACAACAACACAGCGGAGACAGCAACAGATGGAACAAAAAAAGCTAGAGCATTTACAACAACCGGAATTGCAGCACAAGCAACAACCTTCAATTGTCAGATCGTCTAGTGTACCAGGACGACCGCCGGCACATGCACATGCACCGACACAACCGACGTCGGTACAAACAGAGTCCAATGTCACGACGTATACGTATCAATTTCAACCCACAACTACTAGGAAGATCAATACAGAAATTCCTCCCCATGTACCCTACCAACGATCTCAATCAACATCGGAAACAGATACTTCGGTGACACGAGCAAGACGCTTGCTCTTACAGTCCAACCTCGAAGATAACGACACTTTTGCTTCAAGGAACACTACGAAATATTCACTGGAACAGATTGATGGATCACCTTCACCCGAAGGCGACTGCAACGACGCCATTGCTAGCAATGCAGCAAGACGACGAAACTATCGCAGTGCCAGTGCTACGCGACCACCACTCATCAAAGATCCGCCAGCCATCGCGAGGAGTATGTCGTCAGGCAGGACTACTACCGCCGCAAACGATTGGATTCCAGGAGACACCTGTGCTTCCTCCGCAAATAGAGCAAATAGCATGCCGGCAGAACTCGATAGTAGTGTCACGAGGGCACGCCGATTGTTGCAAGAAAACAAGGGTAGATCACCGTCTCCGGTAACAATGCAACAGCGACGCTCTACATCGGCCCCCGGTACGATACCTGCGATAAATACCGCGTCAACTCCTGCTGTCAATACGACGGCCAAACAAAGCACCTCTTCCAATAATAGCAAGTCAAGCACGAACAACACCAGCAAATCCAATACAGATTGGCGAAGCAATCTCTATCAACCTCATGTTACCGCCGCTAACAGCAGCAGCACCACCGCTAACGACGACGACGACGACCAGGCACCACCACCATTCCCGAAACAAAACTCTCGGTTGCAAAATATTCCTTCGGGCATTGAAAATGATGATTGGAGTGTCCGTGTCAGCATTATTTCGGCCATTGATTTTCCAGTGCACGTTGTTCCGAACATGCCACTCTCACCCGTCCTAAAATTGGGTCTAGTTTCGATACCTTCCATTCAGGCTGAATCGTATCAAGGTCAGGAACGCCTACTAAGAGATATTGATCGCAAGGGATTGGGAGCAGTGGCCCCAGAAATGAGAAGTACCACCACCAAACTATTGAGCAAACGGGACAATGGGGCAGTCGAATTTCACGAAGAAATTCGGTGGGATCACGTAGTACTGAAACCTGGCTCCAAAGAAATTTTGGCTCTGGCCGTAGAACTTTGTGCCAAGGGTTGTTTGCGGCCGGCGAATTTACACGAGTCGCCACCGCCTCATGACAAGCAGAACACAAATAAGAGCCATTCCAAAAGTCCGATTCGTGGTCGAGCTGTTACACCGACGACACCCGGAGGAGGCGATACCTCAAGCAGTCCTGCCGCAATACCGGAAGGAGGAATTCGACCAGGTGGTCGTATCGCCAATTTTCTCAATCGAAGAAAGGAATCCCGCAAGGGCAAAGAGACAGCATCTCAATTGGAGTCGGCTCAAGCCGCTGCCGCCGTGGCGAAATTGCTGGTGCAGGGTTCGGCCTCTCCTATTACCCCCAACAAGGATGTTATTAAGACTTCGGGAACTGCCGATATTTCAGCACCGCCGGTTCCCACGCCGGCACGAGGTGGCCTATTACGGAGTTCCTCTGGGGCAGGACTTTCGGCGCAAGATATTCCCCAAGAATGGGATGTCACCTTACGGCACTCGCCTTCGGTCGTGCCTCCACCGCCGCCCACTCCGGAACAAGCTGCAGCGGCTGCCTCATCCATTGTCATGTCGGATGATATTCGACTGGGATCTTTGCTGATTCCTATTACCGATATTGAAGATTTGCAACAAACACTTCAGGATCGAAGTAAACCCGCGAGATTGGAAAAGTGGTTTGAAGTTCAAAATATGAACCCCGCCGTTATGAACAGTAACGCCACTGTCGGCGGAACAGCTGGATCAGGAGGACCCGGTCGATGGCTGCAGAGGGAATCGAGCACCGCTAGTTCCGGAAATCGAAGCCAGTCGCCCACTGGTACTGGTGGGCGATCGAGAAGGAATCCAAGTATCTTGCTGGAGTTGTCACTGTATGCTCCTGATGTGTTAGATGACAGCGAAGATGAAATGGACGAAGACGACGATGATACTGGCCTTATACCACCCGAAGTTGCACCTACCAAGTCATTTGCCAAACGCACGACGCTTCAAGTTCGTAACCAGTTAAGACAGCAGCTAATGAGCGCCACTGCCAGTGCGGCGAGTCCTATGCGCACCAAACGAGATGCCAAGAAGGAAGCTCTCGAGGCGGAAAAGGGCGATCCACATGATCCCGTGTTAGAGCCGGGTATAATTGATTTCATTTCGATCGTTGGAGCTCGTGATATTGGCGACCAACGGCAAGATGATGGCAGCAAAGGCTGGGTTAATTCTACACCCGAATGCTGCATCTTGGAGCAGTTCCCTCCTTCGGAAGACTTTCATTTGCAACAGCATCGAAACCGCAATGCTATGCTACCACAAAAAGTGGAATGGTTTTGCTTTCCCGAAGGTGTCAAACTGTGGCGAGGTTCACAGCCTCCAACAGGCCCGGATTTTTTGTCTCAACAACAACAGCAGACGACATCATCGATGATAAGCTCTCAGACGTTGGTGTCCGAGTCGGAATCGACCTCCCTTGCTCTGTTCGATGCTTACTTGAACTGCACTACATCGTTCAATTGGTTCGTCATTGCTTCCAATTCAGACGAATACGGTTCGAACACCCACAAGACCTATGGAGCCGTTATTCGTTTTTACGTGCCGGCACCTAGAGGCATCGACCCTACGCAGGATGACTTTGCGCAAACCCTTATGGGCGGCGATAACCATGCAGAAGACGACGACGACGAATTTGAGCAGCCACAAGGCCTAGGATCGAAAAAGGAGAAGAAACGACTCTGGGTGCCGATTGGTATATGTGTAACGTCATCGCTGCCAATAATTGGTGTCATGGAAGCAGTCCTGATGCGATGTGCGGAAATGATGGCGAGTCGACCACAAGTGGTTCCTTCAGAAAAGAACAAAATCAATAACATGATCCAACGTCACATCGCAAACTTAATTCTCAATTGCCAGCGACCCATTCGTGGCGCTGTAAACACTCGCGTTCCTTTCCTGTTGGGGGAACCGCTGAAGGTGAATTTGGCGCCGAAGTCTGGACTACCGCAGCTTCCACACGGCAACTCGGTATCGAATGTCTGCCGCTTGCTTGGCCCCGAAGGATTTATTTTTATTTTGGCTGCACTATTGACTGAATCCAAGATTGTGCTACATTCGCACAATACATCCAATTGCTCCATGGTAGCAGAAGTCATGACAGCTTTGATCTATCCTTTCGCTTGGGCCATGCCTTACATTCCAGTGTTGCCCGTTGGGATGCTCGAGTTCATTGAAGCACCTTTGTCATATCTGTTGGGCATTCCTTCGAGTTGTTTGGATCAATTGGTGGACCCTAGCGTGCTCGAAGATGTCGTGGTGGTGGACCTGGACCTTGGCTTTTCGTCTCCAAATTGGAAAACCACAACGACAAAGTACAAGACTCCGACTCCTCTGCCTTCCATGGTAGCCAGTAATCTCTCCAGGGCGGTCTATAGACTTTTGCGGAAATTAGAAAACGAGCAAGAGTACGAAGAGAAGCACAGCCATCCAGTATCGAATGCTTCCGATCGACTACCTCGAATACATCCGGAGAGTCAAGCAGAACGCGAATTTCGCATCGCAATAGCTCTCGAAATTGGTGGTCTGGTACGTGGCTACCAGGACTGTTTAGTCTTTGTATCCACGCAGACAGTTTTCAACCGCGAGAAATTTTTGAAAAGAGCACCCGCTCTTTTCATAGAAGAACCATCGGGAGGAGCCGTTGGTAGTCGAGCCAACAAGGTGAAGACAAATCGGCGTATTCTTTCGTCCCGGTCGAAGCGATTTCTGTCCATACTCGTCAATTGCCAGCACTTTCACCAGTTCCTCGAGACGCTACGTAGCGAGGAGTGCTCTTTCTTTCACGAAGTTATGGAGCAATGGATTATCAAAGGCGACGAAAGTAGCAAGAGCAGTGACGTCAGTGTCTTCCATAGTAGCGCTACGTTTGATTATGTACGCGCTATTACTCTTTTGAGCAATAGTTTGGCTCTTGAGGAGACACTTCCTGAATACGAGGTGAAGTTACCGCACAGTAGCAACCCAAACGGATCTTGTCCCGAAGATGATGTGTTGGAGGATTCTGACTACCAGATATTGAGCCGAGAAAAACGTTTCCCTCGAAATCTGCTACAACAAATCGATGTAAGCTCGACTGCTGACCCTCCAATCGACGGCGATGCGACCAGTGTAGCTTCAAAGTGCGTCGAGCAACAAGGCGTTCACCATGCGAGTCTCTCTCTGCAATACTTGGTAGAACTCGAAAAGAACCCCTGGAAATATGACAACATACTTGATATATCCGTACCCAACACAAGCGAGGTCGTGTCAGAAGTGATTGCTGGTGATCAGTCCGTTTTGGTGACGGAGAAGGTCAAATTACGGGACGCCATTGGTGACAAGAAGTTTCGTGTTTGGAGAGCTGCCAGAGAACGAATGGGAGAGGAGGCCAGCGCTAGCAATTCTATCGACGACAGCATGCTGAAACCTGGCGACTTTGGTACAACTTTGGACCTTGCCAGTCTCATGACTTCCACCACGGAGGAGTCCTTTTCGGACGCATCTTCTACAGCTTCATTCCGGTCGAGTGCTACACAATCTGCGGCCAGACGTGGTTTGACACCTGATCAACAGCGAGTAGCGAACGCAAAGGACAGAGATGTATTGCGACGATGTCTGGAGAAGGCTTACGCTGCGAAGCGCATTGACAATCCAGAGACTGTATTTATGCATCATGGGCGAGACTTGGTCTCACAAGCCGAAATCGCCCTGCGAAATCCACAGGCCCAGAATTTCCTCTTGTCGCTGCTGAATAAGAGATCAAAGCTTGACGCGGAGAGCCGAAAACAAACACAAAGCCCCGGTGGTCCACACAGCAGTAACGCCACGTCTGCATCTAGCAGTCGTCTCGAACCCATTGCCTTTGAGTGCGTCGTTCGACTGTGTTGTTCCATGCTCGATGCTAACATGGATACCAAGGATTACGAACCCGCGTACCTATTGCTGGTCCACACTGCTGGCTTGCATACATTGCAATCCAGCAGTCCCAAAATAAATTGTAGTGCTGCAGAACCAAGCGAAGTAATACCCATCTACATGACTGCCCGTATTGGCCTTCATCCACTGTTTGCTGACCTAAATCTTTGGATGCGTGTGCTCAGCTTCCACCTGGCAGAAAAACAGGCAACAGCTGGAGGAATGGGTAATAGTAGTGATCGATTTGCCAATGTTACTGACTCGGTTAACACTAATCCTTCACTCTCTCGATCCGAGAGTTTTGACAATGATGTTGCCCCGGGAGATGCCGAAGACGAAAAGGAGTACGAAGCTGCAGTTGCAACCCTTTATGAAATGGTGGGCTATGGTATTCCGTCCGAAGAACTTGCTCGCTTTTCCAGTCGTGTGGCCCAAGAGTATGGGTGGTTCAAGGCTGGCAGTGAAAAGGGTCAGTCGCTTCTGCTTTTGGCTCGGCGGTTGAGCATGAGACGCGAAATGGCCGAGAATGGTGGCATGGTGCCGGGCGAAGCAGGGGATTTAGGCATTTTGCAAATGGAGCCGAATACAGAAAGCCACGAGTCTTCAGGGATGGACGCTTCGATAAAGGGAGATGACACTAATTATCAAACGATAGAATATGCATGGTGTCATCCACAGGCACCGGTTGCTGTTAGCGGACCCAGCGTACGAAGAAGTAGTAATGCCCGTGCTGGAATGCTACGAGGTGGCGGCCAGCAGACGGACTACATGAATCGAAGTGCTGTCACGACTCTTGCAACCTTAGGCCCGTCTGTTGTTGTGTCAGGAGGTCTGGATGGTGGCGTGTTTTTGAGTCGCTTGGCCACAACGCCGGAGACGGGCACTGCTGCTGGCGGTCGTCCGAGTGGAAATGTGCGTGGGATTCATTTGGATTGGGGCAGTTCGGGCAGTCGTGCTATTCCTGGATCAAGCGCCTCCTCGAGTGACGGAGAATATGGTGTGGGAGCTGTTTCATGTCTTGCAGCAGCTGGGCGTAACGAGCATCAGCAACGCCCTTCATCTACTTCCAAGGACGTCGTTGGTCTCATGGACGATGAAGACATGGTTCGTGAAATGGGTGATAGCCGCGTCATTGCAGGTACGACCTGCGGTGACTTGAGGATCTGGTCTGTCAAAGACGTCTATGCCGCCATGTACTCAGTCGAGACTGGGGAAGATGCTTTTGGGATGAATGGGGAAGCTGAACGATTTATACATGCCGATGGGTCCATCAGCTCTAGCGTTGTACCTCCGACGCCCACACGACGTCGTCGACTGGGAGGTGCTGGTTCAAACGTTGCCGAATCTACGGCTGCTGCTGGAGGCAGTAATAATCCCTTCAATCGCCTCAAATTTTCCCTGCGTGGTCGGGCCCTGTCGGGCCATCGAGGAGGAGTTACATGTATCGACGTTCCGTCCCATTTCTACCGTCCTGACAGCGTTGTGACTGGAGGAGCGGACGGTTTGATCAAGCTATGGAGTCTTCGCACTCCTGGTATTGGACGGAACCGAACGAACTCGAACGATGCCCCTTACGTTCCTGCATCATCCAGCTCTACTACTGGTCAGCTGAGTCGCCGCTTGGCTACTAATCGAGGTGGTGACGCCCAAAGTATTTTTAGTGGTCACGGTGGTCGTGTGCTCTGCGTCAAGACGGCGTGGCATGGTGACCGCCTGTTGAGTGGCGGCGCCGATCGGACTCTACGGGTCTGGGACATGAGCGGAGCGTCGAATGCTGGTGCTGCTGGCGGAAATGATGCCGCTTGTCTGCATACCCTGTCGGGGCACTTTGGTTGGGTGACGCAGGTCCAATACTGGGGTGCCAATACAATTGTTTCTGGATCTACCGATCGTTCTATTGCTCTTTGGGACGCTCGAGTCCGCAATTCACCCCTGTTTGTCCTACGCCACCACCATGCTCCCATTTCGAATATTTTGGTGGGTCCTCGAACCGATCCTTTGATGATCAGTTCCGCGACTGATGGATCTGTTACTACGTGGGATTTTAGATCGTTGAGTGGTTCTATCGAGACGGAAGCCGTCGCTGCTGCTACCGCCAGTGGCACTACGACTGGCGCCAACAGTAGCAACAAGCGCTGCAAGGTTGTTCGTCATCCTGCCGCCGTCATGAACTTGGGTCCCAATGAAGATCGTTTTTCGCTGGCCCGATCGGGTCCTGTCCTTTTAAGTCGTGGTACTCGATCTGGCGACAATACGGTAGTGAGTATCGGTAGTGACGCCGTGGTACGAGAATGGAAGACATCTACGGGTAAGTTGGTTCAGCAATGGAATAGCGGTCACTGCGACGCCTTGTCCCACTTTTCCAATTTGTCGGATGCTTCGTTGACGGGTCCTTTGTTGGAAGGAGGAACAGCAGCGGGTATTTCCGGCACCATTACCAGCAGTTGGGACGGAACGATTCGTATGCGCAAGCGGATCCCTCTGCTCGATTAGAAGTTTTTCAGATTTCGTAAAAAGAATTTGTAAACTCCAGTATCAAAAAAATAATATATACTCTACGTCTACTACTACTAGTAGTAGACTAGTAGGGGGGGGCTAGTCAACCATTCAAAAAAGAATCTATCTCATTGTGAAGCTTTGCTTCTTATCCATGGATTAGTCTACTAGTGTGCATCATTTAATGATGTTCGAGAACTTTCCATAGCCGTTGACAGCGAAGTCAAAACATTCGTGACTCGTCGGAGTCGAATTGGACACTGAAAGATCCAGTTCATTAATTATTGTTTTTTGTATCTACTCGTATCTTTTTGGATGTTGCACGTCCCATCAAGTGCTGTAGTAGTAGCAGTAGTATCATCACCATCATCACTTGCTTGCTTGCTTCCTCCGGGATCGTGTTTGTTTGGCCATTGAATCTATGATCCATCGGTTGGATCCTTCTCAACTGTTACGTGTGCTTGTTCTGCTGGGACTAAAAGTCTATGAAAAAGAAGATCCAAACTCACTGCACAATTACAAAAAATAATTACAAACGTCTTCTTTAATTCTCGTTTATTTTCCATTCCCCCCCCCTATAATAATCAACCATGGGCAAGCTGACAGTATTCCTCGACAAGGTCACCAACGTGGCTGATCGTGATGGCATTGGCTCTTCTGATGTGTAAGTTTCGAGCTGTGCCGAGGTTGCTGTGTGGCTGTGTATTATTATTATTTCATCTCAATATCATCTCTTTCATTGCAATTAAAAAAATTCACCCCCTTCTCACTGCCTCACTTCCCACCATAATCTCCTCCCCTGCTCATCACATCTCTGATTATATTAATTTATTGTCACCTCACTACAGCTTTGTCAAGTTTGATTTGGAACAAGACAATATGCTTATGGATAAGCAGTTTGGAACTCAACAGTCTAGCACCAAGAACAACGACACTTCTCCTGAATACCAGGAGACGTTTTGGTTTGAAGTTCCTAGCCTCAAAAATTTGGTCTTGAAGTGCAAGGTTATGGATAAGGATCCCTTGAGAGACGACAAGTTGGGATTTTGCAAATTCAAGTTGGATGACATGGGTTTGACTTCATCTCCTCAGGCAGTCGACAAGGTCATTGACAATAATATTTTTGTCAAGGACGGAAAGATTCACCTCAAGCTCTCGTACGAAGATTAGACTTTGAGCGAAATATGGTTTTTCTCTTTTATCATTTTATGGAACTTGGGAGGCGCTGGCTACTACTGTATGATCTTCAACCATAATTCGATAATAGTGCTAACGAAAGATATTTCCGTTGACGTTCAGTGCTGTATTTGCTTGGTCAGAAGTTACCGTCTTGCAATTGAAATTCTACAGTATTTTTTTTTAGCTTCTTGAGAGTATCACGTTTGAACTCTTTTCTACACAAATAAAATACCTCCATATTCCCTATGCCTCAAACTGGCAACTACTTAAAACAAAGAACACTCTGCAGCAAAAAGACAACAGAAGATTCGCATCAAATTTATTGTGCGTAGAAGCACAACCAGAGAAACGAACTTGAACGACACAGGCACCTACGAATACAGTATTCCTGTATTCCTTGCACGAGGGCAACGATACTTATTAATTGATTATGCTAAGTGATGGTGACGTACACGTACAGTGTACAGTTGTTGCAAATGTGAGTGAATTACAACGAATTGAGCCTGGATCGGATTAACTCTTCGAGTTTTTCCAAACGAAAATCTTGCAACAGCTTGCCATTGGGCCCGGGCGACACAAACGGGAAGAAGGCTAGACCGACATTGATGATGGGTGCTCCAGGTATCGAGGTTGGCAGGAATCCCGTGGCATAAAACTTCGTCTTGGCAGTGCAACCTTTGCCGTTATTGGAAGAGACAAATTTGACATCAAAAGCATCCAGCCATTCTTTTTTCGTCCAAGCTCGGATGTGCACTCCCTTTTGTGCATCGGCCTCAACGATAGTAAATTCTGGTATGAATAATTTTTCTCGTTGATCCTGGGACAAATTTTCAAACACATCTTTAATGGCAGTACTGACTTGTTGGGCATTCTTGTTGCTGAATTCCCACGTTACTGCACGCGAATTGAGGTTCAAGAATCGACCGAGCCAGTGTCCAGGAGTCAGTGCGTCCTGCAATGGTCCTTGAAGTTTGGAGAGTTTGGACGGATTGGCTTCGCGAACGGCCTGCAGCGAAGAAGAGGATGATCGGCTTGCGCGTGCACTCGTTGCTGGGACGGAAATTTGAGGCTGAAAGGCATCGGCTTGACAGCAACCCACATGATTATTTGATTCAAATTGCAGAATAGCAAGGAGAAGAAGGAGTGCAAGCGAAGGGAGGATCTTGTTCTTGTTCTTGGCGATAGTCATCATCTTGCTCTGGTATTGTTTCAAAAAGTGTTGCAATGGAGATGTTACCAGTACGTGAATAAAAATAATTACTCGAGTAGGAGGAATGTATTTTCGTTTATGACTTCAGTCGAGAAGATCATCGTGGCTTTTCACATGATATTATCATGGTGCTATTTGGAATTAGGATCGTTCCTTATTATTACTACCAGTACCCAGTACGTCGGATAGTATCCAAAAAAGATTACTGACATTCATGTGACTGAGTCATCGCAGAGTCTGCAGGGGGCTGCGTTTGCGATTCGTGTGTTTGCAGGGGGTATTTGCCCCCTGCACTTTCAGGGGGTATTTACCCACTGCACTTTCAGGGGGTATTTACCCACTGCACTTTCAGGGGGTATTTACCCACTGTGCCGAATTTTTTTACTAGCTACTTACTGTAGTATTATATAGAAAAAGGGACCCAAGTCT
>Ga0100391_1002174_pt1 | contig 21009 bp, 14 predicted proteins | sample CryGeymeta201515_FD_81541 | JGI IMG/M metagenome (GOLD analysis project Ga0100391, IMG submission 81541) | Groundwater microbial communities from Crystal Geyser aquifers in Utah, USA - Crystal Geyser metaG 2015-15 | ecosystem: Environmental > Aquatic > Deep subsurface > Groundwater | place: USA... | reverse complement strand
TATAGTAAACAAAAATCCACCCAGGCAGTGCAGAAGAAGGTGATGGGTTCAAGTCCACTATGGTACACCTTTTTACAAAAATTTGTAAAAAGGTGTACTTTTGGTGTACCAAGTACACCAAAGGAGTACACCAAAATGGTACACCCAGTGGTACACCTTTTTACATATACCCCGGCACGAAGGTCGCACGACAACTAGACCACTGTACTAGAGCTGGCCAGCTGGTATTCTTGGATACCATAATAGAAAAATATCAATCAGAAATCTCCTTTCATAGTGTATGATTTTGGAGTCCACCCGAGCATTTATTATTTCTGCGCGTGCACGCGCATAGAGCATCATTACGTTAGTACCGGTAGTAGACTACTACGTTACCTGCTGGTAGTAAGTATTTGCAGCCTGTTTGTGCTTTTGTCACAAAACCATTCCAAACAAAAAATCCTCACTTCATATTAGAAGGAGCGTACTACCTTTGAATTGCACAGCCTGAAAGACTATAAAGCCAGCTATAGTACGCACTTAGAAAGCAAGAAATACGATCAAATCCAAGGCATAACTGTTGAAATGGCGGCCGCGGACAAGAAATTAAAACTGTTATTGTTTGGCACAGTAGGCGACAAGATTATTCCATTTGCTACAAAAATCAAAGCACTTCACAAGAGCAAGGCCGGTCCATTTCATCTCTGTTTTTGTGTGGGTTCTTTTCACGTACCCGACGAAGGAACGCCAGAATACGAAGCCTTGAAAGAATTGCCATTTCCTGTCTATCTTCAAGATGCCTTGACCACCACCATGAAATCACAGGAGCAAGAAAGTGACGAGATTCGAACGATTTTGGAACCCAATGTGAAAGCCTTTCCTACTACCAAATCCAATGTCTATAATATCACGGTCGATAGCCATCCTCACGTTCAGCTCGTAGTGGCATCGTGTCCTCGCAATCTTCGGATGGACGATCCAAGCAAACCTGACGGAAGCATAAAACCACTGATGGACAAAATCGCTCACGTCTCCTATGTTGGTTGCGATCTCTTGTTGACCAGTCACTGGCCACAGGGCATGGAAGGACTCGGCGATGCCAGCGTGGCTGCTCAAGCACGATCAAGCGCCACCTACGATGTTGCGGAAGTTGCCCTCCGAGCCAGAGCGCGGTATCATGTCGTTCCTGCAGCCACTAAGCAGAACACCTATTGGCAATCGCCTCCCTTTTTTCACTTGGCCAGTACGGCGTCCACTCAAACACCACAGCACACCGGACGTTTGGTAGCATTGGGTGCCGTGTCGGCAGAAAAGAAGGTCCCAAAACAGAATAAGTTTGTTCATGCTCTGGGATTGGTACCACTACACGCAATGGATGCCCAGGAGTTGCAGTCATCTTTGGGACAAGGCGTGGCGCCTTGTCCCTTTACCGATGCATCGTACAATAAAGATAGAAATACCAATGGTTCTGGTGGGACAGGTCATAGCATGATGCAGACCAATGCGGGACTTTCGGAGGCACAGGCTCGGCGATTGTTGGCGGAAGGAAATCAAGGTGGACCCGAGCGTTGGAATTTGCCTCAAAATCGAAAACGATCCAATCGTAACGACGACCAGAAACAAGAACCACAAGAAGTTGACCCCGCCAATACGACTCTTTTTGTCCATGGTCTTCACAAAGATGTCAGTGGTGACTTGCAATCCGCCTCGAATGTTACCTTGCTACAACATTTTCAACCATTTGGTGTGTCCAAAGTCAGACGACCTCCCAACGCTGCCACGACGTCGTTTGCTTTTTTGGAATTCGAAAGTCACGAACAAGCCAAGAACTGCTTGGAAACCTTGGGCGGCGAAACGGAGGTGTCAGGAGTGCGTTTGACAATAAAGTGGGGAACCCATAATGATAGTAATCGGCAGCAAGGACAGCAATCTGGACACTCTCACAAACGACCACGATTGACAGAAGACGAAGCCAAGGACTCGTCAACTCTCTATTTTCGCTTGCCGCGGTCATTGCCACCTAATCTGACGCTAGAAGAAGCCTGTGAACACGTACGGAAATGGATGGAAGATACTTTGGAGACTGCTTTAAGCGAAGAAGGCAATCGCATTTCTGCGGCGGAGGAACCGGCACTCCAAGTCCAAGTTCGTCACTCGGATGAACAAACGTTTGGATTCCTTGATTTTGCATCACACGCGGCAGCGAGTATGGCATTGGCCACCTTGACGGGAAATACCAATGGTGGCGTCGTGCAAAATCCTGACAAGAGCGACGAAGCAAAGGAGACAATGGAACCATCCGAGAATACAACAGAATTTGATGGAGTCAAAAAAGAATCGGTTGCCACGACAACCTACGAGGGAAACGAAGGAGCTACATTGGATGTTGACAAAGCAGAGGAAGCGACAAAGTCGGATGAGGCAGTTCCTGCTGGGTTATTGGTCAAGTTGTGGGGATTGGCCTTGCATTGGGCACACGCCAAAAAAGAAAAGTCGGAACACGGTCACACCCTCATCGAAGACGCTAATTGCGACTTTAAATTTCAACGGCAACATTTTCCTGCCGACTCACGAAAAGATTGTTGGTTTTGTTTGGCTAGTGAGGGATGTGAAAAACATCTCATAAGTGGTGTCTACCAACAGTGCTATGCAGCCATGCCGAAAGGGGCTATGCACAAGGGGCATGTGCTGCTTATCCCAGTGACGCATTCCAGTCAGGGAGCTTTTATGAATAAAGCTGTTTCTCGCGAGATTCAAGATCTTCAAAAAGCCTTGCGACAACACGCACAGGAAGAGTATGACATGGATCTCTTTGTCTTTGAACGCGCTATTCAAACTCGAGGCGGTTACCATACCCACGTTCAGTGCGTGCCAGTCCCGAAAGGGTTGGGCGTTCGGCTTGAATCTACATTGATAGCACAAGCCAAAGCTAACAAGATTGATATACGAGAAATTCAATCTCCCGATTTGGACATCTCTACGCTGTTGGGTCAGAACGAAGTCGACGAAGATGGTGGATACTTTTATGCGGAGGTACCAATGCCTGGACGACAACTGGAATACAAACGTTTCTTGTATCAAATGTCTCCACAAAATGGAGAAGGTACTAGAGGTCCAAAAGTGCCTCTTCAGTTTGGGCGTGAAGTCATTGCCGCTGTAATGGGAAAATCCGAGTTGGCGCATTGGAAGTCTTGTCAAGTCGACAAAGAGGAAGAGACGAAAATGGCTGCCGATCTTCGCCAGTCTTTTGAGAAGTATTACCATGCCTAATTAGATGTTAACAAACTGCTACACCCTGGTTTTCAGGCAAGGTATACAGCCCGTGGAAGGCTTTGCGAGAAACCAATTTTTGGCATTTCCGTGAAAATCTGAGGATAAACATTGATTTGTCGCATTTTACGAAATTTTAGACCAGTATTGTGGCGCCATAAAGATAAGCATTCGCGTTGCTTCTGACGACTTGCTTTGCCATGTCTTTTTTGCTCTCTTGTAATGCTGATAAAATAAAACTGTAAAGGCAACACTCAGGCAAGATTACGTTGGTCTCGAGATGAAGGTTTAATCTGTCTTTAAAAAGAAGACGAGATATTAATCATCTTTATTTTTACAAGGCTCGAAAGAATTTGTTTAGCTGTGTGTAGTACAGAGTACTCCGAGTAGTAGACTACTCTAAGTTGTTTGGTGTATGGGCTTCGAGTGTCATCCTAATTTTATGGTGGTGCCAAAAAGTAGGATCTGTTATGGTACCACCAAACTAGAGATTTGGAAATCATGAGATTTCCATCCAAAATCTTAGATTTTCATCCAAACTCTCAAGATTTTTAAAATTTTATTGTTGTATTCCAGTGATGAGTATTTGAATGCCCGTAACTTTTGATCCATTGGACCATTATTTGAAACAAACTCAAGTAGTACCTTCTTATGTGACTGTATCTCAGCTTTTTAAATCTGTTCACAAAAATTGAGTTGGCATACCAGGTAGAATTGTGGTTCAGGAGATACGAGAATCTGCTCGGCATCAATATTTTATGTTTGCAATCTTGAGATTAGGATGAAAACTTAAGATTTTCCAAATCTCGAGATTTGTGGTAACAGATGTTCAGTCCCCTCCAGTACCCCCTGGTAGTGCTAGTACTGTTCAATAATTCCACTAGCACAAAATAGAAAAGAGTGAAGCCACAAGTTTGACATTCATCTTGACATAGAACTAACTGTAATGGAAATATTTCTCAAATAAAAACCTCCACAGCAACCCCCAAAACACCATGCAGTCCTTCTCCTCACCTACTAGATTTTTGTTTGTTTGTCTTCTTGGTTGTCTCCTCGTCGTCTGTCGAAGATATGCAGCCTACGGACACGTTTTGCCTCACCTCCATCATCAGACGAGATTTGCCTATCGCAGCCCTACATCTGTCACATTTAATTTAAAAGCCCTTTCAGATACCAGCGCGATGTTTACAGGTAGTGCTGCCGAAACGAGACTGCTCCAGCTTTCTACGGCACACTTTACCTCCCAGGCCTTGCACTCGTTTGTAGTGCTTGGGGTAGCAGATGTATTCCAAGACGAAGAGTCAGTGACGACACTGACAGTAGAAGATATTGCTCATCGATTGAAGGAACGAAAGATAAATCCGGTTAGTGTCCCCATAGATGCTCTCTATCGTATCTTGAGATTACTGACGGCATCAGATGTCGTCGTTCAGGAATTACAGCAGGACGAAAGCGGCGGCTTGGAAACGATATCCTTTGGTATCACGGATACGGGCCGCCTATTGCAGCAGCCCAAGGCAGAAGCCACAACGAACTCGCAGCACAGCTTTGCGCCGTTTGTGCTACATTGGATGGAGAATCCGATTTGGGGCGCCTTCTCCCAACTGCCAGAGTACATACTGGATGGTAGCAACACATCCATATATCCATTTGACCGAGCTCACGGAGGCATGGGTGCTCCTGAATACTACTCACAGGATACCCACGCAAATGCTAAGTTTCGACAGCATCGGAGCCAGGTAGCTCAAATGGTGTCAACGAGTGAAATACCAGCATTGATGAAAGCCATCGACTGGCCTAGCTTTTCCGATCAAACAATTGTGGATATTGGAGGAGGTTTTGGAGATCTTATGGCAGCCGTCTCCCAAACGTACAATCAATACAATCTGACGTGTGTTTGCTTGGACCTACCTTCCGTCGTGCACGGTACCGAGGCGCCAGAGGGTGTCACACTTGTGCCCGGAGATATGTTTGAGTCAGAGACTATTCCGCCTTGTGATGCTATTATTACCAAACACGTCTTGTGCGACTGGCCAGATGAGGATGTGATTCGCATGCTGCAATCATGTCATCTTGCTCTGGTTCAAGGTGGGAAACTGATGATTGTTGATGCAGTTCTAGTGGACGGTCCAGATGCGTCCAACCAATGGCAGATTCAGACTTCTGTGGATGTGCTATTGATGCTCACAGGGAGACACATGGATCGATCTGCTTCGCAATGGAAACGACTGGCAGCCATGTCTGGTTTCCAAATAGAGAAGGTCATATCTTGCCCATCTGCGCCAAGCCTCAATGTCTCTGTACTGTCGAAGGTTTGCTCGTAACGCTTGCTATCTTACTTGTACTAAACATAACGTGTCCGTGTGGATTCTGATGTCGGAAAAGTCAAAGCCGCTCTGGAAATACCAAAACAAACCTTCGAATGGACCAGTCGGTTCACAGTTTCCTTTTTCATCAAACACCAGCATGGACTGTATTTGTGAGACTTTTGGATTCTAAAATATTCTTGTCCGTTCAAACAGGGACTGTCAGTTTATGGTGATCCGAGCTCAGTCGTTGGTATGCAAAAGCCAGCAAAATTGTTTTAAACCAGGAGCTGCAATAATAACAAATTCAAATTGCTTTATAACATATTTCTTATTGTTCATACAAGCTTGCTGATCTTGGTGATAGCAGTCAAGACCTCCACTAATGTCGAGAGGTTGAGGATAAAAGGCGCAGACAAAATCACAAACCTATCGGCGATCACGGCGATGGCCTCCTTGCCTTCTTTATGGTTTGGAATTTTCATTGGCTGTTTCATTGGGTCATGTTGGGTAAAACATTTGATTCTTGTGAATTTTTTGTAATCCGAATCATAGAATTAGGCGGAACTCCCATGCTTCGTCCCAAGAATCTTGCCCAAGACCATGGCATGTGATTGTAGTAGTTGCCTGGTAAACCCCAAAAGTCCCGGAGTTTTTCAGATTTCACAAAGTCCCCTTCAAACGCTGTTTTCTTTGAGCCTCCACCACCATTGTAATGAAAGCTTCCAATTTCAGGTCGAAAGCCAACCAGCTTTTCCTTGGTCTGTGTCCTCCAATCGGATGTGACTGTTAAACTCCATTGAGGAGGAAGCATTTCTACAATATTATCTTTGGGAAAGGACCACCATGTTTCCAATATCATGGCTTGGTCATCCACTGGCAGTGCTGCCCAATCGACTTGACTGACGTATTTGGTCCACCATGTATGCACCTTTTTGACATTGATCAACATGGTGCCATCACAGCCGTGACCAACATTGAAATCATCTTTGGCCAGAATAAAGGTTGGCACGCCCGTTCTGTTAACAGTGGGCGTATTGGCTAGTTGTGTCTTGTTCCTGGTCGCAGTGTAATGCTTCTTGTCCTCGTCTACATGATCAGTCACGATGGATGCATTTTGAGCAACTTCCATCATATTCGCAAGATTGGCAAAAATAGCAACATCTGTGTCGACGTAAAAAATAAACTCATTTTCTGGAATGAACGTAATGATCTCGTGTGCAAACAGTCGAAAGTATGCACCCAAAGTGTGCACACCGCTCATGCCCCGTTTGGTAGTGCCTTGAAAAATTTGTTGCCAACGAGACAACCGGTCTTCGACGTTGTAGGTAATGATGGTAATATTGGTATACCACGGAGCATTTTCAAGTTGAGTTGTGTTCCAGACGTTGCTATAGAGATACTCATGGGCCAGTTGGTCGGCCATAATGTGAACATTCATATCAGCGTGATGAGGTGCATTCAAAATAGCACTCTTGAGTGACACAGAAAATTCATCCATAAAGTCAGAATGATTTCCCGATAAGGTATAGAGCATGTGGAAGATTTTTCGTGGTGGTTCCTCCTCCTCCTCCTCCTCCTTCCCTGGCTCGTTGGCGCGAATAATACTATGAACATCTGCTGTCGTAGCTGCATATCGTGTTGCAATAGATCTTTCATCTCCCCCAATCAATTTATTAAACAGAGCTTGCTTCATTTCCCATTCACTGAACAAACCAAGAAGAAGAAAGCAAGCCAAAATGATCCAACTCAAAGACATGCCAGAAAGAGTAGTCGGGAACAACGACAAACCAACAGCTGATTTTTCTTCGGAAACACTTCGAATATTATTTGAATGCTGTTCCACTTTTGCGCCCTGCCTCTGGCGGTCTGTTAAGGTATCTGAGTTATTTGTCATTGTTGTTGGTTCTCTTTTTGTCTTTGAACCGCCAGGCAACGTTCTTGTGAAGTTATCTCTGATTTGATGATGATGACGATGATGAATGATGATGATCAAAACAACATCGTTATTATTACTTGAGTACCAGGTAATCTTCCAGATTCGCTAATACTTAGTACCTGGTACCGCTATTAATAAAAAGACCTGAAAAAGACTGGTCGGTTTTAAGGTCTTAATAACCGCCTCGGAAATTGAAGACTTTATTAGAGTATTACTATTATTTAAGGATTTTAATTTCGAGTCCCGCTGGGGACTGCTTGAGCTAGGTAAAGGGTGACAACGAACAACACAAAGTAAAAAAGCACTTTTTACGTTTATAGTACTAGTAGCACAATAAAGCACCACAACAAGAGCATGACACTCATCCGCTTTTATCGGACACTGTGTACGAGTGCAATACTTTAACAATGCAACAATGCACAGATGATCCATGAGATCTCATAAATTTCCTGTTAGTAGCAGTAGTAGTCGGATCAAACGACGAATTTCTCGTGTACAAAATCATGTGAAAGATAGTACTTCTCCTCCGGCAGAACCGGTACCAGCACAACCACCAGCACAACCACCAGCACAACCACCACTATCGACTCCCATTTTACCATCGGTGAAATCCAAACTAAACATTAGCAACAACAACAACAGCAACAACATTAGCAACAGCAACATCAAGAGGAAGAAGGGCGATGCTAGTGGTGGCGATGACAAAAGAAGGAAGCGTCGTACCAACAAAGCATCTTTTTCGTTATCATTGGCACAGTACCAATGTCTCGTGATTGGTTTGTTTGTGATTTTGCTTTCACTCGCATGTCATTCTTTTTGGTTGGTTGTTCAGCTTCCTTCTCATCTTCCATTGCACCATTACGACAGCAACAGCAACAACAACTACTACTACTACGATACAAGTCACAACAACCACAATTATGATCGAGGTACAACCTTGAATAGTACCAGTACTTCAATACTGGTACCAACACATAGTCCTCCATTCGAAGAACACGAACATGGCCATTCTGGAAGAACAACACTACAGTTGGTTCATCAATGGGAAACCTTGATTGCACAAAATTTGAGTCTTAGCAGTTCCATGAATGTCACATCTTGTCGTTACACGGATTGTACACCACCAACAAATGATGATAATAATAATAATAATGCTCGAATGGTACTATACAATCCATTCGATCAACCAAGGTATCTTTGCAATGGTCAAACACTGGATGCACGTGGCATTTTTGTTTTGGAAGATGAAAAAACAAAAATTTCCTGCCTCCAACAACAACAGCAACAACCGACACAACGAGAGATGGTCATGACAACACTCTTTCCGATTGTTTATTCACGACACAACCTTCTGAACTTGAGTCAAATATCGTTATCCAAATGGAATCCTGCCGCCGCTGCTGCTGCCGCCGCTGCCATTCGATTAGGAATTCGCGGTGTCAAAGCCTCGCGTCGTTTACGATACCAATATTTTCGCAATTGTGATGTTCCCTGTTATGTCCTACCGAATCGTTTGAATACAAATGCTATTATACGAACAATTGAAGGTACCAATTGGTTGATAATAACGTCTATGGAAGGTCCTGCTTACTACAAGTCACTTCTTACAACAACAACTCCACCATCACCACCAACGGCTCATGGTACCGGTGGTTTTGTTACTGCTAATGACAATAATGCACAACAACAACAATTATTTTACGCGACAACATCTTTCGAATCGGACATTCCGATGCCATATTTTTCATGGGATGACTATGCTCCCAATCAAACAGTGGTAGTACCAGGAGTGGACTACGATAAAGTCATACACGGAGCGGTCTTTATCGCGCGAAATTGTCAAAGTACCAACCAGCGAGAAGCATTGGTAAAGAATTTGATGGAACTCAGTCAGAGGCAATCTACTAATAACAATACAGTTTTGAGAATAGACTCGGTATCCAAATGTTTGCAAAATCGTGTTCTTCCTCCAACAACACGTCAAGACGATAAGAACAGCATCATGAACCAATACCTGTTTTATTTGGCCTTTGAGAATCAAAATGCAAAGGATTATATTACAGAAAAACTATGGGGATCTCTGTTTGGATCGGGAGCTGTTCCCATTTATTATGGTGCACCTAACATTCACGATCACGTTCCCCCAAATTCCATCATTCATGTTCAGGATTATCCTAGTGCCTTGGAGTTGTGGGAGCATTTACAACGAGTTGCCTCGAATCGAAGCCTGTACGAAAGCTACCATGCGTGGCGAAAACAGCCCTTACCAGAAACCTTTGTGCAAAAGTACAACTTTACCCACACTCATTCTACCTGTCGAATGTGTCGTTGGGCCTTTGCTAAACGACACGGATGGGATTGGAATCATGATCAGCAAACGATTGAGGATGAGCGTGTCTTGCTTCAACACAGAAGAGTATGCTGGGACAAGAGTACCGGGCTTTTGGTTCATCCATTTCGAGAACAATGGAAGCACGCAAATTTTCGCAACGTAGTGGTAGACAAAGTGCAGATGTGTAATAACAACGAGAAAGAAGAGCCGGGATGCGAAGACCCGTTGTTGCCTGATTCGGATATTATTGTTAATGCACAATGCGAAATACAAAACACTACCACTGCATTCAGCACCCGTGCCGTGATAATGGCGGGCGGCTTGTACCGGCGCACCATATGGAACCATGATGGGTTTCTTGACATTTTCTTGCAGAAAATACCGCAGAATACAAGAGTGCACTCCAATGCAACGGCATCCTTCATCCTAGAGATGCACTTACCTACTTCTAAAGCGGACAGCAAGGACGCGGAAGACGCAGACGGATCTTGGAACACTTTACGCCACAATCATTTCTGGCTGCAGAGAGGCGACACTCGCTTCACGATTTTGGTGAACCGAAGCGTGCTTTTGGCAAGCTCCGAGAGCGGAACATTGCAGATCTTTCTGTCATCTCAGGAACAGCAGCCAATGACTGGATCAGAAAATCTATTGAGAAGTAAACGCGACGATATATTTCGGCTGCGCTTTTTGCTCGAAAGGGTCGACCCAACTAGAACAAAGCAAAGTACACAGCAGCTGTCCTACTTTGCAAACCTTGCTGCTCAAGATTTTTTTAACCCAGTCGAACGCTTTCGCCTTGACACACGTGCGCCGCTTCAGTCTTTTGCACAATAATTGAGGTAGCTCGTGCTTCATCGCACGTACGTGCCTGCTGCGTACAAGTACGTGTGAAAAGTAGCAGTTTTACAAGTTTACTACTACTGTAGTACCATGGTAGACTAGAGTAGCTACAGTAGTACCCTGGTACCAGTATTCGACTGAAGTATTTGTTGCTACTGGTGGTCTACTGGTTTGCCGGGCAGGAAGATAGAATGCGAAGTCGTGATGCAACCCTAATTAAACTGTTCATCATCTTTCGTCAGTTATACTGTACCAGGTACCGTAGTACCAGGTAGTGTACTTCTACTAGTAGTACTCGTAGTAATCATTTTACAGGGAACCTAATAGTCGATGTTTTAATGTGACTGTTGGAGGACAACTATGACCTTCACCTCTGTTACTAGTAGTAGCTACTATTTACCAGGTACTGCCTCAATTACAAGCTGCAATCCCCTCCTCCTCCTCTGATTTCTACTACCAGGTAGTACAAATAATCGTACTAACTGGTAGTAGTAGTGCGTCCGAAATTGATACGGAGCGTGAACCAGTCAAGACGTGTCCAAGACCTCTTCGTAAGCGAAAGGGACGTAAGAAATCTTTAGCAACAAACCAGTGAGAAGGCAGCAGCTGTCAAAAGTCCATTGCAATACCTAGTACCAGGTAGTATTATCTATTGATGTCACCTTTCGTAACGTGACTTAACGCAAGAAGGCATTCGACGTTCATTGTTGTCTCATCTTTTTATCAATGGTACTACTACTGTACCTAGTAGACTACTACCAGTAAGTTGAACCAAAACGAATACCAGGCAGGTACTGCAGTAGCACGGTACATCGATTAAATTCATACTTGTTGGAGTCGTCCAGTCGTCCATACATACGAGTACCAACCAGCACATAAAAATAGCAAACAAGCTTGGCCACTAATTTGTGTTCTGGATGTGTTCAAACATTAACATAACAAGAATGCAGAAACCAATCCACATTAGCCACAGTTCAAGCAGCAATGATATAGACACGATAAGACAATTTTCTGCTAGGAGGAGACGGCATCACAGCAGCAGCAGTAAGGTTATGCCTGAGGACAGTCAGCATGAATTATCCATCTCAGATCTCAAATTAAATTTACCCAGGCGCAAGAGAATTGGTACAACCGGCAGCCTAATGCTTGACAGCTCATCCTCTCGAACGGACACCACAGTGAATGAATCCTTCAACCATTCATCATCCGTAGGATGCAATGCTTTTGTTCAGAGAATCACGGCTCGACGTGGGGAAATGGTATCGTATCAATTCGACACCAGTGAGAGTAACAACCAACATCTACCTAGGCGCAGTCTTAGCATTAGTGATATTGGGATGAGCGACAGCAGCTGCACGTCCTTTGGTTCCATATCCTCTTCTGCCTCGACGACATCTTCACGGCTACGCAACCTCGATAGTATTCGTAGTCGTCGCTCGGATCCAGCAACCAAACGATGGCGAGAACAATGTTCGCAGTTGTACAAGGAACACATATTTCTTGATCCTTGCCCCGAACAGCAGCAGCAGCAGCAGCAGCAGCAAGACAAGTATGCCGCAGCAACCATGAAAGAAGTGGCGGCCTTGATAATTCAATCTCGGATTCGAAGCTATTTGCGCAACAGAGTCGAAAGTCGAAAATAGTAAACCGTGCTAATGATAATCGTATCATTATTTTATATTATTCATACTATGGCGTCTATGGCATTTATAAAGACATACTATTATTTTTGCGACGGCCATGCTGGTCAATCGACAAGGCAAATGGATTATGAGCTTAGCTCCTAAATGCTAGTAGGAGAAAATGAGCACAGTTCAGGATGAAAAATTAGATATCTAGTAACTCATTACGGCAAATTGGTCGTTGTAATTATCCTGTTGGTTTCTCGTGAAAATAGATTTTGCAGATATGACGTTGATTCGCAAAGTATTGACGGTATGATGCGATATAATATTATGACCATCCATATACAAATTGTTTTGCGCTTTGCGCCAACAAGAAGGAGGAAAGAAAAATGGTGGAGAAAGGTAACACCCAATCTCGCCACTTAGCGCCACCAACAACGACGAAGGCCTTTCCGTCAAAGGTAATGCCTTGTACATCTAGGGCAAGGAGCTCTTAAAATTTTCTGATGGATCTGCTTGCTAATGTAGAAAACGTGCATCCTCTCTTTCGCCTAGCACAGCGCATGGAAATTCGATTGCCTCCTGATGGTACTGCTGCTAGCTACGAGCTAGCCTGCTAGGCCTAGCTAGTAGTAGTAGACTAGTGTGTTGTTACTGTGTTTTCTGTTTAGGGTTGGCAGAATGTTCTGACGTCGACCTGTTGACTGAAATAGGAATCCTATTCGGGACTCGAACACCAATCAAATCCTTCAGGTAGACCAGTCTACTAGCTAGTCTACTGGTACCATATCATTAATCTTCAATCTGCGCAAAGAACTCTCTATTTTCTTATTGAATCTCTGACGACTTTTTCTCCGTTGTTGCCCCATCAATCGCTTTAATTGCCACGAATCTGCGTCCTTAATTTTTGGAGAAAGGAGTTCCATGGTCGTTTCCGATTCATGTATTTATCAACAACTGAGTATTAAGTAAGGAAAAAGGAAAAAGCAAAGGATTATTATTATTTGATTAGCAGTTAGCAGACAATCCAAAATCCAAAATCCAAACAGCAGCCAGCTAGCAGCAGAAGTAGTAACAGCAACAAGTACAGGAATCGAATCGCTACGGGAACAATAATAATACTATGAGAAATTTCAGAACACGCAAGAGCAGCTCGCAACAACAGTACTACCACCACAGAATGGTCCTTTGTTGTGTGAGCTTGGCCGCAACCATGATTGCTACAACCACTGCCTTTACTTTGCCACACACAGCAGCATGTTCCTCTTTGAGATCCTTAGCAGCATTGAATGGACGACATGCACAGCAACAACAACAACAACAACAACAAGAAGTGAACACAAGATTGTACGTGGGATCATTTGAAAAATGGGAATTACCAAATTTTATGAATTTCGACACAGGAGAAGAAGGAGAAGGAGTAGCAACCAAAAATGACAACAGAAACGAAGCAAAGTCTGTCATTAAAGTAACCCAACCTCCACTGCTGCCATCACCACCACCCTTTATTTCTCATTTCTTCCAAAAGGACACAGCCGAAGAAGCACAAAGAATGGAACATTTGGTAGAGTTAAGGAATGAAAATGACAATACTAATTTAACCTTGGATGAACCAGAGAAGGTTATTCCATTTTTGGTGGTGGGAGCAGTGGTTCTGGCAGTGGTGGGAGCCAACGCCGCGGGGATCATGTACGTTTTTCACGGACTGTGCTTTTACTGTTTTTAAAAAACTTGATTTTCCTGAGTCTACTGGAATGAATCTCATTTAATCTAGTTTACATACTCTTCCTCTGCTTCTGGCCTTTTCGATTTACTTCTTTACTGACTACGGCACATTGACTTTTCTTCTTGTATTGCTGAATACGACAAACCCCAAACGTAACACAACACAGTCCTGCTGATCTTTCTCTTTCGGATATTACGAGCGCGGTACAAACCTTTTTCCAGGACCCCACCAGCTCTATGGAGATGGTAACAGAAATGGTGGCAGATATGGGACCACTCGGTCCTCTTTATTTTGGATTATTTTATACCTTTGCAGAAGTATTGGCCATTCCTGCGATCCCATTAACAGCTTCCGCAGGATATTTGTTTGGAGTGTCGACCGGTACCTTGGTGGTCCTCGTCAGTGCCAGTATCGCCGCCTCTATTTCTTTTGGTATTGGAAGAACACTGCTTCGCACTACCGTGGAAAATGCCATGAAGGAAAACCCTGACTTCAAGAAAATGGACAAAGCCATTGGCCGGGAGGGTTTCAAATTGATGCTGCTTCTGAGATTGTCGCCACTTTTTCCGTTTGCCTTGTCAAACTATTTGTATGGTGCCACGTCCATTGATTTTGCATCATTCTTTTGGGGAACGCTCTGTGGATTTGCTCCTGGAACCTTGGCTTATGTCTACACCGGCGTGGTCGGAAAGGCTCTGACGATTGGAGGAGATGGTGTCCAACCGTGGTACGTGTATGTCGGTGGTGCTGCACTCTTAGGCGGGCTGTTGAAAATAATAGTCGATGTTGCCAGCAACATTGTACGAGAAATTGAAGACGAAGAAGCAGAACCGTAAAAGCACACGAATCCATGCAAAATGTAAACAAAAGAAGCATGTCCATGCAACAACGAACGTTCTGGTTCCAAAAGAGAGCACCACCACAAGCTAGCAAAATTATATAAAATTAGGACATTTAGAAAACAAAAATGTATATGCATGATGAGGCAGTAAAAGAATGTATGGAGTAAAATGTAAAATCGAGTCAAAGCCACCCTTGTAGCTGAGGTTCTTCAAGCAAGTGGCAATGGATTATTTCAGAGTATGTAGAATGTGCTTTGCATCATCGGTTAAGTAGACGGCAGCTAAAAAGTGAAAAGGAAGTCGAGCACGAAACGTTGAAAGTGCTCCGAACTCAACAAAAGCGGCTTGTGAGCTCAAGAGATTTGTGTTGCATAGCTAGCTAGTAGGAGTAGTAGCTAACAACAGGACACTGTGCAGAATCATAATTACTCAAGCAAGCTATTTAATCTTATTTGACAACTTTGGCAAAAAGCTCGCACACCGGTTCCATTCAATTTCACGATTATTGCAAACTATCGTATGATTGAACATTGGTGTACTAACTACTACGGTAGGTACATACTCTATTATCCTTTTTTCCTTCGTCCGATCACTTTTGTGTTGCAAACGACATGATAGCCGACGCAATTGGAGAACGAACGATAGCCGATTGTCGCCAACTTCACTGAACCTCCATCGAAAATGGTCAAAAGAAAGAAGGCTGGATGTTATCTTTGTGGAAGCCTCGACCACCGAGCAAAGCTGTGTCCAAGCGCTAAATGCAGTCGCTGTAATAGTGTCGGCCACGATGCTGGCGGCTGCCCTACCAAGCCGCTTCCACCCGTTGATCGTGGGCATTTTGCTGCTACAAAAAATGACAGCACTGTCCCTAAACACAGTTCTTTTACTTACATTGAACTGTTTGCTGGCATGGGAGGATTTCGTGTGGCGCTCGACACATTGGGTGGCAAGTGTGTCTTTGCGAGCGAAACCGATCGATTTTGTATTCGCAACTACCAGCTCAATTTCGGAGGAGATCGACCGGCTGGAGATATTTGTCGCATTCAATCAGATTGGATCCCGGAACACGATCTCCTGGTTGGTGGATTTCCCTGTCAGCCATTTTCCAGCAGTGGTAGTCGTCAGGGAATGGACGACCCCAAGGGACTTTTGTTCCGTGAGATTGTACGAATCCTGAGAGCCAAACAACCGAAAGCTTTTTTGTTGGAAAACGTCCGGGGTTTACTGTTACATAATAATGGAAAAAGTTTGCAGCGTGTCACAAGAGAACTGCAGGAATGTGGATACCGAGTTCAGTCCGAACTACTAGATGCTATCCATCTCCTACCACAAGAGCGATGCCGCCTATACATCGTAGGTATACACCAGGACTGTTGTGATATTCAAGAAAAGCCAATCAAATACAATTTCCCTGCGCTACAAGAGTTGAACCGAGGAATCCGTGATATCCTTCAGAGAACAGAAGGAGGAAAAGACGCCTTGTCTCTTAGTGACTTGGAAAAGCTACGTTTGAGTCATCATCAAATCGAAAAAGTTCAATCGCAAAGCTACACAAAACGGCACCCCGAAGCTCGCTTTCTCAAGGATACGTCAAAGGCCGCCAAAACAATCCAATCGAGTTATTCCAAATATATGGTAGGATCACAATTTGTTGCTGTGGAAGATGCAGTCGGCGCGAACCAAACAGGGAGCACCCACTGGCGTCGCTTCTCCAGTCGCGAGGCTGCACGATTGCAGGGATTTCCAGAACTTTTTCATTTGTGCCCCGAGCGTGCGATTCACATGATTGGGAATGCAGTGGCTCCCCCCTTGATTTCCATGGTTGCAGCACCACTGCTGCAAATGTTAGGTCTCTTGTCGCCGTCAACGAATGATTGTAGGGAAAAGTGCATCGGGTGGTTAGCGACGAAGCATCTACTTTTGGAAGCATCTCCCAACGACGGGAGGCGGGAAAAGCTCCGCTGTTCGTTGGACTCCTGCGCATTGGGCTGATTATTGAGAATGACTGCTTGTTGAGTCTTGAACCTGATGTCATTTCAGGGAATTCTAATTATTGATTCGTATTCTTATTTATCTCGAATCTCGAAGAAGGCTGTCTTCACAACATCAAACATCAACTCACCTTTTTGGTATCACTCACCTTTCCTTTTCGTTCAATAGTGTAATAGTTATAATAATTAGATTCACTTCATATTGGAGCATGGAATACAACACCAACATCGCACAAACGTCGGACTCTGGTAGTCCCGACCGGACTACTGTTGATGCAGAAGTTAATGTCAAAGATAAAGTTCGGAGTATAGAATCGCCACAGATGCACTGGCTTAGCAACGCGAAGGGTAGTGAAACTTATACTGAGAACCAATCTACTGCTAGTACCTATGCTCATCGGCCTGACATTATAGAAGCATCTGAAAGATCCAGTAACGGGGGTGGTACAAATGACGGCAACGACAAGAATAGCCAGCAGATCAATGACAGCAACACATCTAACCTTGTTTTGAAGCCCACGAAACAGAGCAAAGCCACCGCCGCCACTAGAGACCCATTTACCTACATACGCAATAATGCGGAGAAGAAAGTGGTTGGTTTAAAACATCATAGGCCGGATATCAGGGAAAATGAGTGGTTATCTTCCTCGAGATCTATACAATCTCACCCACCAGAAATTCCAGGGAAAATTCGATTTGAGGAAACGACTGAAGGACCAGTAGCAAACCTACCACCACCTCCTCCTCCTTCAACACAGCTCCCAAAAGACACATTTGATGTGCTGCCACGACCCTCGAAATATCGCAGTGTGGAAGAACTAGAGGATCGTGCAAGAAGAAAGACAATTACCAATCCATTCAGGCTTATCTTTCTTGCGACTGGCGCTGCTTTCAAGGTGTTCGGGTTCTACTTGATTACTCTCGAATCTTTGATCATTATTGGCCTTGTGAGCTCTATATTACCCAACTCTGAAAAATGATTGAAAGGCGCATCTAATTATCTCACACACTGTCTTTGAATTCTGCTTGACGTTGTCTTATTCAGACTATTGGATTAACAATCTATTGGTACAAAACTTATGAGAATGACAGCTCTTGGAGTGGAAGTAGTCTTGATTTTGTACTTGTTGCATTTGCTGTAACCTCTCCCATCAGTGCTGCCATTGGAATGGCCTTCCAACGAAGAGAACGAGCGCTCATTGCTCTCGCTGACTTTCGGTCGTTCTCCTACCATTTATACCTAGCGCATTGTCTCTGGGACTGGCCCGAGGGAGCCGAAATGGGACGACAACAGGCTGAAGCGGCCAATAAGGTTGTTTGGCTTAACCATTGCGATGCTGTACTGGCTCAATTAATAGGCATTGGCGATGAACTTTCACGATTTCTAACACTACCTACTGCATCGAGGAGTCGGCACCGAATGACTAGATCAGGACGACTTGAGGCAGCACGGACCATGGAGGTGGCATATCTACTAATTGAGAGTATGACAGCACAAAGACTGACAAGGTTAACATACTACAGCGAAAGACTTAAGAAGATAGGTCTACCCTCTGGCGAGATTAGCCGTATTCGACAATACGAAAGATTCCTGAGTGATGTTATCGAGCAGCTGCGAATGGTGAAACTTTACCGCACTCCTCAGGCGTTGCGATCCTTCGGTCGGGTATTTACTATCTTGTTGCCACCTTTCTATGCCCCAGTTAACGCTCAAGTCGCCCGCGATACTCAATCGTTAGCGGTTGGAATCACTTTTGGAATCATTACTGCCCTGGCATTAACAGCTCTCTTTGAGTCAATGGAAGTGCTAGAGGATCCCTTTACTGCCTTTTTGGCGCTGGACGGTATTGATGCACGAGAGGAGCTCGAAGTGTTGCATTTTTCGCAAATGATAACAACGCGTAAACTGGCCTTTCCGGATGCTCCCGAGTACCCCTCTGGTCGACGAGCCGCTCTGACCCATTTAAGTCGAAAACTGCATGACATTGGTGCGCCTCCCGTACAACCTCACCACACAGCAGCAAGTACTACCCCAAGCACAGCACAACAACAATATTTCCGACCACCCAGTGTTTACAGCGCTCCCACAATTGAGGGTGGTACGAATCATCCGATCCCGGCTGGAGATGATACAATCGCCACCAATACTGTGGGACTTCCCATGACGGACATTGAAGCGGGGTACGAAGACGAAGAGCTTGGTCTCTTTATGCCGCCTTCCAATCTTCTTGAAGAGTCAATAACTCAGCACGACCGCCTCAGTGTCTTCTCCGAAGATAGAGAAGTACTTGGCGGTGATGACCCCGATGCAAGCCACCATCGTTTGCGCCGTCGGAAAACCCACGACCATGACAGCCAGACACCGCCCTCGTTGCACAGTTACTCACCGGGTTTGCCTTCGTGGCATAGCCATACACCCGTCCCATCGTTGCACGCCGCTACTACTGTCCCTCCTTCCCACCAGGGACCTCCTCTTTCGCAACAACAAGGAGCACCGTCGGCTACACCATCGACTGCGGGATCTGCTGCCGCATCGCCGCGCCAGGGTAGTCCTCCGCGGCACAGAAGAGTTCGGACAGGTCTTTCTTCTGCTGGATTGTTGCCAAAGAATGCATCCATAATGAGGCTTCCTGATTATTAGCTAGCGTCATTGATATAATATTGTATGCTACCTTCGCGTGTCATTTTTGTAACGTTGAATAGTACAGTCCCCTCAGTCTTATTCGGCTACTTCCTGCTCCTCCAAGCACTCCAATAGATGTTTTCGCCAGAGCCGGGGTTGCTCCATGGGTACAGCATGTCCACATCCCTCGATAATGTATGGTGATTTCCAACCCAAAATATGGGTCAATCGTTCTACTTCTTTGAGGGGTGCCATGTCTTGATCGAAACGTCCCACACACAGGTTGCCCGACAGTGGTGGTTGCAAGGCACAAATGCGACGTGCCATGGCCACTGTTGACCATTCGTCATCACCTGCTGATAAAGATGATGATGTACTATCTGTGTGTGTCTGCTCCAACAGCGCAAGTAATCCTTCCGGTGTATTCTGACGGGCGATAAAGTCCAAAATGGATTGTAGTTTTCCATCGTGCTGCAATCGATCCAGTGTTGCGGAAGAGTACGTGGCCAACAATACGGACCAAGCAAAACTCGTAAGGCTGGAGTCACGAGACACATGGTCCTTCCAAGAAGCCACTGTCAGCCGTCCCAGTATCGATCGTTCCGCGGCTACACCTGTTAAATGTAATGATCGGATCCGATCCGGATATAGGAGGGCCGTGGCCATGGCAATCCGACCTCCCAACGAAAATCCTACCAAATCGACTTTGGGAGAAGAAGTCGTCGTTGTTGTTGTTGTGAAACCAATTACCTTATCGATAGTTTCCATCAAGTAGGATGCTTGGGCTGGTAGTGAGACATTTGTATAGTCGGAAGAGGACGAGGAGGACGGTGGTCCTTGTCCACGTGCTTCGTACAGTAAAACAGATCTACCACCAGTAGCAGTAGTAGCATCGTGCAAGGCAGGTAAATGTTGGTGTTCCCACGCCGCAATGCTTTGTGCCATACCACCCAATAGTACAATCGGTGGTTTTTCATTTATATCCGACGATGGCATCCACAAACATCGTTGTTGTCCACCTTCCTTTTCCAGCACTACTTGTTGTATTATTTTCATTTTATTTTTTTGATTGTTACTAGTCGACGAAGAAAGCGCCAAGGTTTGATGAGGAGGTCCAACGAATATACCTATCAATAGGACAGCACGACACAGATGAAACAACCGGGTAAAATTCCAAGTATTGCAATGTCGCTGCTCATGTCGTTGAAAAGGCAATAATACTATTGTTATCATCATTTGTTGTCCTGTTTGTTGTGTGTTTTGTGTTTTTATGAAGATGGAATAATAAAAATGAGCGTTGTTACCCTTACAATGGGAGTGCGTTATTAGGGGCTGAGTTATTATCAACTTGAACTACGAGCGAACGCTACCGCGTTCTCTCGACTATGCCAGCTCTCTAGGGCTACGTTCGGCTAGGTAGGGTGGTTTGGAGAAACTCGGCAATTTACTAGGGCCGACCATTTCTCCGTTCCGAGGCGCCCGGGTGAGAGGGCAGACCGCTAGGGTTGCTCTCACACTCGGGTAGCCAATCGG
>Ga0100391_1002169_pt1 | contig 21040 bp, 19 predicted proteins | sample CryGeymeta201515_FD_81541 | JGI IMG/M metagenome (GOLD analysis project Ga0100391, IMG submission 81541) | Groundwater microbial communities from Crystal Geyser aquifers in Utah, USA - Crystal Geyser metaG 2015-15 | ecosystem: Environmental > Aquatic > Deep subsurface > Groundwater | place: USA... | reverse complement strand
CATTGCGATGATATCCTTCGCGCTATCGTCACAAAACAATTGCCCAAGGGTCTTCTCGTGCCATCGGATGCCGTGGCGCTGGACAAGGGCAAGGAAATCCCACTGGGAATAGCGGCTAAGGGCGGACTTCGCGAAATGACTGTTTTCGCTCAGGAAACTTTCAGGCTGCGTCTGCAGGTTGGTGAAGTTGCATCGCCCACCGCCGGAAATGCGGATTTTTTCTCCTGGCGCGCTGGCATGATCCAGAACCAGCACATTCGGCCCGGCATGGGCAGCGCACATGAGACCCGCAGCGCCCGCGCCGAGGATCAGGGTCTGGACGGTCTGGACCACGGCGCGCAGCGATCAATCCGCGAAATTGCGGCTGGCCTTGAGCTGGTCCCAGGCCCAGACAACCTCTTGCAGGCGGTCCTCGTCGGAGCGGTCGCCGCCGTTCATATCCGGGTGCAGCACCTTGATCAGCGCCTTGTAGGCGGTGCGGATCTCGACCTTGGTGGCGTTGTCCTTTACCTCGAGGATCTCGACGGCCCGGCGTTCGGTCGGAGGCAGCTTGCGCCCGACGCTGCCAGACCCGCGACCGGGGTTTCGGGTGGCGTTCTGGCCAAGCACCTGGTGTGGATCTTCTATACCGAGCCGCGCCCAGGCGCGTTCCTCGGCGGTTTGCTTGAACGGTTTCGTGGGCCGGTCCCAGACCCGGTCCCGATCCATCTGGGCGTTCATCTCGGCCTCGGTGGTGCCGTCGAAGAAATTCCACCTCAGGTTGTATTCGCGCACATGTTCGCGGCAAAACCAGTGGAAATCATCCAGCTTGTCCGGACCTTTGGGCGCGCGATACTGGCCCTGTTCCTCGCAATCGGGGGCTTCGCAAAGGCGCTGCGACGTCTCCACTGCGCCGGACATGCCACGCCGACCGGTGCGACGCTTCTTCTTGTCCGTCGAGACACGGAGGTCGAAGTTGAACGGATCTTTTTCGGACATGAGTGCGCACCTGTTCGACTCGGAACAAGCAGTTTAGAGTTTTGATGGCGGAGGGGAAGGTCTTGACGCAAGGTTTCAGAGGGAAAGTGATGACGAAAGCCGAGAGAATCGAAGCCGCCCTGCGGAAGGCCTTTGCGCCCAAGCGGCTGGAGGTCGTGGACGAGAGCGCGAAGCATCGTGGGCATGCGGGCGCGCCCGAGGAGGGCGAGAGCCATTTTCGCGTGACGCTGGAAGCGGAGGCGTTTCAGGGGCTTGGTCGGATCGCTGCGCACCGGGCGGTGCATGGCGCAATCGGGTCGGCGTTGATGTCAGAGATCCATGCGCTGGCGCTGTCGGTCCGGGGGTAGGTCGGGGGTCGGTTCGCCTGTCTCGTTAACGGGCTGCCAGAGGTTGACGATGTCGTCGGCAGCGGCGGCGGCAGCGGCGGCGGCAGCGGCGGCGGCAGCGGCGTCGGTCTCGGGCCCGGGCAACGTTGGCGGCGATTTGACGGTTGGCCGGGCGTGGGCTGTCACAGGGACTGCCAGGGTTGCGCGCTGGAACACCAGCAAGTTGCGGTAGGTGGTGGTCTTTGAAGTGAGGCCCGCGCGTTCCTCCTGCGGCAGGGTTTCGGCACGGACATAGACCCAGCCATCAGAAGCCAGTTCGTTCATCAGAGCCTCGATCTCGTGCGCGAAGAGTGCGGCCCCTTTCAGGCCGCGCACCTTGCGAGCACGTTCGGGAGCAGGGACGACTTTGTATTCGGTTCGGTTCGGGTCGGTCATCGGGGCCTCCATCATATGGCGCTTTATGGCGGGCGCGGGCGGGCGGAAGCAAGAGGCACCGAATGCGGCATGTGCCTGTTTTGGTGCAAGACCGGAGCGACGGGATGCGCCCAAGAAAAAAGCCCCGCCTAAGCGGGGCCTGACTAGTAACCTGTTCCCGTATGAGCGGGGTCAGGCCGCGACGCGACGACGCCCGGCAATGCCCAGACCGGCAAGTGCACCAAGCAGAAGCACAGCCCCGGCCGGAACCGGAACCGGCGACACGGACACGTTGTCGATCAACGCGCCGCAATTACCACAGGGATCGCCCGACGAGGTGCCAAGGGCGGTGAAGGTAAAGGTTACGTTGGTGTTGTCAGACGCGACAAGGAACGACAAAACCACCTGTGTCCACTCGCGGAAGGGATAGGTCGGGTTCGGTGTGTCCAGGATGGTCCCAAATTCCGAGATTCCCAAGCCGTCGACGGCGAAGCTCATGTCATTGGTGTCGGCTGGGCTGCCGTTGACGCGCGGGCTGTACCAGAAGCTGAATTCATAGACACCGGTGTCGAGCGTCAGAGACTGGAACAGGGTGGAATTGGTGTTGGTGTCCAGTTCCGCGTAGATGAGACCGTCCTGCGCGGGGAGGTCCGGGTTGAGGGTCGGCTCGGACTGGAGCTCGATGTTCGGGACGCCCGTCCAACCGGGCACATTTGCACTGGAGAAAATGTTCCAACCACTGGAATTGAGCGAACCTGTATAATCCTCGAAGCTGCCATTGGTCAGCAAGTTCGTGGTGGACGCCTGTGCGGCGCCGGATGCAAGTAATGTCAGTGCAAGAGCACTTGCCAGAATGCGCATAGTAAAGCCTTTGCAAAAGATTGAGTTTTAACTCTTGGATCTTCAGCTATCAGAAAAGCAACTTCGGCTCAACTATCCAAAAGGATTGGTTGTGCCTGATTTTCGCACCCAATCGGGAACGAACTGTTCGCGAGACAGGGACAAAGGCGGCAACTGGGTCGGCGACCGGCCCACGCCGCGCCTGAAGGCATGGGTTCAGCCTGCCAGTTTCGCTGACACGATTTCGTTCACCGCCTTGGGGTTGGCCTTGCCGCCCGTGGCTTTCATAACCTGGCCCACGAACCAGCCCGCGAGTTTCGGATTCTGCAGCGCCTTGGCAACCTGGTCGGGGTTGGCGGCGATGATCGCGTCCACTGCGGCCTCGATCGCGCCGGTGTCGGTGACCTGCGTCAGGCCTTCCGTCTCGACGATTTCCGCCGGGTCGCGGCCGGTGGTGTAGCAAATCTCGAACACGTCCTTGGCGATCTTGCCTGATATGGTGTCGGCCTCGATCAGCGCGATCAGCGCGGAAAGTTCGGCGGGGGTAACGGGGCTGTCCTCGATCCCTTTCTCGTCCTTCTTGAGGCGACCGAACAGCTCGTTGATGACCCAGTTGGCAGCGAGTTTGCCGGTTTTTTCGGTCGCCGTCGCCTCGAAATAGGCGGCTGCGTCGAGATCGGCGGTCAGCACGGAGGCGTCGTAGTCCGACAGCCCGAAGGTGGTGATGAAGCGGGCCTTCTTGGCGTCGGGAAGCTCGGGCAGGTGGGCCGCGATGTCGTCGACCCAGGCCTGCTCGATCTCGAGCGGGAGGAGGTCGGGATCGGGGAAGTAGCGATAATCATGCGCCTCTTCCTTGGAGCGCATCGAGCGGGTTTCGCCCTTGTCCACATCGTAGAGGCGGGTTTCCTGCATGACGGTTCCGCCGGATTCGAGGATCGCGATCTGGCGCCGCGCCTCCACCTCGATGGCTTGCTGAATGAACCGGGTGGAGTTCATGTTCTTGATTTCGCACCGCGTGCCGAGATGGGAGAAGTCCTGCGTGGCTTGATATTTCTCATACTGGCCCGGCAGGCAGACCGACACGTTGACATCCGCCCGCAGGTTGCCGTTCTGCATGTTGCCGTCGCAGGTGCCGAGATAGAGCATGATCTGGCGCAGCTTGAGCACGTAGGCGGCGGCTTCCTCGGGGGAGCGGATGTCGGGGCGGGACACGATCTCCATCAGGGCGACGCCGGTGCGGTTGAGGTCCACGAAGGACAAGGCGGGGTCCATGTCGTGAATGGATTTGCCCGCGTCCTGTTCGAGGTGGATGCGTTCGATACGCACCAGTCGCGCCTTGCCCTCGCCCAGTTCCACCAGCACTTCGCCTTCGCCTACGATGGGATGGTAAAGCTGGCTGATCTGGTAGCCCTGCGGCAGGTCGGGGTAGAAGTAGTTCTTGCGGTCGAAGGCGGAGTTCAGGTGGATCTGCGCCTTGAGGCCAAGGCCGGTGCGCACGGCCTGGGCCACGCATTCCTCGTTGATGACGGGCAGCATGCCGGGCATGCCTGCATCCACGAAGGCCACGTTGCTGTTCGGCTCGGCCCCGAAGGTGGTGGAGGCGCCGGAGAAGAGTTTCGCCCGGGTCGAGACCTGCGCGTGCACTTCCATCCCGATGACCAGTTCCCAATCGTGCTTGGCGCCGGAGATGATCCGGGGCTTGGGGGTCTCGTAGGTCAGGTCTAGCATGGGGGCCTCCGCATCTTCCGCATCTGCGCAAGCCGGGTTTAGGGCAGGGGCGCAGGGCGGGCAAGGGGCGCACGCGACTGCGGGGCCGCTGCGGAACGCATGCCGGGCTGAGGCGTTCACCGAGGGAAAGCCGCACCGGATATGCGGCCCATCTCATATGAACAGGAGCTTCCCATGCCCAAGATCGATCAATCCAAGATCCTCATCCTTGCCACCAACGGGTTCGAGCAATCCGAGCTGGAGGTGCCGCTGCACAAGCTGCGCGAGGCCGGGGCCTCGGTCCATGTTGCCAGTCCCGAAAGCGGTGAGATCCGCGGATGGGATGGCGGCGATTGGGGCGCGAGCGTGCCGGTGGACGTCGCCCTCGGCGAGGTGAACCGCACCGACTACAACGCCCTGGTGCTGCCTGGTGGCCAGATCAATCCCGACATCCTGCGCATGAACGAGGACGCGGTGGCACTGATTCGCGGTTTTGTCGAGGCCGGACAGATCGTGGCCGCCATTTGCCACGCGCCGTGGCTGCTGATCGAGGCAGGCGTCGTCGAGGGGCGCGAGATGACGTCGTGGCCGTCGCTGAAGACCGATTTGGTTAACGCTGGTGCCAAGTGGGAGGACAGCGAAGTGGCCATTTCCAACGGCATCATCACCAGTCGCAATCCGGGTGATCTGACGGCATTTGTGGCAAAAATCATAGAAGAAGTAGAAGAAGGGCGGCACGAGCGAGACGCCGCCTGAGGGTGTCGCCACCTTGCGCCCGAAGTGGCGCGGGACGGAAGCGGGGCGGGTGCCGAAAGGCGCTCGCCCCGATCCGTTTTCGGGAACGAGACGCAGGCAAGATCGGGGCCTGTCGGCGGAAACTGGCCGTTTGCAGGGGCTTGGCGGGGGGGCAGGCTTGCGCAGTCGCCGCGTTCCGGAAAATACGGGCAAGTCTGCAACAGTGTCAGTTTTTCAAAATGTCCATCTTGTCTCTCTGCCTGCCGCGCTTGTCGGCGGGTCTTGCGTTGGTCCTGAGTCTCTCGGCCTGCGATACGATCTCCGATCTGGAGATGCCCCGCTTCAGCCGCGCCCAAGCCGCGTTCGAACCGGTCATGCGCTGGGATCACCGCCCGGAAGCGGGCGAATGGACGCAAGCAGCCTTCGCCGCAATGGACACCCATGCGGCGGCCCTTCCGGCCAGCATGCCCGCCGATATCGACGCTTGGTGCCCGGACTATCGCACCGCCGACGCGGACCAGCGCGAGGCGTTCTGGGCCGGGCTTCTGTCGGCGCTCGCGCGCTATGAAAGCACCTGGAACCCCGAGGTGGTCGGTGGCGGCGGGCGCTATTTCGGGCTCGTGCAGATTTCTCCCGCCACGGCGCGATACTACGGATGCGCGGCGTTGGATGGATCGGCGCTGACCGATGGCGCGGCCAACATCTCTTGCGCGCTGCGGATCTGGGCCACGACCGTGTCGCGCGATGGCGTGGTATCCGAGGGACGCGGCGGGGTGGCCGCCGATTGGGGCCCGATGACACGCGCGGACATGCGCGAGGAAATGCGCAGTTGGGTATCGTCCCAGCCTTATTGCGCCGGCTGATACAGGCGTCCTCCGGCCCGGCCTTGCGGATCGGGCGAGTTCAGGAATGGCTTGCCTGATGGAGCCCCTGCGGACCCGATGCCACGGTTCGGCCGAACTTGGGGGAAGGCAGCCCATGGGAGCTTTACGTTTGATCTGCTTGATCGGTGGTCTGTCTACCTGCATGGCAGGCGCGCCCGATCTTGCCCGTGCCCAAACCGTTGCTTCACGTGACCGGATCAGCGGCGCGGTCGAGGCGACATCGGAGCCCATGGTGATGGAACTTTCGGAGGTGCTGTCGCTGCTGGAAGTCCCGCGTTCAGAGATCGGGGGGCTTCTGGACGGGATCGAGATCGGCACCGATGTCATCCGGGCGATCAGCCCCGAGATCGGCACTTTGGCTCCGAGTGTCAGCTTGCGCCCGATCCCGCGCGACACCTGGGCCGTGCCAGTCGCCCGGTGGGACAATCATCCCAATGGGTCGCGTTGGACCGCCGCCGTGCTGGCCGCGCTGCGCGGCCCCGGTGGGCCGTTACTGGACGTGGTGCCGCGCGATATCCATGCTTGGTGTCCCGGCTACGCGACCGCCACACCGTCCCAGCGCGCGGCGTTCTGGACCGGCCTCATCTCGGTGTTGGCATGGCACGAAAGCGCTCACGATGCCCGCGCGGTAGGGGGCGGCGGGCAATGGTTCGGGCTGGTGCAGATCGCGCCGGGCACTGCGCGGTGGCGCGATTGCGATGCAGAGACGAGCACGGAATTGATGAACGGCGCTGCCAATCTGCGTTGCGGCATCCGGATCATGGCTGAAACGGTGCCGCGTGATGGTGTCGTGGCCGAGGGGATGGGCGGTGTGGCCGCCGATTGGGGGCCGTTCCATTCCGAGCGCAAGCGCGAGGACATGCGTCGTTGGGTGCGCGATCAGCCCTATTGCGCCGCTCCGCCGCCTCAGATGCGGCCGATCATGCGTCCGTCGGGATTGGGGGAGGCCGCAGCGGTCCGACTGGAGGCCAGGGTCGGCGTGACGGGGGCGCGATCCGGGCAGCGTCCGGTGCCCCGGCCAGCGGTCCCGACGACACGCTGACGGCCACGTCGCAGGTGCGCAACGCGGCCGCGAGGGCAACGGGGTTCAGGTGAGTTCGCGAACCGGGATGCCGCGGGCTGTCGCTTCGCGGAGCAGGTGCATCGGGTCCGGCAGGCTTTCGGTCGGCAACACGATCTCGGTTCCATCCTCCAGCATCAGTCCGATGCGACGGTGGCCGCTCCGTTCGACCATGCGCAGATAAGAAATCTGCGCGGTAGGCACGATCAGGTCTTCATAGCCGCCGAGAATGTACCAGGATGATTTCGTCATCTTGATGCCGTAGGTTGGCACACGCGCCATCTGCCACAGGCAAACGGCGAGGGCCGGGATCATGAGCAGCAACACGAAACCGGGCGAGATCTGCCACAGGATAGCCGCTAGAGCGCCGAGGCCAACGAAGCTCAGGACGCTGAGACTTGCGCTGCCGGGCCGGGATGAATGTTCGAAAGTATCTGACATGCAAATCAGTTAGCCGTCCAATTGCGACCAGAATGCGGAGGCCACGGGGTAACAGCGCGGCGCGGGTGGCGTCTTTTCTGGACGCGTGTGGGCGGTGCGCGATGGGCAAGGCGGAGCGGCGCTGCTAGGGTCCATGGACCGCCGTGATCTACGAAAGCGCCGATGCCAGCCAACCCAGCCTCTGCCGCCGCCTCTGCCAGCCTCTCTGGTCTGCGTTCCGGGCGGATCCCTGCCCTCGACATTGCGCGCAGCGCGGCACTGGGGGCGATGGTGCTGTTCCATTTCGTCTTCGACCTGGAGTTGTTCGGCCACCTTCCGTCCGGCACCACAACCCAGCCGGGCGTCTGGCGAGCGCTGGCGGTGGCGACGGCGGGATCATTCCTGTTCCTGGCGGGCGCGGGGCTGTGGCTGGCCCATGGCGGTGGCATCCGCTGGCCCGCATTCTGGCGGCGCTTCGCAATCATCGCGGCGGCGGCGGCGGCGGTGACGGCGGGCACGTACGTGGCGGTCCCCGATGCCTTCGTGTTCTTCGGCATCCTGCATTCCATCGCGCTGTGCAGCCTGTTGGGTCTTGCCGTATTGCGCTTGCCGATCGCGGTGATCGCGGTGTTGGCGGTGACAGTGTTCTTCGCACCCGATGTCGCACGCTCGGACGTCTTCAACGCGCCGTGGTTCTGGTGGACGGGATTGCAGACCATGCCGTTGCGCACGGTGGACTACGAGCCGATCTTTCCATGGTTCGCGCCGTTTCTGGCCGGAATTGCCATGGCGAAACTGGCAAGTCAAAGCGGCGTCCTGGCAGCGTTCACCACCGACAGCCCCGGCCGCGCCGCGCGTCTTGCGGGCCTGCCGGGGCGTCACAGCCTGATCATCTACCTTCTGCACCAGCCAGTGCTGATCGGGTTGGTCTGGACCGCCACGCAATTGTTGCTCTGAGCGGCACTGTCTTGGCGCGTCGGGTTCAGCCGCGCATCCGCGCAACCATTTCCGACAGGTCCCGGCTCAACCCCGGCGCAGCAGAGATCCGCGCCAACTCGCCCTGGATCAGTGCCTGCCGGTCGGCATCGTAGCGCGCCCAGGTCTCGAAGGCCGTCGACATGCGCGCCGCCGTCTGAGGGTTGGCTCCGTCCAGCCGGATCAACCAATCGGCCACGAAGCGGTAGCCTGCGCCGGAGGGCGCGTGGAACGCTGCCGGGTTGCCGCCGGTCAGGCCCCCCATCAGGGCGCGGAAGCGGTTGGGGTTCTTCCAGTCGAACAGGGCGTGGCGGGTCAGCGCCTGGGCCACCTCCAGCGCGCGTTCGGGCGAGGTGCTGGAGACGCGCAGCATGAACCACTTGTCCATCACCAGCCGGTCGTCGCGCCACTGCGCCTCGAACGCGGTCGCGGCATCCGTGTCGCCGCCGCCGATCAGGCAGGCGAGGGCGGCGATCTGGTCGGTCATGTTGCGGGCACCCGCGAACTGGGCGCGCGCCAGCGACAGGTCGGCCGCCGACACGAACCGCAGCACGGTGTTGCGCAGGTCGCGCCGACCGGCGGCGGTCGCATCGGGACTGTACTCGGCGCCGGGGTCGTTGGCGTGGTAGAGCCGGGTCAGCAGCGGCTCCAGCGTGTGCCCGAGCAGGGCCACCTGCTGCTCCCGCTCGGCATAGATCCGGGTCGGGTCCGGCACCGCGCCCCGATCCACGATCGCCTGCGCCAGGTTGTCTTCGGACGGGAAGGCCAGAACCAGCGCCCGGAAGGCTGGGTCGAGGGCTTCATCCGCCAACGTGGTGGCGATGGCGTCGAACACATCCTTGCGCAGGGCCACCATCGCCTCGGTCGGCTTGCCGGTCAGGATGTGGTCCACCAGCACCTCTGTCAGCAGGCTGCGCGCGGCCTCCCACCGGTTGAAGGGGTCGGTGTCATGGGCCAGCAAGACGGTCCGGTCCGACGTTGTGAGGTCTGCATGGAGCACGACCGGCGCGGAAAAGCCGCGCAGAAGCGACGGCACGACATGATCGGGCGCGCGACCGCCGCCAAGCTCGACCAGATCGAACCGCAGCGCACGCGATGGGCCGTCCAGATCGATCAGGGTGGACGGCAGGATCTCGGTTCCGTCGTCCGCCAGAAGGCCGATCATCACCGGGATCTTAGCGGGTTCCTTCATCGGCTGGTCCGGAGTCGATGGCACCTGTTGGGCAAGGTCCATATGCAAGATGTCGCCTTCGCGCCGCCAGTCTGCCGTCACCCGAGGCGTGCCGGCCTGAGAATACCAACGCTTGAACTGGCTCAGGTCGGTGCCCGCAACCTCCTCGAAACAGGCAAGCCAATCCTCGATGGTGCAGGCCTGCCCGTCATGGCGGTCGAAATAGAGGTCCACACCTGCACGATAAAGCTCTGCCCCCATATAGGTGCGCAGCATCCGGATCACCTCCGCCCCCTTTTCGTAGACCGTGGCGGTGTAGAAGTTGTTGATCTCGATATAGGATTCCGGGCGCACGTTATGGGCCAGCGGCCCCGCATCCTCGCGGAACTGGCGCGCGCGCAACTGCAGCACATCCTCGATCCGCTTGACGGGGGCGGAACGCATGTCCGCGCTGAATTGCTGGTCGCGAAAGACGGTCAATCCCTCCTTCAGGCACAGCTGGAACCAGTCGCGGCAGGTGATGCGGTTGCCGGTCCAGTTGTGGAAGTATTCATGGGCCACGATGGCCTCGATAAAGGCATAGTCCCGATCGGTCGCGGTCTCGGGCGAGGCGAGCACGTATTTGGAGTTGAAGATGTTCAGCCCCTTGTTCTCCATTGCGCCCATGTTGAAATCGTCCACGGCGACGATGTTGAAGACGTCGAGGTCGTATTCGCGCCCGTAGACATCCTCGTCCCATCGCATCGACCGCTTCAGCGCATCCATGGCATAGGCGCATTTGCCCTTGTCCCCCCGCCGCACCCAGATGTTGAGGTCCACCGCGCGGCCTGATGCTGTGGCGAAGGTGTCCGAATGGGCTACCAGATCCCCCGCAACCAGCGCGAAAAGATAGGCGGGCTTGGGGTGGGGGTCCTGCCACCGGCCGGGACCCGCGGGGTTGCCGTTCGACAGCAGCACCGGCAGATCGCTGTCGATGGTCACCTCGAACGGCGCCATCACGTCGGGGCGGTCGGGGTAATAGGTGATCTTGCGGAAGCCTTCTGCCTCGCACTGGGTACAATACATGCCGTTCGACATGTAGAGGCCTTCAAGGGCGGTGTTGGCGGCGGGGGCGATCTCCACCTCGGCCTCCCAGATGAAGGGGGCATTCGGGACGAACGCCTGCAAGCCCGCCTCTGTCATCCGGGCGCCCGCAGATGCGCCGTCGATGGTGGCCGAGATCAGAGTAAGTCCCTCGCCATGGAGATTGAAGCTGCGATCCGGGGTGTCCGGGTTGGGTCGAAACGCGATGCGGGAGCGGACGCGCGTGGCGTCGGGATGGAGTTTGAAAAACAACTCCACCCGGTCGATGACGAAGCCGAAGGGGGTGTAATCGGCCAGCCGCACCGGCTGCGGCGCGGGGGCGGGCGTTTGCGGGGTGGCGTCGTTCATCGGCTTCCTCCGTTGATCCATGCGAGCGTAAGGCCGCGGGGCAGGGGCCGCAATGGGACGGATTGCGAGGCAGGGACGTCTTGCAGAGGCGCGAGAACCTGCTACCTGTGCGGTGATGGAAAGTGTTCTTGTTTTGTTCAAGCGCGATTTGCGGGTGCAGGACAACCCGGCACTGGCCTTGGCGGCTGCGCGGGGGCGGGTGGTCCTGCCGGTGTTCGTGGTGGAGCCCGACGCCTGGGCGCAACCCGACGCCTCCGCCCGGCAGTGGCGTTTCGTGGCAGAAAGTCTGGCCGACCTGCGTGCCGACCTCGCCGTTTTGGGCGCGCCACTGGTGGTGCGGACTGGCGACATGGTCGAGGTGCTGGCCGAACTTTGTGCCGCTCATGGCGTGGGCGAGATCATCAGCACCGAGGAAACCGGCAATCTCTGGAGTTACGGGCGCGATCGGCGTCTGGCGGCGTGGTGCCGATTGGTCGGCCTGCGCTGGACCGAACTGCCGCAGATAGGGGTTCAGCGGCGCTTGGGCAGCCGCGATGGTTGGGCGCGCGCGCGCGGCGGGGCGATGCGCATGGACACGGTGCCTGCGCCGCACGGCCTGCGGGGCGTGTCCATGGATCCGGGCATGATCTGCGATGCCAGCGCCCTCGGGCTCGCCTTCGACCCGTGCCCTGGACGCCAGCGCGGTGGCCGTGCAAAGGCGCTTTCGGCGCTTGCCAGCTTTCTCGCAGAGCGGGGGCGGGACTACCGCCGCGCCATGTCTTCGCCGCTGGAGGGCGCGCTGGCCTGCTCGCGCCTTTCGCCGCACCTGGCCTGGGGGACATTGTCAGCGCGGGAGGCGGGCCACGCGCTGGCCGCGCGGCGGGCGGAGCTTCCGGGCACGAGGACCGGCTGGCTTGGCAGCCTGCGCAGCTTCGAGGCGCGGCTGGCCTGGCGCGACCACTTCATGCAAAAACTGGAGGACCAACCCTCGATCGAGACGCGCTGTCTGCATTCCGCCTACGAGGACCTGCGCCCGCGCATCCCCGATGCCGCGCGCCTTCTGGCGTGGCAGGCGGGCGAAACCGGCATCCCCTTTGTCGACGCCTGCATGCGCTCCTTGATCGCGACAGGGTGGCTGAATTTCCGGATGCGCGCGATGCTGGTGGCGGTGGCGTCCTATCACTTCTGGCTCGACTGGCGGGCCACCGGCCCGCACCTGGCGCGGATGTTCACGGATTACGAGCCCGGCATCCACTGGCCCCAGATGCAGATGCAATCGGGCACCACGGGCATGAACACGATCCGGATCTACAATCCGGTCAAGCAAGGCACGGATCAGGACCCGACAGGCGCCTTCACGCGGCATTGGTGCCCGGAACTGCGCGCGGTGCCCGACGCCCATCTGCAAGCGCCCTGGACCTGGGACGGGGCGGGCAGTCTTCTTGGCAAGCGCTACCCCTTGCCCGTTGTCGATGTCGCCACAGCCGCCCGCGCAGCGCGTGAGCGTGCATTCGGCGTGCGACGCGGCGACCGGTTCGGGGCGGAAGCCGCTCGGATTGTGGAAAAGCACGCCAGCCGGAAGGACAGAGGTGCCAGGCAACACTTCGTCAATGACCGGCTCCACAAACGAACCCGCAAGGAAGTCGATGGGCAACTGGACCTGGATCTCTGACGCCATTGCGATCCGCCAGATGGGTGCCCACCGAGTTTCGAAGGTTCGTCCTCGTCCGGTTTCATCGTTCTGAAAAAACTCCGGGGGAGTCCCAAGGGCGGGGGCAGCGCCCCCAACCCGCCTTCCAACTGGCGCACGCCAGCTCTCTCACCTCGCGGCATCGAGCGCGGGGCCGCGATTCTGCATCTCTTCTCTCCGCCTCGCCGGGTCGCCGGGTCGCCGGTCGAGATCAATATGTCCGGATCAGCCCGACAAGCTTGCCCTGCACCTTGACCTGGTCGCCGCGGAACACCCTTGTCTCATAAGCAGGGTTCGCCGCTTCCAGCGCGATCATGCCACCCTTTCGGCGCAGACGCTTCAAGGTCGCTTCCTGATCCTCGACCAGAGCCACGACGATATCACCGTTGTCGGCGGTATCGCCTTCCTCGATCACGACAATGTCGCCATCGTTGATGCCTGCATCGATCATCGAGTCGCCCTTGACCTCCAGCGCATAGTGGCTGCGGCCGCGACCGAGCATCTGCTGGGGGACCGATACATGGGCCGCGATCTGGCTGATCGCCTCGATAGGGACACCGGCGGCGATTTTGCCCATCACCGGCAGTTCCACCGCGCCGCTCACCTCGATCGGCATCGCGCCGCGCGGTTGCGAGGCTCGGTCGCCGTCGATCACGCGCGGCTCGAACCCGCCGATAGACCCCATCGCGTCGGGCATCTTCAAGATCTCGATGGCGCGGGCGCGGTGCGCGAGACGGCGGATGAAGCCACGTTCCTCCAGCGCCGTGATCAAACGGTGAATGCCCGATTTGGAGCGCAGATCCAGGGCCTCCTTCATCTCGTCGAACGACGGCGGAACGCCATCCTTCTGCATCCGTTTGTGAATGAACTCCAGAAGATCGCGCTGTTTTCGCGTCAGCATCCCCGTCTCCCTCAATTTTTGGATGGGTCCATGACCCAAAGCTGCCCAAACGCACCACCTTTGGCAGACGCGTTCAGGTTATGTTCTACACATGTTCGGAACAATCTGTCAACGAATCAGGAGAACAGACCTGACAGGGGTATGAATTCGACCACGTCGCCCGCGCGCGCGCGGGCAGCGTCTACCGGGCGCACCAGCAGCGCGGAGGCGCCTGACAGGATCGTGAGCAGCGAACTGTCCTGATTGCCATAGGGAGTGATGGTGGGCAGGTCGCCGCCGTCCGACACCTCTGCCCGCATGTAGTGCGCGCGCGGCCCGTTGGCGTCGAGATCCACCGAAAGCCGCGCGCGCAGGCGGGAACGCTCGCCGGACGGAAGTCCCATCATCGCGCGCAGCATCGGCACTAGGAACAATTCGCCGCAGACCAGCGCCGAGACCGGATTGCCGGGCAGCCCCAGAAGCACCGCGTCGCCCATCCGCCCCGCCATCAGCGGTTTGCCAGGGCGCATGGCGACCTTGTAAAACGCCCGCTCCAGCCCCAGTCCCGCGGCGACCTCGCCCACGATGTCGTGGTCGCCCACCGAGGCTCCACCGACCGTCACGATCAGGTCCGCACCCTTCGCGAGGTCGAACACCTGCTCCAGGCTCTCGCGCCGGTCGCGCGCGATGGGCAGCAGGCGCGCGATGCCGCCCTCGGCCTCGATCCGCGCCTTCAGGCCATAGGTGTTGGAGGCGATGATCTGGTCGGGGGCGGGGGTTTCGCCGGGGCTGACCAACTCGTCCCCGGTCGCGATCAGCGCCACTTCGGGTCGGCGCGACACGGTCAGCACTGGCGCGTTCATGGCCGCCGCCAGCGCTACGTCGCCGGGGCCGAGGCGTCGCGGTGCTTCCATCCGGTGCCCGGCCATGAAATCCGCGCCCGAGGGACGGACATTGCTGCCCTGCGACAGGTTGCGGCCAAGGACGATCCGGTCGCCGTCGCGCACCACATCCTCCTGGATCACCACGCGGTCGGTGCCCTCGGGCAGGGGCGCGCCGGTGAAGATGCGCAAGGCTTCGCCGGGGCCGATAGTGCCGGGCCAGTAATGGCCCGCCGGTGCCTCGCCCATCACCTTCAGGCGGCGGCCGGGAATGGCCTCCATGTCGCGCAGGGCATAGCCGTCCATTGCAGAGGCGCCGAAAGGGGGCTGATCGCGATAGGCCACGACGGGGGCGGCCAGCACACGGCCCCCCGCGTGCGACAGCGGCACGGTTTCAGTGCCAACGGGCGCGGAGAGATCGAGGCAGGCCCGCAACGCGTCTTCGACCGAGATCATGGGGCGGATCCTTCCCCGGCCTCAAACCGGCCCGACTTGCCGCCATCTTTGAGCACCACTCGCACCCCGCCGATCTCCATCGTACGGTCGACGGCCTTGAGCATGTCGTGGACGGTCAGCGCCGCAACGGAAACGGCGGTCAGCGCCTCCATCTCCACGCCGGTCTGACCGGAGGTCTTGACGGTGGCGGTGATGCGGATGCCGGGCAGGTCGGCGTCAGGGGCAAGGTCGAGTGCGACCTTGGTGATCGGCAGCGGGTGGCACAGCGGGATCAGGTCGGCGCAGCGTTTCGCGCCCATGATGCCCGCCAGCCGCGCCGTGCCCAGAACATCACCCTTCTTTGCCGTACCTTGTTCAACCAGATCAAGCGCTTGGCGAGACATCTTCACGTAACCTTCGGCGACGGCGATACGGTCCGTCACAGCCTTGTCCGAGACATCGACCATATGCGCGTGGCCCTGGTCGTCGAAATGGGTCAGGCCGGACATCACGCGGCGACCGGGTTGGCCAGCAGGGCGCGCGTGGCGGTGATGACATCGGGTTGGCGCATGAGGCTTTCGCCGATCAGGAAGCTGCGCGCGCCGTGGCGGGCCATGTCGGCCAGATCGTCCGGCGTGAACAGGCCCGATTCCGAGATGACCATGCGATCGGAGGGCACCCGGGCCGCAAGCACGCGTGTGGTTTCAAGCGAGGTCTCGAAGGTGTTCAGGTTGCGGTTGTTGATCCCCAGAAGCGGCGATTTCAGAGCCATGGCGCGGTCCAGTTCGGCGCCGTCATGCACCTCGATCAGCACATCCATGCCCCAGTGGCGGGCGGCGTCTTCCAGTTCGGCCGCCTGTCCATCCTCGACCGACGCCATGATGATCAGGATGCAATCCGCGCCCCAGGCCCGCGCTTCCGCAACCTGGTAAGGATCGTAGAGGAAATCCTTGCGCAGGCAGGGCAGGCTGCTGGCGGCGCGCGCGCGGGTCAGGTATTCCGGCGCGCCCTGGAACGACGGCGCGTCGGTCAGCACCGACAGGCAAGTGGCACCCCCGGTTTCGTAGGCGCGCGCCAGAACGGGCGGATCGAAATCTGCGCGGATCAGGCCCTTGGAGGGGCTGGCCTTCTTGATCTCGGCGATCAGGCCGTAGCCGGTGGATTGCGCGGCGCGCAGGGCAGAGCCGAAGCCCCGCACCCGTGGCGCGGCGCGGGCGGCCTCTTCCACCATCGAAAGGGGCCGCGCGGCCTTGGCGTTGGCCACCTCGTCCAGTTTGTAAACTTTGATCTTGTCGAGAATGGTTTTCATGGAGATGTCTTAGGCCAGAGCCTTCAGCCTGTCGAGGCGGTGCGGGTTGCCCGGTCAGTCCTTCCGGTTCTGGGGCGGGCGCTTGAGGACATGTGCGGGCCGATCCTGCGCCGGACGTCGCCAAAGCGCCGCCGCGATACCCCCCACCGCCAGCAGCCCCGTGCCGAGGGTCGGCAGGTGATCTGCCATGACCGGCCAATGGTTGCCCCCGATTTCGCCATGGGATCTCCTTCTGGATGGGCGAGCGGGACTCGATGGAAACAGTGCGGACCCGTTCCTGCCGCAAGCGGGAAAGAAGGCGCTGTCAAAACCTGTCCGGCAGTTGCGGCGTCAGAATTGGCACGCGTGCAGGTTTCGGGCGAACCGGTAGGATGGTCGAGCCGCCCATGGCTTGGTCCGCTTGCCAGTAATTCACATTTTCTGGAAATGCAGGAGTCTGCGCAGCAGCGGAGGCAGAGCCCCTCCGCGCCCGGCAAGCAATCCCTGGCCATCTCGTGTTCCTCCAGCCGACTCAGCGAGCCGCCGAGGTGATTTTCGCTACTGCCTCCACCGCCGCGCGCGCCTTGCCGCTGTCGATGCTTTCGCGCGCCACCTCGACGCCGTCGCGCAAGTCGGTCACGCGGCCCGCCACGATCAGGGCGGCGGCCGCGTTCATCAGCACCGCATCGCGATAGGCCCCCAACGTGCCGTCCAGCAGCGCGCGGAGCGCCTGCGCGTTCTCCTTGGGCGTGCCGCCGAGGATGTCGCGGAACGGGTGGACCGGCAGGCCCGCATCCTCGGGGTGGACCTCGCGGCTCTTCAGCTTGCCGTCCTTGAGTTCGACCACAGTAGTGGTGCCGGCAATGGAGATCTCGTCAGTGCCGTCCGATCCGTGGACCAGCCATGCGGCCTCGGAGCCCAGTTCCTTCAGCGTTTCGGCCATGGGATAGATCAGGTCGATGGCGAAGGCGCCGGTCAACTGGCGCTTCACGCCTGCTGGGTTGGTCAGCGGACCCAGGATGTTGAAAATGGTCTTGCAACCGAGTTCCTGCCGCACAGGCATGATGTGCTTGACGGCCGGGTGGTGCATCGGTGCCATCATGAAGCCAATTCCGGCCTCTCGGATGCAGGCTTCCACCACTTCCGGTCCGACCATGACATTGATACCCAGCCCCCCCAAAACGTCCGCCGCGCCGGATCTCGACGACAGGTTGCGGTTGCCGTGCTTGGCCACCGGCACGCCTGCGCCCGCCACCGCGAAGGCCGTCGCGGTCGAGATGTTGAGCGTCCCCATTCCGTCGCCGCCGGTTCCGACAATGTCCATCGCATCTTCGGGCGCGGTGACAGAGATGCATTTCTCCCGCATCACCTGCGCTGCGGCGGCGTATTCCGCCACCGACTCGCCGCGTGCGCGCATCGCCATGATCAATCCGCCCATCTGCGCCGGCGTGGCGGACCCTTCGAACAGGTAATGGAATGCCTCTTCGGCCTGCGCGCGGCTCAGCGGCCCTTCGGAGGCGGCGAAGATGATCGGTTTCATCGCGTTGAAGGTCAGCGCTGCGTCAACAGTGGCGGAGGAGCCGTCAGCCCCCCTGTTTCGAGAGGTCATGCGGGTACTTTCTGGTCGGTCGTGGGGTGGTCGATCAAGGTCAGGAAATTCCGCAGCATCGCGTGGCCATGTTCCGACCGAATGCTTTCGGGGTGGAATTGCACGCCTTCGATGGGAAGGCCGCGATGGCGCAGGCCCATGATGGTGCCGTCGGCCAGTTCCGCCGTGATCTCGAGGCAGTCGGGCAGGGTGGTACGTTCGACCACAAGGCTGTGATAGCGGGTCCCGGCAAGTGGCGAGGGCAGGCCCGCGAAGACGCCTTTGCCTTGATGCAGGATCACGCCCATCTTGCCATGCACGATCTCAGTGTGCCGGATGACGTGGCCGCCGAAGGCTGCGCCTATCGTCTGATGGCCGAGGCAGACCCCCAGCAGCGGCAGTCCAGCGCCCGCCGCCGCGCGGGTCAGCGCGAGGCATATGCCCGCCTGCGCCGGGTCGCAGGGGCCGGGGCTGAGCACGATCCCGTCGGCACCGCTGGCCATCGCCTCCTGCACCGTGATCGCATCATTGCGGACCACGCGGACCTCAACGCCCAACTCGCCGAGGTAATGTACGAGATTATAGGTGAAGCTGTCGTAGTTATCGATCAGGAGGATCATGTCGCGCGGCCTTCGGGGGAGGTGGCAGGTTAAAAAGGGATGAACGCGACGCGCGCCCGCGCTATACATCTTTCAAAGCCGCGCCCTTGGGTCAAGCAGGCCGCTGGTGCGGATCAGCAAGCAGCGCCGGGGATCAGCCCCGGGCAGAGCAGACAGGAGCAGGGCCATGGGTGGTCTGACAACCGGAATGATATGGGGCCTGCTGGTCTCGGCCCTTGGACTGGCCGCGCTGTCCCTGAGTTCTCCATTGCCGCCGAGGGACGGGCAGGGGGGCATGGGGGCCGTGCCAGGCGAGATCGTGGTTGTTGGCGATGAAGGGGCCCCGGACGGCACTGACGCGACCGATTCTGCATTGGCAAGCGCCGATGCCGACGCGGCAGAGGCCGAAGCCGAAACCGGCACCGATGTTGATCCCGCATCCGGAGCCGATGCGGTCGCCGAGATTGAAAGTCCGGAGGCCGAACCCGCCACCCCGGAACCGGCCGACACCGAAGCCGCTGCGGCACCGGCAACGGCGGTTCCATTGCCCCCCGGCTCTGAATTCAATCGCCCGCCGCCCGAGACCACGGCCACTTTGCCGGCGCCCGACGAGGCTCCCCTCGCCGCTGCACCGCAAGCGCCACAGGGCGTCAGTGAAAGCCGTTCCCCCAGATTTGACACCACCCCTTCGGCACAACCGGACGTGGCGACGAATGCGCCCGTTGCCATCGTGGTATTCGATGGTGTCGCAAGCGATACACCTGCCCGCCCGGCGGATGCGCCCGCGCCCGTCATCGCCAGTGGCCCTGCCGCCCTGACGCAACCGGCGGCTGCGGATACACCCCGCATCCGCACGGCTCTTTTGCCGCAGATCACGCCGCCAGAGGCAGCGGAAGAGGCCGATGCCGATGCCGATGCCGCCCGCGCGCCCGAAGCCGATCCCGAGCCGATGCCGGTGCCGCTGCAAATCCCGACCTTCCCGACGATCTCTGCCGCCCCGAGCGACCCGGCATCGCCGGAGGAGGCCGTTGAAACACCCTCTGAGGCACCCGCTGACCCGGCCGCAGAGGCCGCGACAGCCGACGCCGAGCCCGACGCTGCATCTGCCCCTGCACCAGACGCCACGTCACGCTTTCCGCAAATCACCCCTCCGGTCGCGGAGGAGAGCGCTGCTGACCTCATTGGCGCCATGCCTGGCCTCCCTGATGATGCGGGGCCCGCCGACGTCGTCGCGCCCGCACGCCCGCAGGGCGCGTTGCCCGCGATCCGCGCCTTCGCCGCTCCCTTCGACACCACCGAAACCCGCCCGCTGCTGTCGGTCTTGCTGATCGACGATCCCGACAGCCTGATCGAACAATCGACCCTGACCCGTTTCACCTTTCCGGTAACCTTCGCCGTGGATCCGCAACATCCCGACGCCGCTGCACGGGCAGCGATCTACCGAGATGCGGGGTTCGAGGTCGTCATCCTCGCCTCGATGATCCCGGAGGGCGCGACCGCCACGGATGTCGAGGTGGCGTTGCTGGCGGCCGAGGCGATCCTGCCGGAGGCGGTCGCGGTGCTCGACACCCCCGAGGGGCGGGTGCAGGGCGACCGGCCGGTGCTCGATGCCTTGGTTGCGGCATTGCAGGCCAGCGGCCATGGCCTCGTGGCCTTTCCGCGCGGGCTGAACGCGGCCGAGCAATCTGCGGATCGCGTCGGCGTGCCCGCGGTGACAGTGTTCCGGCTGCTGGATGACGAGGACCAGCGCGCCACGGAGATCACCCGGTTCCTCGCGCGCGCGGCGTTCACCGCAGGACAGGAGGGGACGGTGGTCGTGGTGGGACGGACCCGACCGGATACGGTCACCGCGCTGTTTTCCTGGGCGCTGGGAGAGCGATCGAGTGCGGTCTCACTCGCGCCCTTGTCGGCGGTGCTGGTGCGGTCGGCGGGCCAGTAAGGCCGGGCGCGTCGGGTGGAGGTGACGTCCGATGGATCGGGATCCTGATCCGAAGGAACACCCGCGGCGTCCACGCCGTCTGGCGCGCCTTCGGCATTAAATCGGGGGCAACCACTTCCTCTGCCATTCAGGCATCCCCCTGCCGGGCGCGATGACCCACTGTCTGGGCCGCAGATCCCGACGGACCACGACCATGGCCCCACCCGAAGTCGCCGGCGACGGCACCGGCTGTCACGGCAAGGCCCGGAATTGGACCAGGTGCTTTCGCCTGTCAGGTGTTGCGCCCGCGCGAGAACAGGCTCGCATCCTCGGCGGCCTTGCGGATTGCGCGGGACTTGTTGACGGTTTCCATGAACTCCGCCTCCGGGTCGCTGTCATAGACGACGCCACCGCCCGCCTGGATATAGAGCTTGCCATCCTTCAGCACTGCCGTGCGCAGAGCGATGCACATGTCCATGTCGCCGCCGGCACTGAAGTAACCCACTCCACCGCCATAGACGCCGCGCTTCTCGGGCTCCAGCTCGTCGATGATCTCCATTGCGCGGACCTTGGGCGCGCCGGACACGGTGCCCGCGGGCATGCCCGCGAAGAAGGCATCCAGCGCATCGCAATCCTCGCGCAGCTCGCCCACCACGTTGGACACGATGTGCATGACGTGGCTGTAGCGTTCGACGATGAATTCCTCGGTCGGGCGCACAGTGCCGATCTTGGCCACGCGGCCCACGTCGTTGCGCCCGAGGTCCAGCAGCATCAGGTGCTCGGCCAGTTCCATTTCGTCCGCCAGCAGGTCGGCCTCGAGTGCGCGATCCTCTTCGGGGGT
>Ga0100391_1002161_pt1 | contig 21070 bp, 16 predicted proteins | sample CryGeymeta201515_FD_81541 | JGI IMG/M metagenome (GOLD analysis project Ga0100391, IMG submission 81541) | Groundwater microbial communities from Crystal Geyser aquifers in Utah, USA - Crystal Geyser metaG 2015-15 | ecosystem: Environmental > Aquatic > Deep subsurface > Groundwater | place: USA... | reverse complement strand
TTGTTGTTGTTGTTGTTGTTGTTGTTGTTGTTGTTGTTGTTGTTGTTGTTGTTGTTGTTGTTGTTGTTGTTGTTGTTGTTGTTGTTGTTGTTGTTGTTGTTGTTGTTGTTGTCTATGATGGTCTCATTATTAGTGTCATGGGCGGATGCGTGTTGAATGCAACCGCCGTCATCTACTTGTTCTCTAGTTAGCGGCATTGCTTCCATGCGCAAAAAAGCCAGATCCGCGTTTCGCCGAGAGGACGACTGAAAGAAAATCATTTCTTGATCGGAAGAAGGGGCAGAATCATTCATACTGTGTGGCGGCGGTCACTTGATGTTTGAGTGGTTGAGTGGTTGAGTGGTCGAGTGGTTGGCGTTTGTGTTGTTTCCGAGATTACCTGTCAGGTCCCTAGACGTTCTACACTTTTTGAAAATGGTTGCGACACCACAGTTCTGGTTGTTGTGCAACTAGTCTACTAAAAAAATTCGTACAGTCGGAGCAGCTTCGCTCATCCAATCTTGCGGGAGCGGGGTGTGTGGTACTTTTATTTTTAGGTGTAGACAACAACAAACGATACTCGAGTTTTGACGTGTATCGCGCTAGATGCTGAGTCATGGATCATGCATGTCTGTCCTTGTCGAATTCAAAAACTAGCGTGCTCGTGGATTTCTGGCTTTTTGTCCGTAACGTGTGCTCTTGTTCAATCTCTAACTGCTGCATGCATAGTAGCACGTTCCCGGCTGCAGATTCTAACATCAAAAGAGAAAGTGGACGGTATTCGATATCTACTGCCACCAGTGATCTGCACACCAGTAACCTACACAAGCAACTGCGAAACCAGGTACACCGCCCAAAGGTTCATGCAAATGCACTGCGCAAGCCTGCACACTATGGTCTGGGTTTCCGTGTTTGCCGTGCAACGATTTTTATGTGCCATTTCTTTTTCACTGCTCCTGCAGCAAATGACATTGACTAAACAGCGCTTCGTCGTGGCCTCTTCCGACTCGTCTTCGTCGTGTCCACGAGATGTTGCGTGCGCTGTTGAGGCAGTAATGGTCTCACACACACAAAATCTTTCTCGAGTCCATTGTTCACCTCTACCAGGAGTGACATTGAAGATAGTTTTGCGTTGCAGTGGATACTGTTACATACGCAGGGTTGTTGATGTATTATGCTTGCTATGCAGAATCGGTTTTCCGAGCGTCATGTTAGCAATTGCGTGGGCATTGACTACTAGCACACACTAAATTCTTTTTCCAAATATTCCTTTCTACTTTTCTGGTTGCTAGCTACTGTAAATCCAGCAAAATTATCTTGGAGGAGTGCGTATTTGTGCAGAAGCAGATGCAGATGCACGACAGATTACCATTCTACATCAATATGCACATGGAAGGATCACATTACATCAATATGTTTTTTTCTCGGAGACTTTCAGCTTCATTTTTTGAAATTGGTTTTGTGTTGTGCAACAAGGAACGTAGAGAAGCTCGATAGCTGGCTGACATGTGGTCTTCCATCATTCGCTCATCGATTTCAATAATTCGCAGTGCCTTGGCACTTCCATCAGCCGTGTACACTTTTTCCACGGTTGGAACAATGACAGCTTCATCCTCTTCATCCTCGTAGTTGCTCTTATTCCCGTAGCCTTCTTTGGACCATTCATCGTACATGTGAATAACTCGCCCCGCCACATACAAGTGATCAGGCTCATCGATAGCAGTCTTCTCAAGGGCGGTGTTAATGTTCTCCTGAATTTCATCCGCATCCATGATCGTTTCTTCGTGATTCTGTTTCTTTCTTGCTAGCATCTTTATATATTTAGCCGTGGATGCAAGGCCCTTCGGACTCAAACCTTCTTCGTCAAGACGTCGGTCTACCTTTTTCATTACCTCCATCAAGAGGAAAAGATTGGATAGAGAACACCGTGGAATGATGTCACCGTTATTTACAAAAGTATCCACAAAACTCCTGCAATTTGTGGAAGCTTGGTAGTCAAGAATTGGAGGCGAGGCAAAGGCCAAGACTTTCAGCTTTTCTCCATTATCCACCCTCAAAGCTTGCAAACGAGATCTCAAAATCACAGCGAATAACACGCCAACACCAGCGCCTATTGATCAACGAAAGAAATCGAGGAAGATTACGGGTGAGGGATAAGACACGGAAAAGGTATCTGGTCCGATGCAAATAGAACGCGCCCGTGCCATGAATACAGCTGCCACGTACCAAGAGAATGTCCAACTACTTTGATTGTATATCCGGTTGGAAGAAGTACCTTATCGACAAATGTTTGCAAGTCATCTGCAAGGCGTTTGGACGTTAGTAGAATTCCCTCGTGGCACATGATCTCAGTGCGGCCACCCTCCACAAATGGGCCGTCTTCAAACTTGTGACAGACGGCATCACCGCAGCAATCCGTGATCATATCTTCGAAGCCTGATGTACCTTTGATGCCAATAAGTGCTTCCTTGCGCTCTGGTGATACTGCAACATAATGCGCCACATGACCTGGTAAAGTTGTTAGGTCGTGGCGGAGTAAACTATAGCCCTTAGCCGCAAGGCAGTCTTTTAAACTCTTCCCCTCACCAAATTCGTTGTAGGCCCAATCTGCGTACTCAAAGTATTCATCCATACCGTCTAGAACTTCCTTGGGATTGTCAACATTCGTTCCAGATTCTGCATAAGTCTTGTCTCGCTTTGAGGCCATTTGTTGTTTCATATGATTAACCATTCGAATAAGAGCCAGAAATACTAGAACTGGATTTCCCATCTCTTCTCCATCTGTGGTTAACAATTTTTCCTTTCCCCGTTGAAAGAGCTTCTGGAGTTTGAGGGACATGGCTGGAAAAGAAGTTAGATCATCTTGGTCCATATCCTCTTCCGAAACTTTCTTTCCAAAAATTGAAAAATTCTTTTTGGCCCAATCTGGAACAAGAGACCACGCATCTCGAATTGCAACAACCAAAAGAACCACTGCAAGAAGTGGATACTGTCGGGCTGCAGATCGAGCACTGCCCACAGAAGCCTTGGCAGCGGTCCCGGAAACATTTTTCGAGACCGAATTGACCCCCAGTTTGTAGCCAACGATTAAGAATGCTGCCGCCAATGCAAAGGGTGCGGCTCTGACCTTGCTCAATAGATTGCTAAACTTCTGGCTGTATTTTCCCTTCTTGTCTGTCTCGTTGCCTTGAGGAGAATCAGTGGATGTCGCCGTAGATTCCAGCTCGGCTCCTCCACGAAAGTTGCGACCAACCGAAATTTGTTGTTTTGGAGAGGACGGGATAACATTTTGTCGTCCTCCTTGCTTCTGGACCAAGGCCGTAGCTAGCCGGAAAGGTGACAGAGGCGGACCGCTTGTCCCAAAGGATCTAGCCACGGAAACGGAGAGCAGCAAGTGAAGCAACAACGATACCCTCATGCTACTTCCAACTTCCAACCAACAATTACTTTCGCAAGGGAGCTGAAATTTATTTGTGCACGTAGCTTTTATCCAAACAGAAATGTAGAAGAGTCTCTCCACGGATAGATATGTCTGCCTGACGCTCCGTCTTGAAGAGCAGTCAGGAGTATTGGAACTTTTTGAATAAACCAGGAAGCGTTCATCGGCAACCATTAATATTATTGAAATTCAGAATATTAAAGATACGGTGCCAAGTCATCAGCCCAGTATTCTCTTGATAATTACTACTCGGAGTAGTGGTATTAGAGTACAGTACTAGCTAGTAGTCTAGCTAGTAGAGTCTAGAGCTACTACTAGTAGTAGCTATTACTACTACTACTAGTACCTGGTATTATTTCCAAGTCAATTCCCGAATATTCGTGTCCCGTTAGAAAGCTAGCTACTAGCACTCAACTACTACTAGCTAGTAGTACTAGTAGTGGCTAGAGTGTACTCTAGTAGTAGAGTTCAGTAGCTATCAGCAGTGGTGTGAGGAACAGGGTGTGCACCCAGGCAAAAGAATTCAATATGGTCACGCAAGCAATAACCGCACACAACAACAACATTCTACTACTCTCACAAGCCCCAAGGATGGAAGACAAGCATGTCGAGGGTTTCGCCCCATAGGAACGTGGCTACCCTGAGCAGTAAAAAATAATGTGTTTTGCCACGACACTTGGACAAGAAAAATGGCTGCAACCATGCCCAAACCCCCAAGACTCCTAACCAGTCTATCATCAGCCATGCTTCTCTTCGGGAGCACTTGGCTTCCGAAAAAGAACCTCTGGAACTGGAAGAAAAAGAAGAGTTCCACTATTCGGATGAGAAACGATCCATCTCCATAATTCCTACGGCGACTAGTGATAGATTGTGATGTACTCCCATTGAAATAAATGCTAAAATTTGAAGACATCTAACATCCAAAACAGTCTAACCTCTAGAAAATCTTACTAAAAGAAATCACCTAAAACATCGTCTACAATGTCTGCTGCAGCGGCCCATTGTTCTTCTCGCTGTTGATCTTTCGTGGACACTCGCGGCGCCAGTGGAAAAATAAAAGCCAAAGATGTTGAACCTTGCACATGCTGCTGTGAGTAGGAGTCGCCAGGACCACGCATATAATCATAATGGTCCGTTCCATTATCATCGTCAGTGTCGACAAACCAACCAAAGTCATTCCCTTGCTGCTGCTGCAATGAATTACACGAGAGCGACTTGGAGGAGCAAGTACTGGCAGTACTAGGACTAGTCTTGCCACAATTGTTGCTAGCTTCCTGCGTCGTCTGCAGACACTTGATATCGTTTAGATCTTGCTGGAAGGAGTAGGACGCACTGACTGCGGCTGGAATTTCCATTGGTGCTGTCGATGGTAAAGAACGAGACGTTTTCGTCGTCGTCGTCGTCGTCGTCAGGTGGGGAAGAAATGGTAACAAAGAGGATTTCTTCCAACCATTGAAAGCCTCACCACCACCACCACCACCACCACCACCACCATCATCATCATCATCATCATCATCATTATATGAGAAGTGAGCTGACATTGCAGCAAGATTTTGCTCCAATGACATTTCACGGCATTTCAAAGACTTGGTCGTAGTGGAAACACGACGACGCTTTGCGAGGTTGTGTTCACTTCCGTCGATAGCTGTTACCTTTAAGGACACTGAAGAATGACTTGCTCGAAGCGAGGACCTTTTATTAACTTGTTTGATTTCAAACACTTCTTTCTTATCATCGTCGTCTGGTTGCACTACAGCAGCATCTCTGTTCTCATTCTTACCGTCACTATCATCGTGAGCCAAACCGTTAAAAACAGTTGAGCTGCTGTTACGAGCCATAATGATGTCGGCAGCGGCGGCGATGGTTGAAGAATCCAAATTCTCCACTGTGTGTCGTTTCTTGCTTCTTTGTGTAGAGGTGGCTGTTACATAGGGCCATCCGCTGTTAGCAGAGGAAGATACAGGTCGGATTTCTAAAGAATACCTTTCATCTTCTCCTTGAAAGGTTTCGGTCTTTTTGGTGGCTGACATGAAAGATTTTGCGAAATTTTCGCTGACGAAGCTTGGTAAATTTAACCAACAGCAAAGCTCAGTTCGCCGTATATATGAATACAGAATAGATTAGGACAGAGCTACAACCGTCGTCGCAGTGACAGTGCCTTCTAATACTATAATATCTAGAGTGATATCTATATCGATGGATGTAGAGGTTCCGTGGTAGTTTTGTGTTTTGTGGATCAAATCAAAGTCTCAAAAGAACAGAAAAAGCAAGGTTGGTTACGGCGTAATATTCTTGCATGCCCCTAAGTTAACCAAACCTATACAATACTGTTTGAGACTATAACTGATTCACCTTTACGGTAAACAATCAATCATTGATATTATATCAAAAGATATATTATGGCGACTATCTCTCATGACCGATCAAACAAAAAGCATTGATGCGCCAGGGTGCCATAATTCTGCGGAGTAGAAGAACAACAAAATCAGCACCACGTAAGCTGCTTCGGCTTCGCTTCAGAGGAAGATGGCGTGACGTCACCAGAAAGAAGAAATGAACGCACACCTGCCATAACTTTTTTCTTTTAAACAAAACCCAAAAATATCACCAGAATTGGACACATACAACAAACAACATACAAATAGCTCTGCATCTCAACTTGATTCCACCATCGTTCACATTCACACACAGTATGCAGGCATGTCAGAGATATTCTGCTTCATTTTTGACGAAGAGGAAGATGATAATTGGCTCCCCAAGGCGTTATGAAGCATCTCGAAAATGGCTCTTGCGAACGTGTACCACTAGCCAGAGACAGTCGTTTGCTACTACTGCTACTGCTACTGCTAGTAGCGGTGGCAGTAGTAGTAGTAATTTCGTTTCCAATCCCAACCACGGCTTAGATTTGAGTGATCCGTACTGCAATGTGTCAGAACATATTGCCTCTCGAGTCGGTGTAAATCTGCATCAACGTTCACATCATCCTCTCTGTACTATTAAAGGTATGATTCACTCCTATTGGAATTCCAGGTCGGCGACGTCTGGCAATTCAAGATCGTTTACCCTTTTCGAAGATCTGCCTCCTGTCGTCACAACGACGCAAAATTTTGATCAACTTCGGATTCCAGTCGATCATGTGAGTCGTCAGAAAACAGATACTTACTATCTCAACCCGGAAACCGTGCTGAGATGCCATACGAGTGCTCATCAAGTGGATTTATTACCCAGACACGAGCACGAAGGACAATTTTTGGTCACAGGAGACGTCTACCGGCGAGATGAAATTGATGCCAGTCATTATCCGGTGTTTCATCAGATGGAAGGTGTGAGGTTATTCGATGCTAGTACGACCACACAAGATGAAATTCTTGCCGACCTGAAGGGAGGATTGGAAGGGATGGCCCAACATTTGTTCGGGGCTGATACTCAGACGAAATGGGTAGACGAATACTTCCCCTTTACAGATCCATCATTAGAATTAGAAGTATTTTACCAAGATGATTGGATGGAAGTTTTGGGTTGTGGTGTCATTCATCCTGAAGTGATTGAAACAGCAGGTTTGGATCCAAGGAAAGTAACAGGCTGGGCATTCGGATTGGGATTGGAGAGATTGGCCATGGTATTGTTTGGAATTCCTGATATTCGATTATTTTGGACAACGGATCCAAGATTTCATGACCAATTTCAAGATGGCAAGATCACCAAATTTGAATCTTATTCCAAATACCCACCTTGTCTCAAGGACATGTCCTTTTGGCTTGCCGAGGACGAATTCATCGAAAATGATTTATCAGAATTAGTGCGAGAAGTGGCGGGAGATCTAGTGGAACGCATGGAGCTCATCGATTCCTTTGTCCATCCCAAGACGGGACGCAGCAGTCATTGCTATCGGATTACTTACAGATCCATGGATCGTTCCTTGACCAATGAAGAAATAGATGTGATGCAAGAACAAGTCCGATCCCTGACACAACAACGCTTCGGTGTCGAATTACGATAAGCAGTTAGTAATTACAGTATTGACTATACACGGCTAAACTGTTACATTATGCAGCATTTAATAACACTGGTACAAGGCATCCATAAGAGAGTCCGTATTGAATTGGAACGTTCCAAAACGATTCGTCGCTGGAGCTTTTGGAAGTTTTTGAACCCAATTTTGAATAGCTAGTAAATCTTGCTGATATTTTTGATCCGGATGATCGGCCAATTTGACTTTTTGACTGCGACTGGTAATCTGCTCATCTGTCATAAAGACAAGATCGTCATCGTCATCTCCTGCCACCAAGTTGGGTTGCTTATTTGTGGTTTCAAATTTGTTGGGTTTCCCTTTATTGACACTTGTACTAGCAGGGTCGATCGATCCTATTTCCGCTGAACAAATAGGATCGCCTTGAACTTCTTTGACAACTTCACCCCACGGCGTCGCTCCTTCGTTTGAAAAGAAGGGTGTCAAGAATTCACTGTCATCGTTGTTGTCGTCACCTGTAGAGTTTGAAGTTTGGTTGTGAAACAAATGCTGCAGTCGATTTGTTTGTGGTGGAGGTGCCAACTGATCCGTGCCGGACGAGAATTTGCCTCCCACAATATGAAAATGATGAGGATCATTGCTCTGAAATCCTTGTTCACAAAATGCATGTGGATTTCCATCGTATTCAATCTTGCGCCCCAAAAGGCGTTCATTGGCTTGGAACATATCTTCTTCACTCCAACGGTTGGTGGATCCGACAGCTCCTAGACCGGATTCCAAAAGAGGATCGTCATCTTCGGTAATGACTGACGCATGTCCACGACTTCGGGATCGACTCGAGTTTTTCTTCTTGCGATTGGGTGTCTTGTTGCTCTTGAGGGGTGTGGTGTTGGCGCTATCACGTTTATTCCGTGAAGTCGCATTTCGTTTTTGGATGGCTTTGGGGTTGGACTTGTCTCGATTTTGATTCCGCTTGATCCAATTTCGTATTTTCGGCAGCAGGGGCAAAACCGCAAAATTCTTCTTTGGAATTTTGTCCAATGGATGCCACTGGACGGCGGCAACTTCCTTTCGAGCCACGGGGTCAAAGGGAAAATCTTCGGGAACACCTTTGCAAATGTAAAAGTTCCGGTGCTTCCCTATTTCATCCTTGTAAGAGACGTAGTTCTGGTCGTTGGGTTTCTCCCACGACATTGAACTCGCCATTTGTGCCGTAAGTCCATATTTTGCATTGGGATCAAAGCCCGTTTCCTCCCATGTCTCTCGTGCTGCTGCTTCCATGCCGTCTTCGTTCTGGTTGATCTTCCCTGCTGGCAACGTCCAGCTCTTGGAATTCCAGTCCTGGCACAAGATTATCTTGGAACAGTCCTCATTCAGCAGAATACAACCATAGGTGGAAATCTTGCGCTTGTAATTGGAGAAGAGAGCCCACATGGAGTGAAACTCTTTCTCCTCCAGCAAAAACGAATACTTGAACATTTGCACGGCAAATGGTCTCAAATTTTTGAAGCGGGGCAGCACGCAACCTCCGTTGGCGTCTTGTTGGTCGCAGATCCAGTCCTCGTAGAACCACCAAGCTTGTTCGATCTGAAAGAGGATTCGATCTGCTGTGGCGAGCTCTTCGGCTGGTAAGTTTAACAAGAAACGAGTGTGGACGTCCTCCATGGCGTCATTAAAGGCTTGCAGGATCACGGGATCGTTGATATCGCTGACATCCATTTTGTAGCTGACAATAAGATGAGCAGCAAAGCAAAAGAATAATAAGATCGTGTTCAGTGTTGTAGGTTGTAGCAGTTCTTCTCGTAATAGCAGCAGCTAATAATAGTAGTACTCCGTAGTACTAGTACCAGCTAGTAGACTCGTTACAGCTGTAAGTACTGTTGTTCGCCCCCAGGTCTTTTTTTCTTCGCCCCCCAAATCTTTCTTGTGTTCGCCTCCTGCTCTTTTTTTGGCATTTGTGTTCGCCTCCTGCTCTTTTTTAGGCATTTGTGTTCGCCTCCTGCTCTTTTTTTGGCATTGTGTTCGTTCCTGCTCTTTTTTTGGCATTTGTGTTCGCCTCCTGCTCTTTTTTCGCCCCCCTTTCTTTTTCCCCCGTTCTTTTTCTAGGTACTCAGTAAATCCTGAAGGTACGCACCTCTACTGGGTCTACAAGTACCACTTCCTCGTTTCCTTCTTACTACTACACTACTATTACCAGCAGCAGTAATAGAATGACTACTTGTTCAATCCATGCTCTATTCCCATTGTGGAGGGAATTGTTATTTTTTGTCTGTGTATTATGTTATGACACAAACTCATAGGGTTGATGAACATCATGGCATGTGTCACCTACATTTTTAAAGCACGAAAGCCGGTGCCACAAAAGCGTCAGGAGTCAGGATCGTGCTTGTCCCTACACAAAACGTCTATCGAAATTAAAGAAACCAAATTAAGAAGAACGAAATCTAATGGTGGTAGCAGTGATGAGCTTCCTCAACCACGTCGGCCCTGAACTTTGATGTTCGTACTTCGTGGTGGATCAGCTGACACCTGTGCCCAGAGATCATCGTTTTGGATGGGACTAACATGAAGAAAATAGTTCTTTTTGCTTCCTTTTGTGTTTTGTGAAGGAACGTCTCTTGTTGCTAGCCAATTAGAAAACTAACAGCCAGAAATATTTTCCGATCATCCTTTACTTTGGGGTCTCACATTATCCTTTTGCTTTTGTCACAAGAGAATAGAGAGGCGAGTCAATTTCAGAGAATGGCTCGTGCGGAGCGATTAAGTGCAATGACTACTACTACTACAAAGTGGTAGTAGTAGTAGACCTATATCAAGTGCCCAAAAACACATCGAAAGCCTAGGGCAACGTCAGAAACGTCTGATATCGGTGCGAAAGAGTTGTCCTTATTGTTGACTCGCTTCACAGCCTCTCGTAGCAATCGATCAAAGATTGGAAGCGGCGTTCCAATAGCGCACCAGAAATGATACCCCTTACAGGGCTTCGCCACTGCCGGAAAGAAGGTGTGAAAAGCAGTCGTGCACTGATACTTTGCCAAGTAAAGAATAGTCTTGTAGGGATCCAATTCCACTGACGGTGACAGTACGCCATCTGTGGCAGCTTGGAAGTCGACGGGTAAATTGACATCACTCCCGTTATCACCATTTGCGCCACCAAACTGTTCGCGACGACGTTGATTACACCGAAGAACGCATTCCACTACAAGCCTAAAATCTCTTCGGTCGCTGTCACAGACTGTGACCAAAGACACCAAAATCTCGGATAGATCAGGATGGTCCCAAACATTCGGATGAAATCCTTGCAAGTTGTAGCGAGCTAACAACGGAAAGTCATCGAAGGGATCGATAGCTCCCAGCTCGCCCTCATGCTGCTGCCCGATATTAGGGGCATCCGAGATAAGCCCATGCTCCGCCGCTGGACTTGAAAGTAATCCAAAAATAGCTCTCGCGCCACTGTAGCAACCCCTCTCTGCAGCTGTTCGCTCCCATGCCCCAAAAGCCAGGTAGTGTTGTGCAGGCGATTCAGAAGCGTCACCTCGAATCGGAAGTGGCAGCGGCAGATTGAATCTAGCACAGTACCAAAAGAAATTATAATATACTTCCGGGTCAATCTCCTTCAGCCGGTCTCTCTCGAGGATCCCTTCCCCCAATTCATCAATATATCGCTCTGTCATTAGTGTAGCGTCAATAGCGTTGAGTGGCGTTTACAATCTAGGAAGTAGCAATCACTCAAAGTCAGGTCGAGCTTACCTAAAGATAATCGAAGGGATGCAGGGCTAATGTACGTGACGAACGATGCTTTATTTTTGCCAGGGTCAATATACGGACCAACCTGCGGGGGCAAGGAAGCAAAGTCTGCGTCGTTGATGTTCAGAGAGCTGGGTTCTTTTAGTTCCAGTGCTTCCTGAACCGACATTTCTCTGTAACCAAGCATTGGTATGATCAGCTGACCGCAACGTGGACAGCTCACAGAGCCAAGAACGTCTTTGTCGCTACCAACGGCATCCCATCCAGCCTGGATCTCTTCTTCAAGAGGACAGTATCCGCAACTATCGCATGCGCTTGTACGCGACCACAGAGCAACCAAGCGAATGCTGTTCTGCACCAGAGCAGCGTTTGTAGAACCTGGTAAGGCACTAGTAGTGGAAGGAAGAAATGACGAGGAAACAACTACAGGTAGCCATGTTCGGTGGCGCCTCCTGTGATGCCGCTCGTCCATTGCTCTCTCCTCGTTTGGTTTCGCAGTGGAGGATGCATCCACGAGCCCGACATTTTTCGCTCTGTCCGCACCACGCTGTCGCCATTTGCGACCCGTGATCTCGAGGTTTGCCAGATCACCATCCATAGACACAAGACTCGCCGTCAAGCAATTGACAGTACTTGAACTGTTGCGCCCTCCCCGGCTAATTCCACTTCTCATGCTCATGGATTCAGTCATTTCGGCGCCACTGAACTCGATTGAATCCTCCGGAAGTTCAGTGGCGGAACGTTTGGAATAACCCTCTGCAAGTGCTTTGGTGTACTGTCCTAGTGTTACAGCACTAGGAAAAATGCCGTCCGAACGGAGCAAGCCAAAGAGCTTGACAAGCTCAACGCGTCTGTCACTAGAAGTTCTCCCACACGCAACCATGAGGGCCCTGTAGGCTGCCTCGTCCGGAATGATCCTCTGTTTCGAGCGCAGCAAACGCAGTGCCCCGAATGCTCGCAAAAGAAACCTTGATTGCTGGTCGTGTGACAAGTCTGGCTGTGACACTTGTGTGGGAATACATAGCAACCAGGAGCCCAAAAAGTGCGATCCCTGTCATTATAAAATGCAAAAGACGAGAAGTGTTAGGAACAATCGGGGAAAGGGGAGAGCGCTTTTTAGCTAATACTATACTAACCAACAATTTTGGAAGCTGCCAAAGGCATCGCTTCTGGGCGTGAAAGCCACGATGTGAAATTGCAGATTTTCGACGACGATTGGCCTCGTCAACTTCACGTTCACTGCGGGCAAGGGAAAGAACTGGTGCCGTCTTCGACATTTCTACAAGCCACGAGTCAGGCTCCTTGGGAAGAAACAGGTTCTTATTCAGACGCATCGGGAAACAAGGATTGCCGTCAACGCAGTAGATGAATTGAATGCCCGATGGGAGATGCGTTCTTGGCGGGGCCGTGATGATATCACCAGCAGAAGTTAGTATTGACTCTGAATATTTTAATGAAAGGGGATCACAATTGTCGATTTTGCTTTGATGATTTGCGTCTGACCCTTGTTCGCTATAATCTGTGACGGCACTAAGAGATGGCCTGCCAAGTTGATAAGAGTCAAAATCAATATCACTCTCTCCGCCTTCTTTGCTGCAATCGTCTGCGATATTTTTGGTGTTTCTCGTGGTTGACTCGCCTTGTAAAATGCCACCATTGAAGGGTGTCGACGCTGACTGGTCAATAAGAAGACTGTACAGCATATGGGCTTGTGAGTTGTCAGCGGAGACAACAGTTTCAACATCTCCACCAAGCCTACCGTAAGGCATTGGTGATGAATGATATTCCATCAGGCACTCATCAAACATAGCAATCTGCACGTCGCTGTCCTCTGTCCGTCGTTGAATGAAGGACTGGAAGAGCTGGGTCGACACAAAAGAATTCAGAAATGCAATGTTCTCTTTCGACGCCGAAGCCAAAAAGTCGGAAGTAGCGAACCATTCGTTTCCGCTAATTAGAAATTCGGCATCGGGTACCACTAGGAACCTCTCGTAGCCACGGAGAACAGAACAGAAGAAGCGGAGAAAGCCATCTCGAATAGCCCGGTCGTCCAGAGGCTCTTTCGACTTCTGATGAGCAGGAATAGCATCAAAGTCTTCAACTAATCCGCTTGGAAGAGTCGCATCGAAGGCGGCATCAATCAAGCTATCTAGTGGCTCTTGACCTGGTACAATATCAGCATCCCTGCACAGTGTCTCCAGCTCTGAAACTAATGTCGAACGTGCGCTCTTCGGTAATATATCCCACGCGCCAGTCAACACTTCATACCTGGGATTTTTGTTGGGAGTGTACGCTTTTTAGACACAAAAATACAAAGGTAAACAGACATGTTGCTTCTAAACTGCAAAATACATACCTGTTTCCACTGCAAGAAATTCCACCACAATCAAGGTCTACAAGAATGCTGTCTTCTGGAGGATTCTTTCGCACTACTGCCGCAAGACCATCAGGACTTCCGTCATCGTGAATGCCAACGAAAATCGCCCCAGGAAACTCCAAGCAAGACATAAAGGGTTCTGTTAAGCGCGGAACGTAGGGTGCACAGAGATCGAAAGGGAAGAGCAGAGAGCGAAGTAATTCACATGCATCAAGCACAAGCGACGGTCTCGAAGACATGACAATTACCTTGGCCGCAGAAAGAAACATCTGTGAGTATAAGGGACAGCAAAAATGCGAACAATTTCGCTACTGTATCATAGAATTACGTACTTTTCGCTCCAAAGAAATAAATCCCAGCACCACTGTGACAATTGTGGGGACATCCAAGCAACCAAAAAGCCGATGGTACGGGAGATCAACCAGAGGGAAATCCTTGATGGGGGGTAGCGACAGAATCATCGGCTGGTTCAAGGCAGGAAGGGGCACGATCACATTTGGCCCGCCATGCTTCGGAACAGGGACAGACAGCAACAAATGAGAGATGTGTCTCTCCAATGGCAGATCTGACGAAGTACCCGAGAGGATATGAAGATGAGACAAGAATCGTCGAAAACCTGTCCACCACGGATGCCTGCTCACCAGGCATATTGTCTTGTTTTCAAATGTAGTCATCGTATCAAAGCCTGTCAAAATGCAATTGTCGCTTTCGTCGTCGTCAGAAAAATCTTCAACATTGTTACTGGATCGCTCCGAGCCATTGATGGGCTCAGCGGCATCACTGCAGTACAAACGATTTTGTTTCTTAGCCTTTCTGCGCACACGTTTTTCGTAGTATCGCCGATGAGCGAGTGAAGTCCTTCGTCGTTTTTCGGACATATCAGCAAGCTGCTCAATCTTGGCACGGGTCAGAGGCTCGAAAAAAGACACACAGGAGACATAAATTGAATCTCCGCGCTCATTTTTGACAACAAATCCATAATACTCGGGTAGTGGCGCATCGCTAAACTCCGCTCGATGCAATCGGCACCCGGTTGGATAGCAAAACATGGGAAGCTCTTCTTCTGGAAGTGGCAGACCTTTGTAATTTTTGAAAGGGAAGCGATCCAAGACACTAGTCGCAAATGCAATGTCAGCGAATCCAATAGGAGCGTTCCGTTTGACCAAAATTGTAGGGGATCCCAGGGTCTTTTTCATCGTTTGGGGAACATTCCCATTGGTTGATCGATTTGTCCCCGTGCCAACGATCGAGCCAAGAGCAGATTCTCCTTTCAGCAGAGTAGAATTATCTCCATTGTGGGGAACAAGCCATGAACTTTTGGACAAGAGACTGAACTCTTCCTCGTTTTCCTCAACCATGTCATCCCATGATTCTTCTTCCTCACGAGGCAATAGAGCCATCCCAGCTCTGTCGCAAAAGGAAACGGTCACATCCACAATTCCCGGATCTTCGTGAAATCGTTCTTCTTCACCAGTCCGCTGCCTTCGTACCGCCAAAACGGGAATATACCACCATTGCTCCTCAGGGTGGTAGTACGGATGATGGTGATGCTGACGAGCCTCGCGAAGATCTTCCTCCCAGGGAATATCCGTAAAGAGCTTCGGCACGAACAAAGTTTCCGTGCCTTCGTCTCGCGGTCTCTCCGCCGTTGTACTAGAGCCCCTGTCTGGCGTGTTGAACGCAGCGTGCCTGCTATTCGTTAGTTCCGTTTCGTCCTCTCTCGGTGAACTGGGAGCCGAAAAGGAAGTCGACACGTAGGCTTCGACTGCTTCTTCCGTCGTACTTCCGTCCGATGGCACTTCGGATGGTGGATGACTACTACTTGTACGTTTAGAAAGCGAGTCAAGTGGCAGTCGTCGCCTCCCATGCGATGGAGACGCAACCAACACTGTCTTTTCTACGAGCTTATCCAACGTACTTTTCGCGGGACTAGGTTTGGAAGCCGCGAGTATGTTTTCTTCTTTTGTCTCGTGTTGTTTTGGTTTTGGAAGGTAAATGACTTGAAACGCTTCTGGGATGGACCATTCATCAAATCCTTCTGGTAGTGGCAGGACCGAGGTCAAGTCAATAATTTCATGATCGTTGTGCATTTGTTGTTGGTCGTGATTGTGCCTATTATTTTCGACGGTTGTGTCGTAGGTATTTGTATTGTCGTCGTCAGTTGCAGTGTTAGATTCAGCTTCACTGTACGGTCGAAACAAAACATGACCCGCTGCAGTGGCCAACTTGGTTAGACCGACCGCGTGACTACTACTTCCCGGAGGCGACACTGGCAACATCCTATTGTAATCTGCAAGATTTTTGTGTTGTGGCGGACAGAGTGTTGTGACAGCAGCAGCAGCAGCAGTGGTTGCTGCTGTTGCTGCTGCTGCTGCTGCTGCTTGACGAGGAAGACGAGCATACAACAATTGTAGATCTGCAATGGCGGGAGTATTTTCTTGATCGGGTGTTCGACGCTTGTACCCTAGATAAAATTTGGTCGCAGCTGCTTTTGTTGTAGTAGCAGATTTATGGTCGTGAGACGTTGATTGGTTATTCCATCGTTGCCAACTTGATTTGACCTTGTGTCGGAGACCTTTCAATGAACCTGTTGACGACGATCCCGCATTACTACTAGCACTAGCGGCACCAGTAAAGTGTTGACCGTTGGTTTTGTTGTTGGCAGTTGTATCGGAAAACTGCGCTTCTTCCCATTGCAGAACAGCATTACAAACTTGTTCTCGCAGTCCACCCAAAGGATTCAAATTGGCATCCAATCTATACTGTTCGCTTGGATGATGTTTTTGTTGTTGTTGCTGATTGTAATATCCGTACCGTTGTTGCATGGCGGATGGTGTATCCCACGGATACGATGTTGATGCACCACAAGTAGCATGTTGTTGTTGTTGATGTTGATGTTGATGAGTGGCAGGTTCAAACCCTTGTTGCGAGAAGGAAGAAGATGACAGAGGATTGGCCAAGCCTGGTGATGGGAGAGGATTGCTGTTGTTGTTGTTATTGTTGTTGGAAGAAGCAGTATTAGATTGGGGTGGATTGGTTGAAGTCACGATCGTAAATCCGTTAATTTCTGCCGGAGGTAGCGGAAACGATGCTGGTGTTTGTTGTCTGTTATTATTGTTATGATGACGATGATGATGATCCAAGATAGTAGCATCTGACGCCGAAAGGATGGTTGTAGCCACTGTGGTAGCATCAGAATGAGACGATGGCGAAGGAAGAATCATTCCCTGATGGCTTTGATTGTTGACATCGGATGAATTGTCATATGACGATGTCATGAGAAGCGAGGACGATTGTGCCGCCGACGATGTCGACGGCGTTACATTGGTACTTCTAGCATTATTTGTAGGAACATTCGAATTGAGACTGGCGGGCGACGAGTATGATGAATGCGTCAAAATTGCCACTTCCACGATCTCACGGTAATATCGTTCCATGAGGGCTGCTTGATCTTCTTGATTCTGCTGACACTCAAATGTTGGTGATTCTGCATCTGTAACAGCTCCTCCCTGTTCTTGCTGCTGCTGCATTAACTGCTGTTGCTCCCTCTGCTTTTGCGTGTGCTTCCATAGGAGGTCATCTCCTACACCGAGAATGGCGAAATAATCGGCCACTCCTGTATTTGTACCACCACCACCACCACCACCACCACCAGCAGCAGCAGACCCTTCTTGACCCTGCTTTTCCTCCAACTCGCCCATGGTCGTGCAGAGATGTTTTTTAGGAAAGACTGACCACGTAGAGACTACTCAGACTACTACAATGAATCTGAATTCTGAATGATGATTCAACCAAAACGAAAGATGCAGGATCGGGATTGTTTTGATTTTTGATGCTGTTGTACTTGTCTCTGACGGGTTAACTTGTAGCTACAGTAGTGTGACAGATGGACGACGGTACTGTACTCTACTGGATATTAGAATACTGTGCTATGCTCTATGCTGTAGCTAGTAGCTAGTTGTAATATTGCACTTGACTAGACTAGTCTAGCTACTATTCTAGAGTTTTTGATTTCCATCAAAAATAATCAAAATTTGTTTTTGTCGCAATGCTGCTGATGGTGCCCGGGTGGAGGCTTTCTCCAAACAGGGTTTCAACGACTGCCATTCATCTACTGCCCTCTTGAATCATGCATTTTGCACGACTGTACTTCTGCTATAACTAGTAGTAGTCTACTAGTAGTACGGCCACTATTCTACTGCCTAGCTAGCTAGAGTAGTAGTAGTAGTAGACTACTAATCCTGCTTGTGTCATCGAAGTACCGGTAAAAGCCTGTAAGTAGTCTAGTAACCTACTGGCGAGTAGGTCTAGCGGACGGAGTGACAAGTGTGCTATTTCAAAGTAGGAATTAGAAAGCCTGAATCATTGGAAATAATCAAGATACTGTGGTAGGTCGTAAATCAATCTTGTCGACTATTAAAGCAAATGCGCCCAGACAAAGAATAGCAATTTGGATAAACCTCCCCTGTGAACGTTGTAGTTGAAGAATGCGAGATTGCGGCGCGAAGGCAGACTCTCGCAAGACTTTCTAACGAGAAGCCTCTACATAGCTCATCCCCCCTTGTTCTTCAAGACCTAGCTCCCTCGCAGTCGGTGGTGTAGGAACGATACCTCCTGGGTTTAACGGAAACAGCTGTTTGTAATATGATCCGGTTGCATCGGCTAGATCGATGGACTCGGGAACTCCAGGCATGGCCCAACACCTTTTCAACCAAGCCTGTATACAAGGATAGTCCGAGCGGATTCGTAAATGAGTGCCTCCTGCCTTAAACAGGGGTGCATAAGCGGCATCAAAGCGTAGCATGGTAGGTAATAAACGCAGGTCCGCCTCTGTGAATTGCGAACCACAAAGGTAATCTTGTTGGCTCAATCGTTCCTCACATCGACGCAATCCTTCACGGACATCTCGAGAGGCTTCGTCATACGCAACTTGTGTCGTTGAAAAACCACACCGATAACATCCATTATTGAGCAATCGATAGACCCATTCATTCGTCGTATCAACCTCCTTTAACAAATCAGCAGGTACCAAATTCAACGTTTGGCGTTTGGCGTCACGTTGAAAGGTGGCAGCATTCAACATCCGGACAATATCACTGCTTTCATTACTGACAGCCCGCTTGGTTTTCTTATCCACCAGTAATGGTGCTGTACATCGACCAGAAAAGCTTCCTGTGGGACTCAATTTGTCGTATAATTCTCGAAGATCACGACAATTATACAACGGATCTGGTTGTTGAGATCCAAAAATCCAACCACCTCGACTGGCTCTCACAGGATCATCGACCAACTGTGTAACACTGATCTCTTCTTCCGTTAAACCCAGAATTGCAATGGCCAAGCGTGCGCGGTGGCACCACTGCAATAGCAAAATAGGATGTGTTAGAAATGCACATCCACACACAGAAAGTAGGTCGCCGTCCGTGCTTTTTATTTTGTATTTGTTTTTGTTTCATTGCGTTCCGTACTTACAGGACACGGATTTCCAACGTACAAATGATACCGTCCCGGTTCATCGGGAAACTGTTGACTGCCAATGCGTTCTTGGAATCCGTAACCCGGTCGCTGATAGGCTCCCTTGGAATCCTGAGGTGCCAACTCGGCCATCATTCGAGACCAAGCAAACCTCCAGGATTCTTTAACGGTCGACACTATTACACCTTGTGGAACTACTTTTCCAGCAATGCCCAAGAGATTGAATCCCTTGTCGAGTTTTTCGTTGTTATTGTTGTCGCTATTGCTAAGTAATGTTGATGTAGTAGAAGTAGAAGTAAATGCACCTGCAGTGCTGCGGGCAAGTGGAAGTGGAAGGAAAGCCCAGCAGCTAGAGACCCAAAGAAGCAGCAGGAGGTTTAAAAAGACAAATGTCATGCCTGTATGTGAAACACGAGTTAAAGGCGTCATCTTGCAGATTATATATTGTAGTGCACTACTACTATTCGAGTATCATCGATTGAAGCAAAGGTAAGGTCATCGTGCAGGAATCCGCCGAAGCAAATCAAGATACGAGTACGAAACAACCAAAGAAAACCAAAAAAAATTCTCGATTTACGTTTGGATCCAAAAATCTTCTCAATCAATATAAGGTTAGCGTTACAAGCACTTAAAAATTCAACTTTGAACATGCAACGTACAACATTTTTTGGTAGAATTAGGGTCTACTCCTACTATCTTTTAATTTTTCACTGTCACGCTATTCCATGGAATAAGGTCGAGCACTGTGAACAGTGAACACAATGCTGCATTGACCGATGAGTACCGGTAGTGGCCGAAGTCGACCTTCCAGCGCCTATGAGGAGAATACTGTCATTTTCGAAAACGATTTTGTTATACTGCTGCGATCGGCCTTTTGGTATCCCAGATTCTATTATCCACTGTTTCGCGATTTTCGACAAAGCCAGCAGATATGTCCAATCCGCTTTACTGCCAGCAGTAACACTGTATCGTCATCTCGTTTTTGTGAGCCAGATGTGTGCACTCGTCTGGCCATTCATCAAGAACTGTCTTCCATTATTCGCCAATGGTGGATTTTTCCTTGGACAGTACACATTCTCGCATTATTTTCTACAGAATTTGCCGGTGCGGTGCTCATACCTCACATAATCTTTGGTCCCTGGGGACGCCGAAATCCAGCAATAGATCATATCGTTGTGCCTATGGTCATCTTGCTGATTGCTTTCTTTTACATTACGGTTCAGTGGTGGATCAACGCGCGTAATCGACACACGGATAACTTGGCAAGAGATGCATGTCAAGTTCTCACAACATCGACCACGGCAGCAAACTATCAGATCATTTTTGGTTTCCTGGAACCTGCCATCAATCGCAAGTGGCATGCCACATATGTCAGTGACATCAGTACTCGGGTCCTCATTCTTCGCAATACTACTGTTACCGCCAGCATTGGTGATAATGGTGGTGCTCGTCTTTCTCCCCGATCGAACCCCACGGCGCACATTCCTTTTTGGATAAAAATGTTGGAACCCATAGGTTGTCTCATTGGCTGCCTTGTAGGATTCGGGGCTGGGATTGCGCTTCTCGATTCCAAAGGTCCGCTGTGATAGTGCAGTACGTAGTATCTTGCTTTCGATTTTGAATTTAAAAAAGTACCAGAAACCAGAGTTGATTAAGATTTAGAAGGAATAATATGGAGCGGGGGCTAGGGAGGCAGAGGCGCGCCATTTTAGAAGTCGCTACTACTACTAGTACACATGCTCTAGTGTTAGGCAGCCAACGACGCTAGCTAGCAGTAGCAGCAAAGGAGGGCTGCGATATGGAGTGCACTTCACATCAGAGAAATTAAAAAATTTCTTATCTAGGTGACCTTCTACTACTAGATACTGTACTAGTCTAGTTCTGTAGTAGCTACTACCCAGCAAGGAGGAGTGAGGTACTGTGTACTGTATTGTATTTTGGTGGTATCATCCAATAAAAAATTATCAGAGCCAGCCGAAGGGAACGTGAGACTAGGAGACCCGAATCCGACGTCACCGGAATGACCCGAAATGCCCCATCCCGTCTCCCACTCAGAAACAGGAACACATCGGGAGAAATCGGA
>Ga0100391_1002155_pt1 | contig 21088 bp, 20 predicted proteins | sample CryGeymeta201515_FD_81541 | JGI IMG/M metagenome (GOLD analysis project Ga0100391, IMG submission 81541) | Groundwater microbial communities from Crystal Geyser aquifers in Utah, USA - Crystal Geyser metaG 2015-15 | ecosystem: Environmental > Aquatic > Deep subsurface > Groundwater | place: USA... | reverse complement strand
CCGTTGGCGCTTTTTTCGTGCTCTATCTCTCTATCTTTGTAGCACTACTCGTCATAGGCTTTATGACTCCTATGGTTCTCAAAGAGATACAAGCAAGACACTACCCAGATGTAGAGATGATTGGGCATTCTAATCTTTTAGAGGCACTCTTTCTTACCCTAAAATGGGCGCTTGGAATGCTTTTGCTCTTTTTAGTATTGATTCCTACCTATTTTATACCTCTCCTTAATATTGTCGCGCTCAATCTCCCACTCTACTACTTCTTTCACAAGATGATGAGTTACGATATAGCCTCCACCATCTGCACAAGAGAAGAGAGTAAAAAGATAAAGTTTTTTAGTGCAAACCAAATCAGACTCAAGACTTTAGCCCTCTACTTACTCTCACTCATCCCCTTTGTTATCTTTTTTGCGGCTATCTTTTTTGTTATCTATTTAGGACACACCTACTTTGTACAAACAAGAGCGATGAGAAATGAGAGAGATTAAAAAGAGTTACTACTCCTCATCTTTGTCCATATCTTTTAAGACTAAGGCTCTATAGGCTTCATCTTTTGGGACTAAACCCGCCTCATATAAAAATTGGGAAGGGAGGAAGTTTGTCTTTTTTATCTTGTCATATTTTGCAAAACTGAGATATAAAATATCTTTGGCTCTTGTCACAGCCACATAAAAAAGTCTTCGCTCTTCATCTAAAGAGCCACCACGTTGCATCAGTTTTCTGTTTGGAAATCTTCCATCCATCAAATCCACAACATAGACCTCTTTATATTCCAACCCTTTGGAAGCGTGAACACTCAGGAGATTTACCCCCTCCCCTTGTGTTAAATCTGAAGAGCCTAAAATCATGGCATTTAAAAACCTTTCATGCTCTGAGTAGGGTTTGGAAAGCTCCTCTAAGAGTACCATTTTTCTCGCTATGCGTGATAAGGCTTCTGTTTTTTGCTTCTCATCAATACTCCCATCTTTGAGCATCGCTCTTTTGGATGCTAAAGTATCTGAAATATATTTATATAAGGAGGATTCAGCAATCTTTTTCACTATTGTTCTCGGCTGTTTTACACCCTTTAAATCTCTATAGAGCAGATAAAAATCGTGTAAAAAGATGGCTCCCTCTTTGGTCAGTTTTGGATGTTTCAAGATTTGATTTTTCATGAACTTCTCTTCAAATCCGAGTCTTGCAAACTTTCCTACAGCTCCTAGTTCTAAAAACTCATCAAAGAGACCTAACTGATGTGACACTTTTCGTTTCTCAAAAGGGTTATGTATCGATGCATCAGGGGCATAAAGACCATAAAAGATAGAACTATGCCCTAAAGTTTTCAGTGCGAGGTACATCTCTTTTGCCATCGCACTACTGATACCACGCGCAAACTCAAAAAGATGGATGAACGCCATCATATCCGACTCATTAATCAAGAGCGTATATAAATCAAGAACTGCTTTGACCTCTCTGGAATCAAAAAAGCTGGTTCCCCCTTTTCTTTTACAGGCGATTCCAAGCTCTCTTAAGCCCACTTCGATTCCATCGGCTGAGGAGTTATTTCTAAAAATAACTGCTATCTCTTCCCTTGGCGTTTGCGAATCTCGAATCTGTGCCGCCATTGCATGGTACTGATCAAAGAGCTCATCGTATGTGAGAAGTTTAGGTGACTGTGCTTGGGCATTTCGCGTTACCTCAAGTTTTTTAGGATAGATTCTATCATTATGCTCAATCACTTTAGTAGCGAGTGAGAGTATAGGCATCGTGGAGCGATAATTTTTTGTAAGGGTATGGACTTTGGCATGTGGAAACTTTGTAGAAAATGAGCCAATTATAGAAATATCTGCCCCATTAAAAGCATAAATACTCTGGTCATAATCTCCAACGCAAAAGAGTGAAGGCGGTTTCATCGCGTCTATGAGCGTACCTTGAAGTGCATTTGTATCTTGATATTCATCGACGAGAACTTCTTTGTAGCCTAAATCTTTTGTTTTACAAATCTCTCTAAAATTAAGAAGTAAATCATTAAAGTTGACAAAACCATACTCTTTTTTTAAAGACTCAAACTCATCCACAATATCTGCATAAATCATTGCAAAGAGTTCATGCTCAGGATACTTCTCTATAATCCACGCTTCAAAATCTCTCTGCAACTCCGTATTTTGATAAAAGGAGTAAACATCATAAAGATAGTTGCCCCCATACTGCGTAATCTCTGCGTTTATGTGCATAAAAGAGCGTTTTTCAAAGACAGATCTAAAAAGTGTTTTGAGTTCACGTTGTTGTTTTAAAACAACTTTTTGGTCATGTTTTTTAAGCCATCGGTAACTCACCGCATGGAAAGTTCCCGCATCGATTTTCGTCGCTATCTCTTTTCCAAAGTACTCCGCAACTCTCTCTATCATCTCCGCTGCTGCTTTGTTGGTAAAGGTAAGAAGTAAATTCTCTTCAGGCTTTACACCATTAGCGAGGAGGTGTCCTATTCTACCGACAATTGTGGAGGTTTTTCCTGTACCTGCTGAAGCGATAATAAGGTTTTGAGTATGTGTAGAAGTTGCAGCAGCATATTGCTCAGAATTTAAACGAGACAGTGGCAATAGAGACTCCTTATGAAAGCCGTGATTATACCTTGTATAATTTAATATCCTCTAAGTTACATCTTTGCAATTGAGCAAAAAATTTTCTTTCATATTATAAAAGCAAAGAAATAAATGGTATACTTTATTTCAAATTTATTGAAGGAAGAAGTTGTAATGGAAGTGAATGAAGGTAGCCTAAAGATAGTATCCGATGAAACAAAACATGATTTAAAAAATTTAGACATCGTTACACCTAAAATATATGCAACGCTCTTTCATAACCATGCTCTTTCTCATGACCTTACCCCAGAAGAGAGTGAATCTCTTGCTGATGACTATCTCAACGAAAAACTCTCTCTACTTACAAGCCTCGGAGAAGAGACATCCAAAAATGCACTCCAGTTGAGTGACTCTGCTACTAGAGCAATCTCTGCAATTCAAAAAAAAGATGAAAACCTCTTAAATGAGATTTTAGTAGAGACACAAGAGTTACGCAAAGAGATAGAAAAACTTAAAGAGTCTGTCTATAAAGATACTCTTACGAACACCCTCAATAGAAAATGGCTCTTTGACTCTATGTTAAATACAGATGCAAGAAGCTTTAAAGAGGCTGGAACCATGGTACTCATAGACTTAAACTACTTTAAAATCATTAATGACACCTATGGGCATATCGTAGGAGATAAAGTTCTGGTCTATCTCTCTCACGAACTCAAAAACCTCAGAGGACATGTCATCCGATATGGAGGAGATGAGTTCATTCTAATCTTTCCTAAAGGTGCGTCAGAACAGAAGGTAGATGCAAAAGTAAGTGCCTTAAGGGAACAACTACTCCATAAAAAAATAAAAGTAAAAGACCACCATTTTACACTCAGTTTCTCTTACGGCATAGAAGCCTTTGAAGAAAAAAGTGACTTAAATAAAGTGATAGAAAATAGTGACAAAAAAATGTACGATGATAAATTAAAAATCAAAGAGAGAGTCCAAGGCATTTAAAACTAATCTATTTTTAGCTATAATCGCGAAAATCAAAAGACTACTTTTACAAGGCGATTCAGATGTCAAACGGCTATAACACACAAGAGACAGAAAACAATTTTTACAAAATTTGGGAGCAGAGAAGATACTTCGAAATAGATGGCAACAAAGCTATCCAAGAAGAGGGAAAAAATTTTTCTATCATGATGCCTCCTCCAAATGTCACTGGTCGTCTGCATATCGGTCACGCACTTACCTTTACACTTCAAGATATTATCACACGTTACAAAAGAATGGATGGCTATAAAACACTTTGGCAACCAGGAACCGATCACGCAGGAATCGCTACACAAAATGTTGTGGAGAAACAACTCCTTGCAGAAGGAACAACCAAAGAGGAAATCGGACGTGAAGCCTTCTTAAAGCGTGCTTGGGAGTGGAAAGCAGAGTCTGCTGGAATCATGACAGAACAACTCCGTAAAATGGGTGTATCTCCTGCTTGGGAGCGAGAGCGTTTTACAATGGATGCTGGGCTTCAAAAATCTGTTAAAGAGGCTTTTGTTCATCTTTACAATGAGGGTCTGATTATTCGTGGAAACTACATGGTGAACTGGTGTACACATGATGGTGCGCTCTCTGACATCGAAGTTGAACACGAAGATCATGATGGAAAATTTTACTACATGAAGTACCCATTTGCTGATGGCAGTGGGCATGTGGAAGTTGCAACAACAAGACCTGAAACATACTTTGGCGATACAGCTGTCATGGTACACCCTGATGATGAGCGCTATAAAGCTTTAATCGGCAAAAAAATCAAACTTCCTCTTCTTGATAGAGAAGTAGCAATCATTGCCGATTCGCATGTGGAAATGGATTTTGGAACAGGTGTGGTAAAAGTAACTCCTGCGCATGACCAAAACGATTATGAAGTTGGAAAACGCCACGATTTAGAGTTTATTACTGTCTTTGATGAGAAAGGGATTTTAAACGACTATGCAGGAGAGTTCAAAGGTTTAGAGCGTCTTGAGGCGCGTGAAATTATTGTAAAACGTCTTGATGAAGAGGGCTTTATGATTAAAATTGAAGATCATAATCACCAAGTTGGACACTGTTACAGATGTAAAAATATTGTAGAGCCTTACATCTCAAAACAGTGGTTTGTTCGTAAAGAGGTAGCCGATAAATCCATCGAAAAAACAAATGCTGGCGAAGCGAAGTTCTTCCCTCCTCACTGGATAAACTCCTACAACTCTTGGATGGGTGATTTACGTGACTGGTGTATCTCTCGTCAACTTTGGTGGGGACATCAGATTCCAGTATTTTACTGTGATGATTGTGAACACGAATTTGCAAGTCAAGAGGAGCGTCCAGAGAGTTGTCCTAAATGTGCCTCTAAAAATCTAACGCAAGACCCTGATGTTCTTGATACTTGGTTTAGCTCTGCTTTATGGCCTTTTTCAACTTTAGGTTGGGGTCAAGGCGATGTGGAGATGGACAAGCTTTTTCAATCCAACGATATGAAAGATTTCTATCCAAATACGCTTCTTATCACAGGTTTTGACATCCTTTTCTTTTGGGTTGCTAGAATGATGATGATGGGTGAGAACTTCAATGGAGAACTTCCATTTAACCACATCTACCTTCATGCACTCGTACGTGATGAGAATGGCGACAAGATGAGTAAATCCAAAGGAAATGTTATTGACCCTTTAGATATGGTCAACAAATATAGTGCTGATATTTTGAGATTTACACTTGCAATCTCTGCAGCACAAGGGCGTGATATTCGTATGAGTACGGAAAAACTTGAACAAAACCGTAACTTTACAAACAAACTTATCAATGCAGCAAAATACCTTCAGATGAATGTAGAGACTTTTCCTGATATGAGCGGTTTTTGTGTTGAGACAGATTTGGGTCGTTACATGATGTCTCGTCTTAATTTTGCAACAAAAGAGGTTCGTGCGTCTCTTGATGAGTACAAATTTAATGATGCGGCACTTGTGATGTATAAATTTCTTTGGAATGAGTTTTGTGACTGGGGAATAGAGCTTAGTAAAGCAGATAAAGGCTCGATTGTAGAACTTGGTGCTATTTTTAAAGAGGCTATGAAACTTCTACATCCGTTTATGCCTTTCATCACGGAGTATCTCTACCATCAACTCTCTGGAACTTCACTTCAAGAGAGTGACTCTATTATGATTCAGAAATTCCCTTTTAAAACAAAGCAGAGAAAAGAGGAGAGAAAATTTGAAATCATTATGGATGCGATTGTCTCTATCAGACGTGCAAAAGTTTTAGTTGACTTGGCAAACCAAAAAATCGAAAAAGCTTTTGTCAAAATCGATGGAGTAAGTGATGAAGACAGAGCGATGATGCTTCCTTTCATCACACGACTTGCAAAAGTTGAAGTTTTAGAGTTTACAGAGATAAAAGTAGAAAATGCAGTAAGCGATATTGCTGATTTTTGTGAGACTTTCATTCCGACAGATTCCATCGACTTAAGCTCTATTATCTCCAAGTTACAAAAACAGGATGAAAAACTGCAAAAAGAGATAGATAAACTCTCTAATATGCTAAGCAATGAGAGATTTGTAGCCAATGCACCTGAAGATGTTCTCGCTAAAAACCGTGAGTTATTGGCGGATGCTTCAACAAAACAGAGTAAAGTCTTAGAACAACTCCACTCCCTTCAAAAATAACTTCTTAGAGTTCCGAGTCTTCTCGGAACAGATACATTTTCCCTTTTTCTCAACGCATTACTCCTACATAGTGTAGATAAGTGTAAGCTTTTATCAAGCATAGAATATGCATAGAGGTTAGTAACTTCTTTTAAGAGCGCAATAGCATGCTCCATTTCCTTACAGTGCTTCAAAACAACCTTAATCGGATACAATCCACAACTCAAGGAAATACGAATGGCAACTCCAATCGACTACATAGAAGAAAATAAACTACAATGGCAACCCTCTTTTAAGGGTTCTCTCAAAACAGCAGGACGCTTTGGATATAGGGGAGACCTTATTATCACTCAGGGAGAATTTTTATCTCCACAAAAACAACTCCCTCCTAAAGTTATATTTAAACAAGCACTTGTAGTTGCAGATGAGAAATCAGCATTTTTATTTGCTGCAAATTTAGAGGACTTTGCGAACTTTGAAAAAGCCTTTGAACTGTACAAAGCTCTCCTAGTCCCTACAACAATAGTAACGCTCTTTGTTGATAATTTAATAAGTGATTGTGTCTTTGAATACGAAGGCATTACTGTGTATGCCTTTGCACTAGATGAGAGCTCTGTTTGGAACGAGCTTATATCTTATGCTGATTTAGACAAAAAAGAGCTTAAACGCATGGATGCGGATGATAAACTAGATGCAATTTATGATGGGCTGAAAGTTAGCACGCTCTATGCTGCCAAAAAAACCTACGAAGAGGCTTGTGCACTCAAAATGGGTTAAACTTTCTAACCTCAAAGTAAACCTTCATTACTCTTTAGATATAATCGCGCAATTTCAAAAACACTCTCTAACTAAGGTTTTTTACAATTGTTTGATTTAAAAAAATATACTGCAACAAATATCAAAAATGATATTTTATCTGGTCTCGTTGTCGCTGTAGCTTTAATTCCTGAAGCAATCGCATTCTCATTTATCGCTGGAGTGAGTCCTATTGTCGGTCTCTATACTGCTTTTATCCTCGGACTTATCACCTCTCTTATCGGTGGTAAACCAGGAATGATTTCTGGAGCAACGGGTGCGGTTGCAATCGTTTTAGTTGGTCTCACGCTTGAGGTAACAACACTTCTCTCTGCACAAGGTTTGGCAACTGAAGCCATTGCAATGGGTGTTTTACACGCAATTCTTTTAGCAACTATACTTGCAGGATTGATTCAAATAAGCATAGGTGTTCTCAAACTTGGTAAGTTTATCCGTCTTGTTCCAACGCCTGCAATCCATGGTTTTGTAAATGGTCTTGCGATTGTGATAGCGACGGCGCAGTTTAAATTTTTTCAAGGGCAAGGTGCGACAATGTACATCTTAGTCGTGGCAACTATGGCTATCATGTATCTTCTTCCTAAATATACAAAAGCTGTACCTGCTGGACTTGTCTCTATTGTTCTGCTTACTGTAGCTGTCTATTTTATGCAAATCGACACTCTTTTACTGAGTGGGTTGGCAGATATGAGCCAATTTGCGGGGCAGCTTCCAAGTTTTGCTATTCCTCACAATATCTTGAGTTTAGATGCTATCTTGATGGTCTTACCTTATGCAGTAATTATCGCTTTAGTTGGAATCATAGAGTCACTTCTTACCCTCTCAGTTTTAGATGAACTAAGCAATACCCGTGGTTCTGCAAACAAAGAGTGTATTGCACAGGGAACTGGAAATGTGGCATGTGGATTTTTTGGTGCAATGGCAGGCTGTGCAATGATTGGGCAGAGTATCATTAACTACACCTCAGGTGGAATTGGACGACTCTCCTCTTTTGTAGCGGCAGTAGGACTTATCCTTCTTGTAGTTTCTATGAGTGGTGTTTTAAATACGATTCCTGTCGCTGTTTTGGTTGGAATCATGTTTATGGTAAGTATAGGCACTTTTGAGTGGTCAAGCTTCTCTCGTCTTAGCCATATTCCTCGAACAGATGCCTTTGTACTGGTTGCGGTTACTGTTATTACAGTTGTTGAAGATTTAGCGATTGCTGTGATTGCAGGTGTTATTATTTCTGCGCTTGCCTTTGCTTGGAAACATGCAAAAATCTGGTCAAAATCTCATGTTGAAGAGGATGGAACGAAAGTGTATGAGCTTGAAGGTCCACTCTTTTTTGGGAGTGCTACAACCTTTGCAGACAACTTTGACATCCTACAAGACCCACCAAAAGTAGTTATAGATTTTAAAGATGCGAGAGTAATGGATTCGAGTGGAGTTGAGGCGATAGATGCGATTACTAAGAAGTATGAGGAGGCAGGTAAAAACCTACTCCTTCGCCACCTCTCAGCAGATTGTAAAGCAATCCTGAGAAAAGCAGGACCTTACTGCTCTTACGAAGAGGATGATCCAACTTATAAAGTTGCCTTTAACTACTAATTTTTTACAAATCTTTTTGAACGACAATAAAGTTCTCAGGTCTTAGAGATTTGTACTGTGGCATACTCTGCCCAATCGTTGCATTGATGTAGGTTGGGTCAGCCACAACAAACTTTCTTGAACCTGCCCTCACAAGGTCTCCCTCCATGGGGACATTGAGCGCTGTTGTCATGTGGTCTTTGTACTTCACTCCGATAACCCCTACGCCAAAAAGTTCTTTTATAAGATAGGAAAACAAAATAGCTCTATCTTCACAGTCGGACTTCTCAAAGTAGAGTGTCTCTTGAGCAAACATCACTTTTTCTCTTCCAAACTGCTGGTCATCTATCTGATATTCAAAAGATTTTTGAACAAAATGGAGTACAAAATTCATAGCGTCACTCGCATGTTTTCCATCCACATACTTTTTTAAAGCTGTTGCTATTTCTTTGTAGGTCAGGGCATCTACAGGTGCATTGAAAAATGTCTCATAATCCGCTTGCGGATAGGTAGCCATAAAATTTATAAGATTTTGATTATAAGAGAGAGGAACCGTGTACTCTTTTCCAAGCTCTTTGAAACTCAAAGTTTTACTCTTTATATCAGAGTTGAAGAGTGGTAGTTTTGGCAAAGCTAAATCAAGTGCTTTGTCTGCCCCAGGATAGCTTTGCTCATAGGAGTAGAGATTTCCTACACTCCCTTTTGCGTAGTTAGAAACCACATAATATTTCTTCCCGCCAAAAGTATAATTTGGGGTAGAATAGATAACCTTTTGAGAGTAATGCATGAGTATTGTATGCTTATTGGCAAGTCCAATTTTCACTGCATAGCCCAATTTGTTAAACAAAAACCAGCTTAAAAGTCTGGAGTCATCCTCATTTTTGAAGATATGATTTGAAACATCTAAAACAAGAAGATAGAGACCCCAATCATTGAGTTGCATCTCTTTACCCACTTTGAGCAATTCAGAGACAAGTACTTCATATTCGCTTGAAGCGGCAGTATCAAAAAAGTTTGAAATCCCTTTTTGATTTTGAGGGTAAAACTTTGCACCTTCCAAGCCGCGTGGCATATCAAATCCAAGAGTTGTACCATAAAAATCTAGCATAATTGCTTTTGTAACTTTTGATTCTTTAGGCTCAGGTTTGAGTTCAACAACAATAATTGGCTTCTCAACTACTTCTTTTTGTGGAGGGACTTTTATCGACGCCACTTCAATACGTACTTTTGGACCTACGCTTTTAACTGGCAGAGGTTTTGCTTGTGCTATCGATTTTGGTTTTGGTTTTTCATATAGAGGAGTACCCTTATAAACATTGTACTCTTTCCATTGCGCTTTTAAGTATTTATTGAAGGCTTCATCTTTTTCATCTTTATACTTTTGAAATGAAGCAACTTCAGTTCTTTTAAAATCTTCAAAACTTTGTGCGCTAAGTGAAGAGACACCGAACAATAAAACTAGACTAAAATGGCCAAACTGCTTGAATAATTTTCGTACCCCAACCCTGTTGTGTTGCATGATCCACCGCTCCTTCTGTCTTGTAAAGTATCTTCGCTTCACTCATTTGTGCAGATGTTATACTGTTAAGTTGATCTATATCGTAAGGGCGGATAACACCACTTATCTGTATAATCTGCTTCTGGTCATCTACTAAGATTTCTCTTTTTCCAGCAATAAAGTAGTTGCCATTTTGAAGAACTTTCACTATTCTAGCAGAAATCGTTGTAGTAAAGGTAGCATTTTTCGTTGCGCTCCCCGAACCACTAAAGGCACTAGTACTGTTACTTGTCAGTCCAATACCTGCAAAACCATTTAAACTTGAAGCTACTGCATCCACGGCTGGATTTGTACCAGCAGAGGTAAAAGTACCACCCCCAAGAGTTGAACTATCACTTGAACTCAAACTTTTTGCACCAGTGTTTGTACTAGATGTTATCTCAGAGATTACTACTCTGACGATGTCATTGACATGCATCGCTTTATGGTCTGAGAAGAGTGGGTTATCACCCTGCCCAAAGATACTTCCTACTGAAGCGAAATCAACTTTATCTTCACGGGCTGGCATCTCCTCGACATAAACAGGAGGCTCGAAACTGATTTCTGGGTCTGTTAAGTTTGCTGTACACCCACTCATGAAGAGTATGGCGAAGAAGGGAATGCAGAGTGTTAAAAATCTTTTTATCATGTATATCCCTTGGAGAGTAGTCTATTGTTTAGTTATAATAAAGCAAATTTAGTTCCAAGGAAAAGATTTGAGCTTACGAGAAACAATCAACAACGACGTAAAAGAGGCTATGAAGGCAAAAGAGACAAAAAAGAGAGATGCACTTCGTCTTTTAACAAGCGCTTTTAAACAGATAGAGGTCGATGAGAGAAAAGAGTTAAGTGATGAGGATGTCATCAAAATCATCCAAACGCAAGTCAAAAGACGCAATGATGCGGCAACTCAATATAGAGATGCAGGTCGTGATGATTTATTACAAATAGAACTTGATGAGATTTCATTTTATGAAGTCTATCTCCCTGCGCAAATGAGTGATGAGGAACTCAGCAGTGCGCTTAAAGAGATTATCGCAAAAGTCGGAGCGACAACTGCAAAAGACATGGGAAAAGTGATGGGTGCTGCGAGTAAAGAGTTAGCAGGAAAAGCAGATGGAAAAAGAATCAGTGAGTGTGTTAAGAGTTTGTTGGCATAATTTTAATCTTGGCATGTGGAAGTATAACTTCCACATGCCAAACTCCTTAACCAAACTTCAGTTTTTTAAGCGCCGCTTCTTCATCCTCTTCTCTCATCAAAGACTCTCCAACCAAGAAAGCATCGACACCCGCTTTACTTAAATCTTCAAGTTGCCCATGTTCGTAGATACCACTCTCAGCTACAATGATTTTACCATTTGGTATCAATGGGATGAGTTCATACGAGAGGTTCATATTCATCTCAAAAGTTTGGAGGTTTCTGTGGTTGATGCCTATGATGTCACTTCCTGCGTAGATTGCTTTTACTAAGTCAGTTTTATCATGCACTTCTACCAAAGCTTCCATGCCTAAGTGTCTTGTGTAGGCAAGTAACTCTTTGAGTTCGCTCTTGCTGAGTGCCGCAGCTATAAGAAGGATAAAGTCTGCCCCATGAACGAGTGCTTCTAAAACTTGATACTTGGAGACGATGAAATCTTTTCTTAAAAGTGGGATACCCACATATCTTCTTATTTGACCCAGATAGTCTAGACTTCCTTGAAAAAAGTGAGGTTCTGTCAAGATAGAGATAGCACTCGCCCCTCCTCTCTCGTAACTCTGAGCAATAGCAATCGGGTCAAAATCTTCACGGATAACACCCTTAGAAGGAGAAGCTTTTTTCACCTCTGAGATGATTCTGTAAGGATCCTCTTGCGTCGCTTTTAAGTAGGGAATAACATCTCTTGGAACTCTTGCATTAAAAGCGAGAGAGCGACCAAGCCAATCGAGTGAAAACTCTTTTTCTCTCTTAACTAAATCCTCTTTTGTCTTTTTTATAATCTCATCTAAAATCATTTTTTTTCTTTGCCTTTTTTCTTTGTGGTTTTTTTCTTTTTACTTTTCTTCTTTAGAGACTTTTTCTTCATCTTGTCAAAACACGTTTTGATACTTTTGAGATGAAAGAGTACCTCTTTATCATCTCCACCCTCTAGTTTAGAAACTTTTTTTATCAGTGTATAAGCCCTCTTACAATCTCCAAGCTTATAATAGCCCCATGCCAAGGAGTCCAAATAAAAAGCCGATTTAGGATCAGACTTTAAAGCCATACGAACATACTTGATCCCTTTTTTTACATTGAGTTTATGCTCTATCATAAGATAACCCAGATAGTTAAGATAGAGCGGACTTTGCTCAATCTTAACTACTTTTTCCAGCTTGTGCATGACACGGCTCAGCATTGCTTTATCTTTTTTCTCAGAACTCTCATACTCATAAATGGCACTCTGCCCAAGATAGGAGACATCCCCTGTTTTTGCATAGAGTTTATCTGCTAAAGGAAATGCTTTTGTGTAGTTTTTTGCATTCATATAGAGTTGAAGAAGCAGAGCATCATCAATCTCTCCGCTCTCTAAAAATTCTGTCAATTTTAAATAATCTTTCTTATAACCATAAATCTGTACTATTTTGCTTGAGACCTCTTCTGTATCTTCTATCTCATAGAGGCGAAGGTAAACAGAAAGGAGTCCATCTATATCGTTTTCATTACTGTAAAATCCTGCTAATCTTAAACAAATCAGCTTTGAACAGCCATGCATTCTTGTATGCGTTTCTAATTGAGCAATGGCATCTTTTTCTCGTTTGAGATTTACATATAAGATAATCGCCATCTTATCGAGCACCACTTCGCTGTAGTCCTGAGTATAAGCGCTCTCAAGATACTTCACAGCCGTGTCAAATTTTTTCTGTTTGATGTAGATGTCGCTTACAAGAATATAGTCATCCACCTCTTTCGTTGCTTCGACTAATCGAATCGCTAACATTTTTGCCTCTTCTAACTTTTCAAGTTGCATCAAGGCGATAACTTTCATGCGAACTAGCACATAATCTTCTAAAGAGTCGCCGATTATCTCATCTACTCTGCTTACGACTTTACTATTTTCAGAAGAGGCTAAATTGTTTTGAAGGGAGCGGTAGAGGTACTCTTTTTTATCTGATTTTACATAAAGTGTGTTGAAGATGCTTGAGGAAGCGTTGTATTCATTGAGTTGTTCAGCTCTAAGGCCATAAAGAATGTAGGTATCTTCATCCTCAAAAACTTTTTCATTTGGTTTTACCTGAGGAGATGAGACACATCCAGAAAAAACAAGTAACAATAGAAACGATAAAACTGTTTTAATCATCTTGAATCCCTGGACACTCTAACTTTAGTTCATCCACTCTTGTTTTAAAATAATCCCAAAACGGGAAGGTCTTACATTGCAGAGGTCTTGCATCATAGATGGAGCAGCCATTAGTCGCTCTACTGTAAAATGCGCACTCATAAGAGTCGCTATATTTCACTTCTTTTATGGAGTACTTGTACCCATTTTTGAAAAGATATTTTGCCATAAAGTCACTAACTTCTAAATTTAAGAGTTTAGATATTTTCTCTATCTCCTCTTGTGTAACATAAATATACCCACTCTCTCCAGTACAGCACTTTCCTTGGCATGTGGAACAGGCAGATGGATTGAACGAGTAACTAAAACCCTCTTCTCTCATCAAATCAGACATTTAATACTCTGTGTTTTAGCTTTTTTGTAAATTGCTTCTGCCTTTTGTGAGACTTCATTGCCCTCAAAACTAATAAATGGCTCCCATACTTTCATAAGTGATTTTGAACCGTTTCTTGCATGTATCATCACTAACGAAGCCTTTTTATCTATTTTTGGATGCACAAACTGAACATCTATCACTCGCAAATTTACTTTATCTAGTTCAGCACATATCAGACCAAACTGAGAGGCATCATAACAGAAGATGAAATGAGATTGTGGTTTTAAAACTCTTGAAACTTTTTTAAAAAAATCTTTTATTGGCAAGTTGATATTATACCTTGCATTAAACAACATCTCATCTTCACTTCTGGATGCCCCATCATGATAAAAGGGAGGATTTGAGATGATATAATCATACTTCACATCTTCAGCAAGTTCTAAAAAATCACCCTCATGCATCTTGTACTCTATCTTGTTAACTCTCGCATTTGTTTGAGCGTAGTGAATAAAGGGTTCTTGCTTTTCCACAGCTTCTAATTTTACTTTTTATTGTCTCTTGCAACTAAGAGTCCTAAAACCCCACAACCAGCACCTACATCAAGCACTCTTCCCTTAGGTTTAAAAGAGTCTATGAAGTCATATAAGAAGATGGAGTCACTGTTATAACAGTATCCTGACTCTGGCTGATAAAGAAGCATAGAATGAAGTGCCTTGAAAAAATTTTAGATATAATTTTGCAATTATACCAAAGAGGCATTAAACTATGATAATTATTCCCGCGAGATTGGCATCAACGAGGTTTCCACAAAAAGTATTAGCTGATATTGGCGGCTTGCCGATGGTCGTTAGAACTGCAAAAAGAGTAGCACATTTAGATAGAGTTGTTGTTGCGGCAGATGATGAGCTTATCATTTCCACATGCCAAGCTCATGGCATTGAAGCTATGCTCACATCGACAACACATAAGAGCGGAACAGATAGAATCCATGAGTGCGCTACTATTTTGGAACTCGATGAGGATGAAATCATCATTAATGTACAAGCGGATGAACCTTTTATAGAGCCTGATGTTGTACAAGTACTGATGTCAAAACTTCAAACACTTCAAAAAAAGGGCGAACCTTTTATAATGGGAAGTTGCTACAATGCCATCAATGCAGAGTCTGCACAAGACCCTAATCTCGTAAAGGTTGTTCTCGATGATGAAGAGAATGCGATTTACTTTTCTCGCTCTTGCATACCCTACAACCGTAGTGGAAGAGCCTCTTACTTTGGGCATATCGGGATTTATGGATTTAGTAAAAGAAGTTTAAAAGAGTTTTGTAATTTAGCGGATGCACCCATAGAAGATATAGAAGGCTTAGAACAACTCCGTGCAATCTATCATCAAAAGAAAATCACAATGTTAAAAGTATCTAGTACAGGATTTGGTATTGATACGCCTGAAGATTTAAAAAGAGCTATAGAGATTTTTCTTTAGTTTTGGAAAGGTAGATAGAGAATAAAGGAAGATGATTAAACCTTAAAAAGGTTTAATCGAGAGAAGAAAATTAGATATTATCGCGGATACATAAATCTGCTACTAATTTCAAGTAAGCATCTTTTTGTGTTCTTTTGAAATACTTCATAAGACGACGACGTTGACCAACTAATTTCAATAGACCAAGTCTAGAAGCGTGATCTTTTTTGAATACTTTAAGGTGTTCTGTTAATTCAACAATTCTTGCTGTTAATAATGCAATTTGAACTTCACTTGAACCAGTGTCAGTTGCATTGCGACCATATTTTGTGACTATTTCTTGTTTTTTTGCCGAATCTAAAGCCATAATAGCCTCCTGATGGGTATAATAATCTAACTAGAATGCATTGAGTGCACAATGTTGAGTCGGAATTTTACCCAAATTTTTCTTTATTTTTATTTATCTTATCTCATTTATCTGTTATAAAGCATATTAAATGAGATTGGAAGTGCGTTTATTCGGGTAATTGAATGAAATAATCTACATCGTTATGAGTTACTTTTATTCGTGCATTTTCTGATTGGATTACTCGGTTTTGTTCGTTTAGATCAGCCAATATCTCTGGATTGTTTTTAAAAGTTTCTCTTAGAATCTCTTTTATGATACTAAAATGTAAATACTCTTCTAATTCGTGGTAAAGGGAGTTATCTCCACCACTTTTTTTTCTAGACTCTTCTGTTGAGTTTATTAAATCTGAAAAATCATTTGTTTCTATCATCTTTTGAATATCTAACATCTCTATTTATCCTTTTTACACTTTTTTATCGAAACATCTCAATCATTTTCCTAAGCAGCGTAGCATCTACATGCGCATTCATAGTTGTTTTTATCAGTAACAAGGCTTCAAAAGATGTCATCGGCTCTTTATAGCTTCTCCTACTAGTTAAGGCATCAAAAATATCACACAAGCCTATAATACGAGCATAATATGGAATGGCCTTGCCCTGCATTTTAAATGGGTAGCCCGTGCCATCCATTTTTTCATGGTGATGTCTTATCCCCTCTAAAACTTTTCTATTTTTTATCCCGAGCTTCAGCCCGATTGTATATCCAAATGCAGGATGTTTCTTCATCTCTTCAAACTCTCCATCCGTGAGTTTTCCATTTTTATTGATAATTTTAGAATCTATCTTACTTTTACCTAAATCATGTAAAAGTGCAGCTTCGCCTAATTCTGACAACTCTTGTGATGGAAGTTTCAAAAAAGAGCCTAAACTGAGGGCATAGATAGCCACATTGATGGAGTGTGTATGCGTATAATAATCATGTGTTGCAATACTCAGAAGAGACTTAATTGTGTAGTTGTCATTTAAGATGGCTGCTACCATATCATTTACGACTTCTTTGGATGCTTCATAATGAGCTAAAGTCTCAGGATTACTAAAGAAGTTGTTTAAAATGTCAGAAGCATTACTATAAATAGCCCCAGCCTGTTCTTCAAAACTTATATTTTGGATGACATCTATTTTTTGTGCACCTAAAAGATTTGTCTTCATGTACTCATATTTTGAATGCTCTGATTCAAGAACATAGAGGAGCTCTTCTGTATCTATAATCACTTTTTCAGTCTTAGTTATAGGGAGTCCAGACTCTTTAAAGCAATGCATCTCTGTTTTTGACTTAGAGGGGGTAAAGATGTTAAATTGACATACCATTCCTTCTTCGATAATACTTTTATCTATAGGAATATATTTAGTCGATTTTGTATGCACTTTACACCTTTTTTATAAAATAATTTCTCAAACATTATCTAGGAACCACGCCTAAAAATAAAATCTTGAAATTATATTTTGAATCGGTATCAAAAAAGTATCATTTTTTGTTAAAGATGATTACTGTCTTATTTTGAATTTTGTGAATTATTAAAGTGGAAGTGTATAGCTCTTATTTTATCTTAACGTATGGCATTAAAAAATGATTTTATACCCCTCGTTAAAGAGATTTACAATACTACCTTCTGGTAGTTTCTTTCGTAATCTTTTGACCATATTTTTTAGGCCGTTAATGCTATTTGTTTCTTCATATTCACAAATATGTTCAAAAATTTCATCATAAGTAAAGACTCTATTTTTATGGGAGAAGAGAAGGTCCAATAAAATTTTCTCTTTTTTTGTAAGTTTAATGAGTGTATTGTGATGTTTGAGCTCTTTTAATTCCACATGCCAACTATAATTTTGGGGTAACTCTATTTTTTGTAGAGGCATTACATTGTATTGTAATAACTCCTTGATAGTTAATTCTAACGCTTCATTTAAATCTTTACTACTGACAGGTTTGACTAAATATTGTGTAAGTTTTAATTGTATAGCCTCAAGTAGAAATGATTTATCTGTGTGTGCTGTTAGCATAATTGCTTTGGTTGTATGATCATTTTCTCTGATTTTTTTAAGTAGTTCTAAGCCTGTCAATTTTGGGAGATTTATATCTACTATCATAAGATCTGGTTTTTTTATCTTATAGAGGGCATATGCTTCTTCTCCATCTTTTGCCTCATATACTTCACTAAACATCATTTTTAAATAGGCTACATAATTTTCTCTTATTACTTGGTCATCTTCAACAAATAGTATCTTATAGGGGTAGAGAGTTTTCATACTTATGCTTTTTCCTCTGGTATTTCAATCGTAAAACATGCCCCGCATTCTCTGTTTTGCACACTACGTTTCCCCTTTAAACCATTATCAATAATCTTTTTCGCCATATAAAGTCCTAGACCTGTTCCTTGTGATTTGTATTTTGTAGTAAAATAGGGTTCAAATATTTTATCTATAATCTTACTATCTATTCCCAGAGCATTGTCCGTTATAGATATGAAGAAAAGATCTTCATCGTTTTTTGCTGCAATAGTAATAGTAGGTGATTTTATTTGCAGAGTTGTTAAAGCATCAATGGAGTTATTTAGAAGTATTAAAATAACTTGTTGCAACTCATCTAAATAATTAAAACACTCGAGTGCTTCATCTATATCAAGTTCGATTTTTATGTGATGTTCACGCAGAGTTCCTTTGAGAATATCAAGAGACTTTTCTACTGCTTTACGGAGTTGAAATAGACTTTTTTGTTTATTTGGATGAAAAAAGTTTTTAAAATCATCAATAGTTTTTGACATATATTTTGTAAGAGATTCTATTTCTAAGAGTTTATCTCTTGCGGTGCTATTTTTAAAATCACTTTGAGCTAAAGTTGCATCAATCAGAAGTATAAAAGAGTTTATTTGTGCTAATGGCTGTCTCCATTGATGTGCAATATTTTCTATCATTTCACCCATTTGTGCTAATTTACTTTGATGCATCAGCATGATTTGATTCTCTATATTTTTTTGAATCTCATCTTTTACTCTCTCTTCGAGAGAATTATTCAACTCTTCTAATTGCTGTTTTGCAACTTTAAGTAGCTCTGCTTTTTCTTGAAGCAATGATTTACTTTTTTTCAACTCTCTTTGAGCTAACTCTTTGTTTTTTATCTCCTCTTTAAGTTTTACATTCCAATAGATAAAAATACTTAGCAAGATTATAGAAAGCACTGTTATTTGTGCAACTAGTCGATAGTCTGCTTTTAATTGATACTGAATATTGTTCCATTTATTCATCAAAAGTGCTCGGGTACCATTATCAATAGACAATAGAGCTTTTTCTAAAATTTCATTTAAAATAGGTTCATCGTTTCTTGAAGCTACACTTAGATAGAACTTTTCCGAAAATTGTCCCGTAATACTGATATCTTTCATACTGTTTTTTACTATCTCATAATTAATAACATTAGAATTATCTAAAAAAACAAAAAGTTTTCCCTGTTGCACATAAGCTAATCCTTCTTGGATAGATTCAACTTCAACTAAATTAATATTTGGGTATTTGCTTCTTAATAATTCCTCTTTTGAATAGTTTTTCACAATGCCTAAGCGCTTCTCTTGTATGTAGTTTAAGTTATCTACAAAAGGTATTCCTACTTTTGTTGCCACCACTAAAGGTGGAACGATGTAAGGTGTCGTAAAGTTAAGATATTTCTCTCTCAAAGGTGTTTTTTCTGCAAGAGCCAACATATCACACTCTCTATTTTTTATCTTTTCTATAGAGTCTAACCATCTGTTTGTTTTAACAAGGTGTATAGGAGTATCCATTTTTTCAGAAATCAAATGCATAAATTCAGCCGCTATACCAATATGTTTTTCCCCTTCAATTTTTTCTAAAGGCATCCAGTTTGGATCGACACACATTTTTAATACTTTTTTTTGTTGAAGGTACTTTTGTTGTTGGGCAGTTAGCTCTATGGGATTTTCTTTTGTTTTATAGATGAAAGATACTAGGTTTTCTTTAGATTCTCTTGGTATCGACAAGGATTGTGCAAAAGTATCTGCGATTATCTCTACCCTTTCTAAATCTATACTTCCTATGGGGTAAACATTTGTCAGCATTAGAGCCTCTATTTGCTTTGCTTCAAAAAGAAGGGCCTCTTTTGACTTATGTTGTGTGTTGTACTTTTGCATAATAATTTCAACGAGTTCCTCTTTGTGCTCTAAAGCATACTCCCAACCCCGTATAGATGCTTTTCGGAAATGTTCAACACGCTCAGGATTGTTTTCAAGTTCGCTCTTCGTAGTAAAAAGATTTAAATCATAAAAATTTCTTCCAAAAACTGCAGGGTCTAAAATATTATATTGAATGCCGAGTTGATTTAATGTATAAAGTTCATTTGTTTTGAAAACACTTATGGCATCCACTTCTTTATTGATAAAACTCTCAATACTAAATTTTCTTGGAATATTTATAAAATCTTTTGTGGCTATATTAAATATATCCAACATTGGTAAAATAGCTTGTTGATGACTACCATCAAGCAGACCCATAATCTTTTTACCCTTTAAATCAGCAGGTGAACTTATATGTGGCTGTGTTACTAGAACTAAAGGAGATTGTTTAAAAAAATTTGCAACAAAAACAAGCGGTTTTCCACTCATATATTCTGAAATCAAACTAGAGTATGTGAGTCCATACTCTGCATTTCCTTTGAAGATTTCATCTACGATATTCATTTGTGAATCATATTCTATCAGCTCTACATCAAGTCCGACTTCTTTATAAAATCCTCTCTCTTTTGCTGCATAAAAGCCTGCAAATTCAAATTGGTGCTTCCATTGGAGTTGAAGTTTTATTTTCTCATTCTCTTTCATTATATGCGTTAGCTTATTCAAAGGCTCTTCTGCCATAAGCGAAACAAAGAGAAACTGAAACAATAAGATAAATTTTAAACTCTGTTTTAGTAGAGTATTAAAAATAACTTTTTTATACATCTGACGTAGATTCCATCCCTTTTGCTATAACATCATCAATCATATACTTAACTTTTTGTATTTTATTATAAAAATTCAAGTAAATATTCTTTTTAAATTCGGATGTAATATTATCATTATGTTTATTCATTGATGATAAGTTGTTCTTTTAAAGAATAACAATCTTTTTCAGCTTCTTTAGATATAATCAACTTACAATTTATAAAATAAATGAAAGAACCTATATGTTAATAACACGTGCCAGCGAATATGCTATTTTATCTCTAATAGTTTTATCAAAATCAGATATTCCTGTTGATAGCGAATCTCTTTCCCGCGAACTCTCCATACCAAAAAGCTTTTTAGCAAAAATACTCCAGGCTCTTGCTAAAAATGGTATTTTATACTCGTATAAAGGTGTAAATGGTGGGTTTAAACTCGCACATGCGCCTAAAGATATCAGTATGTTGCAAGTCATGACTT
>Ga0100391_1002151_pt1 | contig 21116 bp, 17 predicted proteins | sample CryGeymeta201515_FD_81541 | JGI IMG/M metagenome (GOLD analysis project Ga0100391, IMG submission 81541) | Groundwater microbial communities from Crystal Geyser aquifers in Utah, USA - Crystal Geyser metaG 2015-15 | ecosystem: Environmental > Aquatic > Deep subsurface > Groundwater | place: USA... | reverse complement strand
GACAGGTTTGCATGAGCGGACCATGTTTCGCAGTCTAATTGTATTGCTGGCTTCACTGTGCTTAGCGGTCCATGCCCCGGCGCAAATATATGCGGATTTTACGCTGGCGCAGGGGGCAAACCCGCTGGGGACTTTTCGTGTGCGCTTACACCATGAGCAGGCACCGCGCACGGTGGCGAATTTTATCGGGCTGGCCACCGGCCAGCGCAACTGGATTTCGCCGCGCAGCGGTGCCGTGCAGGTTGGCGTGCCTTTCTACGATGGCCTGATCTTCCATCGTCTGATCCATGATTTTATGCTTCAGGGCGGCGACCCGCTGGGCACGGGGGCGGGTGGCCCCGGCTATATTTTTCAGGATCAGTATGATCCGGCGCTGCGGCATGACGGGCCCTATGTGCTGTCGATGGCCAACTCGGGCGTGAACTCGAATGGCTCGCAGTTTTTTATCACATTGGCTGAGGCCCCGCACCTGGATGATCTGCACAGCATCTTCGGCACCGTGATCGATGACGCCAGCTACCCGGACGGACGCGCCCTAATTGATGTATTCCGCTCCAGCGGCAACTTTCCGACCGATTCCAATGATCGGCCATTGACTCCAATCACAATTGTTTCAGTCGTCATCACCGGGCCGGATGTGGCCAGTTTTAACCTGCATGATCCGGCGCTGGGTTTGCCCACGGTCAGTGGGCTGCCGCTTCAGCTGCGGCACGATGCGGGAGCAGCAGCGTTTTTTCTGCAATGGTCCCGCCAGCGCAAATGGGACTATCCGGTGTACACCAGTTCCGAGCTGGAGAGCTGGACGCGGATCGGCAACTATTTGAGTATGGACGTGGATGCGAATGCAGCGGTCGCGGTCACCGATCTATTCTCCGGTGATCGCGGCTTCATCACCATGGCCGCCGTGGACTATACCCATACCCCGGACCTGCCGGTAAACATCTTTGGGGCAGGCGATGCACTGGCGCTGGAAATCGACGGCGGCACGCTGACGGTCGAGTTTGATGGTGCCGGAGCCGGCAACTGGAGATTTGTGGGCGATGACGCATCAGTCGAGACCGGGCTCATTGATGAATATTTCTTTCCTCAAAGCTTGCAGTTATTAGGGGTTCCCGAGGCTGGCTTGTTCCGGAGTCCGGGCCATTTCACCTATGCCCGCAGCCTTGCCGCCCGCGAAGTGGTGATCTTTTTTGATCGCTCCATTGGCCCCAGCGGTATTTCTGCAATTCAACCGCAGCTCTCCTTCCATACCGCCACCGGCGGCTGGTATAACGGCCCGGTCAATGCCGACGTCAGTTTGCCGGGGCCCTTTCGGGGCACCTTTGTCCGGGTGCCAGCCGTGCCGTGAACTTACGCAGAGGAAAAACAATTAGGGCATTGCCGTGACGGGCAGTTCCGGAGGAGTCTTGCGGGTGATCAGGTCGGCCTGGGCGCGTTCCACAGCGTTGCGGATTTCCGCCAGGCGGGCGGGGCTGAGTGAAGCTGCCACGGCCTCGCCGCCCGTGGTTGGTGTCTGTGGAGCATTCAGGCGCAGCATCAGGGCCTCGCCGCGCAGCAGGAGTGCGTGCGCGAGTGCGTCGTCCAGGCTGGCCTTGGGCTCCTGCTTGAAGCGGAGATGCCAGGCATCCCGTTGCAGGGCGGCTGTCATCACATGGTTGTCGATCACCAGCGCTAGATTTGCCAGCGACTGCGCATCGGCCTGTGGGCCGATCTGCTGGTACAGCTGGACGAAGTGATTCAACTGACTGGTCAGGGCCACGGACCGGGTGTTGGCGGCACCGTAGCGGGCACCCAAATCAAAGACAGCAATCGCCGCAAAGATCAACGCGAGCGGGAGCAGGAAGGCTTGTATCATTTTCATCATCGCATCAGGCAGAGGCAGGATTGAAACTGGCTGGTAGTTGTAATGGCCGGTGCAGCAATTGGCCATGATATAATCGATGAAAAAAATCACGGATATAGAGCGAACTGAAGTGATTGTGGAACCGCAGATGGACGCGGATGGACGCAGATGGAGAACAGGATGACCGCATCCAATCCGCGTTCATCTGAGTGCATCTGCGGTTTCAAACAAACCGATTTAAGTGAGGCGGAACATCCGTAGAGCCAAGCCTGCAGGACCAGGCCCAACACCTCCGGAACACCACAGCCGCAACGTGCGCCGCGAGGACGCGATCGCGCTACCCGCAGGAAATAGCGCTTACCCCGTAATTAAAATTGCAACCCATGTCAGATCCGGCACTCATTCGATATTACGGAGCTGGGTGCTGTCGATCAGTTTGCTGCCGGCATACATTTTGGTGATAACGACCATCGGGTGGCCGGGGCGGCACCAGTTCTGCGACTTCAGGCGCTCAAAGCCCCGCTGGATGGTGGTCTCGTGATCGTGGTCGAATTCCATGAAGAAGGGTTCCACACCCCGCATGATGAGCAGCTGCCGGAAGAGCACCGGGTTATCGGTGAAGGCGTAGATCGGCACACTGCAGCGCAAAGAAGACAGCTTCTGCGCAAAAATTCCGCGCCGGGTAAAGACCATCAGCGCGCCCTGAATATCGGCGGCCAGGTAAGCCGCCGAGCGCATCATATAGGAGCGGGGCTGGTGGAAGGGAATGTCTTTACGGAGCACATCTGCGGCCTCTTCCGCCTCAATCCGGCGGGCGATGCGTTGAATTGTCTCCACGCACTCAACCGGATATTTGCCAACAGTGGTTTCGCCGGAGAGCATCACGCAGTCGGCCTGCTCGCGGATGGCGGTGGCAATGTCAGTCACCTCGGCGCGGGTGGGCAGGGGCGACTCGATCATCGACTCCAGCATGTGGGTGGCGACGATGACCGGTTTGGTGTGCCGGATGCAGCAATTGATGGCCCGCGTCTGAATGATGGGCAAATCCTCAAAGGGGCACTCGATGCCGAGATCGCCGCGCGCGATCATCAGTCCGTCAGAGGCCGCGATTATGTCCTCCAGATTGGAGATGGCCTGCTGGTCTTCAATTTTGGCGATGATTTTTGCACTTGAGCCGTGCTTTGCCAGGTAGCGGTGAAACTCCTGCAGGTCCTTGGCCTCCCGCACGAAGGAAAGTGCAAAAAAGTCAATGCCTTCAGCGATCCCCACATCCACGTCTCCCTGATCCTTTTTGGTGAGTGCCGGCAGATTGACGCGGATGCCCGGCAAATTGATGTGCCGGCGCTTCCCCAGGGCACCCGGGATGAGCACCTCGCAGCGGACACGCTGCCCCTGGATTTCCAGCACCTTGAGCCGGATCAGGCCGCTATCGACCAGCACGGTATCGCCCACCTTAATGTCGTTGGCAAAGCTGGGGTAATTCACGTCAACGCGGCGAATGCCGTCCGCAGCGGCATCGCCCAAGCCCTCTCCATAGGTAAAATCGAAAGTTTCACCTTTTTCGAGATGAAACGTCTCGGGGACATCGCCGGTGCGGATTTCCGGGCCTTTCACATCCATCAGGATGGCGATGTGCCGACCGACGCGGTCGCAGACCCCGCGCACACGCCGGATAATCTCACGCGACCAGGCATGATCGGCATGCGCCATATTGATGCGGCAGATATCGACGCCTGCCCGGATCAGACGTTCCAGCGTGGCCTCGTCCTCGGTGGCCGGGCCGATAGTGAAGATGATTTTGGTTTTCTGGTTGGTGCGTTGCATAGCGTGTGTCTTACATTACCTGCTGCAATGGAGCAGGTGGAATGCCGATTCTGGGATCCACCACTTCTATCGAGAGATTTCCAGCCAGCGCGGCGAACTTTTCCCGCACCAGCGCGACATTGTTGCAATCTTTGCTCAGATGGCACAGATAGACTTTTTGCAAGCAGCAACGCGGGAGGATTTCATCCAGAATGTCATAGGTCGCCGTATTGGACAAGTGGCCATGCCGCCCGCGGATGCGTTGCTTGATAGACCAGGGGCGTCGCTCATCCTGCTCCAGCAGGGCCTCGTCGTAGTTGGCCTCGATGACCAGGGTCTCGACTTCGCGCAGATGCTCGCGCACGTGGGCGGGCACGTAGCCGAGGTCAGTCAGCCAGGCCAGGTTGCCGGGGGGCGTAAAGAGGTCGCCCGGTTCACCCCAGGAAAAGGTGAAGCCCACCGGGTCGTAGGCATCGTGCGGCACCCGGTAGGAGCGGATGGTGATGTCGCGGAAACTGAAGCAGGTGCCGGTCTGAAAGTGCTGCCAGTTGACCCGCTTGCTGCAGTATTTGGCCTGCACCGCATCGGCGGTATCGCGGTTGGCAAACACTGGCAGGTCGGCCCGCTTGGCCAGCCCGCGCAGGCCCTGGGCGTGGTCGCTGTGCTCGTGGGTCAGGAAAACGGCGTCGATGCGGTCGATCGACTCGCCGATGTTATCCAGCATGCCGGCAATCCTTCGCGCCGAGAAACCCGCATCCACCAGCACACGGGTGTGGTCGGTTTGCAGCAGGGCGCAATTGCCACTGCTGCTGGAACCCAGAATTCTGAAATTGACCGACATGACAGGCAGCGTGTGCAGCCTGCTGAAAACCCTCAAGCCTGATTCCAGATGATTATCGTTAATTTTGCCCGGAGTGTTTCTGCGGATCTCACTCTGTAAATTTTCTTCTGTATCAGGCGGAGCAGAACATTCCCGGCTGCTACCGAACGGCTGGCGGGCTGGTGCCGGCGCAATTTTAATTACGGGGTGAGCTCTATTTCAAGCGGGTAGCGCGATCGCGTCCCGCGGCGCACGTTGCGGCTGTGGTGCTCCGGAGGTGTTGGCCTGGTCCTGCAGGCTTGGCTCTGCGGACGTTCCTGCGGTGCGGGGACGCACCTGCGCTACCTTTTTGCGGTGCGGGGACGCACCTGCGCTACCCTTCTGCGGTGCGGGGACGCACCTGCGCTACCCTTCTGCGGTGCGGGGACGCACCTGCGCTACCTTTTTGCGGTGCGGGGACGCACCTGCGCTACCTTTTTGTTCAAGCGGGTAGCGCGATCGCGTCCCGCGGCGCACGTTGCGGCTTTGGCCTGCTTGACGCCCGGGCATGTCTGTCAGGGTGCCAGGCACAGCGGACGTTCCTGCGGTGCGGGGACGCACCTGCGCTACCCTCCTGCGGTGCGGGGACGCACCTGCGCTACCCTTCTGCGGTGCGGGGACGCACCTGCGCTACCCTGTTCCCCTGTTTTGGCAAGTTACCCCGCACGTAAAATTGAATCCGCTGTTGTGTTGCCGGAATGCGGCTTCGGGCTTGCGCATGGCTGCTGGATCGCCAAACTGTAGCAGCTTGTAAGGGCCTTTGACCCGCAACGATTTATATTCATGAATAGACAGAACCAAACCTCTTCGCGTGGCCAGTTGGACCAGCCAGGCGCCAAGCCCAGCAAGTTTTACGACAAGAACTTTGTGTTGACGGATGCCTATCGCGCCGGGCTGCCGGACATGCAGAATGCGGATGCGCTCGAGATTTATGGTGCCAATGTGCCGATTCTGAAAGTGGGCATTTCCAATTTCCGTTTACCCTTGCGCTACATCACGGCGAGTTTGGACACGCACACGCTGGAGACTTCGGTGACGGGCACTGTCTCGCTGGAGGCCAACCACAAGGGCATCAACATGTCGCGCATCATGCGGGTGTTTTACGATTTTCAGGACCGAATTTTTACGCTGGATCTGCTGCGCGAAATTTTGGTGGAATACAAAACGCAAATCAACGCGCACCGGGCGCTGTTGCGGCTGGACTTCGAATACCCGATCCTGAAGCCCAGCCTCCGCAGCGGCCTGGAGGGCTGGCAATACTATCGCTGCAGATTTGAGGGGAAACTCGACGAGCTGAACCGCTGCCGCAAATACATCCACTTTGACTTTATTTACTCCTCCGCCTGCCCCTGCTCCTCGGAGCTCTCGGAGCATGCCCGTGAGAGCCGTGATGTGTATGGCATTCCGCATTCCCAGCGCAGCACGGCGCGCGTCAGCGTGGAAATCGCGGACGGGCAACATCTGGCCATTGAGGAAATTCAGGAGCTCTGCCTGGCGGCGCTCCACACCGAGACGCAAGTGATGGTCAAGCGCGAGGACGAACAGGCCTTTGCCGAGATGAACGGAGCCTTTACCAAGTTTGTCGAGGATGCCGCCCGCCTGCTCTATGAACAACTGGACGCCGAGCCGCGCATTGTGGACTTTCAGGTCGCCTGTGCCCACTTCGAATCCCTGCACTCGCACGATGCCGTTGCGGTGATCAATAAGGGGGTGCCGGGGGGCTTCACCGGTCAGTTTGACGATTTCAGGGGGTTAATCCGCTAGCTCCCGGCGGGCACCTGCACGTGCTGGAGGGCCTGAACCCTAATCGATCGTGATTCGGGCGGTGCCGGAGGCACTCGGGCGCATCCGCTCGCCGCCGTGTTCAATCGTGAGATGTTCCCCGGCGGTGAAGAGAATATCCACCGCACCGTCTTTTTCGAGGGTGATGCTTTGGCCGGCGCGCATGTTGTTGCGGTAGAGTTCGGCATCATCCTTTTTCTGGCGCACCAGGACGCGCACATCGCCGCTGGCCTGCAGGGTCAAAAAGTTACTGCTGGCCGGGGCCGCGCTGCTGCTGCTGCCGGTCAGCGTTTCACTGGCGCTGGGACGGTCGCGCAGTGCCGCCGAGGGGGCTTCAGTTGCCGGATCCGCCTCATCGGAGCCGCTGCCAAGAATCGCCCGGATCAGGCCAAAAATTACGAAGACCAGCAACAGCGTGCCCACCACGATCAGGCCAACTTTCAGATAAAATGTTTTATCGTTTTCGTCGTCCTGCCGGCGGGGCTCCTCCACTCCGGCATCTGGTGCGGATGTATTGTGGCGGGGAGACATCCGGCGCAGCACGGGCTCCAGAGCGCTTTCAGCCTCTGGTGCTTCAGCGCGTTCGGGCTTTTTGATCTCCATTTGACCGAACCACTCGGATCCGGCTTTTTTCCCGAGCCGGGAGTTGCTGAGCTGCTGGGTGTTGTAGTCGGTCAGCAGCTTTTCCACGTCTAGCTTGAGATAACGGGCGTAGTTTTTCAGGAAGCCGCGTTTGTAGATCTCCGGCAGATCAAAGTCGAATTTGTTTTGCTCGATATTGGCCAGAAAATCGCCGCGGATTTTAGTCGCCTCGGCAGCTTCGCGCAAAGAAATGCCCCTGCGCTTGCGTGCTTCTTCCAGTCGTTCTCCGATAGTTTGCATGAATTTTACTCTTTTTGAGGGGCGTGTGCGCGGACCGCAAGCTTGAATCGAATCAGTTGCGCACGATTTGCAAATCGGCCCATTCGCCGTCGATGCGTGAATCCACCGTGACGGGATCGAGTTGTAGCTCGGCGCAGCGCGACTGGTAATGTGCGCGGACCTGTGCCAGCTCTTTGGCCAGAATGCCGCTCAGGGCCAGCGTGCCGCCCGGCGCAACGGCGCGCAGTAGATGCTCGCATTCGGGAATCAAGACATCGGTCTGGATGTTGGCCAGAATCAGGTCGCCCTGGCGCCCCTGGAGTCCGGCGGCCAGGTCGGCGACGGCAAAGTGGATGGGCGTGGTGATGTGCGGGTTCCCGGCGGCGTTGTCCCGGCAGACGTGGATGGCCTCGGGGTCGAAGTCAAAGGCGTCGATCAGCCGACAGCCGAGAGCGGCGGCGGAGAAGGCCAGCACACCGGAGCCGCAGCCGGCATCGATGAAGCGTCCGTGCTCCCGCTGCTCGGGGTGCGCCTCCAGATAGTCCAGCAGCCGCCGGGCACACAAGCGAGTGGTCTCGTGTGCGCCGGTGCCGAAGGCCATGCCCGCATCAAGGTAAACCACCGCCGCTCCGTCTGGGGGCGTGATGTGGTCGCGCTCCCAGCGCGGAATCCAGTGCAGCTGCCGCTCACTCCAGGGCTTCACAAACTCTTTGTAGGCATTCTGCCAATAGGCATCCTCTAATGTGCTGTAGGTAAAATCCTCCGGCAGTTCGGGGAACTCCCGGCGCAGGGCCGCCAGCTCGGCAGCGGCGGTGGCTGCGTCCGGGAAGAAGCCGAAGACCTCGTAGGGATCTTCGCGCTCGCGCTGCATGATGCCCCAGTGGACGGATTCGATTTCGTAGAAATAGTCGTCCAGCCGGTCCGCCAGTTCGGCGGGCACGTTGGCGCGGAGTTCGGTTTGTGTGCTCATGTTAAGATTTTGGCGCAGCGATCTTGCCCTTGCTCAGGCGTGCCACGACATCCGGCAACAGGCGGTGCTCGGCGATGTGGATCTTTTTGGCCAGCAACTCGACGGTGTCGGCAGGATCGACGCGCACTTCCTTCTGATCGATGATCGGCCCGGCATCGAGCGCGGGAGTGACCCAATGCACGGTGCAGCCGGTGATCTTAACGCCGAAATCGAAGGCGGCCTGGATGCCGTTGGCTCCTTTGAAACTCGGCAGCAGGCTGGGGTGAAGGTTGATCACGCAGCCGTTAAAGGCATCGATGAATCGACCGCTCAGGACGCGCATAAAACCCGCCAGCACGATCAACTTGGGGGAAAAGCTCAGTATGCGCTCGATGTAGGCGGCTTCGGCGGCTTCGCTCAGGCGGGCCCCGGGGCGACCGGGGTCGATATAGATCGCGGGCACCTTGAATTTTTGCCCCAGCGAAAGGATGCGGGCCTCTTCGACGTCGCTGATAACGGCCGCGATCCGGGCGGACCCCAGACTCTTCGAAGCTTCCGCCTTGAGCAGTGCTTCCGCGTTGGAGCCGCGGCCGGAGCCGAGAATGACGATTGGGTAAGCCATGGATTTTAGTGTGCTGGTTTTCGCTTGTCCAGTTTTCGGTTTGTGCGCATTGGAACTGAAAACCGGAAAACTGTAAACTGGTGAACGGCGCTGGCGCTCTATTGGAAGATTTTTTTGGCTTTTTCGACAAAGGACTCGCTGACCGGGTTGGCCGGGTCGCCGCAGGCTTCGGCGTACGCTTCCAGCTTGGCTTTCTGGGCGCTGGTGAGCTTGGTCGGCACCTCGATTTGCACGCGGATCAGGAGGTCGCCTTTGCGACCGCCCCGCAGCGCGGGCACGCCCTGCTCACGCAGCCGGAAGGTGGTGCCGCTCTGGGTGCCAGGTGGAATCTTCAGACTGCCCTTGCCAAAGAGCGTGGGCACCTCGATCTTGCCGCCGAGTGCCGCCAGGGTGAACTTGATCGGCACTTCGCAGAAGAGGTCATTGTCGTGGCGCTCGAAGAGTTCGTGCTCTTTGACGTGGATAATGATGTAGAGATCGCCCGGCTGGCCACCCATGTGGCCGGCTTCGCCCTTACCGCTGGAGCGGAGTTTGGAGCCGGTAGCGACCCCGGCGGGAATGCGCACATTGACGGTGCTGCTGTCCATGACCCGCCCCTCGCCGCGGCATGCGCTGCAGGGCTGCTCAATCGTCTGGCCGGCCCCCTGGCAGCTGGGGCATACCTGCCGGAAGCTGATAAAGCCACGGTTGGACGTGACCTGGCCGGCTCCCCCGCAGGTCGGGCAGGTTACTTTTTTGGAGCCCGGCTCGGCACCGCTGCCGCTGCATTGCGTACAGGCCACCGGACGCCGGTAGCGGATTTCCTTTTCGGTGCCCTTGGCGGCTTCCTGCAGCGTAATTTCCAGATCGTAGCGCAGGTCGGCACCGTGGGCGGCACCGCCCCCACCGGCACGTCCGCCGCCGCCGAAAAACTCTTCAAAGATGCCACCGCCCCCGCCGCCGCCGAAGGCTTCGCGGAAGATGTCGAATGGATCATGCCCGGCAAAGCCGCCGCCCCCGCCACCGGAGCGGCCCATCCCGCCCTGGGTAAAGGCGGCGTGCCCGTAGCGGTCGTAAGCAGCGCGCTTATCCTCGTCCTTGAGGACGTCGTAGGCCTCCGAAATCTCTTTGAATTTCGCCTCGGCACTGGCGTCACCTGGGTTCTTGTCGGGGTGGTATTTGACCGCCAGCTTGCGATAGGCCTTCTTCAGGTCGTCGGCGGAGGCGTCGCGTGCCACGCCAAGTAGTTCGTAATAATCTCCGGATGCCATGGCAGTTTACGTCTCCTCTTTGGGTGTGCCGCTGGAAACGATCACGTTGGCCGCACGGATGAGCCGCTCGTTCAGGCGGTAGCCGGCGCGCACGGTTTGTATGACGTGATCTTCCGCCACCTCATCCGAGGGCTGGTGGGCGATGCACTCGTGCAGGTTCGGGTTGAAGGCTTCGCCGTCGGGAATCAATTCTTCCAGCCCCTGCTCGGTCAGTGTCCGGCGCAGCTGGTCTTCGACCATTTTAAAGCCGATGGTTACATCCTTGGCCTCGGGGTGGTTTTCGGCGGCCTGCAGGCCGAGCTTCATGTTGTCGAGCACCGGCAGCAGCGCTTCGATCACTCCGGCGGCCGCGCTGCGGAGGATGTCCTGCTTCTCGCGCCCGATGCGCTTGCGGTAATTTTCCAGATCGGCGACTGCGCGCAGGTAGCGGGTCTTCATTTCGGCGGCCTCGGCCTGCGCCTGTTCCAGCTCGCTGAGTTCCGGCACGGGTGCCGCTTCCGGCGTTGGCTCCGCTGCGGTTTCCGGATCCACCGGGGCTGCGGGCGCCGGCTCCGTTGCGACTGCGGCACTCGGCCCGGCCTCTGCTGCTGCAGCGGTCGGCACTTCCTCAAGGGTTTCGTTCTCTTTCTTCTCTGTATCTTTCATAGTGGAATAAGCGACAGTTTCAAACACCGGCGGTTTCAAAGTGAGGGCAGGAGTGTGGGGAGTTTTTCCCAGAGATCAAGAGTCCACTTCGGGGCGTTTATACCAGAAGCCGCACAGTGTGCGCGAGCGCACGGCCAGCGGGAACAGCAGCATAAAACAAGCCCAGCCGAGGATGTGCAGTCCGGAATACCACTTGAGTTTGCGTGAGGAGGTCTGCGCCGGAGCCGTGCGGATGATCTTGAATTTGAGTCCGCGGGCCCGGCCCCACTTTTTGATTAGGCGCGAGAGCCGCAGCTCTTCGCCGGCGTAGAGGCGTTCATCGAAGCCGCCGACGGCATTAAAGGCCTCGGCCCGGCAAAAGAGGTAGCTGCCCGCCGCCGTCTGCGTGAGACGCGAGATGCGCTCCCACAGGCCAATGCCGAAACGTCCGATGCGGCTGATGGGGCCCTCGAACTGGATGACCGCCCCGCCGCCGACGATCTCGCCGGATGCGAGGCAGCGCAGGCTCTCGGTCAGCAGGGCCGCCGGGATGCGGGTATCGGCATCGACGAAGATCAGCTGCTCGGCCCGGCTGCGGGCCGCGCCTGCATTACGGGCACGGGAGATCTGGTTGACCGGCTCGAACACCACCTGGTCGGCACCGTGGGCACGTGCCACCGCTGCGGTGGTGTCGCTGGAGTTGTTATCCACCACAATGATTTCCCCCGCCACCGGCTGGGTGGCCATGGCGGCCCGGAGCGCCCCCAGCGTGGCGGGCAGCTCCGCCGCCTCATTGTAAGCGGGCAGAATCACTGCGTAGGCCGGGCCGGGAGAAGGTGCTGTGTTGGGAAATGACATGGTGGAGTTGGGAGGTGGGGATGTTATCACAATGCGGGTAATACCGCAATCTGCTTTCCGTTTCTCCGGCTGATAGGAGCAGAGCTTGCTCACCGCTTGACAAAAAACCATTATGGTTGCAAGTTACTGAAATTCCTTTCATAATGCTTAAAAATATCCCGGAACATTTACATTTGGCCTACAAAAGTCGGGCCAAGCGGCAGGGACGTAGCCTGCAAGCGGAGATTTTATTCACGCTGAGCCAGTCGGCAGATGAAACGATCGATGAGGCCATGCTGCAAGTGGATGATGTAGCGGGTAGTATCAAACCGGCCAAGTCGGCGGCTTCGTTGGATGAAATGGAGCATGCGGTGGATGCGATGTTGCGTCGGGAATGGAAACGCAAGGGATAGTCAGCATCGATACGAATGTATTTGGCTCCGGGCACCTGGCCTCAGCTCCAGCGGCGGGATAGTATTTGCAGATTGGAATATTTTCCGGGGCCGTGCATCCTGTGAGTATGCAACTTGGAAAATGCGGATTTATTGTGAGCTTTTTATTGCTGGCGCTCCCGGGCCTGCACGCAGCACCGGTGCAGTCGGCGCATGCGACGCTGGAGCTGGTCTCGGATACGGCGGAGATTGCGCCGGGGGCGAGCTTTCGCCTCGGCGTCAAATTCGAGCAGGAGCCGCACTGGCATATTTACTGGCAGAATGCCGGTGCCAGCGGCCTGGCGCCGGAGTTTGAATGGGAGCTGCCGGAGGGCTTTGTGGTGGGGGCCATCGAATGGCCCGCCCCGGAGCGTATCGAGGTGGAGGGGCTGGTCAGTTATGCTCACGAAGGCGTGACTACTTTTGTTGTGCCGGTCCAGGCTCCGGCGGATCTGGTGCCCGGCACGGCCGTTCCGATCCGGCTGGAGGTCAGCTACCTCATTTGCAAAGATATCTGCCTGCCGGGGGATGCCAGCCTCGGGTTGACGCTCACGGCTGCTGCGCAGGCACGGCCGAGTGCCGATACCGCCGTGTTTGAGCGTGCCCGGGCAGCGCAACCGAAGGCCGCAGCACCTTTCGACTTGAGCCTGGTTGCCCGCACGGACGACCAGTTAACGCTTGAGATCGCGGGTGAGCCTTTGCCCGATGCGCTGTATTTCTTTGCCCTCAATGAGAGCTGGATCGATCCCAATGCAGTGCAAACGTATGCCGTCGCTGATGGCGTTGGGCGATTAACTCTGGAGCCGGATCACAAATTTGGTGTCGGCGGGGCCGCGGAGCTGGCAGGTGTGCTGCAGTCGCCGCAACAGAGCTGGTATGTCTCCCTGCCACTGGAGCCGTTGGGGCAGGACTCCAACCCGGTGGCTGCTGGCGGCGAGGCGGCTGCTGCGCCAGGGCTGGAACAGCGGCTGCTGGATTTCGGGCTGGCGGGTTGGCTGATGCTGGCCTTTGTCGGGGGACTCATCCTGAATGTGATGCCCTGCGTGCTGCCGGTGTTGTCGCTGAAAGTTTTTTCACTGCTCAGACACAGCGGGCAAAGCCGGAGCCATGCGCTGGCCCATGGGATCGCCTACACGCTGGGAGTGGTGGCCAGTTTCCTGGTGCTGGCGGCAGTGCTTTTCAGTCTGCGGGCACTCGGGGAAAGTGTCGGCTGGGGCTTTCAATTGCAGAACCCCGGGTTCGTCGTGGTGCTGGGGTTGATCTTTTTTCTCTTTGGCTTGAATTTGCTGGGGGTCTTCGAGATCGGGTCCGGTCTGGTGGGGGCGGATGCCAAGGTCGCCGGACGTAAGGATCTGCTTGGCTCATTCGGTGTGGGCGTGCTCGCCGCCGTGGTGGGAGCACCCTGTGTGGGTCCTTTTGTGGGTGGTGTCAGCGGCCTGGCGCTGCAGGCGAGTCCCTTCACCGGGTTGTTGATCTTTGCCATGCTCGGGTTCGGCATGGCGGCACCTTTTCTTGTCCTGGCCCTATTTCCCAAGCTGGTGGCCTATCTGCCCAAACCCGGCGCGTGGATGGAAACCTTTAAGCAATCGATGGGCTTTCTGCTGATGGCGGCGCTGGTTTTTCTACTTTATTTGCTGGGACAACTCGCCGGGTTGGATGCGGTCACGGTCATGCTGGTGGTGCTGTTGCTGGCCGCCATAGCAGCCTGGATCTATGGCCGCTGGACCGCACCGGTGAAGTCGGTGAAGGTGCGGTTGGTGGCTCGGCTGGTAACGCTGCTGTTACTCTTGTTGACTCTTTCCTGGGGTCTGAGCACCGTAGCTGCCGCCTACGATCGGGCTGCGGCTGCGGCATCTGTGGCAGTCGAGTCGGATGGCTGGGGCACCTGGAGTCCGGAAGCGGTGAAACAGGCTGCGGCAGAGGGTCGGCCGGTCTTTGTGGACTTTACCGCCACGTGGTGCCTCATTTGCCAGGTCAATAAAAAGACCGCGCTGCGCACCGATTCCACCCGTCAGCTTTTCGATGATTCTGGCGTGGTCAGCCTGGTGGCCGACTGGACCCGCCGCGATCCTGCCATCACCGCCGAGCTGGAGAAGTTTGGCCGTTCCGGGGTGCCGCTCTATCTGCTCTACAGCCCGGCGGGCGAAGTGACGGTGTTGCCCCAGAATCTGACCAACGGGATGATCCGCGAGGCGGTCGAGGGGCTATAGTCGAATGCTTACTTATCCGGACTCATCCCGAAAGTCTGCTGGTCCCCGAATTTGAATTGCCATGGCTTCAAACAAGGACAGAACCGGGGCATGTTCTATGACGAAGTCAACGTGACACTTAAGGCGGGCAAGGGCGGCGACGGTTGCTTCAGCTTCCGCCGGGCCAAGTATGAGCCTAAAGGAGGCCCCGACGGCGGCGATGGCGGCCGTGGCGGCAATGTGTACATTGCCGGCGATACCAACGTGGCCGATTTGACGGATTTTCACTTCAAGCCGGGCTGGCAGGCCAAAAATGGTGAGCCGGGTCGCGGCAGCGACCAGCACGGTGCCAAGGGCGAACACCTCTTGCTGCGACTGCCGGTCGGCACCATCGTGGTGGATCGCGAGACCGGCGAGGCCGTCGCTGAGGTTACCGCACACGGGGAACAAGTGCTGCTGCTCGAAGGCGGGGAGGGCGGCAAGGGTAATGCCCAGTTTAAGTCCTCCACCAATCAGGCACCCCGTCAATTCACGCTGGGTAAGCCGGGTGGGGCCGGCGACTTTCGCTTGATTATTAAGACCATCGCCGACGTCGGCCTGATCGGTTTTCCCAATGCCGGCAAGTCCACCTTGCTCAATATGCTCACCAATGCCCACCCCAAGACCGGGGCCTACCCCTTCACCACCGTCTTTCCCACCGTCGGTGTGCTGGAATATCCTGAGCAATACGAGCGGATCACCCTGGCCGACATTCCCGGCCTGATCGAGGGAGCCAGCGAGAATCGGGGCCTCGGACATCGCTTTCTCAAACATGTCGAGCGCTGCAAGGTGCTACTAGTTATGCTCGACATGCAGGGCACCGATGGTCGAGAGCCGCTGGCTGACTACCGGGTTCTGCAAAACGAACTCAAACTCTACATGCCCGGCCTGGTGCGCAAGCCTGTCCTTATCTGCGCCAACAAGATGGATGAGCCGGACGCCGCCCATAACCTCGCTGCCTTCCGTAAAAAAATCATAGACACCGTTTACCCGATCTCCTGTGTCTCCGATGCCGGTTTCGCGGAGCTGAAAAAAGCCCTGCTGCGCGAGGTCCTGGCTGTGCGCCAGGATTCGGAATCGTGCTCAGCAGGCTAATGCTCGTGTGTCGATAAGCAGCGATTTTTGTCAAATTTTTGTGTCAATCACCAATCGGCAAAGGATAAAGGGTTGACGCCTACTATGCTGGTTGTCAGCCTGGGCTAAAATGGTTCTACGGGCTAAGCGCATATTTTCGCTTATTTTTCTAGCGGTCGGTGTATTGCACGCCGAGTTTCGCACATTTACCAATGATTTGGGTGATTCCATCGAAGCGGAATTGCTCGAGTTAAAGCAAGACGGCAGCGTGGTTGCGATGCGCATGCAGGACGGGCGCGAGCTGGATGCACCGCTCTCGGTCTTTAGTCAGGCCGACCGGAAATATATTCACACCTGGTGGGAGGGCATGGTTGCCGCCGAGCAAGTATTGCGCTCAGACGTACGCCTGAATCTGAATGTTAAGATGAACCGGAAATCCAAAAAAACCGGTTACAGCAGTTGGTATGCTGACCGAAAAATTAAATCTTTTTTCCCGGAAGTCGTCATCGACAATCTCGCCACACAAACATTCACGGGTAATCAAGTCCGCTTGGTGATTTTCGCCGAGGATAAGAGTGATAAAGATCAGATCCTGGTTGTTTCTGCGAACGATTTAAAGACCGACTTGGCCGGGCGTGCCAATGTCACTTTTGAAGGTGATCCTTTCCGCATACGGCATTATGAATACAAAAACTCGTATTCGAATTACGAGTATGGATACGAATACATTGGCTATGCCCTCACCATCAAAAATTCGGCAGGCGAGGTAACCCACGAGAAGGCAAGTGTTTCAAAATTCCTCAATCCTAATCTCTTTTTTAAATGCAAGGCTGGAGAAATGTATGACGCAAAGTTCGAACGTAAGCTAAATAGTTATCCCAGTTCTTACTATCTTTCGCAATGAAGTATCTTGTCCGGCGCTGCGATTGTCCGCACTTTTTTTTTGACGGATGAGGTTTGGCGTGAAAACCTGAATTTTAATTCGCGGTCGGTTCACTCCAGAATCAATCGCATCACTCCGATTTATCCGGACAAAATACACAATTATCACAGCATGAAATTCACTTCTCGTCTTCTTTCTTTTCTTGCGCTTAGTCTCGGTCTGGCTGGGCAAAGCCTGGCTCAAGCTCCTGCTGCTGCCGCCCCCGCACAACAGCCGGACCAAATCTCTCAGCTGGCACAAATGGTTGGCTTGAGTGAAGCCCAGGAAAAAGATATCCGCGCCATCATCGCCGAGTTGGAACCGCTGTTGGAAAGCCTGCAAACCAAAGCCCAGGCGGTGCAAACTGAGCTGGTAGAGCTCGCGGGTCCCGACTTTGACGAAGCCCTTATCCGCGCCAAAGCCGCCGAACTCGGTGATCTGGAAGGTGAAATGACGGCCGCCTCGATCATTCTGCAGTCCAAAATTGACGCCGTCTTTACCGCTGAACAACGCGAGCAACTGGAAGCAATGCAGCGCCAGCAGCAGGAAATGCAGCGTCAAATGCAACAAATGCAAATGCAGCAACAACTCCAACAGCAAATGCAACAGATGCAGCAGCAAGAGTCGGAAGCTGCTCCTGCACCCGCCGAGTAAGCAAACCCGACTACAATAGCTTTTCCCGGAAAAGCCCGGCCCGCACTTTAGGGCCGGGCTTTTTTTCATAGGTAACGCGACCGCGTCCTCGCGGCGTGTGGATTTAGCCGGAAGTGAACGCTCCTGCGGGACTAACGCCCGGAACTTGCCTGGAAAGACTGCCAGTTTTGCCAGGCGAAAAAGGCCATAAAGATCGGTAGCAGAATCGTGCCCAGTAAGGCATAGCCCGCCAGTCCGGCGGCAACGGCGATCACCGCGCTGGTCAGATAAACGTAGCGTTGCCTCTGCGGCCCCAGCAAGGCGGCCAGCATCTGCCCCCCGTCGAGCGGGTAAACCGGCAGGCAGTTAAGAATCGACCAGATAATGCTGACCAGAATCAAATTCTGCAGAAAAGGCCCAAAGAGTGATCCATCGGGAATCTCGATCCAACCCGCCAATAGAATCAGCAGCAGCCCGAAGGCCAGTTGCACGCCGGGCCCGGCCGCAGTGACCAAAAAAGATTGCCGCCGGTCCAGTCGTCCCGCAGGAAACGAAGCGAATCCGCCGAATGCCACCAGCGTAACCGCGGTGGGCAGTCCGTAGCGGCGGATCATCAGCGCGTGCCCCAGTTCATGGATCATGATGGAGAGGAAGCCGGCAAAGGCAAACACCCCCACCAACATGATTTCCAGCGAATTGGAGGCGTGCAGGCCCCCACCAATAAAAGCCATGGTCAACCAAAACCATGGCTGCACCGTGACGGGTATTCCAAAAACGGAAAAGCGTATCATCCGCGTCAGTATCACCACGCATTAGCCGAGCGCAAACCTTGTATCGTAGTGAGTGTGTTTTACCTCGTTATTTAAAACTGCACAAATAAAAAGGTCCTGTCCCTATTATTAAAGGTTGACAAGCTGATCTGACTAATCGATCATAGAATCATGAGATCTAATAGATTAAAAGTAGTTAATGATTCTGCTATTTACCACTGTATGACGCGGACGGTCAATGGGGCGCGGCTTTTTGATGATCGGGAGAAGGAAATGCTGCGTAAAATGATTTGGCAGGCGGCTGATTTTTCGGGGGTGGAGGTGCTGACCTATTGTATTCTGTCGAATCATTTCCATGTGCTGGTGCGGGTGCCGGAGCGGGACTCACTCTCTGATGGTGAGTTGTTGCGGCGCTATTCGGTCCTCTACCCGCAGCCGACAAAGTATCAGGAGGCGTCGGTTCGGGTGCTTGAGCAACTGCTGGCATCCGGTGGGGATGAGGCGGAGGTGGTGCGGCAGCGCTTGTTGATGAGGATGGGGGATGTGTCGGAGTTTATGAAGACGTTGAAGCAGCGCTTCAGCATCTGGTTTAATTCGACCCATCAGCGCTATGGCACACTGTGGGCGGAGCGGTTCAAGTCGGTGCTGGTCGAGGGCAGGGGCAATCCTTTGCAGACCATGGCTGCCTATATTGACCTGAATCCGGTGCGGGCTGGACTGGTTCAGGACCCTAAGGACTATCGTTTTTGTGGTTATGCTGAGGCAGTTGCCGGAAATAAGCTGGCCCGGCATGGACTGTGGCAGGTGTGGGCGGACTGGTTGGGCCGTCAACGGGGTGAATCCCGGTCGCCGGACCTTGGCGGGGCTCTGGAATCGCACCGGATGTTTCTTTTTGGCAAGGGTGCCGATTTGCGGGTGGTGCGCGAAGAGGTGGTGCGTATGATTGAAGCCGAGCAGGGCAGATTGCCTGCCGCGACCGTTTTGCGTTGTCGGGTGCGTTACTTTACGGATGGTGCGGTTCTCGGTTCAGCTGAGTTTGTGCGGGGGTATGTGGATGCGTGGCAGATCACCCGAAAGCGCAAGTATCCGCTGAAAGTAAATGTCATGAAGGGTGGAGAGTGGGGCGACCTCGCGGTGATTCAGGGCTTGCGAAGACAGGTTTTTGGATAGGAGCGCCTGCGGAAGGCTGGCGGCAATCCGCAGCATCGTTTGATGGGCGCTGCGGGCATTCGCGAACGAATGCCCTTAAGCTACAGGAGCTGCGGCGCAGGCTTTCCGCAGACGTGTCTGGAGGTGGGTGCGGCGGACTTGCTGCTCATTATTTTTGACAGCCATGGCGTAGGCGTCGAGCGAGCCGACGAGATAAACCTTGGAGCGGGCGCGGGTGATGCCGGTATAGACGAGGTTACGCTGGAGCAGGAGGAAGTGTTGTTTGAGCAGGGGGATGATGACGACGGGGTATTCACTGCCCTGGCTCTTGTGGATGGAGATGGCGTAGGCGAGTTGGACATCGGCGAGTTCGCCCTAGGTGTATTCGACCCCGGTGTCACCGAATTCGACGGTCAGGCCGGATCGGTCGGCAGCGATGGCCCGGATAATACCGGTGTCGCCGTTGAAAACATTTTTATCGTAGTTGTTGCGGGTTTGGATGACCTTATCGCCGATACGGTAAGTGGTGCTGCCGTATTCGAGTTCGGACGGCAGGGGCCGCTTGGTTTTTTCCCGGAAGTGGGTCTGGCGGGCAGCGGCGTAGTCGGGATCGGAGCGGAGGCGTGATTCGGCCTGTTCCCTGGGGTTGAGGGCTTGCTGTAATTCTGTATTCAGTAAGCTGATACCAGCGGTGCCGCGATGCATGGGGGACATGACCTGCAGGTCGCGGATCGGGTCGATGCCGTGGGTTTTGGGGATGTAATCGCGGGCGAGGTATTTGATGGCGAGCACGCACTGCTGGGGATCTTCCGCCTCGATGAAGATAAAATCCTGCTGCGGGTCGAGTTCCCGCAGGCTGCGGAAGGTCATGCCGGGGTGGGTTTCGCCGTGGAGTATAGCGTGGGCGGTGGTGACGATGCCGCTTTCCTTGCCCTGACGATAGATGGTGTCGAGGCGGGTGACTTTAGCCGGAGGGGCGGTAAGGAGGTCGCCGAGGACGTTGCCGGCTCCGACGGAGGGGAGTTGATCGGCATCGCCCACCAGCAGGAGGTGGGCGCCGCTGGGGATGGCATCAAAGAGGTGAGCGGCGAGGCGGGTGTCGAGCATACTGGCTTCGTCGAGGATGAGGAAGTCGCAGGGCAGCGGCTCGTCGCGGCGATGGGTGAAGCCCCGGCTGACGGGGTCGTATTTCAGCAGGCGGTGGATGGTGCTGGCACTTGCGCCCGAGGCTTCGGCCAGGCGCTGGGCGGCCCGGCCGGTGGGAGAAGCGAGTGCCAGGCGGGTGTGCTTGGCTTGCAGGATATCGACGAGTGCGCGCAGGATCGTGGTTTTGCCAGTGCCGGGGCCACCGGTGATGACGGAGACTTTGGCGGCCAGGGTATTTTTGAGTGCGGTGCGCTGTAGGGCGGCAAATTCGAAGCCGGCGCGTTTTTCGGCCCATGCGATGGCGGCATCAATTTTAATCGGAGGCAGGATCGACTCGGTGGTTTGAATCCGGGCAAGTGCTGCGGCAATCCGTTTTTCGGATCCGGCCGTATTGGGGAGCTGGTAGCCCGGGCCAAGGCTTTGGCCGCTGCTGTCAAAGACATGGATACTGTAGAGCAGCTGCCGTTGTTCCAGTGTGGTGAGCTGCTGCTGGATGAGATTTGGGGGCAAGCCCAGCAGGCTGGTGGCCTGTTCCAGAATCATTTCAACGGTGCCCAGGGTGTGGCCTTCATCCTCGAGTTGTTGCATGGTGTAGAGGATGCCAGCCTCAATCCGCTCTTTGGAATTGGTGGGATAACCAAGATTGAGCGCAATTTTATCGGCGGTCTTAAAGCCGATACGTTCAATATCTTTAGCCAGCCGGTAGGGTTCATCCTGCAGGATGCGCTTGGCACCATTCCCGTATTTTTTGACCAGCCGCACGCACTGGGCCGGGGTGACGCCGTAGGTTTGGAGGAACATCATGACATCGCGGACGGCGCGCTGCTCATCCCAGGCCGACTTGATGGACTTGGCGCGCTGCTTACCGATCCCGGGGACCTCATGCAGGCGCCCGGAATCTTCACTGATCACATGCAGGGTATCGGCCCCGAAGTGGTCGACAATTTTTTTTGCGTAGGACTGGCCGATGCCATGGATCATACCGCTGCCCAGATATTTGCGGATGCCGTGCACGGAGGCCGGGAGTTGCGATTTGAAATGGGCGAATTTGAACTGCTCGCCGTGTTGCGGGTGGCGGGCCCATTCGCCGTCGATACGCAGGGTTTCCCCGCACTGCACGCCCGGCAGTTGGCCCAGAATAGTGACAGGGGCTTTGCCTTCGGGCGTTTTCAGCTCTGCGATGCAGTAAGCCGTCTCCTCGTTGAAGTAGATGATCCTTTCGAGAACTCCGGTGATACTCTGGTCTGCATTTGGTGAGGGCATGGAGGTCGGAGGTCGGAGGTCGGAGGTCGGAGGTCGGAGGTCGGAGGTCGGAGGTGATTTTGGTCTTATG
>Ga0100391_1002147_pt1 | contig 21141 bp, 13 predicted proteins | sample CryGeymeta201515_FD_81541 | JGI IMG/M metagenome (GOLD analysis project Ga0100391, IMG submission 81541) | Groundwater microbial communities from Crystal Geyser aquifers in Utah, USA - Crystal Geyser metaG 2015-15 | ecosystem: Environmental > Aquatic > Deep subsurface > Groundwater | place: USA... | reverse complement strand
TGCTTGCTCTCGGCCCCTTGCGCGCCGGTCTCGACCGGGAGCTTCTCGACCTGCTCCAGCGGTATCCGCAACTGACCTTTCCCGATCAGGACGCCCTGAACGTGGTTTTCGCGGCACGCCACCGCCTGATAGATCCCCGCTGGAACGCCCCCACGGCCAGCTATTGGTACAAGGAGGGCGACGAAACCCCCTACCCGCCCGACGTGATGCAATCCCTGCGCGAAACCCCGTTCATCATCCACTTCTCCGGCCGCCCCAAACCATGGGAGCCGGGAAGCACCCATCCGCTGGCGCATCGGTGGCAGACGTTCTTCGAGATGACGGCCTGGACCTCCCGCAAGCGCACCCTGTTGACCCGCGCCATCGACCGGATCCCCCGCGCACGGCGCGTGATCGGAAAACGGTTGCGGCGCCTGTTGAAGTCCTGATCAGACCCCCTCGGGAGCCGAGGCAAACCGGACCGGGGGATGGTCCTGTTCGTGCCGCCGGCGCCGATACCCATAGTCCGGAGACCGCCCATGGAATTCTCGGTGATCATTCCCACCCACAACGATCTCGAGACACTCGGGGCAACCCTGCGCAGTGTCCTGGACCAGGCTGACGTCGATCTCGAGGTGATTGTCGTGAATGATGGCGGGGAAAGCCCCGCCGCCCTGATCCGCTCATTCAACGACACACGCGTCACCTTGTTGGATCTGGAAGAGAATGGCGGGGTCGGGGCTGCGCGCAATGCCGGGCACCGCCATGCCAGCGGCGATATCCTGTATTTCCTTGATGCCGATGACCTGGTCGCGCAGGGGTTGTTCCGGCTCGTGGCGGCCCGGTTCGAGGATCCTGCCGTCTGCTGCGTGGTCAGCGGCCACCGCTCCGAGATCCCCGAGCATCCCACGGATCCCATCAGCCCCCCTGCCCCGCTGCACGACGCGCCCGCCCTCAACGCCCTGAGCACGGAAGACTTCTGCTCCTGGTTCGCGATGTATCACGAGCATTTCCTGCCGTCGTTTCTGTTCCTGCGGGCGGAGTGGTGCAAAACGCAATTCACCGGGTCGATGTGGAACGAAGCGAGACGGAATGCGGCGGACACGTTCCTGTTCCTGAACCTCGCCGCCCGCACGACGGTCTACCGCATGGAGGTGGAAGGCGTCACCTACCGGCGCCGCGCCACCAGCCTCTCGCGCAAGTCCCCCGACGCCGCGATGCTGGCGAGGGTCTACTATACGGACCTGTTCTTGCAGCAAACGGCCGAGGAGGCGCGCCACTCCGCGCAGATCCGCCGCGTGCGGCAGGCCGCCCTTCACATGAAGCAAAACGCCGTGCGGCAGGTGGCCCGCCACTATGCCAGATCGGGGCGACGGCGCGAGGGGCTGGCCCTGATGTGGCGGTATCTGTGGGGGCCGTTCGATCCCAAGATGGCGGCGGAACTCATCCGCACCGGTCTTGGATATCGCCATTGAGTCCCCGTCGCGGGGCCTGGTCCAAGGCCGGAGGGGCCAGGTATTCCCTCGGTAGGGACTCGATCTTCGGACGGGAATCCGCAATGTGGGATAGATGAACAACCATCCGTCTCCTGCGCAACGTCCCTGGTGGCTGCCCTATGTGCCTGCGTCGGTGGTCGCCCTCATCTTGGTATCGACGGCGGTGGAACTCATCCTTGTGGGCGGTGATTACGGCCTGTGGGGGACGACACGCCTGCGTCAGACGGCCTATGAATGGGGGGGGTTCTGGCCCGGTCTCCTGTCGAGCTGGCGGCCGAATTATACCGCGCAACCCTATACGATGTTTCTCAGCTATGCCCTTTTGCATGGGGGGCCGGCGCATCTGATCGTGAACATGATAACGCTTTGGTCCCTTGGGGCCGGTGTGGTCGAGCGCGTCGGACAGATCCGGTTTCTCGCGCTCTACATGGGCGCGGCTCTGGGAGGAGCCGCCGCTTTTGCCGCCTTGGCCGACACGGTCCGCCCCATGGTGGGCGCATCCGGCGCCCTGTTCGGGCTGGCCGGTGCGCTTCTGGCCTGGGCCTATGTGGATCGATTTACGGCCCGCGTCGGGCTTTGGCCCATCGTGCGTGTCGCGGCCCTGCTGCTGGTGATCAATTACGTGATGTACTGGGCGCTGGATGGCCAATTGGCCTGGCAAACCCACCTGGGCGGGTTCCTGGCGGGCTGGATTCTTGCCTTGCTGATCGACCCCCGAAGCCGGACTCCCTGACCCCCGAGGCGTCAGGTCGCGCGGGCAAAGCGCCATGGGCGCTGTCCTGCGCCGGCCCGAAAGCGCAATGGCTCACCCGGTGCGGACCGGATGAGCCAGTTGTCATGATGGCAGTGATCACATCGCTCCGTAGAAGGCATTCACCCCTGCAGGGAAGCTGTAGAGCCCGCCCTTGAACGCATGGATGTCATACATCTCGCGCGCGAAATTGCCCGGGCTGCCTGTGCCCGCGGGCGCATCGGGCATCCGGGCGTAGCGCGCGGTGGCAACGCCGTTCACATAGCGCCAAGGATCGTCGCCATATTGTTCCATCGCGTGGAACCGCGCATGGTAGTCGAAATAGGCGTCATGCCCCCAAGCCGTGCGCAATCCCATGGCCAACAGGGCGATGGTCTGCCCTGCCGCAACCTCCGCATGGCCGACGATCCGGTAGAAATTGTCATTGCCGTTCCACAGGTTGTTGATGTTCCACGCCGGTATCACACCCCCAATCGCCGGGGAGCCGACCCATTCGGGAACCGCAGGGGCGTCGGCCATCGGCGTCTCGTAGGGGTTGTGCGTTGTGCCTGGGCCTTTTGCGCCGGACCCCTGCCAACCGGGTTCCTGGGTCAGAGCCACCACCTCGGGCGTCAGGTAGCACCGCATCGCTTGCTCGTGGATGCCCGTCACCGCGGTGGGCGACGTGTTGGTCTTGATCCAGTCGCGCATGGTGATGTCGCCAAGCAGATGCCCCGCGATCGTGATCAGCGGTGCCCGGCCCCCGTGGTGGCCGCCATCGGGATAGAGCCAGCTTGGCAGGCCCTGCGCATAGGCCGATCTGAGAGCGCCATAGGCGTCGATCCCACGCTGGACGAGGGCTTGGATCAGCTTCCGTTTCTGCGCGATGGGCAGGTCCGAGACGATTGTGGCAAGAGCCTGGTCGATGTCATTCTGATAGTCGCGGCCATAGGTGTTCCCGCCTCGGTCAGCCTTGAAGGTGTAGCGCTTCCAGATTCCGATCGGGTCGAACAAGCGCCGCGTGAACCGCGCCCCCATGGTCGCGACGGACGGAATACCCTTGGTGAAGCCGGAGGTCGAAAGCGCCGGGATGGTGCCTTCCGCGATGTCGGAATAGCGCAGGCGGGGACGCGGCCCCAGAGACGCATGCCAGATATAGGGCGGCGCGAACTCGTCCTCGTCCGGCACCTCGTCGACGCAATGGATGAAGATGAAATTCTCGATCATCTGGTTGCCCGTTCCCGCGCCCCGTGATTTGGCCACGACAAGGACGTCGCCGGGAACCAGTGTGACCGGGGGCGGGCTCGCCGCCGAGGCGCTGTAGACCGGACCGACGGATGTGGACCACGCATCAAAACCTTGAGCGTCTCCCTCCGTCATCGCCTGCACGTTCAGCATGGCGCCGTTGCCCGAACGGCCATCCACCATGGCTCCGGGGGCCGGTGTCCAGCTGATCTGCGCCGAGGCGCCCGTGGGCTTGATCCAGAGATCGCCAAGACCGATGTTCCCGGTCAGGTAGTGGCCGACCTGCACCTGCGTTGACGCCGTGAAGGTGACATCCTCCACCGCGAAGTCTTGCAGCATCGAGGACCTGGCTTTGCCGACCCCGTTGTCGTTCGCGACGTACTGGCCCGGCAACGCACCAGCCACGACACCACCGATGGGTTCGAAGGCCACGATGATGTTGCCGATCCCCTGGGTGAAGTTGCCCACGGTGAGGGTGATCGGCGGCGTGGTCCCGCCCGCTGGACCGATGTTGAGAAACTCGGTCATGTTCAGTGTGCCGTTGTAGGAATAGGTCGCCTCGGACGCCGGCAAGGCGGGCTCCTGCGGCGGGTTGCTTGGCCCCACGATGTCACACTGCAACCAGCCCACGCGACGGGAATGGTGCGCCATGATCAGCGAATTGGGCGGGATGTTCGACAGCGTCGGGAAGGCCCGGTCGTCCGACGTGCCGATGGGGGCAAGTTTTGCCGCCGAAACGAAAGCATGGGGGCCGATATTCGCACAGGACATGCGCACGATGGCTCCGGGACCGGTGGCCGTCATGGACAGGCCCGTGGTGCTCTGGGTCAGCGTGAAGTGGAAGACCTGCGCGGTGTTGTTGTCGCCTTGCGTGTTCATGGTCGCCACGTCAGTGAGGGGTGTATGTCCACCCGCAGCCAGCGTGATCGCGCCTTGGCCCTGGCTCTGCACCCATATGACGAACGTGTCGCCCGTCACGCCGGACGGCGAAATCAGGGTCGTGTCGTTGATCTTCTGGGCAAAGCCTTTCACCTGGCCAGCACCGGCTTGAAGCGTCTGCGTCACCGCAAAGACGAGAGGCTCGGATGATCCGCCGGCATTGATCGCCCAAACGACCACGGGGGCCGCATCATAGGGTTGATCCGCTGGAATCGTCACGACACCCGTCGCGGTGTCGATCACGACACCCGGGGGACCATCCATGGAAAAGGTCGCGATCGCGCCCGAAAACAGGGACATCGTCTCGACTGCCAGGGCCGAGCCATCGGCAGACCTTTCGATATCCGGCAAGCTGCCGGTCAGGGTCGGAGCCGCGATCGACTGGTAATGCCGCGCCGAGCCCAGACCATATGAAATCCCCATGACCCCCATCAGGCAAGCGCCACGATGCCGGTGGCATTTGTGCCAGTCGCCCAGACCCGGCGCGCCCGGATCGGGAACGGGGCACCGGCGACGACATAGATGCTGTCGTCGAAACCGTCGACCGTGGTCAGGCGGATGGTCCCCGATGCCGATACGGCCAGCGCCCGCGTCGACCATGACAGATCTGCCGTGTCGTTGGGCACGATCGTGGCCAGCATCGTCGCAGGGCTATCAAGCCCGGATTGGTGAGAGGCAAACTTGTCTGTCATTGCAGATCTCCACTTCAGGATCTTTGAGCGGCCCATGAAACAGCAAGAACCACCGGCCGGGTCGGACGGTGGTTCTCATGGGACGGCGGTATCGGGAAAACGTCTTGTGAATCGTTATATTCATAAAAGGTTGATAAAGTTTTAATCACCAGCCCGGCTTCGCCATCCGGGACCGCACAGGTTCACACCAAGGAATGACACATGATGACGCCCTCTCCGCCCCGCCTGCGCCCTGTCAGCCTGGATTGCTGTTTCGACCAGGGCAGCGGGTGGCAGGCCATACCGGCAGCCCAGGCCTTCGAGGGGATCGGTCTGCGCTATTCGGTCAGCGACGGGGAGCGGGTCCATATTGATCCTGACAGCGGCCAGCTCTGGGTCGCGACCGGCACGCCCCATGATGGCAAGACAGTGCGAGTGCGGGCCCAAAACGATGCCGGGACCGCCGAGGCCGATATTCTGATCGTCGTCGAGGACGATGGGAGCAGCCGGGCCACACTTCGCGCGGCCCGGGAGATCGAGATCGACGATGTCACGATCCGGTTCAACCGCCCCGTCGAATACGGTCATTTCATCTCGGGCGGAAACGGCGCCGGGGATCCCTTCGTGATCGGCCCCGTCACGGTGGAGTCCTACAGCCCGGGGCCGGTCCAGACGCCGCAGGGGCGCGTCATGAACGGTGCGATGCTCAACCCGAGCTGCCGCACCGAAGTCGGGTTCGACAGCCTGACCGCACAGGATGTCTACCGCCCCGAACTCAACGCCGGGTTGCAACTTCCCCTGCGACTGGAACCCGGTGATGCCCTCATCATCTGCATATCGAACCCGGCCGCCACGTCGTCCCGCGAGACCGCCGTGAAATTCGTCATCCTGACCTGCGTGGCCGAAGCCCCGTTCGAGGACAGTTTCAGACCGCCCTACAGTGGCCCCGACCGCCCCATCTGGCGCCTGTCCGACATTCGCACCGACCGGTTGCTGGAATTGCCCGGCGTCGGGCGCCGCCTGGGGGCCGAAGAGCGCGACCAATACCGCTCCCGGTTGTCGCGCTTCGTTCTCGACATCGCACCGACCTGGAACCGCGATCACCTGTCCAGCTCGCAACACGTCCCTCTTTATGGCCGCGACCTGTGCAACCAGGAGGGAGAGCCCTTCCTGTGGATCCACGGCACCTACCCGATAGAGGACAAGGTCGATATCCTGATCAGCCTCGTCCAGAACGGGATCGACCGCTACGGCGTGTTTCAAAGCGCGCGGAGGCAGAACTTCCACCCCTGGCGCCCCGATGGGGCCCATCACGGCGGGCGCAAGTTCTCGATCCTGCATGCCGGTCACCTGCTGGATGACCCCGGGATGCTGTCGATCATGGATCAAAGCCAAGCCCTGGATGGCGAATTCCACGAGGACGGCCAGACCTTCTATGTCACGCAAGACGTGGTGGATCTGACCAACAGTGCCGAATGGCGCCCGCCCTATGCCGGTGATGACACGCGCCCCAAGCAACCCTACGAGGCGGCCATGATCGGCATTCCCGACTGGCGCGGCAAGGCGCTCCTCCAAGAAAGCAATGCCGCCTGGACCGGCCACCCCTACCGGGTGTCGGGCAATCACAATGCACAGCATGCGCAGGTGCTGCTGCTTCTGGCGCTGGGGCTGCGTGAGGCCTGGGGGCATGAGGCCTATTTCGATTACCACATGCGGTTTTGCGAGATCATCGCCAACCGCCCGGACCCGTGGCGCTTCCAGGACCGCCAGAACGCGATCTACGATCCGGTCGAAGGCTCCCGCCCGATTGAGGGGTGGGAGGATTGGCAGCGCCGCTGGCGCTCGGAATTGTCGTGGCAGATGCTGATGGCGTACCGCAACACGTATTACAGCTGGCCGTGGGCAAGTTGATCGGGGCAAATTGATCGGGGCGGGCCTGACGCTCAGGGTCCCGGCCCCGAGGCCTAATCCGCCGGAGAGACGTCCACGCGCGCCATTCTCATGAAGGTGGTGTTGCGGCCGAGCAGCTCGTTATAGGTGCCTATATCGGCGACCTTGCCATTCTCCAGCAGGCAGATCAGGTCACAATGCTCGACCGTTGCCAGCCGGTGCGCGATCATGATGATCGTCTTGGCCTGCCCCAGGCTGTCGACCGCCTCGATGATGGCGTCCTCCGTGACCGTGTCCAGCGCGCTTGTGGCCTCGTCGAAGATCAGGACCTCGGGGTTGTGATAAAGCGCCCGCGCGATGCCGATCCGCTGGCGTTGGCCGCCCGAAAGGCGCACCCCGCGTTCACCCACGAATGTCTCGTAGCCATTCTCCAGCTCGGTCGTGACGAAATCGTCCAGATGCGCGAGGCGCGCGGCGTTCAGCACCGCGTCCCTGTCGACCTGGTCGTGCGGCACGCCGAAGGCGATGTTGGCCGCGATGGTGTCGTCCACCAGGTATATCTGTTGCGGGACATAGCCGATCTGGTCTTGCCAGGCCCGACGCCGGTCGCCCTCCACCGGGACGCCATCGACAAGGATCGACCCGGAATCGGGCTCCAGCAGGGCAAGGATGATATCGATCAGGGTTGTCTTGCCCGCGCCCGTGCCGCCGACGATTCCCACCGTGCTGTGCAAGGGAATATCGATGCTGACCCCGTCCAGCACCGGCCGGCCGGTGCCCGGGTACCGATACCGGAGGTCCCGGATCGACAGCATCTCCCGGAATGGCAGGGCGCCGACAGCCCCCCCAGCCTCTGCGGACGACTGGATCCGAATGCCCGGGGGGGGCAGGGCCTGGGATTGCTGCCCGTCCATTGCGACCAGGTCGTTGCAAACGATGTCGAGCACGGCCTGACCCGCCCGCAGACTGGTCAGGGAATGATAGATGTTCTGCACGGCCGGCAGGATCCGCAATCCGGCCACGGCGAACAGGCCCAGAACCGGCAGGATCGCCGCCAGCGCCCCTTCTTCCTCCATGCCCCCGCCTTGCTGCATCATCACGAGAACCATCACGATCATGCCGCCGAATGTCGTCGCCTCCAGCGCATAGCGGGGCAGTTCGCCGATCAACTGGACGCTGACGAGGGTGCGGGCATGGGCCAGGGCCGGGCCGCGATAGGCGTTCAGGTAGCCGCTTTCCAGGCCCATGACCTTGACATCCTTGACCCCGCTCAAGGCCTCGCTGGTGATGCGGAACCGCGCCGTGTTCACCGCGACCCGATCCTTGCCGAGTTTGGTCAGAACCTGCCGGACGAAGTAGAAGATGACCACATAGGCCCCCCCCAGCGTCAACAGGACGGAGATCGCGATGATCGGGTTCACGTACAGAAGAAGACCCAGCAGGAAGAGGATCGACACGGCCTGGGCGAGAATGCGCATGGCCGGCACAAGGGACAGGCCGACCATCTGGTCGACCTCCTGAATGACCGTCTTGACCAAGTCGGACGAGTGCCGCGTCAGGAACCAGACATAGGGCTGGCGCAGGTAACTCGCCAGCAACCGCTGGCTGATATGATACTTGCGCATATGGCTGAAGCGGGCCAGCCAATACATCGTCAATGTCCGGACCAGCGTCCCGAGGACGATCACCGCAAGGGCCATGAACCCCAGAAAGAACAAGAACCCGTCCAGGCTTTCGGGCTGCACGATATCGTAGATCCGCGACAGAACACCCGATTGCTGGATCGCGTCAGGGTCGCTCAGCGCCGCCAGGAAGGGCAAGACCGCCGCGACGCCGACCATGTCCACCAGCCCGGAGATCATGATCATGACCATTAGGATATAGAAGTGCAGCCGTTCGCGCGGTAACAACATCGCGTAGAGTTTTTTCAGGGTGCTAAATAGCATAGATCATATCCATTGCAGGCGCCCTCACACGAATTGGCGAAACATCGGCCAAATCCGTTTCACGTCTGTGCCGTCTTTCCACAGCTAAGGGGGCTAGACCAGCCCGCCCACAACCAGAACCCGGAGAAACACGTCGCTTACGCGTTTCATATGTGACACACGAACATGATCGCGGGCCTCGCCGTTCTGTCCGCCGGCGTCATTTGGCAACCCAGATCCCTTTTCCCCTGATGGCATGGCTACGACGTATTCTGAACCCAGTCGAATGATCGCAGCGCCTGCTGCAAGAAGTGCACCGGTGCTTCTTGGCCTGTTCATGATCTCGATCATCCTGTCGGTTTCGGTCACCATCGGCGGCCTGCGCCTGACGCCCACCAGAATTATCCTGGTGATCTGTTTCTTCCCCCTGCTCGCGCAATTCCTCACGGGCAAACTGGGCCGGCGCACGGTCGGCGATTGGCTGCTTGTGTTCTTCTGCTTCTGGCTCATTGTCTCGATCATCTACACCGAAGGCGTCTCACGCATCGAATTCGGCATCATATCGACCGTCGAGCTGCTCGGAAGCTTCATGCTCGGACGGTTCCTCATACGCAACGCAGCCGATTTCACCGCCATGGTCAAATGGCATATCGCCCTGCTCGTCATCATGGCCCCGTTCGCTGTCGTGGAATTCGTCAGCGGCACCCAGTACTGGGCCCGCATTCTCGATGTGATCGGCGATGTCCAATACCGTCAGGAGAGTTCTCGCCCGCGCTATGGTTTCAACCGGGTGCTGGCGGGATTCGCCCATCCCATCCTCTACGGCATCTTCTGCTCGATGCTGGTCGGCACCGTTTTCCATATCTGGCGCGACAACCTGCTCCGGGTCGCGATCATCCTCGGCTTCGTCGGTGCGATGACCTTCATGTCGCTCTCGTCGGGGGCTGTCTTGTCGGTCGGTTTCCAGATCGGGCTGATCGTGTGGGGCATAGTCACCAAGAACCGGTGGCTGCTTCTGGCAGGCTGCGTGGTGGGAGGCGTCGTATTCCTCGAACTGGCCTCGAACCGCGGCTTCGTCAGCATCTTCATCAGCACATTCGCCTTCGACGGGGTCAGTGCCTGGACCCGGATCACCCAGTGGGAATACGGCACGGCCGAGGTCATGCGTTACCCGATCTTCGGCAAGGGCCTGTCCTCCGAATGGGTGCGACCCTCCTGGCTCCATACCAGCTCGATCGACAATTACTGGCTGGTCGTCGCCTTCCGCCATGGCCTGCCCGCGATCGCCGCGCAATTGGCTGCCATCGGCTTCATCGTCTGGACCATCACCAAAGCCGGCCCCCTGAGCGAGGACAGCGACAAGATCCGGACCGGCTATCTGATCGTGATGGTCGGGGTTTGCTTCTCTCTGGCCACCGTCCACATCTGGGACTCCAACGTCATCTTCTTCTTCTTCTACCTCGGGGCAGGCCTATGGCTGATCGATCCGGCCGCAGGCCAGCCCGACACGACCCAGCCCGACGATGACGCCGCAGCGCCCGCACGCGCACGGACCATCTACACGCGCTTCCCCCCGCAAAGCGCCACGCCCCCCCCCGGAGCCCCCCCCCCATGATACGCACCCTCCTCCCCATGGCCGCCGACGGCATCGGACCAAGCCACACCTGCATGCGCCTGTCCGATGGCATCGCCCAGGCCGGGGCCGACATCGAGGTGATGATCAACCGCCTCCGCAACGAACAATCAGCCACCCCCCATATCACCGCCCTGCCCGGCCCCTTTGCCCTGCTGCCCTACAAGATGGTGTCAGGTCCGGCCTCCTGGCACCTGGAACACCGCTTCCTGCGCCGCCTGCGCGGGGCCGCCGACGGCGATATCGCCTGGCTCTGGCCCAGTGTCTCCCTGGCCACCCACGAAGCCGTGGCCCGGGCTGGCGTGCCCATCGTGCTGGAAGGCATCAACACACGCATGGCCCACGCCAAACCAATCCTCGATGCCGCCTATGACGACTTCGGCGCCCCCCCCAGCCACGGCATCACCGATCAACGCATCGCCGAGGAAGAGGCCAAGATCGCCCTGGCCACGACGATCTTCGCCCCCTCCCCCAATGTCGAACACGCCCTGAAGGGCTCCGCGCTGGAAGGGCGCTTTCTGGCATCCAGTTACGGTGTGAATTGCGGCCGCCGAACCACCGGCGTGGACCGCTCCGGCCGGGACCCGGACGCTCCCGTGACCTTCCTGTTTGTGGGCTACGCCTGCATTCGTAAAGGCATTCACCACCTGCTGGACATCTGGCCCACCCTGCCGGCCAAGGCGCGCCTGCGGATCGTGGGGCGGATCGAGCCGCTGATCGCAGAACGCTACGCGGATCTGCTGGCCTCCGACCGGGTCGACACCGTGGGCTTCACCCGCGACGTCGATCCCTATTACGCCACATCCGATGTCTTCGTGTTCCCCTCCCTGGAGGAAGGCGACCCCCTGGTCACCTACGAGGCCGCGCTGCAGGGGCTGGCGATCATTGCCTCCCCCCCCGGGGCCGGACGGATCGGCGCCCAGGGGGACGGCATGCGCCTCGTGGCGCCCAACACCCCCGAGGCCCTGAAACAGGCCCTGCTTGAGCTTTACCACGATGCCGACCTGCGCCAGGCCCTGGGCGAACGGGCCCAGGCTCGAGTCAAGGCATTCGATTGGTCACTGGTCGGGGCAGAGCGGGTGAAAACCCTGGAACATGCGGCTCAAACTGGCATTTTAGGCTCGAAAACCATTGGCCAAGGCCAGGCCGCCAGCACCGCCGGGCCTGCCGTGCGCACGATGGCCAAAACAGATCCTGTCACGGATACGGGCACGGGCACGGGCACCCAGGGCCTGATCTCGGTCGTGATCCCCACCTACAACCGCGCCGCCACGGTGCGCGGGGCCATTACCTCGGTCCTGCAACAATCCTGGACCAACATCGAAGTGATCGTCGTGGACGATTGCTCCAGCGACGATACCGTCGCCACGGTTCAAAACATGCAAGACCCCCGCATCAAACTGATCGCCCGCGATACCAATGGCGGCCCCAGTGTTGCGCGCAATCAGGGCATCGCCGAGGCCAAGGGCGATTGGGTCGCCTTCCAGGACAGCGATGACGAATGGCTGCCGCAAAAACTCGAATTGCAGATGGCGCGCATCGCCCAGATGGGGCCGTCATGCGTCGCCGCCTATTGCGGCATGGTGGTGGAGGGGGCCGTGGAGCGCCCGGAAGGCGCGCGCACCTATGTGCGCTACGTGCCCCCGTCCAGCGCGAAAGTGACCGAGGGGGACCTGAAAGATGTCCTGCTCTCCACGTCGATCGTCAGCACGCAGATGCTGGTGGCGCAGCGGGATGTCTTGCTGAAGATCGGATGCTTCGACGAAAAGCTTCATGCGTTGGAAGACTGGGACCTGTCGATCCGCCTGGCCGAGCAAGGCAGCTTCGCCTTCGTCGACCGGATCCTCGTCATTCAACGGTTCTCCGAAAACTCCATCACCCGCGACCGCTCCAACTGGGCCAGGTCCCGCGCGAAGATGATCAAGAAACACGCCGCGCGGATGCGGGACAGGCCCCAGATCCTCGCAAAGCAGTATCGTGTCCTTGCCAGCGAATACCGTCAGGAAGGCCTGTTCGATGAGGCGTCGAGCGTCTTGACACAGGCCAGACGGATCTCTCCTGGCGACCCGGGATTATGGCTGCGCAGCATCTATATGAAGCTCCGACGCTTTCTACCCTAGTGCCATCGGGCGTCGGGCGTCGGGCGTCGGGCGTCGGGGCCGTTGGATCCATCACGCGGCAAAGTCGAGCGTTTCGTCCTCGGACTCTTCGTCTTCATCCGTGTCGTATTCCGCCTGGATATCCTCCAAGGAAACCGAGGACAGGGGCAATATGAATGCCTGCGTATTGCCTGCTTCGGTCGCAAGATCCGGTGCGTCACCTTGCTGGTCTGCGTCCTGGTCAGCATCGGTGGCGCCGCGTTGCCCGAACAGGCTCTGGAAGAGCTGCTCCATCCAGTTGAACAGCCGCTCGAAGCCCCCCCCCTTCGCATCAGGCTCCGAGGAGGCCACCGGTTCAGGCTCTGGGTCTGTCGCACCTCCGGGTTCCGGGTCCACTGTCCCTTCCGGCTCAGCGTCCACTATCACTTCGGGTTCCGGGTCCACTGTCACGTCGGGCTCAGGCTCAGGCTCCACATCCCCCGGGACGCTCGACAGGACCTGTTCTTCAGGCTCGGCCACAGGCACGGCCACAGGCTCCGAGGGCGTGCCTCCGGTTTCGGCGTGGGGTTGCGTGGCCGGTTCGGCGTCCGGACCAGCCGTCGCGTCCACCTCCAGGTCAGCGTCGGCATTCGGTGACGCAAAGAGCAGAAGCAGCTCTTCCGACACTGGGTCCGCAGGCGGTTCGGGCTCGAATTCAGAGTCCGCATCCACCGGATTGCTCGGCAGCACCTGCTCGTCAGGCTCTGCCACGGACTTCAAGACCGGGGTGTCCCCTTCGGGTTCCGGGTCCACCGTCCCTTCGGGCTCCGACTCTGCGGTCGGGGAGGGCGAGGGCAGGATTTGCGGCTCAAGCAGAAGCTCCTTGCCCGTGGGCTCGGGCTCCTCCTCGGGCTCCTCGGGCACAGGCCCCTCCCGATTTTCGTCATAACCCAGGTAGATGCTTCCGATCGTTGCGTTCAGGCTGCTCCCATGGGCGTATCCGATGACCAGATTCTGCGCCTGATAGGACGTCGTGCTGCCGCTTGCCTCGATCTCGGAGACCTGCTCGCCATCGATGAACATCTGCAGCGAGCGCGCGTCCGCATCGTAGCTCACAGTAAAGCGATGCATTTCGGCATCCTGGATCCTCACATCACCACTTCGGATGCGGAAAGAGCCGTCGTCGGTGTCCAGAATGAAGTGCATTTCCCCATTGGCATCAATGGACGCCTGCATGGATCCATGCAGGTGAAAGAAGGTCCCCTGCTGGCCTGCGGAATCAAGCGCCAGTTCCATGTCCAACGCGAAATGGTCCAGACCGTGGATTTCCTCGTTGTCGCGACCGATGAAGAACCGCTCGCTCCCTCCGATCTGATAGCCTTCGGGGCTCATGTTCTCGGCTTTGATCCCCCAGTAGTTCAGGTCATTGCCCGACATGTCCCGGGGGCCTTGGGTGAAATCGAAGTCAACGTAGTTGCGATTGTCGATCTCCATGGAGCGCGTGATCGTGTCGACCAGTTCGCCATCGCGGAACACCTCCAGCGTCACCTCTTGTTCGCCATATGCATGGAATTGATGCGAGATGTCCTGACCGGACAGCACCGTGCCATCCTCGAAGGTCCACACATAGGCGACGTTGTCGCCCTCGACGGTGGACATGTCGGCGGAAAAGGTCTGCTCCCACAGGTCGTTCTCGCCCTGCGAGACCTGCATGACCGCCTGATCGTCGGCAATCGCGGCGTCAGGCTGGCTGTGGCTCGATCCCAGTCCCAACCAGCTGCTGTCTTCGCGCAGCGAAAGATCGCGCAAATCCGCCGTGCCGCTGGTCGACGCATTCACGAAGTGATTGTCGATATAGTTCGGATGATCCGGATCCACGTAGTTCACGATGACGTTGTCGAAACTGACCACCCCCGACTGCAACGACAGGCCGCCGGCGATATTGCCGGTGACAATGGCATTGCTGGCGGCATAGACTTGGATTGTCGGCGACAGGGATTGCGTGTCATCCGGCCCCGTCTGGATCAGGCCGGAATCCGTGTTCCACAGCACCGTGTTGTCCGAGATTTCCACCCCGTTCACGCCAGAGACCCGGATGCCGTGGGTATGGCTGTTATAGATCACGTTGTTGGCGATCGTGATGTTCTGATACCAGTTTTCAGGGTTGTCCTGCTCGCGCTCGTTCTGGATCAGGATGGTCTGCGATCCTGCCGCGTCACTGGAATTGAAGATGTTGTCGACGATCTCGATATCGCGCGAGACGGTCTGGGTGTTCACCGTCCACATCTGAATCATGTCATCGTGGTTGTAGGCGTTGGGCGAGCCATAGAAGGAATGCATGTTGTTGCTGGCTATGCGGACATCCTGCACGCCCTCCATGCGAATGCCGTCGCCTTGTAGCTGGAAGATCTCGTTGTTCTCGATCGTCAGACCGGAGCTTTCGTAGAGAAACAGGCCATGAAAATAATCGCTGATCGATCCATTGGTGATCGACACGTTCGAGCTGTAGCGGATCGACCCCAGCTCTTCGGTCGGATTGGCCGGATCGTAGATCCCCTCCGCCTGACCGCTGAAATGCACGTTGTCCAACACGATGTTGTCCGCGCCCTTGATGTAGAGGTCGTTCTGGGCCGGATCATACGTCCCTATACCGCGGTCTAGACCCGTACTATCGAGATGCATGTCGCGGATTTCGATGTTGTCGGCGTCGCGGATGTGGATCTGGGTGACCGTCGTCGGATTCTCGGGGTCCTCCGAGCGGATTGTGACCGGCTGATCGCCCCCGTTTACAAGGTAGATCTCCACACCAACCGCGCCACTCTCGATGACGATCTCGCCGCCGCCTTCCATTTGGGAAAGGAGTTCGTAGCTCTCGCGCAATTCCTGCGTGGTCGACACAAAAATCGTCGTCGCAGCCTCGTTCGCTGAAGGCATGTCTGTACCTGTCCCATATACCGGCAGCGCCGGTGTCGTCCTGACTTGGTTCCGGGTTCTCCCGGATAGACGTCATCCGTTCTTTCTTGGTTGTGCGGATGGATTGTTTTGCTTTTGAAGACTATTCGCTTCGAAACGCAGCTAATTACGGGCGGAATTTTGCTTTTATTTGGAATGCGGTGGCCAAAAGCCGCCGATTTTGTGGCGAGAGATAGGCGCCACGGCCCACTGGCTTTGCGGGCTGGATCAGGTCCGGGAGGGATCGAACAGGGGCCGGTCGGGGGAACCGATGGCGCGGAGGGAGGAGAGGGGCGGCGGGGGCGGCGGCGCTTAGGCGCGACCACGCCAGGCTTGGCGCAGCATCCAGACCATGCGCAGCAGGCGCAGTCGGATCAGCGTCGCCAAAGCAGGGCCCCGCTCCCGTGGGCGCAAGGCCCTGCAGGACAGGACACGGGGCATATGCAGCACGATGCTGGCCGGCATCAAACAGGCGCGTCCAACCCAGGCCAGGCGTTGGCCCAGGCCGCCCGACAGGGACCGCAGGGCCCAGGCCTCGTCCGTCATGCGGCGCCACTTCCGGCACAGAGAGGGCCAGTCGGATCGAGAGGGGTGGCCAACCCCAAGCGCGTCATCATAGGCCAGAACCGCACCTTCCCGCGCCGCACGCCGGCTCCATTCGACATCTTCCGCGACGTGCCCCAGGAAGGGGCCGGTCCGGTCGAAGGTCCTGCGGGACACGATCAGGTTTCCAGCCCCAAGGAAGCCCTCTTCTTCCAGGTAGCGTCGCATGTGGAAGGCGAACACCGCTTCGAACGCCTCTGCACCTGTGCGGGGCGGTGGCGTTTCATCGAACACATCCACACGCCCGCCAGTGACGATATCGGGATCTCCCGCCGCGATATGTTTCGCCCGGGCAATCCAATCGGCATCCGCCACGCAATCGGCATCGATGAACGCAAACCACGGGGCGTCCGTGGACGCGACCCCGGCATTGCGGGCCAGCCCCGCGCCGGGCCGGGATTGATGAACGAGACGGACAAACGGGAACCGCGCCTGGAGGGGGGTCAGATCCACGGCAGAGCCATTGTCGGCCACCACCACGTCCACGCCCGTACGATCCTGGACCTCCAACGCGGCAAGGCAGCGCGCAAGACGATCCGCGTCGTTGAAGTGCGGAATGATGATGGCAAGGTCTGGGGTCATGGGCGTGTCCTAGCCGAAAGGTTTCGCGCGCGAAACCTCAGCTGCGGCCCTTTTGGCGTGCGGATAGCCAGACATGCAGATCCCGCATGAGCGCCTCGTCCACGCCGGGCCCGCTCAATTTCAAGGCCCCACGGGCACGGCTCACATCCACACCACCGGGATAGCTCGACGGCAAGACCCTGTTCCGCGCTTCAGAGCCTGAATTTATCTGCAGAACCTTCTCGATACGGGCCTGCTCGGACACCGCGTCCGGGCCGGGCGCGCCCTCCAAGGCGGCATAGAGCGCCCTGCCCTGCCCGGCATCCACAGCCTTGGCGATCCGCAATCCCAGCCGCTCGGGGATCGCTTCGGGGAACCGCAGCACCGGATCGAGCACACGGTAGACCCGGATGAAGCTGTTTATCTTGGACCGCTTCCCCTTGGAGGCCGTGGAAAACAGGCTCTGGACGGCATGGCTGGAGTTCTCGAACACACCCAGATCCGTCGCGCGGGCGGCCACCTGGGCCCGTTCGTAGTAGGACAAGCCGACCCGCAGTTCGTTTTCCTCGACCATCGACAGATAGGCATCGGCCGCGCTTTCGGGCCGACGCAGGACAGCACGGATCGTGGCGACGTGATCGGGGTCCTTCTCGGCAAGGGATCGGATCGCCGCCAGCCGTCGCCAGCCGGAAATCAGGCCATAGCGCGGCATGTTCTCTTGCGCAGACACGTCGCCACCCGATCGCGTGGCCCATTTATCGACCACTTCGATGGGCATCTGCTGGCCTCGCGCCGCGATGGAGGCCTCGAGCGCCTGCAGTTCTGTCGGATCGACCGCGATGCGGTCGCGGGTCAGGTGGGTGTCGTCGATCTGATCGAGGGGCAAGTCCTGCACCAGCCGCCCTTCGGCGCGGGCGCGGGTCAACTCGTCGGCCAATTCCTGGGCCGCGGCTTGCGTAGCGGCGTCACCTGCCACACGGGCGATAGGGGGGGATTGGTACGTCTCTGCCATGCCTGTCAGAGCTTGGTCCAGATCCTGTCCGGTCACGATCGCCGGTCCCAATCTTCTGCGTTTCGCCATTCCGACTCTCCCTTATCTCCGGTTTCGCGCGCGAAACCCGAAGACGTCTACCATAGTTCGCGGCCTGTTGCGGCTTCGCGCGCAGGACCGTTCGGCCGCGCCCTCACTGTGCCGCGCTCGAGCGCGCCGCCCCGTCCAATTCATCGCGACGCCAAATCCCCAGAAGCAGTTTCTTGAAACCGGCATAGGTCTCATCGAACGTGGCGCGGCCGCGCGCGTAGGTCTCTCGGTTGAAATCGCGGTAATCGGCCTCGTAGATGCCGTGCACCTGCTCCCCCGCCTGCCCGATCAATGCCGTGAAATCCTGGCGATGGGGGCTGAGCACGTCCCCCATATGGGCCCCGATGAGAGCGGCCATCTCGGCCTGCTGCGCCCCGTCATAGCGGGTCAGCACCGCGCGCACCGCATCCCATTCGAACCGCATCTCGGGCCGGCCCAGGGCGCGCGCGGCCATGTTCTCGCCCTCCTCGATGGACGCGAAGGTGGCGTGCAGCATGTCGAAGAAGCGGCCCGTGCTGTCGAATTCCAGGAACGAGGCGCCGAAGGGCACCAGAAGGATATCCGCCGCCGCCAGCCCGTTGATCGTCAGGTAGCCGAGGGCAGGGGGCGTATCGATGAAGACGATATCGTAGTCATCGAGAACACCGTCCGTCTCCAAACTGCCGGACAGAGCCTCCCACAGCTTCCAGCCGCGCGTCGCCATCCGCCAGACGGGGATCTGGAACTCGGACCAATAGAGGTTCAACTGCGCCCCGATCAGGTCGATGTTGGGCCAGTGGGTGGGGCGGATCACGTCCTTCGCGGTCATGCCGACCGCTTCCGACAATGTCTCGTCCAGCGGTTGCGGGGGGTCTCCACGGTCGATGCGGCGCTGGTTCTCGGCCCGCAGGGCTTCGGCGTAGTGGCGCGCCAGCAAGGGGAAGATCGTCCCCCATTCATCCTCCACCCGGCCGCCGAAGATCGACGTCATGGAGCCCTGGCTGTCGAGATCCACCACCAGCACCTTGTAGCCATCCAGCGCCGCCGACATCGCCAGATGCGCCGCGGTCGAAGTCTTGCCGACGCCGCCCTTGAAGTTGGCCACCGCCACGATCTTGGCGGGCAGGCCCGGGGGACGGTAGGGGACGTAATCCTTGGTCTTGGAGCCCTCGGCCCCGAAATGCGCCCGCAGGCGGTTCACCTCGTCGAGGGAGAACCACTTGGCGCCGCCCTCGGTCTCGGAGGTGCCTTGCGGCAGGGCGGGGTTCTGACGCAGCACGCGGCGGAAATGGGCCGGCGCCACGGGGATGAGGTATTTGGTGATCTCCCACGTGGAGAACGGCCGCAGGGTTCGGGTGCCCGTCTCATCCAGACCCCGCCCGGCAAGGTCGCGGCGTCCCTTGGCGCAGGCTTCCGCGATGGCGGCGAAATCCGCCGTGCCTTTCGGATCGCCCAGATCATCCAACGCCTTTTCCGGCGAGATGTTGAAATAGGGGGGGAGCCCGCTCATCATGCTGTCCTTGGACTGGTGCCTGTGGAGGGAGTCATGGGTTGATCCCATATGCCGCCTTTTTCCAAAGATACCCGAAAACCTGTAACATGCAAGAAATGCCGTCACATGAAGGGATTATTCTTAGCAAATCAGGGGGCTGCGGTTGGGAGATACCCTAAGTCATGGGCGCGATCCCTGGAAAGCCCAGTTATTTTTCTGTTATTGAATCAGTTACGGTCTTGCGGGCTGCATTGAAAACATACGGTTCTCAATCAGTTGAGGGGTGGATCCGGCCCGATGGTGACTCTGATCCCACGATGACGCGACTCTGAAACCCCGTCCGGACGACTCCGATACCCCGATTCCGGCGCAAGGAATCATGGACCCGTCGCGCGCCTGTGGATAACTTCGGTGTAAATGAAACGACGATCGCTTCGCGGCACCGGCCCGGTGCAGGTACCGGCCTCGTCACACAGACCGGTCCGACATGACCCGAAGGGCAGGGGACCAAGATCAGAGCGGGTTCGAGCAGCATGACCCCATCCCTTTCCGCCTCCGGACAGGCCATGCGTGATTTCTTCGTCTGCGATTTCTTCGCGGCCGTGCCCAAACACGATCTGGCCAGCATGGAGCATCCGATCTTCTCGCTGTCCACCCGGCCCGACCGGCGGGTTCTGTCCTACGAGCATCGCGGCACCGAGATCACCATCACGCCAAGCGTGAAGGGGCGCGCCACGATCTTCGACGCCGATATCCTGATCTTCTGCATCAGCCAGTTGATGGCTGCCATCAACCTGGGCCGGACCACATCGCGGACCCTGACCCTGACCGCCCATGACCTCCTGCTGGCCACCGGACGCGAGACCAGCGGCGATGCCTACAAGCGCCTGCGCGACGCCTTCGAGCGGCTGGCCGGCACGCGGATCACCACCAACCTGACGACGGGACCGAAAGCCGACCGGGTGGAGGTGACCAGCGGCTTCGGTCTGATCGAATCCTGGGAGATCGTGCGCAAGACCCGCGGTGGCCGGATGGTCAGCGTGTCGGTGACCTTGTCGGAGTGGCTCTATCGGGCGGTCTTGTCGAAATCGGTCCTGACCTTGAGCCGGGACTATTTTTCGCTGCGCAAGCCATTGGAGCGCAGGCTGTATGAATTGGCGCGCAAGCATTGTGGCGGGCAGCCAAGCTGGCAGGTCTCGGTCGCGGTTCTGGCGAAGAAATCAGGCTCGAACTCGCCAATCAGGGTCTTCCGCGCGATGCTGCGCGAGATCATCAAGGGAGATCGGCTGCCCGATTACGTGCTGCTGGAGGAGCCGGGCGACCTGATCCGCATCACGCCGCGCGATGTGGTGGACGATGATGGGGCCTGGGGTGGGGCAGGGGGCCCGATCCTGTCCCCGGAGACCCTCGACGAGGCCCGGCGCCTGGCACCGGGATGGGATATCTATGCGCTGGAAGCCAGTTGGCGCGGGGTCTGGGTCGCCACGGGGCGCCCGCGCCTGCGCTCGGCCGACAAGGCGTTCCTGGGGTGGGTCAAGAAGCAGTCTGGCTGAAATGGCGTGGGCTGCTACCTTTGGACATATCCTCCATGGCCTCCCTGTTGCGCCCGCCTGTTTCCGAGATCTGTTCGGTATGACAAAACCCCGTATCGCTGTCTGCTTTTTCGGGATCACGCGATCGCTCGGTTACACCGTCAGGACGATCGACCGGCAGATCCTGCGCCCGATCTCGACCATCGGAGAGCACAAGGTCTTTTGTCATTTCTTCGATCAAGACAGCATCGTGAACGAACGGAGCGGTGAACGCGGCATTCTCAAGCGCGATGAACACAAGTTGCTGTCCCCGGACTGGCTGGAGCTTGAAGAGCCCGATACCTTTCTGGGCAGC
>Ga0100391_1002143_pt1 | contig 21170 bp, 24 predicted proteins | sample CryGeymeta201515_FD_81541 | JGI IMG/M metagenome (GOLD analysis project Ga0100391, IMG submission 81541) | Groundwater microbial communities from Crystal Geyser aquifers in Utah, USA - Crystal Geyser metaG 2015-15 | ecosystem: Environmental > Aquatic > Deep subsurface > Groundwater | place: USA... | reverse complement strand
GAACCATTCGCTGGCTTGTGGTCGGCTGCTTTATAAGGTAGCGAAGCTGTTTTTCTTGTTCCGGATTAACGGAAAGACGAGTGATCGGTCTGGACATTACACCAGCATCATGATTTTACTAGTAATGTCCATCTAATTATCAAACACTACACTAGATCATTCCCGACATTCTTGATGAAAGCATGGGTGACGGCGTTTCGAATTTTCCTCAGCTTGTGAAGGTTGTCGCAAAGCCCGTGGACATCATCGGAGTCCCGGTAGACTGACTCCAGCTCCTTTACCAGTGAACACTGGTTCAATTTCCGAATTCCGCCAAGCCCCTTCTCGTAACCGTTAATACCCTGCACAGAGCATTCAACGAGATGCATCTTGAGCAAATCCTCGATGATGTGGCCGTAGAGCATGACCTCGCCGTAGGTCGCCATTAATTCCGTGCTTTGGTTCATCCCGTAAGTTGACGCCAGCTTCGAGCTGTGAGCAACGAGATTCAAGCCGACGAGCAGATCACCACCGAAGCAAGCAACTGGGTATTTGACGAACATGTTGCGCCACACTTCGATGAACACGTTCGGAAGAGCGTCCCTGATTACGACAGGGTGCAGGACCTTGCCGCAAAGTTCTCGGATTGGTTCACCCACCCAGACTGCACGGTTCTTGATCTCGGGGCTGCTACAGGCGAGACGATGCTTCGCATTCGGGAGCGACATTCCAAGCCCCTGACGCTTATCGGATACGATAACTCCCAGGCGATGATCGAGCAGGCAGCGCTCAAGGGCATCGAGGTCCTGTTCAAGGACCTGGAGAGGCTTACCGATGTCCCGACCTTCGCCTACGGCGTCGCCCTCTATACGCTCCAGTTCCTTCGGTCCCAGGCACGGCAGCAATTGGTCTATCGACTGGCTCAGGCCATCGAGCCGGGAGGCGGATTCTTCGTAGTAGAGAAGGTTCTCGGCAGCTACCCGACGACTCAGGACATCATCCAGCAGCTCTATTGGGAGATGAAGATCAAGAACGGCCTGACGCCCGCCCAGGTCATCGCGAAGTCCCACGCTCTGCGCGGGTGCATGTTCCCCAAGACCATTGCGGAAAACGAAGCGGAGTTCCGGGCAGCCGGGTTCTCCCAGGTCGAAATCGTATTCAAGGATCTTCAGTTTTGCGGGTGGTTGCTGATCCGATGAGCCCACCATGGACAAGCCCGGTTTTGACGAATCCGCCGCCCGGAAGGTTCTCGATAAGGACTTCGAGAATATCATCCGAAAGGTCGGCGCGGGCAAGACCCTGACTTCGGCGGAACGTGCCCGGATCGAAGCACGCGCTGCGGGAAGCGATGATACGACCGCCTACGCGAAGACCATTGTCGAGTTGTCGGAGATCCTCGGGGTCACCCGCCGAACGCTTTCGTCCTGGCGGAAGATGGAGGGAGCTCCAAAGCCGCTGCCGAACGGCGATCACGATGTCTCGGCTTGGCGGGAGTTTGTGCGTCTGCGCGGGCTCAAAGGAGGCCGGGAGCCTGCGGGAGCGAATACCGAGAACCTCAAAGCAAGACGCCTCCTGGTGGACATCGAGGAGCGCGAGTTGCGGCTGGCGATCAAACGGGGTGATTACATTCACCGCGAGACGATTCGCAAAGCGGTTCTGGAAGGACTGGCCCGGCTGTTCGCCATCTTGCACAAGCGCCTCGAAGACGAGTTGCCCCCGCTCTCGTGCGGCAAGGATGCCGTCGGTATCCGCGAGGACAATGCCAAGGCGCTCGACGAAGCCCGGACCGAGGCTTTCGAGTTCTTTCAAAATTGGACGGAGGAATGAACGCCGACATCGCAGAAATGTTTGCCGAAGCCGTTCGCCCTCCGGACCGACGGCCACCTTGGCAGTGGTGCGAGGAGCACATCGCGGCGATCCCGTATTCGCCGGTTCCGGGCCGCTTCCGTTCCGATAACTCCCCGTGGGTCCGGGAGGTGATGGAGACCATCGTCGATCCCCGGATTAAGCTCGTTTCAATCATTGCGAGCGTCCAATCCTCGAAAACGACCGTCCCGGAACTGACGCTTTGCTACATCATCAAGAATCTTCCCGGTCCCTGTCTCTGGCTGGACCAGACAGATGAGGATGCCAAAGACCAGTCCGAGTCCCGCCTTCAGAAGCTCTTCGATGAGTGTGACCCTGTGAAGGATCTCTTCCCCCGGGATCGTCACAAGAAGCGCAACCACACGATTCATTTCGCCAACGGGATGACGCTTTGGATTCTCGGGGCGCACAACAAGACGAATCTGCAACGCCGCTCGATTCGTTGGCTGATCGGCGATGAAACCTGGCGATGGCCGACCGGACACATGGCCGAGGCGGAGGCCCGCGTCACCGCTTTCGGTTGGCTGGGCAAGTGCCTCTTCATGTCGCAGGGAGGAGAGGAAGGCGACGACACCCATCGCAAGTTCGAGACGACCGATCAACGCGAGTGGACCTTCGAGTGTCCGCACTGTGGCAAGCGGCAGCCGTTTCGGTGGGAGAACGTCGAATGGTCGAAGTCTGCCAAGGATGACAACGGTGAGTGGGATTTCACGGCGGTGCGCAACTCGACGATCCTCCGCTGCGAATCCTGCAACCACTACTTTGAGGATAATGACGCCAACCGCCGTTTGCTGAATGCGTCGGGGAAATTCGTGCGGATGAATCCGAATGCCTCGGTCGAGAACGTCGGGTTTCACTGGAACGCCCTTTGCGCAATGAGCTGGGGCAAACTCGCTGAAATCTACCTGCGGGCGAAGTCGGCGGCAAAACAAGGCGACACCACACTGCTTCAGCAGTTCTACCAGAAGCGGCTCGCTCTGCCCTGGCGCGAATACGCCGAGGATTATCGCATGGAGATCGCGACCAGCGGTTACCGGATGGGCGAATCATGGGAGGACGAAGCGGGCGTGAATCGCTTTGGGCAAGTCGTCGAGGCACCGTTCGATGAAGGCTCGATCCCTCTTCGCATTCTGACCGTCGATTGCCAGATGGACCATTTTTTTGCGGTTGTGCGGGCATGGACTGCGGGCGGCTCATCCCGTCTGATCTGGTGCGAGCGGCTGCTCACCTTCGATGATGTCGAGGCACTGCAGGAACGCTTCGAGATTCACGCAAACCTTGTCTTCGTGGACGCCGGACACGCGACCTACGATGTTTATCGGGAATGCGCCAAGCGAGGGTGGATCGCGCTCATCGGGGACCGCCGTCTCACCTTCGTTCACAAGGTCCGCAAGGGGACCTCCATCCAGCGGTTCTACTCGCCCCGGCGAAAGGTATCCCTCGGGACCGGCCGCTTCTGCTACGTTCACTACTGGTCGAATCTGAACATCAAGGATACCCTTGCCCGGCTTCGGAGAAATCAGGATCCGTCGCGTGGTGTTACCTGGGAGGTTCCCGACGACATCCCGGAGGAATACCTCGCGCAAATGGAGAGCGAGCAACGCATCAAGGAGAAGAATGTCTGGGTGTGGAAGCAGATCGGCAAGCGTCCGAACCACTACTTTGACTGTGAGTCGATGCAGGCCGCTGCCGCGACGATGCTCAAGATCATCGGCAGGGAGAGCGTTCCAGAGGGGGACTCCAATTGACACCCCTTCGCCTCCATGGCGCAGGCTCTTTTCACTACCGGCTTTACCCGTCCCGAGGTCGTCGCAATCCAGACCCGGGCCAAGACTCTCCTTCTGGAAGGAAAGACGGTCATGTCGTGGAGCGACTCGGGTGCGTCCGCTTCAAAACAATTCGTCCTGCCGATCAAAGAGGTTCTGGAGGAATGCAAATTCGCACTCGACCACCCGCACCTGCTTGACGATGCCCCGCAGCGCAAGCGGGCGAAGAGCACGGCACGGGCTGGCTTCACGGGCTATCTGGAAAAATGATCGATCTCGTTCGCAAACTTTTGGGCCTTGGCTCTTACGAGGCGGCGAACTTCTCGTCGAAGCGTTCTGCTGTGCCGTCGCCGCCACCGACAGATGGACGGAAGGAACTGACGCCCTCAACTCGTCGGGAGTTGGTCCGCCGAAGTCGCTATCTGGCCAAGAATTCCGGCTTCACCCGCGAAATGGTCGCAGACATGGCGATCTACTCGACGGGAGACGGCATCCGCCCGCAGGCCCAAAGTGACGACCCGGAATGGAATGAGGCAGCCGAAAGCTATTTCAAGCGGTGGGCGAATCGCCCTGAAATCACAAACCGCTTCTCCTTTGAAGAATGCCAGAGCCTGATTTGCCGGGGCGTGGACGTGGATGGCGAGTATTTCGTTTTGAAGGTTCGGGACCGCTTCGGGAGGGCCCGCATCCAACTCGTGGAGAGCCATCGTATCGGGACCACGGTTTCAGCGGGCGACTTTGTCGATGGCATTAGCTACGATGCCTACGGCGCCCCCGAGTCCTATCTGGTGGTCGAGGATGACCGCAGCGAACGCCCGGTCCCAGCGACTTCAGTGATGCACGTCTTCGAGCCTGAGCAAGCAAGCGCGGCGCGGGCACACCCTACGGGCCAGCACTCTATCAACCATATCCTCGACGAGATGGAACTGCTGGCCCTTGAGAAGCTGGCCGTAAAAGACAATTCGGATGTTTCCCGCGTGGTTAAAACCGAGTCCGGGACGCTGGAGGATGAGGGTGATTTCAAAGTTCTCCCTGACGGATCGCCCTCTGCCGAAAACACGGACATCGAAGAGCTTCGGCGAATCCTCGGGGGGAAGGTCGTAGGTCTGAAGCCTCATGAGTCAATGGAGAGCTTTCAGTCGAATCGCCCCAGTCCGGTGTTTACCGGATTTCTCGAACACTTGAAGCGGGATAGCAGCGCGGGGATTTTGCCCTACGAGTTTGTGCTCGATCCCAGCAAGGTCGGAGGTGCGGCGGTTCGCCTGATCGTAGCCAAGGCCGACCGGCGCTTTTCCTACCGCCAGCTAATCCTCGTGAAGCGGTTCCTTCGCCCGACCTGGGGATGGGTGATCGGAGATGCCATCGACCGAGGCGAACTTCCACCGGTGAAAAAGTGGAATCAGGTCGCCTGGGTGACTCCCCGGCGAATCACGGTGGATGCGGGTCGGGAAGCCCAGCAAAACAGGGCGGATGTCGAGGCAGGCCTCAAAACGCTGGAGGATCATTTTGCCGAACTTGGGATGGACTTCCGGGAGGAACTGGAAAAGCGGGCGCAAAACGCAAAGGCTATCCTCGACGCTGCCCGGAAATACGGCGTGCCGGTCGAGATGCTTTGGAAAAGCGGAGCACCACCGTCCAGTCCTCCGCCTGCAATCACTGAGGACGAAGAGGTTGACAGGAACCGACGGGAATAACCCATTCAGCAGGTAGGACAGGTGTCCGGCTGGGGCTCATAACCCCGGCTTTGCTGGTTCGAATCCGGCACCTGCTCCCAAGGGGGCGGTTGACAGTGAACCATGGCTCAAAGCCATGCCGTTTCACGAATCCCTTCTTCGCCAGGACCCGCTGCTCATCCAACCGGAAGTGCTGACCGCCTTCGTCGAACGTTGCGGCGGATTTTCCGAAACCCTGAAGGAACTCTTCGGAGAGCCCGATCAGCCCCGAATCGAAAACGGCATTGGAATCGTTCCGGTCAAGGGTGTCATCGGCAAAGGCCTTTACCCGGTCGAGAAGCTCCTTGGGGCTGCGGATGTCGATGACATCGGTCAAGCTCTCGAAACATTCAGCCGCGATCCGAATGTCCGGGCGATCTTCCTCGATGTCGATTCGCCCGGTGGAACCGTCACCGGGATTCCCGAGTTGGCGACAGGCGTTGCGGCTCTGGAGAAACCCTCGCTTGCCTTCACCTCCGGACTGGCTGCCAGCGCAGCCTATTGGATCGCCAGCCAAGCTGATACGCTTTTGACCACTCCGAGCGCTTCCGTCGGCAGCGTGGGCGTTTACATGCCCTTCCTCGATGCGAGCGTGGCCTTCGCCCAGCGCGGGCTCTTCGTCGAGGTGATCAAGGCGGGTCGATATAAGGGGATGGGACTGCCCGGGACTTCTTTGAGCGACGACGACCGCGTTTTGCTGCAGGACCGGGTCGATCAAATCCACGGCCTCTTCAAATCCGCCGTGCGAACCAAACGCACCTACGTCCGGGATGAATCAATGGAGGGCCAGGTGTTCTTCGGAAGTGAGGCCACCAAGCGGAATCTGGCCACGGCGACGGTTCGGAGCCGCGAGGAGGCCCTGCGGCAGTTGACACGGAATTTCTGAGCAAAGCCATGGGACAATCCATCGAACAGAAACTCCAGCAGGCCGAAGCCAGCCTCGCAGATCTTCAGCAGAAGCTGACCGCAAGCGAGGAAGCCACCACGGACCTGAAGACCCAAATTTCCGAGCGCGAGGCATCCATTGCCGAACGGGACGAGCGGATCAAAACGCTCGAAGCGAAAGCGTCTGAGGACGCCAAGGCGACCGAGGAGCTTCGCAAGCAGCTCACCGCCGCGAACGCCAGCACCGAGAGCCTGAAATCCCGGATCTCCCAATTGGAGAGCGAGGCCAAGAGCGCCGAAATCCGCGCTGCCGAGATCTGCGCCTCCGTCGGCGTCGACCCCATGAATGTGACGCCCGCCGTTTCCACTCCACCGCAGTCCGCCCGCGAGCGCTGGGCGCAAACCTTCAACAAGTAACCCGCACGAATTTCCCGCCATGCCCTACGGACAAGCCACTCTCCTCGACATCAAGAAGCTCGACGCCGGTATCGGTTTTGAGCTGATCGAAGAATCGATCCAATCCGCGCCTGAACTGCGCATGATCCCCGCCGAAACCATCGCCGGGACCGAGATCAAGCTGACAGTTCGCACCGACCTGCCGGAGGTCTCCTTCCGCAACTACAACGAGGGGACGCCCCGCTCGAAGTCGGCCTACGAGGATCGGGTCTTCCAGACAGCTATTCTCGACCATCAGGTGGCCATTGACCGGAAGCTGGTGGAGAACGCCCTTGAGCCGGTGAAGGTTCTGGAGAACCACATGGTCGGTGCGCTCGAAGCAGCCTTCCGCCACGTCGGTCGCCAGTTCTACTACGGCAGCGGCAATGACGACAAAGGCTTCCCCGGCCTCATCGCCCAGTTCATGGCGGATGCCAAGCACGAGGTTGATGTCGCAGGCGGTTCCAACAAGACCTCGGTCTGGTTCGTGCGGATTGCCCGCGAGAGCCTTCAGTTCCTCTTCGGCTCCGGCACCACGATCAACATGCAGGAGGACTGGAAGCTGGAGACGATTCTCGATGCCAAGAGCAATCCCTACCAAGCGTGGGTGAACTGGCTCACGGGCAACGTCGGTCTGCGGCTCGCCAACCGCCAAACCTGTGTCCGGATCAAGAGCATCGGCACCGCCGAGGGCAAAACCCTCAACGACACCCACATGTTCAGCGCCTATCAGAAGTTCGTCGATGCCTCCGGTCTGGAGCCGACCCACATTTTCATGACTGGACGCTCGCAGGAGCAGCTTCGCGCCTCCCGCACCGCCTTCCATCCCACCGGCCAACCGATTCCGATGGTCGATAACTTTCAGGGCATTCCGATTATTCGGACCGCCTCGATCTCCAACAACGAATAACCCGCACCAGTTTCAGCCATGCCTCTCCGCCAAATCAAAGACGCCCTCCTGATCGACCGAATCTCGCTTCCCGACGAGGATGCCGAAGTCCTTTCCGCCGACTTCGACCTCGGACAAGGGGAGAAGCTTGAGAAGGTCGAGCTTCACGTCGCGCTGCCCGAACTGAGTCTCGTTGAATTGCCCGATGCCAAATCACTGACGGTTCGGGTGCTTCACGGCGACGCTCCCGCGCCAACCGATGAGTTGGCTGTTATCGGAAGCGTGACGGCTGCCGCTCCGGATGCGACCGCAGCCCGCACCATCCGTTATCGTTACCCGCCGACCGTGGGTCGCTACGTTCGCGTGGCGATTGCCGGTGAGGCCGGAGTGGCTGCTTCGGACAAGGAAGCGGAGGCCAGTCTGATCTTCTGATCATTTGCCATGAACCCACTGATGCGAATTCTTTTCCTGAGCCCGGCTCTGGTCTTTGTCGGCTGCTCCACGGTTCCCGAATCCGTTCAGGAACTCCGGGCAGCCGAACGGGAGACTCAACTGACCCGCATGGCTCTGGCCGTCAATGCCCGCGAAAAGCCGGTGGCGTCCTTCATCTGGTCTCTGCCTCCAGGCACCGTTTTGGAGATACCGGAAGATGCGGGACCGATGGTCTTGTCCCATGAGGTTCGTGAAAGCGTCGCTGGAACGCTTGCCGCCGCTGAGGGGGGTGCGGGAAACGGCTACTCGCCGATCCCTGAAAACCCCGCCCTGACCGCTGCCAAAATTCTGGCTCCACTCGGACTGTCCTTTATCACCGGATACTGGAACGACCAGGCGCTCGGCAAGGTGGTCGGGCTCGGCTCGTCCGCGATCAGCGCGAATACCGATATTGCTTCTGCGGGTCTCGCCAAGGAACCGACGATTGTTCCCGCGCCGGAAGCCCCCGCAGTCCCCTGATTTTTCACCTGGATTCGCATCGGGTTCTCGCCAGCCCCGTCGGACACGTTTCGGCGGGGCTTTTGACATCCGGAAAAGGACAATGAGTTTCCTTTCCGAAATCGAGGGCGATCTGAACGAGATTTTCTACGACACGGGCAAGACCGTCGTCTGGAACGGAGGGATAGTTCCGGCCCTGGTGGACGAGGTAGAAACCGAAACCGAATTGGTCACGGGGGGCTTCTCAAAGGGCGTTGAAACCACGGTGAAACTGCGCCGCCGTGATGTCGGTCCGGACAAGCCCAAAGTCGGCCAAAGGGTTCAGTTCGGCGACGATTCTTTCCGTATCATTCAGGTCATCGACCGACCGCCACATCCCCTCATCACCCTGAAATTGGAAAGCCCGGAGAAATGAGCCTGAAGGTCGATGCCGAGGTTGATACCCGGGAGTTTGAACGGGCTCTGGTCCGCTACAAGGTGGAAAGCCGCAAGGGTTGGAAGGAGGTAATCCGCGAGCAAAGCCGCCTCTTACTCGTGCGCCTGCTTCGCCTGACACCGCCCAAGACACAAGCGCAGGGTCGCAAGGCGGTCGCCGCCGACATTCGCAAAGTCATGACAGATTTGGACGGTTACCGCTTCGAAAGTCCGGGAATTCAAAAAGCCTGGGATGAAAAGGACTGGGATGCGCTTGAGGTGATCTTCCGGCGTTCGCCCGAGTTCTCCCGCCTGCGTTTTTCCGAAGGCGCGGATGCAAGCGAACACCGCTCCGCCCGCACCCGGAGGGGCCGGGTTCCGAAGCGGCGCAAGACGACGGTCCTCGTCAAGAAGCCCTCCAAGCTCAAGCGCTACATCCGGGACACTCAGAAGCGAGTGGGCCTTACAAAAGCTGGCTGGATGGCCGGACTGAAGATCATTCAGGGGAAGATCCCCGGATGGGTATCGAAACACGGAAGCGGATACGGCAGCGCGAAAGATGCCAGCAGTGACCGGCGTGACCCGCACATTCAGGTCGTCAACACCACCCGCGGAATCGGAGAGATCGACCGGGAGGACCGGATTTTGACAACCGCCCTTCAGGGCCGTTCTCGGGATATGCTCAAGAGTCTGAAAAAGAAGCAGGAATTCGCCTCCCGGCGGAGCGGTTTTCGCCGATGAACATCAAAGCAAAAATCGAACGTGCCTTCGCCGAATATCTTCGCCGGGAAAGCGATCTCCAATCCCTGGCCGAGGTGGCCGTATTCGAAGGCAAGAGCGCGGAGGAACGTACCTTGCCCTGCGTGATCGTCTACGCCGAAAGCGCCGAGGCCCCGGATGAATTCCCCAGCGCATCGGGCATCTTCGAGGTGGACCTGAAGATTTTCGTGCTCACTCAGGCGGATGACGAGGCGGTCGAGGATCAGAACGAGCGGGTCCGCGCCGTTCTCGAAGCGCTTATGGACGGTGAGCGAGTGCCTACCTGGTTCAATGTTCCCGAGGCCGGCGAGGACGAACGCCCGGTCAAAGATTTGCATGTTTACGACGTGCAGGAGGAAGCCTTCACCGAAGGACGCGACGAACGGCATTTCGGGGATGTGATGGCTTTCCGGGTGATCTGTCAGGGCGTGGACGGGTGATCGGGTTGACATGCCTCCGTGGGCATGGCCGCCATCACCAAGGGACAAACCTGCCTGTTCGGAATCGGAGAAACTTCGACGCTGGGCTACGTCCAGTCAGTTTCGGTGAAGCACTCCTTCGCCAACGAGGACGAAGTGGTGGACGAGGAAGGCAACGTGGTCACCCGTCATTACGACGACCGCCGAAAGGAGATCACCATGGAGGTGATTCCCAAGTCCGGAGCGGCCCCTGAGACCGGCGGTAACCTGACCTTCGACGGGATCACCTACATCATCGAGAGCGTCGATGATAAGCGCGAGGCCAAGGGTTTCGTCAAATACACCGTCACCGGCCGCAACTACGAGAAGATCGCCTAAGGATGTGGATGAACGATTTCTACAGGCCTGGTATCCCGCTCGGGTTCGTGTCGCCGGGAGGAAGCTGAGACCCTTCTCCCTGGCCCACTGGCTTCGCCTGGCGGCCATCGATTCACCCTTTCTTTCCGAGAAAAAGGAGGTCGCCGTAGCGGATCTCGTGCTGGCGGCCAGAATCTGTTCGGGCAATCCGTTTCAGGGCGATCCGCAGCGTCCCTCCATCCGGGACCGCATTGTGGCCGGAGTTGCGACACGGAATCCGATCTATTTCCGTAGGGAGGCCGCACGCTTTGTCGCCTACCTCGACCAAGGCTGCCAAGGACCGAAATACTGGGAGGACAAGGAAAACACCGTCCACCGGGAAAAGGTACCGTGGATCTTGTCGGTCGCGACGAACCTGTTGAGGGGAACATCTCTGTCCGAAACCGCCGTCTGGTCGATGCCGGTTGGCCGGGCACTATGGTATAACGCCACGCTCGCGCTGCAGGAAGGGGCGAAACTCGACATCCTTTCCACGGAGGACGAGCGGCTGCTTGACGAACTGGCAAAGGAGGGCTGGAAGCCATGAGCCGCCTCGACGTCATCATCGGAGTCAAGAACGCCGCTTTCAGGACGGGTATCGAGCAGGCCCGTAGTTCGGCGCGGAACTTCGCCAATCAGCTCAAGGGAATGTTCTCCGGGCTTGGTGGAATCATCGGGGCCGGAAGCTTTGCGATCATGGCAAAGGGAGCCATTGACGCGGGTAGCCGGATCAGCGATCTTTCGACGCAACTTCGTATTGGCATCGAAGAACTGCAGGCCCTTCAGTTCGCCGCCCGTCAAGCGGGAGTCTCGTCAAGCATGCTGGAGCGGGCTTTGGTGAATCTTCAGCAGCGCTCAGTCGAGGCAGCCGCTGGCAATCGTTCCTATGCCGAGGCCTTTGAGCGCCTCGGAATCGACGTTCAGAAGTTCATCGCGCTCCCGCAGGAACAAAAGATGGAGCAGATCGCCCGCGCCCAGGCCAAGGCGGCTGACTCGAATCAGGCCTATGCAGACGTCGCGACAATCCTAGGCCAGCGGGCCGGACCCGCCTTGCAGGAAGTCCTTGGGCGTTTGGCTGACGAAGGCTTCCCGCGTGTGGCTGAACAGGCAGTGGAAGCCGGGCAAGTCATGTCGAGCGAAACGGCCATCGCCCTCGACAAGGCGGCAGACGAGATCGAGATGTTCAAAAACCGAATTACGGTCGCCATTGGCAACATCCTGGTGGATTTCCGCTCGGAGGAAGGCCTTCTCAAGCTGCTCTTCAATCTGCTCTCGGTCGCCGGCAAGTTCGTAGGTGCGCTGCTCGATGCGATCATCGCGGCCGCGCAGTTTGCGTGGGCGGCGATCCGGACCCCCTTCGAGTATGCTGTCAGCGTGCTCGGTAGCGGGCTGGCAGCGATTGTCCAAAGGCTGAAGGTCGGATTGCTGGAAATGCTCAATCAGTGGATCGAGCGCATCAACCGGATCCCCGGAATCGAAATTGAAATGCGCAACGTCGCGGAGGCCCGACGGGTCTTGCGCGAGATCAACGCCGAGGCCGCACGCGCCCGCGAAACAAAGCTCTCCGACATCTTCGACCGCAATCTTGCGGGGACCTCGATGACCAACCTCTCCGGGCAGTTTGAGGGCTACTGGAAGGAACTGGCTGCCGAAATGGAAGAGGCCCAGGCAATCAAGCAGTCTGAGGAGACCGGCACTACCGCACCAAAAACTCCCCAGCGTGAGATGGCTGAACAAGCCGATGCCGTGGGCAATGCCGATGCGGTCCTTCGAGAAATCGAGCGGGCTCGCGAACGGGAGGCTCGGGTGGACGAGCGCAATCTGTTGGCGGGAATGACCAAGGATGAGCAGGAGTCGTTTTACCGCGACAAGCAGCAGCGGCTCTTCGCCGAAGCGGAACGCGCCATGGCGGAAGGCGACGAATTGACCGCCATCCAGAAGCGCACCGAGGCCAAGGAACTGGAGGCCAAGCTACGCGGACAGACCGACGAAACGGATGTCCCCGCCGTTGCTGGACCAACCCTCACGGTTGACTCGCTGCAACGCATTGGAGGGGGCGGAGGACTGGGCGGCGTCTCGGACCCGGCACAACGGGAGCGGGAACGCCAGACCCTGCTCTTGGAACGAATCGCCTCCGCCGTGGAGAATCCGAACGAATCAACCAACCGCACCGCCACTCTCGCACCATGAGCCGAATCCGCAAAGGCAACCCGTTGTCGGGATTGATCATTCAGCCTGGACGCCAATTGACCTTTCGGCAGGACGGAAGCGTGGTCGGCCAGGTGAAGTTCCGCACATCCTCGGCTGGCGCGGAGAATCGGATTCCTGCCACAGGCAGTCCGCACCCGGATTTTAGTCGGGCACAGTGCTACAACGCCGTTCTCCTCAAGTCGGACAATGAAATCGCGGAAATCACCTGTGACTACCTCGGCATCACCCGGGACCCGACGACACCGGTGATCGAGTTTGTCGGGAACACCGGGGAGGAGCCGATTGAAACTCATCTCGATTTCGTCTCGAAGATCGGAGGCACGCCTGATGCCCCGCTCAACGAAGCGGCGTTTGACGAAGAAACAGGCGAATTCATTGGCTTTCCTGTTGATGCGCCGGAAGACCTGGGCGGAGTTCGTGGATTTCTTTCACCGACGAGCACAGTTCGCGTGACTTTCTTCACCGCCAACGACCGCTGGGGTCTTTACGAGCTGGGAGAAATTGCCTCGCCTCCGGGAAACGTCCCGAAGCCTCCCGGCTCCCGCAACTGGCTGAAAACCAACTGGAGTCGCCGGGATTTCGGCAATATTTACCAGATCACCGAAGAATATACCGCCAGTGGCCGCCGTGGCTGGAACCGCCTGATCTATTCGACATGAGCAGTGCCAACGGATACCACTCGGGCGCAACGCCCTTCGAGTCCGGTCACCCGGTCTCCGCACGACAGTTGGAACTGATGCGACAGGCGGACCAGCGTTGCCTGCCTCAGCCCGGCCTCGGCACCCGAATCCGGCAAACACCTTCGGGGACGATCATTACTTCAACCGCCCGCTCCAGACGAGGGAGCACCGCTCGAAGGCTTGGGCCCTTTGCGCCGTATTCGATTCCCTACACGGGAAGTGGCAAGGCTCCGGACGACTGGGGCCTGCGCTTCCGAATGATTCCCGGTGTGGTCTCGTCCACTTTTCCTTCCAATTTCACGGATGTCTTTACCGCTCCCTCTGACGTGGAGATGCATTTCTGCTATCTGGAGACGTCCATAGATCAGCTCGGGAGGGTCGCGGGTGCAATGATCCGATTCGGTGCTAATCCTCCGGTCAACGAAGAACCTGATCTCGACGGAATGCTGCCGCCGCAAATCAACACTGCGCTCTGGGCGATGGATACAAACGACAAGAAAATCCTCCGAGTGTATTCGATGGTGGAATCGAACCTTCGGGTGCGGGTCGAGGCCTCATTTCCTGCCTGCGAGAAGCTTCTCAGAACCGTTTCCGTCATTGCCGACTAACCGAAATGGAATACCGCCGGGGCAACGCACCTTCATTTCTTGAGACGGGTAGCTCGATCTACTCGAATGTCGGTGTGCGCTCCCGAATCAAGGTGGAGCAGCGAGGGAGGCATTGCTCCGGCGGGTGTTGTTCCGGCTTGCCTGCCAAGGTGGTTCGTCAGGTGATCCGGGCGGAAGGACTACGTCGGGGATTTACGGCTTTCGAGGGCGAGGAGAACCTGGTTCGGCCTGTTTACAGAAAAAAGGTCAGCTCTTTAAACTCTTCTTCATCCTCTTCATGGGAGCAGTCAGCTCCTTGCACCGGTGGAGGCAGCGAATCCCAGAACCTACAGTATGATCTTACCTGTGAATTGGTCGATGATCGGTTCAGCACCATCGCAAGCACTGCCGCAAGTGGCGGCGGCTCACGCACCCGCCAGTCAAATTCCTCTTGCCCCTGTGACAACGGCAACACCTCTCGTTCTTCCAGTAGCTACGAAAGTAGCACAACAGCGACTCATCGAGCTTTCCCGGACGGCTACAACGCCTGCTCCCGCAAAAGCGTTAAGATGGAGACGAATTGGTCTTCTTCCAGTTCGTCGACAAACTGTGATGGAGAAACCTCCGAAAGCGACGATTCAGGGTCTGGAACATCCTACGGTATCGATCCTTGGGGTGGATGGGAAGTGACAGGACCGACCACCCGCCGAATCGGGGGCGGTAATAGCGTTCAGGAGGAAACTCTGAGTGAAGAATTTACCGATGAGGAGCTTGAGGGCTACCTCTCATCCGACCTTGAGTCGATCAATTGGCCAACTCACTCGGGAAACCTGGAGTTGCGAGTTCTTCGGGATGAACGCTACTACCGCTTCAAATTTGAGTCGGACGCCAACTTTGAAAGCGGCAAGCAGAGCCGAATCGCCACTATGCAGGCCTTAGTCGATTCGCAACAAAACCACATTGACAACCTGACCTCTCAAATCGGTGATCAGCAAGAAGCGATTGCTTCAAACGAGGCGACCTTACAGCAGAAAATCGCCGAACATGCATCTCTGAAATCCGAGGTCGAGACCCTCAAGCAGGAACTCTCGGATTTCGAGATTGAGATCATCAAGGAACAGGAAAAAAACTATCGGGGCGAGGATGGCGCCCTTGAGTGGGAGGAAATCGAGGCACTTTGGGACGAGCACCACAAGCGGATGTTCGGAACCTTCGATGATGGCTCAGGAGAGGAAACTCCGGGACTTGTCGACAAACAACGCGCATTGGAGGATCTGGCAAATCGCGACATTCCTGTTTATCGCCGAAGCGCGCTGAACCAACAAGAACAGCTCACTCGATTGGAACAGGACAAAGCGCTCGCCCAGCTTCAGGCTACTGAATATGAGAAACGGCTTACGGCAGCCGAAGCCAATGAAAGCGTTGAGTGGATTGAATACGAAAGCAGATCCTCGTCTTACAACCCCCGCAACGAGGGCAACAGAGTCGGCGGCTACGACTACTGGCTTGGCGTTCGTCGGATGGTGAAGATGCGCTACCGTCTGGAGGTCAACGTTTCCCATCTCGATAACGAGGGGCAGTCATACCGCGTAAATTGGCGTGAGCGCACCCGGGATGTTCCCCCGGAGCGGCGAGGGCTGGAGCCCAATCCAACATGGACGCCAAGTTTCAGCTTTACAGAGAAAGAGGAAGTGGTCGGAGCCACCCCGCAAAGCGGGACCATCACGACTGCGTGGCATGAGATCGATGTTCCCGCCTACGGCTATGAAGTCGACGTGGTGGGACTGCAGGCAAGCAGCGAGTTGCATATCATCGGCATGCAAAGCCAGAACGCCGCCGAGAGTAAACGGGGCGTAACTGCCTACCGTCCCAGCGGAAACGAACAATTTAGATTGTTCCGCCGGGAGGAATTTTCCGGCACATTTGCCGGATGCCATAATGCCAATCTTGATCCGGCTAACTATTCCGGAGCTCGCTGGATGGACGAAGATGGCAGATGGCAATTCGAGGGAATCTACGATGAGGATTCCGACCTTCACAAGGCACTCTTCGGCGAGCCCATCTACGGCGATCTCCTCGGCTACGACATCGACGACGACGGGAATTCCTTTCCCTACTACGAATTCCTTGGAAGAAAACAATTCTGGCCCTTCGATCTTTGGCTGATGCCCATTGCCAACTGGTCGTGGAGCACCGGGCGGAAGTTTCCTCAATCGCTCGAAGAGACTGAAACCCGTCGATTTATCGAACGCACAGTCTCCTGCGGATCGAGAAAATTGAGGCAATTCATAGAGTCGAGTCTTTCCGAGGAGTTTATGACCTCAGAACTCCGTAGTCTGGTGGACCAGAACCTCGCTGACGATTCTCTCTGGCGTAATGACGGCTGGCGCAAACGCTCTGACCGTCCATTCAGTGACCCGCAGGCAATTGACTTCCTTTACCCGAATGAGCTGACCTATGAGCGTAAGCGTCTTCGCTTCCGACTGCGCTGCACCGTTCCGTTTATTTTCCGGGAATTTCACACCGAAACATGCCGCTATGTGGTCAAGCGAGTGAACTTGCTCACGGGTGCCATCACCGAATCCGTGGAGGCGGTGACCTTCGAGTTCAACTTTCTGGTCGATTATGAGGAAATTCAGCAGGCTCAGGAGAACGGCGAACCATACATTGACGCCCGCAGTAGTTGGTTAACCTCGGCCTCGGTGACACTGCCGCCCAACCCTCAAGACGGCGAGGAGCAGGAATACTTCGAATTGGATGCCTCGCCGAACGAGATGGTCTGGATCGAGCGACTGGAGGGCGAGGAGCGCCCCGAATACTCGCAGACCGTTATCTACTTTGCGGGAGCAGGCGAGCCTCCGGCGTTTGGATAAGGCGACCTTGTTGACATGAAGCCGTCCACAACGATGGCTTCGGTTTCCCTATGGATTGACACGGCAACACGCCGACTGGTTGCAGGATTCAACTCGAATCTGCAGGCGGATACGCCCGTGTTCTGCCAAGGAGATTTGACCGAACTGGATATTCATCTGCTTAGACCAACCGGCATCCTCGGCCAGCTCTACGAGGAGATCGAGATCGATCCGGGAGCGACAGTGCGCCTTGCTGTTGGCCGCATCGACGCGAAGCCCGCCGCCGGGAGTTTTCGACTTTCCTTTCAGGGCGAGCGCACGCCCCATCTTCCCCACAACGCAACGGCTGAGGCCATCCAGAGCGCGCTCAACGCCCTTTCCACCGTTGCCAACAGCGGGAACCTCACCGTCCAGGGCAACGTCGGTGGACCGTGGTCGATCTACTGGAATCTTCTCGGTCCCAAAGGTTTGATCACAGCTGACATCAACTTGCTGCTTCCCCGTTCCCAGGCGGTTACCACGGTAATCCGTGAGGGGACAATCGAGGGGGCTGCGATTCAGGGGCTGAAACTCAAACAGCTTCCTGCCGCTCTGCAGAGCGACTGGTCGCCCTTGCCGCCGCCGACGGTGGGAATCTCGCGACTTCAGACCGGGAGCGCCGAGGCGAACGAGATTCAACGCATCCGGATCGCGCCAGCGGCTTACGCAGGGACGTTCACGCTTCGATACGGGGCGCAAAGCACGGGGAGCCTCGGGTTTGATGCAACTGCTGAGGCGGTCCTTCAATCCATCGGTCCCTTGCCCGGCATCGGGGAGGGCAATGTCAGTGTGACCAAAGTGTCTGCCGGGGTCTGGGATGTTCAGTTTATTGGGAGTCTCGCCAACGCGCCGCAGAACCTTTTCACCGCCAATTCTTCCAGCCTGCGCGGATTTACCGGGCGAACGGGAGTGCTCAATCTGAATACTCCCGGAATCGAGGATCTTCTCGAAGGACGGGAACGGGCCACGGCCACGCTGGAGATCGAGATCAGCTCGGACTCCAAGCCGCGCACCTACCTGCAAATGCCCTGCACGGTCCTCAACGACATGATCGAGGATCTGCCCGCAGAGCCGGTTCCGTTCGAATATGCCCTTACGCCGTCTGGTCTCGCCCGTGAGATCCGCGAAAACGGACTGCTTATCGGGGATTTCGCCCGGCTGGTCCCGATCGAGGAGGGAACAGAGCGAGGCCTCGCCATCGAAACCTTAAAACCCGACGGGAGCTGGCTGCGCCACTCCGAGTTGACGTCCACCCATCCGTAACATGAGCCGCATCGTTTTCAAAACACCTCTTGAGTTTGCCTCCGAGGAAGCTCGCAAACTGACCCGGGACCAATTGCTGGAGCAGCCGATCTTCCGAGGGAAGAGAACCTTTTCGGGCACGAAGCCGCCTGAACTCGGAGGCGACGAAATTATCCGCACCGTCGTTCGAACTTCGACGATCAGCCAGGCCGACGCCGATCAAAAAGCCTACTTTGCCGTGAAGGCACTGGTTGAGGGTATCGTCTCCGGTGCCATCACCGAGGAAGCCTCTCGCTACGAATACGAGACAGGGGAAATCACCGAGCCGATCTACGAGGAACTCTTCTACACGGCGGACGATGTCGAGCAGACGCTGATCGGGCGCGTTTCGGTCAACGCTTATGGAGCGCTCATCATCAACTCGCCGCAGGTCATGTTCGTCGATGTCGATACCGGCACCGATCCGGACCAGAAGCAGACCTCACCCATCGTGACCGAGGCCCGCGCTCTCGAACTCCTGCAAGAGTTTGTGGATGCCAACAACGGATACGGGTTCCGGGTCTACCGGACTTTTGCCGGGCTGCGCTATCTCTGCATCACCCACCTTGCCGACCCCACGTCGGAGTGGACGGCAAACCTCATGACTGCGCTGGCGGCCGACCGGAGTTACCGTGCCCTTTGCCGCATCCAGAAATGCTTCCGCGCCCGGCTGACCCCTAAGCCATGGCGGATGGCCGACGTCGAGTCTTCCCCAAGTCGCAAGGTCAAAGCCCGCATTGAGAAGCTGGGCGAATACCTGGCCGCTGCCGCAGGTAACGCGACCTGTGAATTCGTCGGCGTTTACGGGACCGATTCCACGCTTCCCATCGCGGAGAAAGTGCGCGTTCACCACGACAACCAAACCAAGGCTCTCTCCGGGCTGCCGCTTGCCTGATGTCCGAGATCGACCATCACACCGAAATGGAACGGCTTCACGCAGAGCAGATTCGTCTGCTAACCAGCCAGACCGAGGAACTCCGGGAGAGGGTCCGGGCGCTTGAGATCGGCCTCCACGGCGTGAGTGGCGGCAACGGCATCCGGGGAGAAGTTCGGGAGGTGAAGGCCTCCCTTCAATCGCTCCATGAGAAATTCCACAAGCTGCACATTCAGATGGCAGCTTACGCCGGGGGAGCCATCGCACTCGTCTGGCTCATCAATCGAATCACGCTATGAGAGTCTCGGTCCTCATTCTCGCTGTTCTGACCCTCGTAGGCTGCACGAGCACCTCGCGTGAATTCAACGAGGGCGGCTCCATCCGGGCAAAAACGTCGTCCGGAGCCGAGGTGGTTGTTTCCCAGTCCGACAATCCACGGACCGGTGCCTCGCTCCGTGTGCTGGATTCTTCCGATGGCCCCGTGATCGAGGCCTCCACCGGAGAGACCTACGAGAACACCTTGGGTAAACTCAAGGAGATGTTCCGAGCCTTCAAAATCTACCATCTGGCAGCGGTCGCCTGCGCCATCGTTGGGGCCGTCATCCTTGGGACTGGCTTCCTCCCCAACCGATGGGGCCTGACCCTGATCGGGCTCGCGGTAGGCTTGGGTAGTTGGGCACACCTCATGCCCGCCTACGGAGGACGGATCGCCATCGCCTTGGGAGTCGTCTCGGTGGCTGGAGCCGGATACTGGCTCTACGAGAAGGGCTTGTTCTCACCGACGCCTTGCAGGAAAAAACCAAAGCACCAATCAGTCTGGCAAAATCGAGAATAGCAGGGCTATTCTGTGACCAAACAACTGCAATACAGTTAGTTGGATCGCTATCGTTTACGACTCCTTCCATAATTTTTAAATCGGCTACGATCAAAAGGCATTACAGCAAGCACCTTCTTCGGAAACCAGATGCCATGGGACTGAGGCGAGGGTCGGTCAAACTTGCGGATCAAGGAGCACAATATCGCGCACAAACTGATCGGGCGACATTTTGAGGGCATGCGATAGGGCGAAAAGGGTGGCGAGGCTTGGAAGGCGGTCACCGGTCTCGTAGAGGGAGACGTTGTTGCGGTTGATGTTCGCCTCGTAAGCGAGATCATGCTGCGAAAGGCCGCACCGTTCCCGGTGCCGCCTCAAAACAGTCGCGCATGCCTCTTCTAATTTCAATACCCATGATTGTAGGAAATTAGGGCTTGCTTTCTCTACCCACATTCATAGGTAAGATTAGGCTGGCTGATTTTTGAGCGTTGCGTGGGAGCCTGCTCTCACGGCCTCCATGATTCGGTCACGGAATTTTCACAGTTTTGGGTTCGACCTCGCTGGGCGCACCTGCCAATTTCCCAGTCAAGCTCTTTTATGGAAAAGTTTGTAAAATTTCTCGTTCTGGTTGCCGCCATCACTTCAGTTCCTGTCTCTCATGGGCAGGAGCGGCCTGCCCCCGTTCAAAACCAACCCATCGCCGAGGACATTCGCCCGCTTTCCCGCGACCGAGCGGATCAGATCATCGCCGAGCAAGCCGAGGCCAAGGAGGAGCGCGAGGCCGAACGGCTGGCCCGCCTAACCAGCCGCGTGAACTTTCGGGTACTGGAGCGCAAGGAGGTCGATTTGGGGGAGCGCAAAATCATTATGAACCGGGTTGCGCCACCGGTGTTGGAGGCTCAGCCGGTCGATGAGGCGAGAGTTGAAACTGAACGGCCGAAGGTCTCCGAGGCCGAGATTCAGGAAATGATGCGTCGCTATCAGGAGAAGGAGCACCGCACCATTATGCTCTCGGCCACGGTCTACGACCGACAGTTCACCGAGCTGCGCTGGACCTACGAGGGCGAGCAGTTCCTGGCCTACAGCAGCGTCGACTTTAATTTCTTGCGGGGCGTCACGGACTTCGAGACCGATGACGCCTTTTACTTTTTCTTCCTCGGGATCGGCAACGAGGACTCCGAGACCATTGAGGAGCGCAACCGCCTCGCCAAGGAGCAAGGCTGGGAGGGCTATGTGGAAACGCAGATCCCGGAGCCGCCTGCCTTCACGCCGGGACGGGCCGAATACGCCATCGTCTCCGATGACCCCGCCATCATCAAACGCGACGAAGTGTTCGACCCTATCGACGCCCTCCATGCCTACTTCGAGCAGAACGAGCGCAG
>Ga0100391_1002141_pt1 | contig 21172 bp, 10 predicted proteins | sample CryGeymeta201515_FD_81541 | JGI IMG/M metagenome (GOLD analysis project Ga0100391, IMG submission 81541) | Groundwater microbial communities from Crystal Geyser aquifers in Utah, USA - Crystal Geyser metaG 2015-15 | ecosystem: Environmental > Aquatic > Deep subsurface > Groundwater | place: USA... | reverse complement strand
TGTGTGTGTGTGTGTGTTCCAAAGTGTTTATCGCGCTGATCTCCTTGCTTCTTTCTATTTTGTATGTTAGGAAGAACTATTTGCATCTTGCCCCGTCCTTCTTTCAGCTATTGACTACTTCTAGTAACAATTGGATGCTTATTAAAGTGGTCAAATTACTGGGGAGTTTGGTGCCAGAAGAGCCACGGCTCGCCCGAAAATTACTGGAACCTCTAGCTGATATTGTGCGCAGTACGAAGGCGAAGTCTCTCCTCTTTGAGGCAGTCCACACAATTACTCTCTGTCTTCCGTACTGTCGCCGAAGTGATGGAAACATGCCAGCTATTGTACCGGAAATTGTGACGCTATGTGCAGAGACACTCCAGGGATTCGTCAATGAGACCGATCAAAATTTAAAGTACTTGGGACTGGTGGGGTTTGCCAGCTTGATGGCGTCGCATCCTCGTGTTCTCGTAGCTCCTGGCTACCGTCCGATTATACTGGCCTGCCTTTCGGACCAAGATGTCACAATCCGCACAAGAGCTCTCTCACTTCTCCCTGGGATGGCTTCTCGAAAGAATCTTATGGAATTAGTCAGCCAGCTTATGAAGCACGTGGATCTTGCAACGGGAGCGTACAAACTTGACCTGGTGTCCAAAATTGTCGAAATGTGCACGGGAGAGAAATATGCTTTATTGTCGGATTTTCCTTGGTATTTGAATATTTTATTTCAATTGGCGCATATGCGAGGATTAGATGTTCATGCCGGCTTATTGAAACAACAAATTCAAGATATTGCTTTGCGCGTTTTGCCAGTTAGAACGTTTGCGGTAAGACGCTCGATTGAAATATTGCTGGAAGGAGAAAGCATTCCATTCTCGAAGAATTCATCATCTGATCCCTACGGCGACAACGGGCGAGGCAGGCATATTATGCCTGAGGTCCTGCCGTCGCTGGCGTGGATTGTCGGAGAGTACTCGAATCTCATTCGCGCGAGTTTGTCCTTGAATGAAAATGATAGTGGTGATGATTTCCTCCTGGACAATTCCAGCGAAGGAACATACCATTCTCTTATTCAAACATTTACCAGCACATCCAATTTTCAAAAGCTCCCTACCACGACGCAGAAAGTATATTTGCAAAACGCATTCAAGGTGTTTGCCGCATCGACCGCTGACCACAAGGTAAGTGACAAGGAGTTGGAAGAATCTTGTCGATGTCTGCAACAAAACCTATCTCTTTATATGCAGAGCATTGATGTAGAAGTCCAAGAGCGAGCGTTTACAGGACATGCTTTGTTGGCGTCAATGGGCTTGATTAGCGGATCCGACGCGCCCCCTGCTATGGATGAAGCAAGTGACAGCGACGAGGATGAAGACTTGCTGGGGATGGAAGGAAGCTCTCAGAAGTCCCTTAAGCAAAAACCACAGACTCCAACATCAGCTCAAGCTGGACTGGTTTCGAAATGTCGAAAGCAAGCTGCCGTGTTGAACTATGTGTTGAAGCCTTCTCCTATGAAGCCAACCAGTGCAAAGTCGCAACGAAAAAAAAGCCAGGATCCCCTCGGTATCGATGCAGCTCATGTTGCTGCCGTAGACTTTAGTGTATTCTCGGCATTAATTGCCGATGAGCTGGCATCGTCGTCGGGATTCAAGGTGAGCATGGAAGCTGTTTCGTTCACGCAGCAAAACCCCATTCGGATGGTGGAGCCAACTCCAACTCCTATCGCAAACCCACCACCTGTTCAAATGCAAGCATTTGGCAACGCTGGGATTGGGAACGGAAACGCTACGGCAGCATTTCAGCGTCCTGACGCATTTCAAATTAGTGGCACAGGTTTGCGACCAAACCAAGGCGATCCTTTTTATCTCGACTCGGCACCTAAGTCCTCATCCAATGATATTCAGGATCTCGCGCAGTTTGGTATGATACAGCTTTTGGATAGTGACGAAGACGCGGCTAGTATATCAAGCAAAAAGAAGAAGAAGAAGAAGAAATCAAGGAAAGAGAAACGCCGTGGTGACTCTACGGCCATTGCTACACACGAGAACACTACTACTATTGTGGGAGATGCTGTTGCTGTGTACGACAGCGATGATGACGACGAGCCTTTGCAAGCCTTTAGTGCTCGTCCAAAGGGCGCCTCAAAATTCGCAGCTGGAAAAGAGTTTGCTGGATTGGCGCAAGTTGATCTCACAGAGCCTTTGCGCGAGGACGAAGTCATGCCGGAGCGGAGGCATAGAATCGTGCCGGATCGCCCGGCACATGACAGGATAATGGACGAGAAAACGGCAAGTAAGAAGGAACGCAAAAGACAGCGCAAGGAGAAGAAAAGAGCCAAGAAAAGGGAGATAAAGGAAAATACTGTTGCAGCAGACCCATTTTCGAATGTGAGCGATCTGCTTGATTTGGGGGAATCCTTTGGCGCCCTCCCTACCAGTTCACAGCCAACTGCAGCCACACCAGCGCAACCTCTAGCATTAAACGCTACCTCTGCCAACGCTTTTTCGGATGCATTTGGAGACCTTCTGGGTTTGGACTCATCTGCACCTAAACCTTCCCTGTTGGCGCAAAGTACACCGACTGACGGTGCCTCCTCTGAAATGCGCTTCAGCTATACTGAAAAAAAAATATGGATGAAAGCAACGGTCAAAACTCGAAAGTCCCTAAGCCTTTCAAACGTTGATGCTGACCAGGTTTCAGTCCATTTTCAGGTGTTCCCTGCGACGGGACAGGATGCAGCCGTCCATCTGGCAGTGCGGGTGCATAATGCAGGTTCTCGTCTCCTGAGTAATACGATTTTGCAAATTGATCAAGACAAGTCTGCCGTTCTAGGTGACATCGCACCGAATTCTTTCGTGAGCTCAAAAATTGGACCCTTCACTTGTGCAGAAGTGGATGCAAGATTTGATTTGAAAGGCACTTTGTCAGCTTCTGGAAGCCCTGTAAATGTCAAGTTCAGTATACCTGCCTCCATTCATCTAGTCCCGTGGAACGGACTTACTCTCGATGACGTGAGCAACGAATTGTCTTCTGGCAACATGAACTCCAAGTCTATCAAATTGTCTTTCCCCCTTACCATGCCATCGCACTCTGTCAAAAGCATCTTGATGGGGCATCTCAGCGCCGCTGAAGTAGACGGTGCTGGTACCGTAGCCTCGGTGACTACCTGTACGCTTGCTGCACAGTCTAGAGGTGGGACCAAGTTATTGACGCTCTTGAAAGTCAAGGATGGAGTCGTGAAGATTGATCTGAAATGTTCCAATGAACTATTTTTGAAGGAGCTGGCCTCGGAGCTGAAGAAGCTCGAATTATGATTCGCGTGTTATCACTAAACTAACAGCCAACCTATTTTAGCTGGAACAATAGATAGCTATCGACTGAACAAATAACCATGAAACCTTAAATCAGATTGGACAAACCGCAGTTAACGGAGACAATTAATCCGAGCAGAAAGCTCTTGCGTTTTGGAATATTTTCAACCAGGGACTGGCTTGAAGGCTGCTCCAGGAATCGGGCTTCCAAGGCCATTGCCACGTATTGAAAACACGCTCTGGATGCGGCATCAGGGCAAGATGTCGTCCATCCTCAGAGCAAAGCCCGGCAATTCCGTCTGGACTTCCATTGGGATTGAATGGATACTCTTCTGTGACTTCATTTGTGTCGTTCACGTATCGAAGTGGAGCTAAACTAGAACCCAGGACATGCTCATGGATGCTCTTATCAGGAAAGTGGAAGCGGCCTTCTCCGTGAGCAATCCATACTCCAAGAGAAGAGCCCTCCATGTCCTGCCACAAGGGGTTAGAATGGACTTGATCGAAACCATCATGCAACAAAGCCAAACGCTAGACGGAAGTAGAAAGCTCACCTTTAACATGACGGCTGGGCTTTTTTGAATTTGTACGCTAAGAAAACGACTCTCGAACTTTCCACTATGGTTGTGGAGAAGCCTGGGTTGTAGGTCGGCTGGAAGGCTATCGTTGGAAGGAACCCATCCAAGCAATGCCATCAGCTGACACCCATTGCAAACCCCAAGGCTGAACGTGTCCTTCCTGACTCGAAACGCCTGGAACTGCTCAAAGACAGACTTGTTAAACTTGATGACACCTGCCCAGCCCTTTGCGCTGTCAAGAACGTCACCGAAAGAAAATCCGCCAACAAAAGCTATGCCGCGGAAGCCATCAAGAGTGACATCGCCGGAAAGAAGATCGCTGACAGTCACATCCCAAACTTCAAATCCAGCGCATATGAAGGCTGACAGCATCTCCCGATCGCCATTGCTACCTTCTTCCCGAAGAACAGCAACCTTTGGTTTCCTTTCTTGACTCATGATTGCCACATCCGTGGGAGCTGGAGTGAAGGAAAGTTTCCAGTCAGGCGCTTTTCTGTGTTTCAGACCCTCTTCTTCCTGGACGACACATTCTGGGTTTCTCTGGCGTTTTTCTAATTGAAAACTTGTTGCTTCCCAGAGGTCACGCAATGCGGTCATTTTGTCGTCAATGCAAACGGTGTCTCCAATCGAGATCTTGATGGCGTCGCCTTCAAAGACACTACCGATTTGGACGATGGGAACACCGGAGGCAGTGTAAGCATCTTTGACAATGGCGAGATTGTCACTAGAAACCTCAATTACGAAGCCGGCTTCTTCGCTGAATAAGACCTCAAAGTCGGAGCAAGAACTAGGGTTCGGGAGAGTTACATCAATAGAGCAGTTTCCTGCAAAGGCCATTTCCATCAGGGTCACGGCGACACCACCATCGGAACGATCGTGCCCGGAGAGAAGAAGGCGTTTGTCAATCAAATCCTGAGTGACCTCGATTGATGTTCTGAGAAGGCTGAAGTCTGTGAAGTCCGGAGACTCATTTCCAAGCTGGTTGAACACCTGAGCAAAAGACGTGCCGCCTAGGCGATTTTTGCCATTTCCAAGATCAATCAACAAGAGGTGCGAACCATCTACTGGACACTTCAGGTCGGGATTGACAGTTTTTGTAATATCAGGACAAGTCACGTAGCAGGTCATGGTCAGTTCACCAGGAGCCTTGACGACTTCTTCGCCGCATCGAGCAGCCATCGACAAAGAATCTTTTCCACCGTCAATGCCTGCCCCAAGCTCAAGCATAGAGCTGCGAAGTGCTTCGCAAGCATCGTACATCTTCGCTCCCTCTCCTGGAAGTTTTGCAGCGTACATCCAGTTGCCACTCGCCTTGATATCTTCGACGCTGGAGATCTTAGCCCACATGATGTTTGTCATAACTTCGACAACAGTCATTCGCGCCATGGCCGCCGAGTCAATCAGGCCTTTGATGGGCTGCTCTCCGCAAGCAACAGCCGTACCAGTCAAGCTAAAGTGAGAGTGCGCCGTAACGCCCACATTTGCCAGTGGGATTTGAAGTGGTCCAACAGTAGGCTGTTGAGCGCATAGTCCAGTAACCGAACGATCAACTTTGTGCACCAAAAATCGCTTGGATCCAACAGAAAGTAGTCGCAGCAACAAATTCAACGCATCGTTCACAGAAACCCCTTCTGGAATAACAATAGGCTTGAGTCCCTGTTCCAAATGGTTGTCGACAAAAGTCTTCTGGGGCATTTTTCCAAGCACAAGCTCCAGTGGAAGATCAACAGGGGTACTATTATCCCTCGAATCATGAACTGTAACACGACCGTTGCCAGTTACTTCACCTAAGATTCGAATTGGACAACGCTCGCGAGCTGCAATTTGCTCAAAAAAGTCTCGACTTTCTGGTTTAATCAAAAGGGCATTGTTTTCTTGATATTCTGCACCCCAAATTTCTAGCACTGAAAGCGTTTCATCTCCGACGTAAACCTTTGCATGTGAAAAATTCGGTCAGCACAACCCCGATATATTCCTACCTAGGCATTCAAATGTGATGTGTTTCTTACCTTTCGGATATCATAAGTGGCACCAGCTGGTTCAACAATCTCCTTAAGGACATTTCCATTGCCCCCAGCTCCCTGATCGTGGACAGAAATGATAGGGTTGTTTTCACGGAGGTCACAGCATGCTCTCATGAGGCGGTTCATTCTATTCTCCATTTCGGCATCACCACGTTGTACAGCATCAAAGTCAAGGTCGGCATTCTCGGAGCTTTGCACCCGAGACGAAGCCGCTCCACCGCCAATACCGATTCTATAGGCGGGGCCACCAATCTTCACAACCAGCATACCCTTTTCTGGCTCTCCTTTTTGTGTGTGGCGGCTATCGAGCTGACCAATACCCGCGGAGAACATGATGGGCTTGACCCATTCAAATCGCTCACCGCTGGGAAGACGCTGGCCGAAAGATCGAGTGAAACCATGGATGACTGGTTCGCCAAACTTGTTTCCGTAGTCAGAGGCTCCGTCACTAGCATGAATCTCAATATTTAAAGGAGATGCAAGATTGGAGGGATACTCGAAAGATTTGTCCTCCCAAGGCAATTCATAACCAGGAATTTGGAGATTTCCAACGCAATAGGATGAGATACCTGCTACAGTGTAGGCACCTCGTCCAGTAGCTGTAACGTCTCGCAACCGACCACCTGTTCCAGTTTCAGCGCCAGGGAAAGGGGCCACTCCAGAAGGAAAGTTGTGCGTTTCAGCCGTTAAGAGAGGATGAAGCGTCTGCTTCTCGACATTGACTTTGCCACCTTTAACAAGGGAAGTTGGGTGCAAGGTTTCACATTCGTATCCTCTGATGGCCGATGAGTTGTCATGAAAGGCAATCACCGAGTTGTTAGACTTGTCTTTCGGTAAAGTCTCCTTTACCAACTGAAATAGCGTCTTTTCCTTCTCTGTTCCATCAATGATCATCTTCCCACCAAAGAACCAATGTCGGGAGTGCTCTGAATTGGACTGACCCATGTCAAAACACTCCACATCGGTGGGGTCTCGTCCGAGTTTTTCCTGTAAGCGTCAATTAAAATACGTTAGTATCGATACCATTTTCGTCAGCCACAGCACGTCTTATCTTTTCCAAATGGCAATCTCCACGTTCAACTTACTTTGAACAGGTTAGTGTAATAATCCAAGTCGAAATCATCAAAGCCCAGTCCTTTCACATTGTTAATTTTCTCCAAGGCTGCTCTACCCTCGGCCATGATGGGGACGGTCTGTACAGGCTCTGGCTCTGCGCCAATTTCAAAACAGTCCAACGGCTTAACATATTCTTCTTCCGTCATACGATCGTGCAAAAGGTCTCGGAGGATGGCAACGGCTCTCGAGCTCAAAGTACCTTCCAACAGAAAACTGTAGCGCCTTGAGGCTTCCAAACGGTAAACAGGAATCCCACAAGCTTCACAAATGCTGCAGGCATTGGAGGAAAATGCTGACGTAAAAGTCAAACGGGGGCCGAATTCTACCTGAAACGAATTCGTGTCGTCCGCTGGGAAGGTGCTATTTTCCAGCTGCAACTTTTCAGGTTCGAAGGTTTCCGCGAGGAGCCATTCCAATCGCTCCCGATCTTCGGAGGACAACTCTTTGGAAAGACCAATGTTAAAGCAAATTTCAGTCTCCACCAACATCAATTTATTCGAATCCTCCTTCAAACCACGGGACTTGAGCTCCTCACGAGCCGAAGGCAGAAGCGAATGCGAAGGTTCATTTCTTCGGTAGTAGTGGACGACCATGTTCTGTATCTTTTCACTTTACGCAGGAAGTTGGGGGTGTCTCAGTTGACGATGCAGCTGCCTTCTTTTTGAATTCTGGAGTGGTTGCAGGTTTCGTCTTTTTGCATGCATGTGCGCGGATGTGCTGTTCTTGGAGACGTTAGTTGAGCGGTGGTTGGTGCTAAAATGCGACAACTTATAGATCATGAACTCCTTTGTCTTTTTACAAAGGATTTGATGGCTCCCGTCCAGATCAAATTTGCGTAAAAAGTCCGGAGGTTGGCCAGACGATGCGGCGGGAAATCGGATTCGCAGAAAAAGTGTTTTGCACTTAAATTGGTGTATATTTTGGGTCTGAACAAAAGTTTGCTTGTTGTGATGAATAAAAGCGAAAGAACAGGCGTGTGTCCACCAACTCATCAGGGACTGAATTTTTTTGAGTCATTTTGAAATAATAATAATTATGATGAAGTTGAATGAATTTAGTCAAATTGTTGAAATTGAAATTAAGTGAAATCCAATGAAATTGAAATAAAATTTTAACATAATGAAAATAATAGAGTAGACTAGTCTAGAGCGGCTTACTACTACTACTAGTACTAATGAATCCAACGACTAGCTTAAGTAAGGATGACATCACCGTACTGAACTCATGGCAAAAAATATTATGGAAGCATTATGACCTCAAAATCACTTTTTAAGTAGTTAAATGCACAGCTCTTGATGAGAGCTTTTCATTCACTATCTATTTATTGGAATTGGACGATCACTTACTAGCGAGCCAGAGGACAAATTCCACTTTTATAAATCTTGAGACCAGAAAGCCACCAGCTGACTTAACGTTTATACAGTCATACTACTAGCTAGTAAACAGTAAATGACAAACTTGATCAATTGTCACATAGTATTTAACAGGGTAAAAAAATGATTAGGTGTGGTCACTGCATGTGTACTAGTTAAATGTCAAGAATCCCTCAAACGTTAACAGTCATCCAGCGGTAACATTCATCAGCAGCACTCGTCTAGTATGTATCTCCAGCTACTGCTACTACTACTAGTAGTACTAGTCCTCTACCCTACTAGTGTAGGTAGCAGCAGTAGTACTAGTAGTCTAGACTACTACTACTACTACTGTACATACTAGCTAGAGTGGTAGTGCTACTCTAGCTTAGCTACTACTCCTACTTCTCTAGCTAGCTACTAGTAGGAGCAGTAGTACTCCAGTAGTACACCATAAGAAAAGTAGTAGTAGGGACTGAACTCCAGGTCAAATTCCTTGGTAGTTCTTTGATGAAAGCAACCAGGGCCCTGCCAACCACTCCTTTTTTTAGTGTCAAGAATATCCACCTGAGGTCTGAGGTCTGTGCTACAAATTTGGTATTCACATCCTCACTGGTGTAGTCGAGGTCCACAGACCTCGCCTTAAGTCTGACTATAGAAATCTTCAGTACTCCACTTTTAAATAGTAAGCTAAATATTTATCACTATCGGAATGTGAGGTCTGAGCTCCCTCTGCTAGGAGTGACTATACAAATTTTCAGTACTCTGCTTCCAAAATAGTAAGCTACATATTTATCAGTAGCAGACTAATAAAACTTTCAAAGGCCACCCACTGTTAGAGTGGTTGGCGAAAAAATAAACATTCGAGTTAACTCGTTTTACTAGTAGACTACTTGGTTGAAAGAACAAAAACTCAAGTATTTCAACTGCAACTCGTACTTGGTTAATATTCGAGAACGCATCTCCAAGCTACTGTATGTATGCGAGCAGCTAGAAAACCAAAAAACTTCTAGTAGTAGCAAGCTGGCAAAAGCATTGTCTAGCTAGTGGTTGGTCTGTCAAGGACAGGACTTCGAGAGCGTTTTGACTTTCACTGCTACTGTATGCGAATAGCTAGAAAACCGTAACGCTTCTACTAGACGGCATTAGCATTGTCTAGTAGTAGTAGGTGCTAGTAGTAACGGTTGGTAAAGGACAGGACTTAGTGTGCTGACTGTCAATGATTCTTTTTACTATCGGAGCAGAGCAAGTAGTAGCACGTACTCGCTCGTGCAAAGAAAAGAACTTTACTGACCTGACTACCTGTCATAGCTTCGATCATGGATGGAAAATCATATCATCCGCAGCAGCATTTTTTTTGTTTTAGCTGCATAGAAAACGCTTGCTAAAACTGTATGCATGCACTATTTTGATTTTCCATTGTAGAATCGATTCGACGATAAAACGACGAGGAAGAGATTGATGACGCTTATCCAAGTATCCTGTTGACTACCCACTACTAGCTAGCTATGTCTGGCTAGACTGTACAATTAGGATTGTTTGACGATCCGGTGGCCATTTTTTGTAGCCAGATTTTTCTTGCCCGTGTGTTTGCTGAGAAGTCGCTTGGGCTACCTTTTTTGCTCGCCTATTATTCGTCAGCACTATAAAAATTTCTGTACAAACACTGTTCCAGAAATTTTGACTCCTGTCGGTGATCTGTATTCTGTATTTCACGCACAACTAACTTTTACTTTCAGAAGCCCAGTCAACCACAATCACAACATCACGGAAATCTCTTACAAGGTTCTTTTTGGAAAGATATTGCTTACATTCTTCACCACCAAATCGTCAAACCATTGATGGTCATAGCAGGGCAAATAACTGTAACACGTCGTTAACCATTGTTAGTATCACCAATTGCTCAAGCGAAGATGTTGAAATTAACCATGAGTTCTCGGAAAAGATCGAAGCGATCCAAGTCAAACCAGAAATCCACCCGGAAATACCGCCATTCCTCCAGTATGGGGTCGAGCCAATCGGCTATGCGACAAGATGCCATTGAAAAAGGAATGACGGGCGATTCTATTCAGGCTATGCTCCGTCGAGAAGGAGATGGAACCTACGTTTGTGTAGATTATCTCAGCATGACACCTTGGCAGCCTGATGTCTACCAAATTAAGAAAGGGCGATTCCCAAAAAAGGAGACAACACCGGAGACTCGTATTGATGAGTACTGCCGAGAACAAATTGTTGAATGGTCTTTTCGCGTGGTGGACTACTTTCGTATTGATCGAGAAGTTGTGGCTCTCTCTATCTCATTTCTCGATCGATTCTTGGCCAAGTGCAGATGCGATAGGACGAGCTTCAAACTTGCTGCTACAACAACACTTAACTTGGCTGTCAAACTGTTGCATCCTTGCAAACTTGGTGAACTTGGAATCTTGAGCGATTTGAGCCGAGGAGAGTTTGAAATGGCCGATGTTGCAGGTATGGAAAACTACATTCTGCAAACTCTCTCGTGGCAATTACATCCTCCAACATCACTGGCATTCTCTACTCTTCTCCTGGATTATGTCTTTGTGGACTTCCCATTTGAGGTTTCTGCTTCAGACATGGACGATATCTATGATGTCTCGTCCTTCTTCTGCGATTTGGCTGTCTGCGATTACTTCTTTGTCGCCATTAAGCCAAGCAGTGTTGGTATTGCAGCCATAATGAATGCTCTGGAAGGTATGTTTGGACCCAACAATCGATTGGAAGTGGAAATTCGCAAGTCGGCTAAGAGGTTGGGCCTGCACCAAATCGTAGACTTGCCGGCCGCGCGTAACCGACTGTGGGATCTTTACGAACGCAGTGAAGAATGCGCCTTGCACAATAAGAAGATTATTCAAGAAGAACAAGGCAAGACTAGCAATGGTAATATCTTTGTGAAGAAAATGTCAGCTCAACATTCGCCCGTATCAATCTCCGGATCGGTGGTCTCTGGTGAGCTATCTCATCACAACCGTTCAAGCACAAACATCATGCGCAACAAGAACAGTTGGTGATGACCTTGCTAACCTTTTTTGAATACAGAATCACTTTTTCTGCAACTTTGTGGTTTCGTAGAAGAGCCAATCACTATGAATGAATAATAACTAAAGTCAAAATATAGAAACGATGAGAATCCTAAATTGCGCGCAACTTTTGGATGGTTCCCGATAGGCTTTCGTAGTGTACAAGCCTAACATTTCAGTGCTAGTAGCTCGCCAGGTGATAGTATGGGTGGAGCATTGGTGAAGTCTCTACAAGTCATGTTGCTGGCAAGAAGTAGAATAAAATTGCCTCCGGCGCCGAGGACCGCGGACGCTCGGCTCATCAGCAACAAGCCCTTAAAATGACTTTTGCTTGAAATTGGAAAGGTTTTTCCAGTTTCCTTTCAGTATTATTAGCTAGATGAGCGTCTATTTAGATATTGTTATAATAATACTCGAGTAGCATTTAAAACTGCCGATAGTAGTACTAGACTACTAGTACAAGTGCGACTACTACTAAGTAGCTATTCGGAGCAACAAGAGTGTTATTTTAAATTTGATACTACCAGGTACTAGACAGGACTTTTACTTCTCAATAGTAAGCAGAGCTTCGCGCTTAAAAAAAAGCTAGAGACCATATTACTCTGGCTACTACTGTACTAGCTAGACCTACTAGTGTACGTAATACTCCACCAGTAGTACGGCCGGTACTCCTCCTATTATTGTTAGTACTAGCTAGCTAGTAGCTACTACTTCTAGTAGTAGTAGTAGTAGTAGTAGTAGTAGTAGCTACTCGTACAGCACGCTAAATGACGAGAGAGGGAGCACACAGCAGTAAGGTGCAAATTAGTGATGGTCTGTGCGCTTGTCCAATTTTAGTTCGTTGCAAACAGCAGCAGCATCAAGCTCTCTACGGAGTGCTCGAGCTAATAGGTCTACACTAGCTAGAGTAGCCTACCCAAAAATAAAAATAATCAATTCACACTGTGAAGGAGGCACCAGGTGAGTGCAAAGGAGTGCATCCCAGAAATAGCTTTGAATAAGGAAAAGCTCTTTTACTGAAGAGTGACAACAATCATCGTCGGCCGAGATATTGATTTCGTTGGCGATTTCGCTTCCCTTCGTTTTGAATAAGATGACTTTAATGTCATGTTTTCGCAGTTTGCAGTCTCTCATTCTTTATTTGAAATTATTCTCACCGCCTCGTACCATACTATATGTCGTCCTGACATTTGCAGGTCGATACCGCCAATCATAGATATTATTTGACAAAGATGGTATTTCAAAGCCAAGATGCCTGGCGTCGCCATCCCAAATTCCTGAACTTGTGGAAGAATCCATTTCCAGGAGCGGGGAAGGCAGCTGTTATTTACGCCGTCTATCTGGGGTGCGAGTACACATATCGCTACATCAACGCTCCAGCAGGCAAAAATGTTCATTAATTTGAAGAGAAACAGGAAGAAAACCCCTTCTTCGAACGATTTGACCCATTTCCCTTACATTATGAAGGAAAAGGAAAGTAGTTTCCCGGTAGCATGTATTTAAGCCCTATTTACAACCTACGTAAAACATCGTATGCAATTGCCTGTACGTGTATGGTAAAAGGGAGCAGACCTATAGTCAGATTACACCACTAGAACCGCTGTCTTTGCAGTAGGTTCGAAGGTCGAAAGTGTATCAGCACTGTACTGAAAATCATGCTGCATACACTCATTTCCAATGCATTGAAATGGCTTCACCCGCAAGCTTACAACTTTCAATGGTGTTGTCCATGTCAGTGACAAGATCTCGATGCGGGAACCCGACCATTAAAGTAAATTCACGACGATCGCTGTTAGCCTCTTCCGTGGATTGAGCAAGAAAGGCATAAATTGTCCGGACTGTTGCTGCCGGAGCAAATTTGCGCACCATGCGCTTTCCATCAGGCATTCGTAACTGCATCCGGGCACCCTTGGCGGGTTCATCTCCGACATCTATCGCCAGCAAGTCTTGAATGAAGGTAGATTCCACCTTCTTGTCCTCCACAGCTTCGGTTGCCGCAGGCTTCGTGTCGGGATTTTCTACTACTTCGACTTCGTCGTCGTCATCGCCGCCGGCCATTTTCTGGTCTTTTTCATTGTCCTTGTTGGTATTGTTGTCTCCCAGGCTGGCTCTCATGGCTGCTTGCACCTGTTCATCCTCGGACATTTGGTTCATGGGACGTTTGATCGGGCGAGAAGAAGCTGAAGATCCATTGGAATTGGGTAGTCGCGCCGTTGGCGGACGATCAAACGAGTTGCGAGAGCAAAAATCCATCGCAATTTCCGCAAAGGCTTCCGCCGTCAATGGTTTCTCTTGCGTCCAACCTTCCTTACGCCACAGCAATCGACCAGTGCGGGGCTGTTTATGCGGATAGTAGAGAATGAGTAGTTTGCTCGTTGGATATCACATATAAAGGAAGAAAGCACGATCACACAAAAAGCTCCTAGTACACTCACGTCGATGATAGCAAGATGTGGATAATCTTGTACCTGGTAGCGCTCCGAGTAAGTTCGTCCCTCGGCAGTCATGTCCATCTGCGACAAGTAGTGGGGAGAGGAACGAGAAAAAATATTAAAAAACAAAAAAAAGACATTCGATGTGTTGCAACGCATGATGCAAAATTTATTGAGTGAAGAGCCACCATTCAATTATGACGTACAGTTTGCCAAAAGATAAATCCCTCGCGAACCAAATTCTCAACCAATTCGTCTCTCCAGACGTCTCGATTCAAGGCATGGCAAGAAAATTCGGAATCTCGCTGCAGATTGACCAAAAGCCAACGCTTGGATTCTTTGGCGGAAGTACGAGCCCCCTGAAAGCCACCCGCCTTGTGTATGAGATGGTCAGGCGGGGCAAACATGTCCGACAGTCGCGCAGGAGCCGGGGGCGCCGATCCTCCTACAATTTCCACTTCGTCGTCGTCATCTTCGTCTTCATCCATACCATTGTCGTCCGCATCTGATCCATAATCGTATCCTTCGTCGTCATCATCATTTTGTTTGCCTTCTGCCGCTGCATTTATTTGCTCCCGAGCATTTCGAGCAGAAGCTGCTGTGGGCGCCGAGGCAAAGGCTGATTGGGCCAATTGCTCATCCATCATGGCATTCATAAGTTGATAGGCAGGATGTTGAGCTGGATGGCCTCCCATCATCATGTCGTTTGGATCGTCCATTAATCGCATGGTCCGCGTGGCATCGGGAGCTCGGACCTCATGAGTGGGTGCCGGCATGGCGGCATCGCCAAAGCCACCTCCGGCACCAGTCCCGGCGACGGCTCCACTGTTGTGTTCCATGTACAAACTCACGGCCGTGTCTAAATCACCTCCACTCATTTCTAGATAGCTCGCAGCTTGTTCAGGATCGGCCCCGCCCGTAAAACTAAGAAATTGGGCTACCTGATCGTCCGACATAGTTGCTGCTGGGATTTGTTATTATTTCTTGTGGATTTAGGAATAGAATTGACTTTCGCTGCCAGAAAAAAAATTGTAAATCGGACTTCTTGATGCGATGCTTTTGATTCAAAATCGAGTTAGAAAATACGCTTTATCTTTAATTCGACCTTTTCTAAGAGACGATGGAGACGCTTAGCTTATCTGTTTCCTTGATGATACTAGACTAGAGTAGGATGGTCTGGATGTCTGTGGCTTGTTTGCTTTGTTGCAGGTTTTTGCGGTCAAATGCAAGCAGCCTTGTTTCATACTGGTACGAAAAATATTTATTTTATCGACGCCCGAAGAACTGTTTGGGTGGGAACGAATCTGCCACCCGGGCCATATATGTGGCCATATGTGTATTGGGCCATATTATTCTAATAATATGTTGCAATGTATGGCTTTTCTATTCTGCACTACAAGTACTTACAAGTTGATGAGATTACCAGAAGTAGCCTGGGCAGACCAAATAATTTCTTTACTCCTCCTCGTGGCTTCCTTACATCTGGATCACTCTTCTATGGCATCCAAACAACCACTAGGATGGCATGGCATTGAAAGCGCAACCATGGAAATATGTATTATGTGTACGGCTACAAATGAGAGAAACCCGATTCCAACAAATAGAATCTAGTCTACTTTTGCAGCTCAAGACGACAAAAGCTGTAGAGGGTTGGGAAGATTTGCTTGGCAGGTTTATCTCAAGGGGGCCACTTTCAATGAGTTGGCCAATTTCTTGAGAGGCTATCGCCAGAGCAGAGGGTGTTGTAACCATTCAGCTGTTTCGAAATATTCTGCTTTCTATCTGTTCCAAGCTCGAGTACTTTGAAAAATGTGCTGATAGACTAATGGCTTCCGTGCACCTTTTCGGAAACAATGATTTGTTTGTTCTCAGATCTGAAATTTCATATGAATTCTTATCATTTCGTCATTTCTAGTAGAGCTCTGGTGTGTGCCTTTGTTTATTTGAATTTGTTTGTTTGTTGGATTGATTGTTGGATTGATTGATCAATTGATTGGCTGGCTGCTGAAGGTCTCATGAGTCTAGATCAAGAAGAGAATCCAGCTTGTTCACAATATCTGCTCCCCAGGCTCGATAACCTGCGGCATTCGGGTGGACAAAGTCAGACATAAGGCTTCGATCGATACGAAGTGCGTCATCTGTGACTGTGTAATTCTTCAAAAAGATGTGACTACAATCGTAATAATGTACTTGTTCTCGTTTGGTGGCATATCGTTGGAGTTGCTCGTTTATGGACTTGATAGCTGGCCAGAGAATTGGTTTCTTGCCCGCACTTTGCATGACATAGCCGCTGCTGGTATCGTGTGTTCGAGGAAGCAATCCATTTATGACTACAAGTGCAGTAGGCTCACGTGCTCTCAATTCCTCGACGATGCGTATGATGCCAAGTACAATAATATCCGGCGAGCAATTCGTGTTTCCCAAGTCGTTGGTTCCAATCAAGACCCAAAAGACAAGTGGAGTAGCAGTAAGTCGAGCACTAGGTTTGTCAGAAAACTCGGAATAAGTCCGTATCTCTCCATTCTGTATTCGCCACAATAAGTTGGGGATAGTGTCTGCCGAAATACCTTGAGGAATGCCTTCGTACTTGGCCTTGTGCTTTTTCGAAAACAACGATTGAAATTCACGCCGGGCTCCATTAACTCGCTCGTCAGGACGACTGTAGAAATGACCCTGCCAGCCTTCTGTAATAGAATCCCCTAAGAAAATTACATCAAGATCGTCCAAGTCCCTGGCTTGCATAGCGTTCTTGTTGGCATGGTGCGTCTTTTCCCATCGTGCGTCTTCTTGGCGTCCCTCAGGTAGAAGCGGGTTGTTGCAGTGACACGCATCATGCTCCCCAACTAAACACCATTGCTCTATTGGTTCTAGGGACAAATCTTCGATGCTCTTCACGTTGGAAAAATCAAGCATAACTTTGGGGGGTGGAAGCCGCAAGACAGTGCGATTGATTAGATGAAAGACCATGACCAAGCAAAATGACAGTGCGGCTAGGAAACGATACGTTTCTTTTTGCTTTTGTTTCTTTTTACGAGCAGCGGAGGTCTATCGAAGATCAAAAGAAAAGTTTTCTGGAATGAGATTCAAGATGAAAGAATGCAGTTTCATTTCTTCTAGCCAGACAGATTGCAGGTCTGCAGTGCGCAAATCGTACCGGATTGATTACCACTGACGGAAATTGCAGATCCACCCTGGTGTTGATCTCGGGCCTCTTTTCCGAGCGCCGACTGTGTGTATAGTGCTCTAGCATTGCTGTCAAGACTTCTTTGTCGCACTTGAAGTGGAAGCCAAAGCAGTTGAGAGACAGGGACAAAGATAATTCGAAGATAATAATGGAGAGTGGAGAGACGGCATGTTTGTTTGTTTGTTTCTCTGGAAGAAACAGTAGTATGACAAGTATTTAATTAGGAGCATTTGGGTTTTCATTTAGGAGCATTTAGTTTTCATTTTTGGCAATTAGGAGAGTTTCCTTGCAATTAGGAGCATTTAGAGGAGAGTTGCAATTAGGAGCGTTTGATTTTTAATTAAGAGCGTTTGATTTGGAATTAGGAGCATTTGATTTGCCATTAAGAGCATTAAAAATTCGTTTTCTAGCTATTATCTCTTTGATCTAGGAGCATTTTTTTAATTACCAGGAGCATTTGTTTTCAAATTAGGAGCATTTGATATGGAAATAGGAGCATTTGCTTTGACAATTAGGAGCATTTCCTTTTTCATTAGGAGCGTTTGCCAATTAGGAGCATTTCAATATTTTGAGTACTCCTTAAAAATCTCCTATTTCATTGTTGAGTACAGAATACTAGATAGTACCGTCTCTTCCTGAACCTTAACATTACTGTTGTTATCATGTACGTAATTTTCTCGACAACATCTGATGAAGAAGCAACATCACAGTACACTACTACTAATAGTAATAGTCTAAGTAGTCTACATACGCCAACGTACGACAAGCAATACATGCGTAGAGTAGTCTAGTGCCGAGGTGCCGAGTGCAGAACACAGAATGCCACTCATACAGAATACAGAAGCATAATCCAAAACTATTGAAAAGAGAAAAAGCTATTCGTAGTAGTAGTGGCTTCAGATATCGCAGTGTCTTTTCTCAGGACTCATACTACTGCAGGCAAAAAGTCAGCTGCAGCTGCCAAAAGCCAAAAGGTGACACCCGTCACGCCTTAAGCGCACAGCTCGATCCTGAAAAGACGACCTTGTACCTTGTGTAACCTACGTTTCCCTCAATAGAAACAGATAAACAGATAAACAATGACAACCAGCCAAAGCCAAACCGATGACAGCATGGCTGCTCGGAAAGCTGCATATGGAGCACTCTCTAATATGGTGGTGCGATTATTCTCATTTGGTTGTACACAAGTAGCTTTTCGCTTGATGAAGGACGACGTTGCTGCGCTAGGAAAAGCCTCCATTCAATTGGAATTATTGTTGTCCACTACGCTCTTCGTGAGTCGAGAAGGTTTTCGTTTATCTTTGACAAGAAATTTGGAAGTCGACAATTGGAATGTGGCATGGTTGTGCATACCAGTATCCACTCTGGCGGCTACCATGGCGTTGCTTTGGCACTTGTCAAATGCATTAACAGACGAAGATTTCCGACTAGGAGGTGTACTCTACTGTTTCGCAGCGTGGATTGAAGGAATTGCCGAGCCAGCCGTATTGCAGAGTCTGCGACAAATGAATGTTTCCTTACGAGTATCCGCCGAAGGCACTGCCACTTTGTGCAAAACACTTGTCACTGTGGTGGCATTGAAACGATGGCTACCAGAATGGCCCATATGGGCTTTCGGGGTCGCCCAGCTGTCCTACGCATTAGTTTATGCAGTCTTCTTGTACACCAAAATGTGGCCACACTTAACTTTTCCTGTAAAAGGAGGCTTTGATGGTCGTACATGCTATATGACACTGCTATTTACAGTACAAGGTCTCTTCAAACACCTCTTGACGGAAGGAGATAGAATAGTATTGAGCACCTTGAGTGATGGATACAATCAAGGCATCTACGCCATGGGAAGTGCCTACGGGGGGTTGGCAGCTCGCTTTCTACTTCAGCCTTTGGAAGAAAATGCACGGCTCCTCTGGAGCCGACTACACTCGGCACGAAAAGATAATTCACGAAGAATCAAGCAATCCTACTTGGTATTGATCAAACTGGTTCTTTACATAGGATTTACCTTTAGCTGCCTGGCTACCAATTACACATCTATACTCTTAAATATCATGGCGGGAAGCAAGTGGGGATCAAATAAAGAAGCAGTTGCTGTCTTGAGTGCCTTTTGTATATATACAGCCTTCCTAGCATGGAATGGCATGACTGAAGCATTCATTTTTGGAGTGGCCACTAGCGGCGGAGAAATTGGTCGAATGGGGTTGATGCATACAGTAGTTGGTCTCACATTTGCTGTCTTTGCTCCTGTATGTGTTGACAAATTTGGGACTATTGGACTTGTTGCAGCCAATTGTGTAGCCATGGTGATGAGATCGCTGTATTCAGTGCACTTTGCTGCAGCTTATTTTGATAAAGAAAGAACGGAAAAAGGCAAGGCCCTTTCAGTAGTGTCCAAAATGAGCGGCTTGATGAAAAAGATGTGCCCCCATTGGATGGTCATGCTCTCTTTTGGGACATCTGCGGCTGCTACGAATGCCTCGCTGGCATTGCTCGACACAAGAGACAATGTCAAGGGTACCATTACATGGTACTTTCTTGCAATGAGGCACATCGGAATAGGAGTTGTCTGCTATGCTGGCACGCTCGCGATTGCTTATAGAACAGAAACAGAATTCCGAAGCTCCATGCGGGCATTGCTGCGAAGCAAGGAGGATTAAGGAATGATGAAATTTGCAACTATCTAATTTCAAAAGGAAGTTACTTCAAACATTCAAAATCTTTTCAATTTCTTTTAGCCCTCTTCTCCGTCCATTTCAATGCCTGCTTTAACAAGTTCCTGCCTAAGCTCTGCCTCTTTTTGCTTCATCATATGCGAAGCTAGCTTCAAGCGATCAAATAAATCGTCAGTATCCAAGGCTTGGATACGGTGGGTTGGATTCATTTCCGGTACCAGGTCTGCTTGAAAGGCTGCCCAGCTGATAGCCGTCAGCTCTTGTGGAGTTTTTCCCGTAGAATTTTCATCTGTAGCAGTAATACTGTAACCCTGTGTATCTGTAGCAAGCGCCGTTCGATACGCTGTATGGAATCGGCTGAGCCGATCCGTCTCTTGATCATCGTCATCGTCACCATCCAATTCTTCATAAAAGCGATCATCCTACATTACAGAAGTATCGGGGAAAGCAATAGACGCGATGTGAACGCCTAGATTGTGAAAATATACAACAACATGCCAAGTGGAATAGTGGAATCGAAAAAATATGACATACCAATTTGGCAATATTGATGCGACGCTGCATCTCTCCTCCTCCTGCGCCTTCCTCGGTCTCTTCAGCTTTTTTAAAAAGCAACGCTTCCATTTTAGAAAGATTTTTCATGGACTCCTCAATACCTTGAGCTAGCAGATTCGGAAGTTCCAAATTCGGTGGTATTTTATCGCTCATCTCTAAGCACACTGCTTTGATGAACGGCTCTTGCTGCGTCACTTCAATCAGCTCTGCCCTTCCTACGACTCTAATCGTAACAAAGATACCAAACCCCTCCATTCTGTTGTATGCTTCAATCTCGCACAGAAGCGTCTTGGAGACAATGCCTGTATTTGCCAGTAAGCCCATAGCCACAATTCCACAGTGTTTTTCCATTGTATTCTCAAAGAGTTTGGTGAATCTGTCTTCGTATAACCGGAGCTGTTTAGTTTCACCTTGCAATAATACTTGGTCGTAAGGAAAAGGCAAGATATTGATTTCTCTCGGAGGCGCACCAGACTCCGTCCCTATCCTTCGGTCATCGCCAGTACCTGGAAAGTCGAATATCAGGTCACGCCATTCACTGATGCTGAAAAGCCCATGCCGTCGGCCAGAAGAGGAGCGAGAAAGAAATGCAGAACATTGCCGTACTAATGCGAGGCCAGTGAAGACCAGGATTTGTGCGCGTGGAGTTAGCTTCATTTTTAGAGAATAGAACTATGAACAGAATAAAGGAAGTGCGATTTTTATTAATACACGCACAACAAAGTTTGCTGTTGGTAGTTGCTAGTCTACCAGTTACTAAGGTGAAAACAATAAGGAATAGATAGTGTGGAAAAACGAAACAAACATGTGTTATCACCAAACGAGGGATATGGCGACCCCGGGATTTGGAAAACCATCCCGGGATATGGAAAAAAAATATCCCGGGGTAGTTTTGGCCAAAATAACTTTTTGGGGCTTATGTATTATGAAC
>Ga0100391_1002139_pt1 | contig 21176 bp, 16 predicted proteins | sample CryGeymeta201515_FD_81541 | JGI IMG/M metagenome (GOLD analysis project Ga0100391, IMG submission 81541) | Groundwater microbial communities from Crystal Geyser aquifers in Utah, USA - Crystal Geyser metaG 2015-15 | ecosystem: Environmental > Aquatic > Deep subsurface > Groundwater | place: USA... | reverse complement strand
TAGTAGTAGTAGTAGTAGTAGTAGTAGTAGTAGTAGTAGTAGTAGTAGTAGTAGTAGTAGTAGTAGTAGTAGTAGTAGTAGTAGTAGTAGTAGTAGTAGTAGTAGAGGTCTGGCTAGCTAGCTAGTAGTAGCTACTACTAGTAGGGTCCCTACTACTAGTACTACTACTTCGAGTAGCTACCACTAAGTTTCTGGTAGTAGTCTGCTACTAGCTAGTAGTCTTCTAGTAGTAGTCTACTAGTAGTAGTCTACTAGTAGTTGACTGGCATGTTCTGATTGTATGTAATGTGGTACCAGGTAGAGTACTACTGTAGCTCATAACCGACCTCTTCAATCTGAGGTCAGAGTAGCAAACGAAACATTGACTTGATTGCCCATTGCCCTCCAACATCAAACAACACTAACCTATTACTTTATCCTTTATCTATCGCTTGCATCTCAGACTCATTCAATATAAAGTACTAGTTCATCCAAGACCCTAGACTAAACGAGCACCAATATTCTAGATCCCATTTCGCCCCTCGAGATACTAGCTATATCAATTAGCACAGAAAATAAAAATGGCAGATGATCCCAACAAACCAGACGACAAAAAGGACGAGGCCGACAAGGTAGTCATGTCTCAGGCGCCTCTTCTTGGTCCCGAAGAGAATGGAGGTTTTCGTTTGTACTTGAACGATGATCGAAAGAATCTTAACTGCCGATTCTACGAAAATCAGTATCCCGAAATTGAGTCGGTCGTCATGGTCAATGTTCGCAGCATTGCCGACATGGGAGCATATGTGTCCCTCTTGGAATACAACAACATTGAAGGAATGATTCTGCTTTCGGAGCTTTCCCGTCGTCGTATCCGTTCGATTCACAGGCTCATTCGTGTGAACCGGAATGAAGTTGTGATGGTCTTGCGTGTCGACAAGGAAAAGGGATACATTGATTTATCCAAGCGTCGTGTCAGTCCGGAGGATGTGGCGGCTTGCGAAGAGCGCTTCAACAAGGCCAAAGCAGTGCACGGTGTCTTCCGACATGTTGCGGAACGAAGAAAGTGGTTCTTGGAGGACCTGTATGAACGAATTGGATGGCCGCTTTACAAAAAGTACGGACACGCCTACGATGCCTTTCGGTTGGCTATATCCGAGGATAAGAATGTGGGCGACCCCTTTGATGACGTCGACGTACCTGATGACTTGAAGGAAGAAATCAAGACGTATATTTCGCGACGATTAGCACCTCAACCCATTAAGATTCGAAGCGATATTGAAGTTTCATGCTTTACGTACGAGGGAATCGATGCAATTCGTGAGGCACTCTTTGCTGGTATGGCGGTGGGAACTCAAAATTCGCAGATTAAAATCAAACTCATAGCTCCTCCCATCTATGTTGTATCGACCACGACTCTCGAAAAGGAAGCCGGGATCACATTGTTGAACAACTGCATCGACGCAATCCGTGAGAAGATATCCCTCAAAGGAGGCAAAATCGATGTCAAAATGGCTCCGAAGGCAGTCAGTATCAAGGAAGAGACGGAACTCCAAGCAATGATGGAGAGACTGGCACTCGAAAACGAAGAAGTAGACGGCGATGCTCCGGAGGACGAGTAATTCGCACTGTTCTATGAAGTGGAAAAGGCAAATATGTCGATCCACTGGAAAATGAATAATAGCAAGCATACTGAGTATTTTCTATTTTCTATCAATTTGTTGAGCAGGCTCAAGACACAAGGCTAGCTAGATTAGAATTTCAGTCAGGAGTAGTCAATAACGTGGCTAGCAATTTTATAACTCTGTTCTCTAATTCGCTCTGTCCTCTAAAACTGACTATGGTTCGACGTCAAAGGGCTTACCAGTCACTACTTCAACTCAGTTCCGTTCAACACAGCAGTACTGTGCCATTGGTTCGGGATTGTGTCGAATGCCTGGGTGTCTCGAAACTCCTCAAACTGACTACTATGAATAGTAGTAACTGGTAAAGAGTATTCCGCAATTAACGAAGTCAAACAACAACTTCTTGCGCTTGGTCAACCCCACACTACTGTCACTTTCTGTTTGAGCTGTCTACGAGACTTAAATTTGCCCGAATTGCGAGTCAGATACCCTATAGAATAACCACGAATATAACAATTAACAAAATGGATAAACTCAACAAATCGCAAAAGGACGAATACGCCACTGTCTTTGCCATTTTGGCCCTTTATGACGGAGGAGTGAGTACCGTATTGATCGGATGAAGATGAAGTTAGTGATGTTTTATCTGGTTGTCGGCACCCCTGTCATATGGAGCAGCAGCAGCAGCAGCTTCAGCAGCAGCAGCATTTGAATCTATCTAGCACCTGCAGTATTCCGTTTATATAGATGACGATGATGTTGTATCCTCGAAGGCATTTTATTCCTCCCTTTGTATCTGATGCCACGAAGTGCGGAAGACATCATTTGTTTATGCTTTGCTGCTGCAATGATGGCGATGGGGATAATGCTCTCAGCCTTCTTCACTTATTGAATTGGTTCCTTTACTCATTCTTCCATTTACATTTTCTTCTTTTTTTAGGCCGAGATCACCTCTGAGCAGATCAACGCTCTCTTGGAGGCCACTGGCAATACCGAGGTCGAAGCCTTCTACCCTATCATTTTCGCCAATTACTTGGGCGACAAGGAGAAGCTTGCACAGCTGATCGCTATGCCTGCCGCCGGAGGCGGTGGTGGTGGCGGCGGTGGAGGAGGCGCCGGAGGTGGCGGTGGTGATGACGCAGCCGAAGAAGAAAAGGCGGAAGAAGTCGAGGAAGAAGCACCCATCGGCGGAGGTGACATGTTTGGAGGAGGTGATGGTGGCGGTGGCGATTACTAAACAAAATTTCCATTCCTGTATAAGAACATTTTATCTCTGCTCTTTTCTTAACTAGAATTTACTCGTACTGAGTGTTATTGAATTGATGATGTAGGATTTGAAACATCAGGTACTAGTAGACGAAGCACGAGACATTAGCACGTTGTCATTCCATGAGTTTATCTCTAGCTGTCTTCAGCGAGCACGATTCAGAATGTCTGTTGCCTTCAATATTTTTCTCCCGGCAAGCATCGCATAAAGCATAGGTCACACTTTATGTTTAATTCAATCCTCGTTCTACGACAAAAGAAAATGCAAACATCAAATGCAGAATAGAGCAGTATAGGCATTCCCCTGCAGCAAATATTCTAGTTTAGACATAGTTTACACAATAGCACGCTCTTAGTTGTAGGGGCACCAATGGCGGTGACTGCTGCTCGGGTCGAAGTCTTGGATGTTATTGTAAACCGCGTCCGCCACATTTTACCAAAATCACGGATGCATTTAGAATTTTCCGATGGCAGTCAAAACGGGCACGGATCCCGGAATGTTGGCCTCGGCGAAAAAACTCATAATGGCTAAATAAAAGAATGATAGTTCGATGTACATGGTTGAATATAAGACGTCAGAGTTGCAGTGAAAATAGTGATAGACACGCGCGCATAGTACTTACCAATCATGGCCAATCGTCCGTTGTTCAGTTCGCTGTTACGCTTTCTAGTCATAGTCTGCTCGCTGACACCAGAGAAGTCAATTGGTGGGAAAACCATAGTAGGAAGATCTCCTCCCTTCATATAATGAGTTCCTTGCTTTCCCTCCGTGATAACCTCGGCAATCAAGCACGTCAAAAGGATTTGTGCTTTTCCAGCATCGGGAACGGCGGCCCACTGATCGATAGGCTTCATGGTGGAAAGAGACTCGAAGGAAATATCCTTGCTCAACATACCGGGAAAGTGTACTCCCGCGGTCTGAACAAGGTACCCAACTGTTGCAACCATAGCGGTTCGTCCGTTTTTGAGCTCGCCAGCTTGAAGCCAACGGAAAGTTTCCTCACTTCCAAGGTTGGCCAGGCCAAGAGGATCGAATGATTTAATGGGCAAGGTACTTCCAGGCATACCATCAAGGTTCACGGCACGTAGGGAGGTGCTGGCCTAAAGGGGAAAAAATGACGGTATGAGTGTACTAGTATGTGAATGTCCAGATGCCAGATACAGAAATTGCATGCCGAGACTTCGCCTGTGTTGTACTCGATTTCCTTGTTTAAATCGTATCGTACCTTATTATTGGTAGAGGCAGGGGCGAAAGCAGCCGCAGTGGCGAAAAGGGAGGCAAAGATGGCAAGCTTCATTTTTGTTTAGGGTGTTGTAAAGGATAGCGATGCAATATGTGAAGCTATGGTGCTGCTTTCTTCAGAAGCAGAGCCAAGAAGGCACCCCTGGCAACGACGTGGGTGAGTTTTTCTCGTACATGCTTTGCATCTCTCATGAGTGCAAGTTGAGCTTGAGGGGGGAAGATACGCAATTGATACAGTAGTGTTCAGGTTGATTACAATGCGATTAGCCCGGGTGGATACTAGAAGATATAATTGCAACTTCCATTATGGAATACTATGCTGCTTATTGTCGTAATCCTCTCCCTCCCCTTCCAAATTCACAAAAGCAGCGGCAACAGGAATACCCCCATGCTGCGAACTGAATTTGATAAGAACCGGAGCACCAGTCTTACGAAAAACTCTTGGATCTTGCAAGAGTGTAATTGCCGAAACGGAGTTTCCGGCTTTTACCATTTTGCGTTGTCGTTCGACCAGCGTTTGATACATGGGCAAGAGCGGGTTGGCTTTTCTTTTTCGATCGGCAGCAATACGCATCCCAAATGGGGGATTTGTAGCTATCAGCAGCGGTGCCGCTGCTTCGTCTTGAGTTCCGTTTGTGTCAAGCCAAGGATGAGCGCTCATGGGGAGGCATTGGATGTCGATCCAGTCTTGGACACCGGCTCGCTTTGCATTGGCTTTTGCAATTTCGACTGCACCTTGATTGCGATCTGATGCGGCTATAGGTTTTTGATGATTGTGATGCATTGATTTCTTCTTCGCAACCTTTCCCTGCGCCTTTCCAACGCGTTGACGCCATTTCTTGTCATCGTACAAAACGGTACCGTTAAAAGGTGCTGGTCGTAAGCGACCAGGTAATAGTCCGGCAGCAATACTCGCAGCTTCGATGGCAATTGTACCGCTTCCACAAAAAGGATCCAACAGCCTGCCATAATGATGGCCGAACTTGTCGCCCTTCATGTCAGGTCTATAACCGGCACTGAAAATCATAGAATACGCCAAATCTTCTCTCAAAGGCGCTTTACCTGTTTCAAGACGATAGCCCCGCCTATGCAATGGAGTGGCAGAGGTATCTATTGATATCCTGACTTCATCATGGTCCACACGTACCGTCAATTGAAGCGCATTTGTCGATTCCTGGGTGGCGTGGTAAACTGCAGGAGAACTGCTGGCTACTTTTCCCGGACCCAGGTGTTTGTTAAAGGATTCGTTAATGCCATCAATCAATGCAGATCGGATGGCAGTTTTGTGATTGAGCTTACTCTTTTTAGATGTTGTACGGACCTGGATGGGAGTACCTGGTAATAGAAATTGATGCCATGGGAGCAGAGCGATTTTGCGTTTAAGTTCGGGGAGTCCTCGAGCCGTGAAGGGCTCACCCCACCGTATCAGCACATGAGACGCAATGCCTAAATGCAAATGACAGTCCAATATATCCTCTTTTGTTAAATTTCCTTTCAAATAAACCCCGCCAGCGTCCACTGTGCAATTGTGTCCTAAGCTTTTCAATTCCTCCGCCAGGTAGGGCTCCAGACCCGGTAGACAGCTGATGAAAGCATCCAGAGTATTGGGTGGGAACGATGCCGAAAGTTCCTGTGGGTTGAGCTTTCGATTCACCTCGTGTCTCTGTTTTTCTGGCTTTTTAGCTTGCAGAGTCTTCCTTTTGCTGTCGCTGCTACTTTCCTTTCTTAACTTGATCCAATCCTCACGAAACATTTGAGTTTTGGGTAAGCTTAGTGGTGTTCTCTCAGTATGTTCTATCTGCTGATGAGCATGCTTCTTTCCTTGTTGCCTTGGTCGTGAGCCTCGATTCCTTTCCGCGCCCAGCCTTTCTGGCGGTGCCATGGGCCGAACGAGCGACAGTCCGTTCCTGACAGCGTTTCGATTGGGTCTTTGACTTCGACTTCGAGAAAAAAAGCGGCAATTACGAAATCCTGGCTTGTCCCACCATTCTAGAAGATCGCATGTAAGCCCGATGGGTGGACTTCGCAATCTATTGAAAACCCTTGCCTGAGATAGCATTTTGTGAAGTAAAGTGCAGATATTATATATTATTATTACTATTATGATTAAATTTTGTTGTTGTCAACGATTAGATGAGTGGTTTTGGGCCTGTTTTTTCTCATTTTCTTAATTCAGTCACGAGTGCGATTGGGAGAATGCTCGACTGAAAGTCCGCGGGAACGAGTCGAAACTCCAAAAAATTCTTTAAAAAATGCTGCTTTGTCACTCCGCGCCCGACACTTAATATTACATTCGGACTGAAATAAATTGATTAATTCTGCGCTGAAATCATATAAAACAAAGAGTCGTTGGCCTCCACCCTGAGTCATTGTCGGCTCGAACGAGGACGAATGAATACCTTTTGTTTTGAAGACTTCGTCGCGTGGGGGCGACGAACATGAAGGATGTCATACATCAGCCTTGATCAGGTCGGCTTCATCCACATAAAATTATGTTACGTGTCTTTTTCACCTGTACTACAACTGATGTCGGTGGAATCAAAACTATGGGTACGTAAAAAGCTTTGCCATTCCCCTTGGCGACAAAGGCAATGACGACAGAAGAGTCAATAGGCAAGTTACTTTTTAAAAGAAGCCAATTTCCTCAAGTTCGCTGTTCAGGGAGATCTAATAGCAAGGATCGGATTATAGCATCCTTATAATATCATGTTTATCTCTTGGCATCCACAGCTTGTAAAGACCGTTCGTAAAAGTCCATGTAGCTAACCATTTCCTCCCCTGCCGAGCGGAGCAACTTCTGCCTTTCAAGGTCGGGAGCTTTCTTTCTTTTATCTGGCACTGCTGCATCGCGCATATAATACGCATCGCGCGATGCTGTCAGCGGATCTGGTCGTTCGTAAGAGTTGCCATCTCCAGAAATGTCACGGCGCAACCTAGCAGCCATACGATCGCGAAAGCGCTGCTTGACTCCATCGACTGCTGACTTTTCAGCACCCTCTTGCTGTCGGTTACGGATATTCGAAAGCGATTGCTGTCTCGAAGCTATCGCTTTGGCCAAGACAATGGATCGTTGGCGATCTGATACGGCTGTAGACGGATCCGACTGAAGCTCAGCTAGTCTCATCTGAATGGCATGTAATTCTTGCTGCTTCTCCTCTTGCACCGCCCGTGCCTCGCCTTGTTTGGCTAGCAAGGCCTCGCGAGCCGCCAATTCAGCACTCAGCTCTGCCCTGACTTGACGACGATGCCATGCACGCTCTTCACGGTCATACTCAGATACTCTTGAAGAGTAGGCTGAATATGCAGAACTATTGGCGGTGACTACCGATGATGCCAAATCATCATTGTCAATCTTGTCAAGCAAGGACTCGTACTTGGCAACTAAATTCCGAATTCTATCTCTTACCAACGCAAAAGCTTTTTCAGCTACAACCAGCTGACTTGAAATGATTTTGACCTCTTCCATGGCAGTAAGGTATGCCATTTCAGCTTCAGTCATCATACCATCAGCAAAGTCTCCATCTTCCTTCATGCGGTCCTCCGCTTCAATTTGGCGTGCCGTAGCTTCGTTCAATGCAGCTCGCAATTCCTGTCCATAACGCAGAGATAAAGCAAAATGCTATGTGAGGTTTGTACGTAGACTTTAGAAGCGTAGGCAAAAAGTGTCATCAAACTTACAATGCATGATTCATTCGTGAGCTTTAAGAGGATGCTCTGACAGTCACCAATGGTAAACATCTCAGCCCCACGCAAGCTTCGAGCTCCCAAAGAAGGGCATTTGTATTGCATAAAGTCCATGTCATCGACCCACCTTACTTCTTCCCAGTAGTATTGCGGTCTATCAAAGTCGGCATGCCAGGAAGGCTCATAGAAGGGGTCGGCGTTCCACGCAGGGCGTTGGATGAAATATGAACTTTCAGCCCTCTGCGTCAAGTGGGACGTGTTAATGACATCCTTGGGGCTGGCTCCATCTCTCCAAGCCTTACTCACAATAACGGCATCACGAATACGCATGGCCTTACGGTAATATGGAGTAGTAACAATGTCGTCTACAACCGACGTTCCACCTCGGCGCTCCAGTCCTCGCTCCATATCTTTTTCCATAATGCGACTTCGCATCTCAAAAAGAGCAAAGATCTTCTTTTCATCTTCCACGATGTCAATTTCGTCATAGCTAGCGCAATTAGCTAGCGTCATGCGGCACATTTTGCGATACTTTCGCACCAGGGCTTTGATACTCGAGGGCTGGACATAATATTGAGAAAGATCTCCTTTAAATCCGACTTCGTCCTTAGAATAAAAGTCGGAGAAAAAAGCAGATTCGTCATCTCTGTAGCTGCTCTCATTTGACCCCCTCGAAATATTTGGACCGGTGGAGGGTGGGTGCTGTTTGACGTGCCTGCGAAATTCATTGTCGAACGTTTCAAAATTCATTCTACCGCCGTCCTTGCTGTCCATCATGGAAGGATCAACAGAGAGCGACAGGTCCACTATACTTGCACTGTCATTAACACCCCGCCCAGCGGCCGCCATTTCTTCAAAAGTAGGTAGCTTGGTACCGCCAAACTCGTCAATGTCACTGTTTGTGAGACATTCATCGAAATCATCGGGCATGAGACGGTTCGAGAAACTTTCGTTTGTGGTCTGAATGGTAGTAAGGCCCCCACCCAATAACACGAGTTTCATGTCGCACTTTGCAGGCGGCTTGTCGGCGTTCTGATTTTGCCGTTTCGCGGAGGATGCCGTACTGTGCATTTCTCGTAAGGATGCTCTCGAGTCAGCTGTGACAGACGGATTGTTACTGGGATTTATTTTGGAGTCACATTGCGAAATTCCTTCAAAGAATTCCGATTCTCCGATGGAATATCTGGAAATCTCATCAAAAACATCGCCTGAATCTGCTGATTCCTGCGGCGTGACTTCTTCGTGGACGCGGGACATGGTAGGCCGACCGAGTGTTCGACTGCTTGAGTTGTTGTAGGGATTATTGAACGTTGGTCCACCAGCGTTTGAGGGAACAGCAGAGGATGTCCTTGACGATGACACGCTTTCTGAGTCTACTCCGTCCATCAAATTAGGAACGTCTTGAGTCTTATTCAAAAGGCCTCGGTAACCTCGAGCAGAATCCGACGGAAAGGTGCGGTGGGGCGGCGAAAGACTGTTGTTAATAGCCAGTGCCTCTTCCGTGGGTGCCTGATGACCCTGAGACTCCACTCGACGCATAACGCCGGCGGCAACTTGCTTCCTGTGCGGGTCTCCTCTATCGCCAAACGATGGAAATGCCATCGTTCTGATATCTGTGTCAAGGTAGGCCGAGGATGTTTTGGACGGTATCGACCTCGAAGGCGATGGTGTACCTTGGCTGTCGTTTTCAGCCCATCTCGGTCGATTATTGGAGTAAAGAGGATTCCCGTTCTGGGGTACATCTTCCTTGTGCTCTTCGAAATAAATCGATGGGTCGTCAGCTTTCTTGCCAACAGGATCTGGTATGACACCCGAGGTATCCGCATCAGGCATGACTCCCGAAATGTTTTGAAAAGTTTCACTCTCCATCCACTCTTGTATTTCCTTTCGTACCTGTGCATCTTGGCATTCCGCTGTTGGCAAATTATCCGCCTCAAGCTGTGGTGGCTGGTTCTGCCCACCAGATTCACTTTCTTCGTAGCTCGAATGAACGGCAATTGGATCACCGCGTTTATCCAGCGTATTAGGCCAATTCACGTATCCACCCGAGCTAGAGGATCGAGAGGGAGAGGAAGGCACAGTTGCGGCAGTTGTGTTGAGTGCGAACGATGGTTTTTTATGTGACAGTGACTTGGATGTATTTGACGAGGAAAACAGAGAAGCCAAGCGAGCTACTTTGGATCCTTTCGGCTTGCCTGGTTGTGGTATTGAGGGATGCAGTGCTATTGGCGGACGTTCAGGCTGAACTACCGTTGTTTCAGCACTGCGTCGAAAACGATTTGGGCCTCCCGAAAAACCAGCGGCCTCACTTTTGCTTCCTGTCGTTCCTCGACCAGGAAAGGCAGCTGCTCCTTCTCGCAGAATGGCATCCCAGGAAGTATCAGGAGAAGCGTGCACTAGTACTTGTTGTTGATGATCTTCATCAAAGGCGGGAACGAATTGCAAGACTCCGTTATTCGGCGGGATTTCTTCGTTCATGGGTGCTGTTTGCGGCCTCAACTTATTGTCGGGTCTCAGTCGAATGCTACTGTTGCTGCTTACTTCTTCGTTGTAGACAGAAGCTTCGTACATGTAGCGATGGCTAGTAGATGAAGAACCCGCAGATGGTTCCTTTAATAGCGATACTTTGCCTTCGCGGCTGCTTCGGATACTGCTTCTTTGAAATACCATTGTTCTACTGGTAGCGTGACGACTCCGTAATGTTATTAAGAATTAAGAGGCAAAACAGAAAACAGATACAGGATCACTCGGAATCACCTACGAATCGTATGGCAATTTCGTCAGCTCTCTTACGTCAATCGATCTATTGTTGACAGGATAATGTGATAAAAGCTGGATGATGATGCAACTTGCTTGTTTGTTGTTTCAGTGTATGTCATAGAGCTATTTTCTCTTGCGCTATTATGTTGTAGAGTAGTACAGTAGTAGACTTCCCTCCTGCCTAGTATGTGCCTATCTATCAAATTATTATCTACCATCCGATACAATGCCGATCTGTCCGGGCAGACGCGACCTCGAAAAATCTCAGTCAACGCATTGGGATTGACGTTTGGGTGCCTGGGTGGTAATTGCGAGGTAAAAGAGCCTATTGAGCGCAAGAGAACAAGCACAAGATCATACTAATAGCTAGCCAGCTGCGACGATCCTACTACTAGTAGACTAGTAGTAGAGCTAGTAGCTACTTCATTGAATTCAGTGTTCAACGCATAATCTAGCTTCTATGTATGTATTCAACCCGTACGCGATTGTCTTTTCGGTAGCAACATTTAAACTTCCCTGATCTCTCCGTCAGCGCCAATGACGAAGTTGCCTGGTTCGGTAAGAATGTACTCTGCAGATTCCATCTTTTTCATTGTGTAACCGCGGATTCGGACGTTTTCTTCGTACTCCTTGCTGGGGTCTAGTTCTTCCAGCGCCCATCCTTTGTTGTTGACTTTAAGACCGTCCACAGTAACATCAGTGTCGTCGCTGCTTCGAATGACCAAGGCACCGTCAACTTCCAAGTTCTTGATAGTTATGTGGTGTCCATCCAAAACAACCGAGGAACGTTCCGTGATGCTGCACCTTTCGGCGCCTCCGACTTTCGATTGAAGCTCCTCTTGGGTAATTGTAAAGGCCGGGCACAAGATAACTCTTGGGCCAGGCGTCACGGGAATATCGCCAACAGTCACCATATCTTTGTTGAAATCGTCGTTTACCGGGATATCGGCGCCGGCATACTTTAATTTTCGTTGATTTTGAATGTATTTGTCAGATTCAGCGGAAAAGAGCGTTCCAGGCGCACTGTTTCCGCTTGCGACAGCTTCTATTCCAGCTTCCAAGGAATTCTTGGCGGGCGAAAATGTAAACCAACGATCAAACATAGTGAAACCAATGTTGGCTTCTTTTCCCATTTCCTTCTGGAAGAGTTTGGGAATATCCTGCATCATACATTCCAGACGAGTTGGCTTTTTGAAATCCGTTCGTGTGTCGTCCTTGTACTTTGGATTTACGAATTCTAATACCACGCCCTGATCTTCGCCCCGCAGGGTCTTGGCGTAGGCCCCAAGTTCCAAGACGAGGTTGTTGGCATTGCCAGGGAAAGGAGAATATCCGGTAGCTGGATCTGCAACATCACCCTTCTTGTCTCCTTGAGAACGCAGAAGAGGATCTAACTGATTGTATTCCACATTAATGACCAAACTTTTCTCTGGGTCCGTCTTGTGTCTGGTGGAAAGATACAAAAATGGATACGTGAATAAAATATAAAATGTTGTGCAACCACCAAAACTGTAAAGAAGAGACAAAACTTACTCCAATCGAGTGATTGCACCAGCGGCTTCTCCGGCGAGACGTGGGATGCAGATGCTGTTCATGTGGAAACCTTTAGTAACGCTGACACCCAGTGTTGGAATGACAGAATTGATGACCAAGGCATTGGTATCCTGAAGAAAGACGACATGCGTCTTGCCTTCTTTTTCCCATTTATCTACAAGGCCTTCGCGAAGCAAGAGGTGGTGAATGTCACCGTGGCCATGGGGTTTGGTTTGTACAGACCACCTGTTGTCGTCCTCCAAGGCAAGTCCTGCGTTTCCATCCTTAAGTGCCGCGACCTTATCCTGTGTAACAATCGTAATAAGGTCCTCGTCTCTTCCAAAATAGTTGTTGTCTTTGAGCATTTTTCTCGTCAATGGATCAGTATCACCGGACGTCATGATCACCAATGGAATACGGATGTCATTTCGACCTGTTCTTTGTCTAGCTTGATACTCCATGGCTTGAATATATCTGATATAAAATTCCAAATAACTCTGGTTGGTACAAAGATCTGTTTCGAGGCTCAATTTGATACCAGAATAGCCAAGACGCTCTCCGAGTCCTCCTGCTACAAGGACAAACGTTGCCCCTGCCATGGCCTCGATTCCCTTTTGTTCGGCTTTCGAAAAAGGCATGGTGCCTTCGCCATCAAAACTGAGTGATTCTCCTTCAGGCACAAGTGCCTCGTACTCCTCAAATGGATTCAATCCCTCGGCACTTTCCTTTAACAATGTTTTTGCTTTGGATAGATAGGCGGTCAGGCCTCCAGGGTATGATTCATCTAGGTCTGCCAACTGATATACGAGAGCGATCATTTGAAAGCAGTACGAGTATGTACAAGCATAGTGTCAGGTGTCAGTATCCGAAGTGATTGTCAGAACAATAGATTAGAATCTAGAATCATCGATTGCAGAGCGGTCATTTGTCATCGTGAACTTACTTGCTCGGCTAATTGGCTTTTGCCGTCGTCCTCTGTTCCTGCTTCTGGCCATCCACCGTAAACGTGAGCTTGTGCTTTCTCTTCCTGGTCATATTGCATCAATTTTTGAATGGCACTGCGTCCTCGTTCGGACAAGACGGAAAGATTTGCTTCAGTAACGGCATTGGTCGTGACCGATGCCGAAAGTGAAGTATCAATACTAGTTCGCTGTCCACCTCGTTGCACGACAAAAGGAATGGAGCCATGTTTTTTGTTGGAAGTAAATGCAGGTGATGTATAGGGGGGAGCAGGTTGATGACGAGTCACTCCTGGAGATTGTCGTTGAATACCAAAGGAGGCAGCCGTACTGAGCGACCAAAGAAAGGCAGCAGTTTTAATGAAACTCATGGTATGGTATCGCAGGGTCTAATAAGAATAAATAAATAATGCAATGCTTATCACCTGCCCTCGAGTGTTACTTGATGGCGGCACTAGCTAGCTGCTGCTTGTAAAAGATGAATCTTTTTTTGGCTTCAGGCCGCTGTCAAATAAATAATACTTTTGCTGCTGTTGCAGCGACTTGTCATCTACTACAAGAGAAATGCCATTATTTTTTATTTTCGTTGAAGTTCCATCCACACGTACGAGTACGAATGATCAATTCTTATTCACGGATGTCAGTCACTAAAACGACGTCATTGATTTGAATTTACACGACTGAATATCAATGAAATCACAGAATTCTCGGTGACAGGTGCCTTCTCAACAAGAAGCAACAGTATCAATACTACTACTACTAGCTAGTAGCAATAATATCACCGTACTAGTACATCGTGCCATGCCCGAAAGGTCAAGAAGTTGTTGATTGCTGCAATCAGCAAAGCCCATAAATTCAATTTATCGTAAGATTGGGCAACTTACGATGTTCAAATTAAGTCAATATACGATTCGCAGGGATTTTCCCTCTCGCTTTCTTTACGGCAAAACATCACCTCTCTCCACAGCTGCCTATTACAATGACGACGACCACAATACATCATTTTCTTCTTCTCAGTTTCAACCGTCATCTCATCTCCCCCCACCCCTTGTTAATTGTGAACTCGACACACGAAGTACTACCTTTCAAGATGCCATGAAGCGAACCAATCTGCAAGTAGAAGACTTGAATGAAATGCTGCAAAAAGCCAGCAAGGGTGGAGGCCCAGAGGCCGTCAAGCGACATCATAGCCGCGGCAAGTTCCTGCCCAGGGAACGCATTCAACGTCTAGTTGATCCCGGAACACCGCTCCTGGAGCTTACTGCACTGGCTGGGTGCAATTCAAAAGATCATATTCCTAGTGGCGGCATTGTCACTGCCATTGGCATGGTAGCAGGTAGAATGGTAATGATTGTAGCGAACGATGCGACTGTTAAGGGTGGCACGTATTATCCCATTACTGTTAAGAAGCATTTGAGAGCTCAAGAGATTGCCCTTGAAAATAAATTGCCCTGTATTTATTTGGTGGACAGCGGTGGTGCCTACTTACCAAAGCAAGCAGACGTCTTTCCGGATAAGGTACGTTCTATTATGTCTCATTTGTTATAATTTTCAGTTTCAATACTGTCAACTAACTGCGATTTTTTTCCCCGACAAGAACCACTTTGGAAGAATCTTTTTCAATCAAGCCACCATGTCGAGTAAAAACATTTCACAAATTGCCGTAGTATGTGGATCATGTACGGCAGGTGGTGCCTATGTCCCCAGCATGAGTGACGAAACTGTGATTGTTGAGAAAAATGGGGTAAGCCATTGATGTAACGTTCTTCTGGAATACTGCATTATTTCATTATATTCAATAACTAATTATTTTTAACTTCTTGTCGTCCTGGTATAATTCGCGAAGACAATTTTCTTGGGTGGTCCTCCGTTGGTGAAGGCGGCAACTGGTGAGCAGGTTTCGGCAGAGGACCTGGGAGGCGCCAGAGTCCACACAGAAATCTCAGGTGTAGCTGATCATCGAGCTGCAAATGAAGAAGAAGCTTTTCGTAAAACCAGAGACATTGTCGCTAGTCTTGGTACGGACGAACATGATTCGATTTCTTCGTTAAAAGGCGGATGGGAAGAGCCACTGTTTGATCCCAGTGAGTTGGGCGGAATTCTCCCTGTAGATGCCAAGCAGCCTGTTGATGTTCGCCTGGTTCTCGCTCGGATCTTGGATGGAAGCAGATTCCACGAGTTTAAAGCAAATTATGGTACAACTCTGGTTACTGGCTTTGGTAAAATCATGGGACAAGATGTTGGCGTCGTTGCAAACAACGGTATCTTGTTTTCGGAGAGTGCTCAAAAGGGGGCTCAATTTGTCCAGTTGTGTTGCCAACGCGGTACGACCACTATCCAATAATACACTATGCATCCTGCTATTTTACTTGAGCATCTACTCACGATGTATTTTATCTATTGTTCCATTTCCTGAAGGCATCCCAATCATTTTTCTTCAAAATATTACTGGTTTTATGGTTGGGTCTCGATACGAGCATGAGGGAATCGCCAAACACGGTGCAAAGCTGGTCACGGCTGTTAGCACGGCGAATGTTCCCAAAATTACCCTTGTATTGGGAGGTAGCTTTGGTGCGGGTAATTATGGGATGGTAAGTACAATACTACCATCGTTGGTGCCATTTATGTAAAATTTGGTGTAGCTCACCCTGTCCCTCAATGCCGAAAAAAGTGCGGGCGAGCCTTTGGTCCTAGGTTCATGTTCATGTGGCCAAACGCCAGAATTAGTGTGATGGGAGGAGAGCAAGCTGCGAATGTTTTGTCTACTGTCCAGAGAGACAATATTGAGGCTCGTGGCGAAACTTGGTCAAAGGAAGAGGAAATCGAGTTTCAACGCCCCATTCTTGAAAAATACGAGCGAGAAGGTTCGGCCTATTTCTCGACCTCAAATTTATGGGACGATGGTATCGTTGATCCGGCCGACACTAGAATGGTCTTGGGTTGTTCCTTGGCTGTGGCACGACGATCCGGGTGCGAACCGAACGAAACCAAATTTGGCGTCTTTCGAATGTAGCAGAGTCCGCAGTATAATATACACGGTAATCCCAAAAATTTATTTAGTTGCCGCCATTGTTGGTGACTCGACGTGTTTCGAGTATACGGTGGTGGCATACAGGACCATCGCTATTGCCACACTTGCGTAGCCTGCCGCAACATAAATGTAGAAGTCTTTGGGATCTGGAAAAACAAAACCTAGGCCAAATGACAGGAGGAAGAAAAAAGCATTCAGCGATTGCTGTACTCCACCTACAACTCCACTAACTTCACTTCTCACCGTCTGCTGGAAGAGCTGCGTGACAGCAACGTCGAACACCCAGAGTCCAATCCGACTTGAAATGACACCTCCAATGAGCAGTGTTAGTGACAGCGTATAATTGTCCACAAAAAGAGACAAATAACTCAAGGAAAGGCAGGCAAATTGCCATATTATGGCAATCATTCCTGTGTTTTTCAAGGAGAATCTCTTCGTAGAAAAGCTAAAGCAGAAAATTCCCAACAAACCCAACGCCGAATTCACACCTCTCCACACACCCACTTTTTCGAGGCCCATCCCTTTCCATACCAGATAGGCCGTCATGATGCCACCAAACGACAGTACGTTGAGATACAGCAGTGAGAGACTCACTCCTCCCATGGCGACCGTCTGCTCGAAATATATTTTCAGACTGTCAGATATGGCGCAGTGGCAAACGTTTGTTATTGGCTCCTCCAATTGTTGTATTTCGCTACTGGCAGGAGGCGTTCGTTTGTTAGCCAGCTCTGGCAGTGATTGGTATATGATCTTTGTGCAAATGTATTCAACTACCAAAGCCACGGCATTGATTGCCCCAACCACGAGGGCTGCTCCTCGAAGATCGTTGCCATGATGCGGATCCTTGCCATCGTCAAAACTCGCGATGAGCAGTCCAGCTACTGCAGGAGCAGCAACTTTACAACCCAGATCGATTTGCTTCATCATTACATTGGTATCAGACAACCAAACCTTGCTTTCTTGGGTTTGTATTTCTTGATTGCTAACATTGTCACCTTCCAGTGGCGTTGATTGCGTGCCTGTAGTACTGGTGGCATATTGACTCATGACCACGATCCAATCGCGTTCCATCGCCACCAGGAAACCCTTATCGAGAATCATGGCTATGGAACCAAAGGCATGAAGGGCCACCAACAAAACAATCGATAATAGATCCAGTGGTACACCATCAAATCGATGGGCCAACCAGGCGCGGAGATTGTGGCTGGCATCCAAATCAAACGTGTCTTTGGTAGATGCTTCATAGTCTTGGGCCCTTCCCAACAAGACGTAACAACAGGCGCTGGCCAGAAGGACGCAGCAGTTCTCGCTCAAAATGAAGCGTTGTGCCACGAACAAGCGATTGGCTCCGTCCACGAAGCGTCCGCACCGGGCACCAAAGACACAAACAAATCCGTGGCTGCAAAAGCCGTAGGTACTCACTAAAATCAACGATTCATAGTTGGAAAAGGCTGCCAGAAAGAGGATCAGACAAAACTGCCATGCTACTTCGCTAAATTGTGCAAAGAAATGGGAGATATATAAAAGATGGCGGGACTTGGCGAGAATGGCTGGGTCGATCTCTTGTCCCTGCTGTAAAAAAGACGGAGGTTGGGATAAGGAAAGCAAAGAACTTTGTTCACTGGTGTATGAATAACTTCTCTTCGAGCGAGAATGAATCGTGCCTCCATCCTTGCTGTGCTGATTCTGGCGTAAAGGCATCATGGTGTTACGATTCTAGCTTTATAATAGAAACAAATGTCATTGCTCTTCATTTTCTGGTGGCCATTATTTACTTCCGTCAACAAACAGATCGATTCTCGCTATCATTGTCGCTTCTTGGCTACCATTGGACTACAGGAAGAGCCAGTACTGCTATCTACTTAGAGTAGTGTTTGAGGCCATACTCAAGTTTTCAATTAGGAGCATTTTGAAAATTATTTAGGAGCATTTTACTGTAGGAGCATTTCAATTACAGTAGGAGCATTTTAGGAGCAATTCAATATTTATTAGGAGCGTTTTTTTTAATTAGGAGCGATTGTTCATGTTTCACTTGATATTGACTCTTGCTGAATTACTGTAGGAGCATTTGCATTGTTGGATTAGGAGCATTTGGTTTTTAATTAGGAGCGTTTTAATAGAATATTCTTTTTATTAGGAGCATTTTAGGAGCATTATGAAAAAAAATTAGGAGCATTTGAAATGCTCCTAATTAGGAGCATTTTAATTAAAGCTGTCTACTACCTGTTCTTCCAGTAGACGACTAGTACCAGTAGGGTCTACTCTAGCTAGCTACTCTACTAGCTAGTAGTCTACTCGTAGTAGTCGTCTACTGTACTTATTACTACTACTTTAAGGAGGAGGTGAGGGAAGTACCCTATTCGAATGCAAATTAAGGTCGAGGTTACGAGGTGTAAAAGCACTAAGTAAATTAACACTTGGTAGTAGTCTACTAGACCTACAGTAGCTAGTCTACTCAAATAATACTATGCAATTACCGTAGTAACAAGTAGACTAGTAGAGTAAAAATAAATCATGATGTTGTTCGTTGTAGGTTGTTGGGAACCTATCTACGCGAACGAACATCATTCTTTTACGAGTGCTCTGTCCAATAATCCAAATCCAACACTTCGCTTTTTCTTATCTAGCTCTCAGTTTATTTATTATTATTGCTGCCTAGGTCAACCTTAGAGCCACAGAATACAGAGGTATGACTTCTACCAGCAGCAACAGCATCATCATGATTCCTGCCAATGTAAACGACTTCCAAGTCATGGCGAAATCCAAACTATCGAAAGCACTTTATGAATATCTAGCATCTGGCACTGACGATGAACAAACGCTCGCCGAGAATATCCAAGCTTTCAAGGGATGGTACTTGCGGCCCCGGGTTATGAAGTCCGTTGACAATCTGACCACTGAGACCTACCTGTTTGGGCGACGCACGAGCATGCCCGTTTTTTGTTCTCCAGCAGGAGTCCATGCTCTGTTTGACGAACAGCACGGAGAGTGTGCCACAGCGCGAGCCTGTGAGAGGAGTGGGATTCTTTTTGGTTTATCACAACATTCGACATGCTCGATTGAACAAGTAGCAGAAGCAGCTCCCAAGGCGCACAAATTTTATCAAGCATACATACTCAAAGATAGACAGATGACTCTGCGTTTGGTACGAAGAGCTGTGACAGCTGGATACGATGGTATTTTTTTGACGGTGGATTCTGTGCGATTTGGCTATCGCGAAGCCGATGCTCGGAATGGGTGAGTCAATTATTTATTCAGATGTGTGTTTGCAGTAATATAATTGTCTTTCTTCTAACGTTCTCCTCTTTTTTTACGCGTGATGCTGTAGATTTAACGCCCTTCCAGCACCCCACAGACTTGTTAATTATGATGATCCAAACTATGACCAAACCCATCATGGTGTGAAATTGGATGCAACTTACAATGCAAAAGCTCACAAAGCTTGGGACCAAAATTCAGAGCTCATGTTTGAGCAAAATCTCACGTGGGAAGATTGCAAATGGCTGAAACGATCCTGTTGTCAAGATGTTCCACTAATCATTAAGGGCATCATGACAGCAGAAGATGCTTATTTGGCGTTAGAAGCAGGAGCCGATGGCATCATGGTCTCCAATCACGGAGGAAGACAACTGGACTCTTGCCTCTCCAGTATCGATGCTCTCCCCGAAGTGGTTCAGGCTGTGGCCGGACGGGTACCTGTGCTTCTTGATGGTGGCGTGCGCCGCGGGACCGATGTCGTCAAAGCCTTGGCTCTGGGAGCAACAGCTGTTGGCATTGGGAAACCAATGTTCTTTGCTTTGGCAGTGGGTGGCGAGGAAGGCGTAGTGTCACTTTTGGAAATGTTGAAACGCGAAATCGAAGCAGCGATGGCTCTCTGCGGTTGCAAGACTGTGGCCGATATCACACCGAAGCACATTGTTCGGCACCCAGCCGGAGCTTTTTCTGGACGATACATCCGGTCTTCCCTTTAGTAGGCATTCCATAGTTAAAGAGCTTCGCGGTTCATGTCTACTGTTGAGGATACACATACACTGCATCTCTAGTATACAGGCATTTCTCTTCATGTAGCAGCCACGTTAGTCCTTTAAAGGGATAAATAGCTCTTCTTTCAACGACAGTTGCCCCGTTAAGCTTTGATACCACATTATAAAATCAGATAGAAGAGAATAGGTTGGATATTTGAAAGTAGCTGGTCGATTGTCCTCGAAGAAAAAATGGCCGATCCATGCTGGCCCGTATCCCATAACCAGGACGTGCCACGGAAAGGCTTTATCTGTTGTTCCTTTGACTATCAGATAGGAAATGATAATGATTGAAGCAAACTCTAGTAGTCCATTCGACAGGGGCGACAAAAACTCGGAGAGCATGAGTCCACATGATATCCCCGTAACCAGGGGGGCGAAAAGATACCGGTACTTGGTGAACAAGGATAGTGCCACCATGCTTGTTCCTGTTACATGTAGGACACGACAAGTAGGGTTCCGATGCTCACCGAGATAGAATTCATAAAAATCACGTAGATTAGTTTTTGGTTTGGCCACATAATCTCGTGGCATATTGAGAAGCGTAGCTGGCAGCGCTCCGTGTGTCGCATGAGCAATTGCCAAAGTAGCAACGGCGATTGCGTAGCTGGCACGTCGTTCATAACATCTACTTGGAGTCTTCGTCCTCATAATATCTATTTCTGCTGTGTAAACCAATGGCAATATAGAAGCGATGACTCTTTCTTTCCACTATTGTATTCATAGCTGAGAATGTTTTATTGTATCAAGTATCGTAGCCACTACAAACTACAACACACTCAAAAGATTACTGTACTCGGAATGGTATTCGATAGTCGATAGTCGATAGTCGATAGTCGATAGTCGATAGTAGCAAGTCGGATTCTTGGCCTCGTTGTTACTGGTAGTCTACTGGCAGTAGTTCGTTGTTGTTGACAGATTCTTTTAGAGCTAGGGATAACGTTTGAAAAATCAATACAGTATAATATCTTTCTCCTTGCGTAGCAGGCTAGGCTTCATTTGGGGGGTCCTGGGCAACACACTCTCTAATTACTAAGCAGACGTTATTTTCTCTCCTAAGTAAGGGCTTTATGTGAG
>Ga0100391_1002136_pt1 | contig 21193 bp, 21 predicted proteins | sample CryGeymeta201515_FD_81541 | JGI IMG/M metagenome (GOLD analysis project Ga0100391, IMG submission 81541) | Groundwater microbial communities from Crystal Geyser aquifers in Utah, USA - Crystal Geyser metaG 2015-15 | ecosystem: Environmental > Aquatic > Deep subsurface > Groundwater | place: USA... | reverse complement strand
GATTTGACAGCTAAATGACAGACGAAGTAGATGAATTTGTTGATTGATTTTAATTTGACTGCAAAAGCAGTCAAATAAGTTAGGCTCGCCTATTGACTGGCGGGAGGCTCATATGTGTTATGTGTTTTTGATTGATGCATATTCTTTATGAAAGCTATTAACTTTATTTGCAATGACTGGAATTTTCTTAGCCAAGCTATCACCCCACTTGCTAATTAAAGTTGAGGCTTGAAGGTTTTCACTAAGGCCGCAGTTCTCTATTAAGTCTTGTGCCTTAGCCCTTAGAATATCGGCTTCCCAAATCAAAATTTCATGTTGGTCTGACTTAACATGATAATCCCTTGAAAGCTCATCAAGTTCGGATGCTAATATTTTACCTGCTTCAGCTAGATCTACTTTATTCATAGTCCGTACACATAACGTTTTAGTATTTGTGGGTTGCGCGCTTTGCATGGAACAAACCGCTTGTTGGACTTGGCCGATGCCGAGTTCAGGTTAATGGGTACAAGTTATGCTATAGGAATTTGCTTTTTTTGATGCTAGCTCTGGGCTGCAAAGCAATGTTGAATTGATTATGAGACTTGATTTGTATGTGTTCAATTGAAATTCCCTTGTCATTATAGTGCTCCATCACATTTTTTTAAGTCTAACTGATTCAATGAGGTTAATACACTCTATTGAGTCAGCATTTCGCTCCGCGCAGAGGCTTAGTTCAACGCCCTGCTAATAAGTGAACCGAGTGCTGGCGGGCGATTTGCTCAGCAAATGGCATGACAGCCTTGGTGAATCTGAATTTAGAGGTTTGTTATACGCAACTTTCGTGTTTAGGTCTAAAGTAGCTTTTTGAGGCTGGTAATAGCAAAAAAATCAGTGCAGATAAGGGGATGATATATATTCCCAATATCGGATAAACTCTAAATGCATCAAAGAGAGAAAGATCGTAAAAATACTGGTCATAAGCCTTCCAAAGCCAAAAAAGAGGGAATCCACCAGTCCCTATTAAACCAATAATCAAAGATTTTTCATCTCGCTTTTTCAAAGCAGAAGCCACCCAAAAAAAGGCTGCTCCAGAAATTAACTGTGAAACTGCAGTTGATGGCCTAGCCTCTACGACTAACATCATCCATGCAGCAAGAGTAATGCTGACTCCTGAACTCAAATAAAGCAACATTAAAGTCATTTTGGCGGAAAAAGGCATTTACAAACTCCTTGTGTATAACGTTTTAGTATTTGTGCGTTGCGCTGTTTGCATGGCACAAACCGCTTGTTGGACTTGGCCGATGTCGAGTCCAGGTTAATGGGTAAGCTTTATGCTATAGAAATTTGCTTTTTTTGATGCCAGCTCTCGGCTGTGGATCTATTTTGACTTTACTCATATTTCGACATCACCAACTTATACTTCGCCAGAGCCGTCTCTCGAATAGATTCTGGTAAATCATCAAATATTTCTGGTAAATCTTTTAAGCCCTGCCGCAGCCCGGAACTAACTTGAGATTTTGTGACTTGTTTCGATAGCAAATAATTATCCATCTGTTTAAAAGACACATCCCAAGCTCTCAACAAATCCCGCATAAGATCGTGTTCAACTGTTTTAAGTTCATAGGCTAGCTCATCGTAACACTGCCTGAGAATATCAAATTGTGTTCGCTTCATTAATTTGAGCCTAATACCTGCGAATACGCATAACGCTTTAAACAGCGGAAAACGCGAACGCTTTGGCGCAGCCAGTGAGTGGTTTTCCGATGATTTAACATGTTAGTGAGAATTAACTGGGTCAACCCCATACCTCCAAGTGTTTAATCTACCACCTGAACTTTCGATGCCGTAAATGTCCATTATTTCTTCCATATAAGTTAAGCCTCGGTCCATTTCTTCTGAGTCAAATTGCTTATAAAGCTCCGCGGCTTTTTCTAGGAGTCCCCAAAATTGATCTTTCGTAATACCTGTTTCAGGAATATCAATTAATGCCTTGATCAAGATATTTATTGCTTGTTCGCATGTTGCCCTAATTTCTTCTGAAGGCGCCCCAGGATAAAAAAGCTTTTCATCAGCAGTAAATTTCTTTTCAATTAACAACTTTTCAAGCTTCTGTAGACGCTCAACATTGTTATGAATCATTTTACTATTTCCTGCGATGGCAAAAAGACTAATTATGGATAAAAGCAAAATGCTGAATTTTTTCATGTTCTCACTAACGTTTTAGTATTTATGCGTTGCGCTGTTTGCAAGGCATAAGTCTGTATTTTTTAATATATTTAGTAAGTTATCTGCTTTACTGAGTCAAATGCATTGTGCACGATTTTTACTAATACTTTTTGTTGCTCAAAAGAAATGGCAATAGAATCATCGAAATCCCAGCATATACTATTGTCCTTGGCAAAAACTTTTACCGCTAACTCTTGGGGTAAGCCGTCGGCCCTTTTCAACTCATTTTGAATGATCTCTTCGATGATAGAAGTGTCAGAGGTGGATTCAATACAATACAATTCTGTGGCGTTACTCATAGTCATCCTTAACTAGTGAACTAGTATTACATTAATGTAACCAGTCTATTAAAAGTAGCAGCAAACTAAAGCTATGGACACAAAGATTTAGGCGATCAAAAGTTGCGGTTTAAGACGATCAAAAGTTGAGTGGAATTGTGCATCATCAAATGTAGGGTAAAACACTATTAATTCATTAGCTTAATAGGTTTATTTTTTAGGTGAAATTGAATAGCAGAGATCAAGTCTATAAAACAACAACGCAACCCCCTAAAATTTTCATATGTAGTGAAGCACTGCGCTTGTCCCCCCGCAGTGCACCGAGCCAGAAGGACCCATTTATTTTACCGCACTCTAAAATAGTTAGGACTCTTGAACCGACTGTTGAAGCAGAACCAATATCAGATACTCTTAATTGGAGCACATCAACGTTGGAGATCAACTGACGCCTAACAGACCAATTTAAAACTATTTTCAACTGTTTGAGAATTGCACCAGATGTTACCCTATTCTTCTTCGACTTTTGACCAAAGAAATCAATTCATTCACCTAGAGTAATATCTTCTACTAACCGGTCTTCAAACCAAGCAAACAGATGAACTTTAAAACATGACTCATATGTTGCTACAGTACCAGGCTTTAAAGAATTACTTTGCTTTAATAGGAATTGTTCACAACAGTACCTAACGGTTGATCTGCTTCTTCGGGTATTGCGTTGTTTCCAATACACTCTTGGATCTGTATCATTCGCTAATGAGTTTCTAAGTTCTGGTATCAATTTTCGAGCTTCAGCCAGTTTGACATCAGGGTATCGACCTAAGGTTAAACGCCCTGGCGACGAGCGAAATCGAAAGCGATACTACCAGGTAATGGTGCCAGCATGACTGATGCGCACACTTAAACCATCGCGGTCTGAAAGCTCAGATTTACCTGAATATGGTTTGCCGTTTATAGAGCGTAACAGTGAGTCAGATAAAGACATTTTTAGAGCCTGCGTACATATTTAGTATTGATATATAGAGTTTATGACACATTAAAAATATGTACACAGGCATGTACACAGATGCCCTAATAGCAAAGCAAATTCAATTAAATTGAATAAAGTGGTTTAAAATGGAATTAATCATGATTTACATGATGTTAAATAGAAAAATGAGTAAAAATAAATGAACATAAATCATGATAATCAACCATCCCTATTTTGGCACGATTACGAAACATTTGGGGCGAATCCAAGTAAAGATCGACCATCACAATTTGCAGGTATTCGAACCGATCTAGAATTGAACATTATTGGTGAGCCTGAAACCTTTTATTGTAAACTTGCACCAGATTATTTACCTGCTGCCGAAGCCATACTCATTACAGGTATAACCCCGCAACTGGCTAACCTTAAAGGTATACCAGAAGCTGAGTTTATGAAACGTATCAATGGCTTATTTAGTCAACCAAACACCTGTGTTGTAGGCTACAACTCACTACGTTTTGATGATGAAGTCAGTCGTTATGGTTTTTATCGTAACTTTATCGACCCTTACGCACGCGAGTGGCAAAACGGTAATTCGAGATGGGACATTATTGATTTAGTTCGTGCTTGCTATGCATTTCGTCCCGACGGAATTAATTGGCCAATGAAAGAAGATGGCTCACCGAGTTTTAAGCTCGAACTTCTCACTCAAGCCAATGGCTTAAGTCATGAAAAAGCTCATGATGCTATGTCAGATGTTTATGCCACCATCGCTATGGCTAAATTAATCAAGCAAAAACAGCCTAAACTGTATGAATATTATTTTAACTTAAGACGTAAACAAGCGGTTGCGGATCATATTGATGTGCTAAAAATGCAGCCATTGGTTCATGTCAGTTCAAAAATTAGTGCGCTGCAAGGCTGTACCACATTGATTGCACCAGTGGCCTATCATCCAACGAATAAAAATGCAGTGATCTGCGTTAATTTGGCGATGGACATTTCTCCCTTGTTAGCCTTGTCGGCCCAAGAAATCAGCGATCGTATGTACACCTCGCGTCAAAATCTGGCTGAAAACGAGCTGCCGATACCACTTAAACAAATTCATCTGAACAAGTGCCCGTTTATCGGTTCACCAAAATTACTTGACGATGAGGTAACAGAAAAATTACAGTTTGATAAAGCATTTGCACGCGAGCAATATAAACGCCTGAAAAATCACCCAGAATTGCGTGAAAAACTGAACCAAGTCTTCGAACTTGAATCAGACCGTAAACCGATTACTGATCCTGATTTAATGCTCTATAGCGGTGGTTTTTTCAGCCATGCCGATAAAACGAAAATGGACATTATTTGCCATACAGCACCCCATAATTTAGCCGCATTAGCATTGCAGTTTGATGATCCTCGTATCAATGAAATGTTGTTTCGCTTTAGGGCCCGTAATTACCCAGAAACATTAAGCGACAGTGAAGCTCGTAAATGGCGAGATTTCTGTCAACAACGATTATCGAATGCTGATTATGTGATAAAACTCGAAAATCTGGTCGAAGAAACCAGCGAGAATGAACACAAACAAAAGCTATTAAAAGCCCTATACCAATATTTACAATCATTATAGTGAACTTTCACTTTACACAATTTATTTCATCTAAGGATAAGGGAATGCAAAATCGATTTTTAGAGAGCATTACTCAACTAGACAAGCCTTTGGCTACCGCACTTGTGCCAATACTTCATGAGCAATTTTGTGGTCATATTGATGCGATTCAATTTGCTGAGCTTGTAAAAGCAAGCGGCAAACCAGAACAACAAGTGCTAATGGATTTATTACCTATTGCAGCTGCACTGGCTAACCCTCCTATCAGCGAATTCTACGTAGGCGCTATCGCAAAAGGTGCCAGTGGCGACTTGTACATGGGCGCTAATTTAGAATTACCCGGAGAAGCGCTATTTCACAGCGTACACGCTGAACAAAGTGCAATCAGCCACGCTTGGCTGGCCGGTGAAACAGAAATTGTTGATATTATTGTCAACTTCAGCCCTTGTGGCCACTGTCGCCAATTTATGAATGAGCTAGTCAATGGCAGTAAGATTAGAATTCATTTGCCAGAGCAAGAAACTAAAACACTAGCACACTATTTGCCTTATGCGTTTGGCCCTGCTGACTTAGATGTCACCATGCCGCTATTAAGTAAACGTCAGCAAGAATTTAATTGTGATTCTGATGACCCAATGATCATCGAAGCCATTGATCAAATGGGCCTAAGTTATGCGCCATACACCAACAATAATGCCGCTGTAGTTCTTGAAACCAAGGATGGCGCCACTTTCTGTGGTCGCTATGCTGAAAGTGCAGCATTTAATCCATCAATGCAGCCTATGCAAATGGCGTTATCAAATCTGATCCGTAATAACCGCCAATATAGCGAGATTAAGCGTGCTGTATTAGTTGAATCATCGGTAGGGAAAATCACTTTAGTGGGTGCTGCAATGGATGCTCTACATGCCATAGCCCCAATTGAACTACAACACATGGTTGTTGAACCTTTGATAGGCTAAACGAAAAAGCTTGCCTTCTTAATCGGCAATAAAAAGGCGCTCATATGCGCCTTTTTTATTGAATTAAATACCACATGAAACTCAGATACAGTTGAACTTTTATGGTGAACATTTATTCGAGATAAACGGCTCAACACTTGATTGAGCAAATGCAGCACAAGCCTAAGAGACATCGTTAAAGAAACACCGTTTTTAGAGACACAGTCGCTAAATAACTCCACTCCTGATAAAAACGTCTTCTATCAAATAAGCAAGATTATTTAACCGCCGCTTGCGGCAGTATTTGTGGTTACTTACTCGTGCATTATCGCTCACACTCGATGCATCATGACACTTGGCAAACTCTGTCTGGCATCAAATTGTCACGAACTGCAGCTAAGTACGTCTTAAAAGTTGAACTGCCCACAGATTAATAATGTGTTATATTTTAATAATCTACTGCTAATAACATGCTAAACTAATTCACTTTTTAATCGCTATACCGTTAAATAGCCTCTTTTTGGCAATAGCATTTATGAGCCAATTTATGTCGCTAAATGTCTTATAATCAACAAGGTGTCGCGATGAGTAATCACAGTCAAGGTCATGTAAAAATACATGACCAACAAACACATATGGCCTTAACCAAGCAAACGTAAAGTGAGTCACTATTGCGCATTTTGACCGTTAACAAAATCTTACTCTTTGTGCTGTTTTGTACAGTGGCCTTAGTGTGGATCATTTTCGAAAATGCCAAACCCATTACAGTCAAAATACTCAATAATTTACTCGCCGACAATCATATCGAAGTGCTTAACTTTGATGCCGAATATGTGTCGTTTAACCATATTTATATTCCTAGATTAGTATTGAAAGTGGAAGACAGTCATATCGCTATCCAAGAATTTAACCTTGAGCTGCGAGATAGCCTGCAAATTCTTAAAAATCAACAAATCAGTGCTGACGACATTATTAGTATCAAAACACACAGTGTTTATGTCGATTTAGGCGACAGTTTCTTTATTCGTCAGTCTCAACAAACAGAAGAATCGCCGGCGTCAATGCAGCTCAACTTGGCTAAATTACCCATGATTGAGTTAGGCGAGATTAACATTAAGCTGCCACTTCTGGATAAAGATGATCCACAGCACAATACGTTAAAAATGGACAAGCTCACATTAACCCCAGAAGGTCAGTTAAATACCTTGTGGCGCTTTAATGATTTTCCATTATTTAATCTTGATGCCACCTTAGATAAACAAGCGTGGCAATTTAATACGCTGGTTGATTTGGGCTTAAGTTATCAGGGGCTTGAGTCATTAGATCAATATTTACATTTATTAAATAGCAAGCAGTCACAACAAGCACAAGCTAATAATATGCTTAATGGCTTACAGCAACAGTTATCACAAATACTGCAACCCATCCGTCAGCAACAACTCACAGTGAAAGGCCAGTGGACAGCCCATAGTAAAGTTGACTTAATGAGCGGTGAAATCAGCAGCCAACAATCAATTGATGGACTATCCTTGCACTCTCCACTGTGGCCAAGTGTATATTTTGCGCCGCAGCAGCCAATTAAATTAATGCTAAATATGGGTAACTACCCAATATCAACAACCTTAACCGACAACAAAACCACTAACGCGTTCGCGATTAAACTCAACATAGCGCCCATTAACTATCAACTGTCACCAACAGAACAAGACAGAAATAAGCTGATTAGATTATTTGCCGGTGATCATGATAATCAAATAATACATGCTGTTGATCAACTTACGCCTAAGTTGGCTTCTCAGCAGGCCCGTATTGATGTGCACATGGACTCCCCTATCGAAGCGGTTATTCCCTTACAAAATGATATGTTACCGTTACAAATAACACTGCCGGACTTGAAGCTGAGCATTGAGGGATTACTACTGCAAAGTCAGCTAACCTTGGCCCATACAACATTGAATAGTCACCAACAATTTAGCAGTGATTTTGACTTGGATATGGCTTTATCATCGCATGCCGCCATAAACCAAACCGAACAACAGCAAGCAGTAACACTCGCCACTGACGACACTCGGATAACAGATCCCATAACTGGCACAAATCAAAAGGCGGCTTTACAAGCATCGCCTTCAGCTCCAAGTACTGTTGATATTAAAGCTTTATTTCCGCAAATTGCTTTAGATCAGCTGTTATTGTCAGAGGCTAAACTACATTTAGTTGGTAAAATATCGCAACAACAAGATCAACTCGCGCTATCGTTAGATTCAAGCTCTAGTTTTGCCATCAATCACAGTAGTATTTCACGCAGTGTAACCAGTGAGAATCAACAGCAAACTAAACAAACCAAAACAACGTCGGCGCAATGGGAGACATTTGGGCTTACGGTCAATGACACCTCGACTATAGTGCTCAAACCAGACACGACTCAAATTGATCTGGCCCCTTTCAAGATTCAAATTGGTCAGCTTATTGGCCAGCAAGCAACGCACGCAGGCAAAAACGCATTATCGACCATAGAGGGAGTGATTAATAAAGCTGAGGTGGCGTTTAACCAAAAGTTATCCCTTGGATTACATAGAGATGACTCTTTACAAACGTCATTAGACAAGTGGTTACAAACCCCAGCGACTAACGACATAGCATGGCGTGTCAATCAACTCGACATCACCAAACAGATCGGCAACAATCGCCGCCAACCTTTGCTTGCGCTAAACCAGTTAAATGTCATTCAACAACTTAACTTATCCAAAGGACTATTAATCGGTAATGAGCAATGGCAACTGGATACTCTTACCTTAAGCAGCTATCACTTGCTTAAATTTGCGGATAAGAAAAGCCCCTTATCACTAGCAGGACAATGGACATTCGATACCGACATTGAAACCGCACTAAATACATTGCAAAAAGTCCAACCCTTGCCGAATGACTTTACTATACAGGGCCACAGTAAACTCATTGCTGGATTTGCCTTAAGCGAAATAGACAATAGTAGTCAATTTGAGATGAAGATTGAACAGCAGTTATCGTCTTTATCTGGGCAATGGCAAGATAAAACATTTAACGGCGGTGAAGTTTTTGCTCAATGCCAATTTAACTGGCAACAAACTTACGATGCACCGAATACGGCCGCAGACGCAAAACACTTTGCTCACAGTAAGCTTGTCTGTCCACAAACGGCAATCAGTTTACAGCAAGCTAAAATCGGCTTATCGCTCACTAATTTAAATGTTAATGCCAATATTGAACTCAATAAAGATGGCAATAAACTGCCGACCAACTGGTTACAACAGGTTACCGGATTAAGTGAGACTAACATCAATCTTACCGCCAGTGGCGACATGCTGGATGGACGTTTTCTATTACCTGAATTTGTGCTTAAACTGCATGATAAATCTTATGGATACTTGTTATTACAAGGTCTTAGTTTAGATAAGTTTTTAGAAGAACAACCCCAAGTAGGAGTTAAAGCCAATGGCTTATTTGATGGCGTACTTCCAGCAGAATTAACAGATGGCAAAGTGACAATATCCGGTGGCAAACTTGCAGCGCGTAAGCCTGGAGGATTAATTGAAGTAGCCGGAAATCCTGCCATAGATCGACTAGAATTATCTCAACCCTATCTTGGATTGGTATTTACCGCACTTGAGCATCTTAACTACACTGAGTTGGCGAGCACATTTGACATGACGCCCAATGGAGATGCCGTGCTTAACTTGGGTGTTAAAGGTAACAGCCGCGGAATTGAGCGACCTGTCCACCTCAATTACACTCATCAAGAGAACCTGATTCAATTATACAAAAGCACCCAGATTGGCAATCAACTACAAAACAAGATTGAAACAAAAATCCAATAGCAGCATAAAAGGATCGTCTACGTGAAATATTCATCGCTATATTTAATCAGTATCAGCACCATAATGGCATCGTTATGCCTATCAGCTTGTACGCCAACAGTAAAAATAGAACCGCCCGATAAGCCTATCGTGATTAACTTAAATGTAAAAATTGAGCATGAAATTAAAATTAGAGTGGATAAAGAACTCAATAATTTACTCGAAAATGATGAGTTATTTTAAGCAGAGGTGATCAAGATGAAATCAACTTTCACTTTCGCTACAGCACTATGCTTAACCAGTTTATTATGGAGTGCGAGTGCGTGGTCAATGACATTGCAAGAGGCTAAAGCAGCAAGAATAGTGGGTGAGCAACCGAATGGTTATTTAGGGTTAATTATCGACACTCCTGAGGCAAAACAGCTAGTATTATCCGTTAATGCTAAACGGAAATACTATTATCAATCTATCGCCAAACGACATAGCGTGAGCATTGATGAAGTCGCGACACTCGCGGCGCAAAAAGCCATTGAAGCAGCAGAACCTGGGCATATGATCCAAACGCCCCAAGGGCAATGGCTAAAAAAATAACCACGATAGAAAACTATACGTGGTTATTTATATTCACTTAATATGACGCCATTACATGGTCGCCATAGTCCAATAATCTAAGCGTTTTTGTGGTTCAGTGACAATGGATTTACAAGAATCTTTGTACTTTGCCATCAGTCCACCTAAGTTATTCGAGCCAGCTAATTTATCGATTTGCTGTTGTTTAGCGGCAATCACATCTTTTTCAACTTGCGCAGGCGCGCGATACTTTCCCGCAATAGCAACCGCATCAACTGCGGACGTTTTTAAACGGTCTCCGACTGCTTTCATTTGTGGTGCATTCATCGCACCAATCGCTTCAGAGCTAATTTGATAATAAGCTGCACATTCGATTAACTCATCAGTAAATGCCTTTTCTGCAGCATCTTCTGCACGTGCGGTCATGCTGGCGCAAAGTGCCGATACAGTAAAAATCCACATAGCAGATTTATTCATGGTTCTTTCCCTTCATGTTTAGAAATTAGTCGGTAATGTTAAGATTGATAATGCGTTAAACGTGATGTTAAAAACGGTTCCACTAGAGGCCATTCGGTTTCAAGAATCGAAAACACGACCGTGTCACGAATAGTACCATCAGCTAGGATTTTATGATTGCGTAATATGCCATCTTGCTTGGCACCGAGTCGTTCAATCGCATTTCGTGAGGCAAGATTATGCCTGTGAGTTCTAAATTCAACCGCTATGGCGTCTAAGGTATTAAAAGCATAACGGAGTATTAATAACTTAGATTCGGTATTTATGGCCGTACGCTGATAGGATTTAGCATACCAAGTGTAGCCAACTTCAAGTCTGCGATTGGGTTGATCCCAATGACAAATTCTAGTGCTACCAACAATGTTGCCAGACACTTTATCACGCACGGCAAATGCAACGGCTTCGCCTCGGTTTTCACAGGCTTGTGCAAACTCGACATACGCTTTCATTCCCGAAGCATCGGGGATGTTTGTGTACCATAAGGTCCACAATTCACCGTCGTTAGCAGCTAAAATTAAACCAGGAACATGCTCTAATGATAATGGTTCTAAAATAACATGCTCGCCAATTAAGCAATCTTGTCTATTAATCCAGCTCAAGTTAATGCTCCTGTTGTTGATAGGTTACATTACCTTAACTGCATATAGATATACAGCCAACGGCAACAATGTTTTTATTGATATTCTAAAAACATTGTTTTCTGTTGTGACTAAAAGATTATCTTAAAAAGGGCTTATCACAGCACCAGGCTGACAGCGATATGATTAAAAACCATGATTAGCGTGACTAACCCTAAACCATCCAGCAATACTGTTGCGAGTTTTCATTGTCGGTCTCACTTCATGAGGGAAACGTTCACTTAAAAACAGCACCAAGGTTCCAATTTTAGGATTAACCACTTCTAGAGGTAAATCAGATTCATCATAAATAATCAACTCACCACCGTCGTTTTCCTGCCAGTCAGAATTTAAGAAAAAGACTGTCGATAAAATGCGGTTTTGGCTGCCGTGCAGCGCATCGAGGTGTTTTTTATAAAATGCCCCCGGCTCATAAACTGCGTAATGACTTTCAAAGTCAAATAGCCCCATAAACAAACGACGATTAAGGCCATCTTTAAGTTGACTCATCATCGACAAATATTCACGGTCAATAGGGTCTTGATTGTCTAGCCAGCTAATTTTATCCGAACGAATATCAGGATTAATTTGTTGCTCAAGACCTCGACCAACGGCGGCTTGTTTAAAATCAATATCGCGCTGAGCTTGCACTTTTTCAAGCAAGGCCAGACTTACATAATCAGGAATGATATCTGATAAGAGGATATACCCTTTATCGACTAACGCATCTGCGATCACATCCAGCATTGCTTCACTTACTTGCGAAACCATACATGCCACATCCAACAGAAAGACTACGCTTTTTACTTTACTCAAGGGCCCGGGAAGGAAATTAAGGGCCTGATTTTCGAGGGGGCGTCATTACAAGGTATGATTGCCATACCTTGGTTATTTTTGGCGATTTTATATAATAAATACGCTCTGAACAACACTTATTAAAAGCATTTAAATTCATTAACTTAATCAAACCTAACACACATCAACAGCGAACCCTAATGGTTAAATTTGGCTATGTGACAGTATCACCTCTGTCGAACCATCCTGATCAGCATCATCTAAGCGTTGGGACTCATAAGCAGCAACATGACTTTGGTGCATCTTTAACGCGAGATATAAGTCTGAATGAATTGTAATGCCTTCTTCTCCAGACACCATATCGGTTTGTTCAAACCAACTAATTAATTGTCGTTTACGCCCTGCCAATACCAAACTCACTCCGCGTTTACGCAATAATGCATTGATGTCGGTCAACATGGCCATTACGCTCAAATCTAAATGGGTAAAACATGGCACCGCATCGATAATCACGCACTCAATGGTTTCTTGTTGATTCTGACGAGCAAATCGTTCAAGCAGACGTCGTTTAAAGTAGGTGGCATTAAAATAAGTCAGTGGAGAATTAAATCGATAAATGAACACACCTGGCACAGATGCGGCTTTATCACTGCTATCAACACTACGAATAATCCCTTTGGCATCAAGCCCGAGCACTTGATCTGTTGGTCGCATGACCGTTCGTAAAAACTGAAATAATCCCAATAGCACCGCAAGGGTAATTCCGGGAATAACGCCAATAAACAAAACAGCAAAGAAAGTCGTTAAGGCCAAATAAAATGCTTGGCGATCGCGTAAACGTAATCCCCACAGCGCTTTCAGATCGATAAGATGTATTGAGGCTATCACTAACACAACGCCCAATGCTGCACTGGGAATAAACTCTAACGGCGTAGTTAAAAACACCGCCACAATGGCGATCAATACCGCCGCAATCACGGACACCAATTGAGTTTTTCCGCCATTAGCATCATTTACAGCCGTACGAGAATCTGCGCCACTAACGGCAAAACCTTGCGAGAGAGCAGAAGCAATATTGGCCAAACCTAAGGCTTTAAACTCTTTATCGGCATCAATGTCATAACCATTTTTAGCAGCAAAGCTGCGGGCGGTAAGCATCATACTGACAAAACTCACCATCGCTAAATTGAGCGCCGGCATGACTAACTCACGAGCGATACCGATATTAAACACTGGTGTTTGAAATGATGGCATTCCTCCTGCCACGCTTCCAATCACCGCAATATCATAGTCGGTTAAGTGGAAAAGCCACACTAAAGCGGCGCCAACAGCAATAGCAAACATCGACGCAGGCCAAGTTGGTTTAAAGCGTTTCATTGCAAAGTAGACAATTACGGTAAGGATGGCCATCAATAGCGTCGGAATATGGGTTTGCGACAAATAGCTTGGCGCACCACCTAAGCGTTCAAGTAAGTATTTTTCATCAAAGGTAAAACCGAATATTTTCGAAAATTGGCCGACAATAATGGTAATGGCGACACCATTGAGTAGTCCCATTAGAATAGGTTTTGATAAAAAGTCCGCTAATACACCTAATTTAAATCGACTGGCGATTAAACACCAAAAACCGGTCATCACAGTCATGGTCATCACTAATTGCCAATGTTTAAGGCTGTCGCCGGCCGCTAAAGGTGTCACTACCGCAGCAATAACCGCACAAGTTGCCGCATCGGGACCAACAATAAGTTGTCTTGAGGTGCCAAATAAAGCGTAGATGATCATAGGTAACACGCAAGAGTACAACCCCACCGCGGCATTCACTCCGGTTAATTGCGCATAAGCAATTGCCACAGGTAACGCAACCGCGGCAACAGACAAACCGGCGCGAACATCATCCTTGAGCCAGCTTCGCTCGTAACGAGAGAAGGTCTCTAAACCTGGCATAAAATCATACAAACGACTCAGTACCACAACAACCTCAATACTTATAATCTAGGTTGTTATCATAGTTTTATTTCAAATTAATTACGACATATTCACCTGTGATAAATAAACATATTTCAGGATGGGACATACGCAGCAAAAAAAGCCGAGCATATTATGCTCGGCTTGTTAGACACTCAAAATCGCAACACGCTCATTCGCTTTGGCGATAAAAAAGCATCAATGCATTACTGTAATTGCAGTTGATACACAGTTGTGGTGCCGCTAACTTCATTACCAATCAGTAACAATGGCAAGCCTGTCGGGCTATATTGGCTGGCAATAAACTTCATCCCTTCTGGGCCTAAATCACCTGCTAATGTCGCATCACCTTCAACCTCACCAGTATCGGTATCAATGACATAATCAGCATCAAAGTTACGATTGCTGACATAATCGACAAACGATACGGCAAATGGATTAGTAATATCGTAAATCATAAATCCAGAGGTACGCTCTAAACCAATAAAGGCATAAGTACGTGAGCCTATTTGGCCAAGAGCGAGTGCCTCTGGCTCTGGACCTTTATCGTCACTGCGGCTATCACCTTTGTTTTCATCGTTATTATTATTGAAGTTCATTGCCAATATCGCAGCCGTAATTCGTTCAAAATCACCAGCGCTGTCAAATACTTGCTGGCCATCAGTAGTCCAAATCGAAAATGAACGCCCGCCATAAGCAACAATTTTATCCATTAAGCCATCATTGTTGTCATCACCCATACTGGTGGTGACTTTTAAGCGCCCAAGCTGTGTTTTATCTTGCGCTGCGGCAAATTGTGGATGGTTTGGATCTAAGCTTAGATCTGCAGCACGAGCCTCTTCGGAAAAACCGGCGTAATCTCGTGAATCCCCCTCATTGGCGGTGACAATAAAATCAGTATTATTCCAGCGATAACTGGCTATCGTATCTGGCTGATACATACCATACACCCCAGCGTAAGCCTGTATATTTATGGCATCATCTTTATCACTGGCATCGATTTTATTGGCGTCTAAGCCAAAGTTTTTAAGCCCTAAAGCAATAATATTTTTTACCGCTGCCGCCTTGATATCAATCTCTGCAATGGCGTTATTTTCTTGTAAACTGACGTAAGCAGTTTGGCTGTCTGGCGACACGGCAATATATTCAGGCTCTAAATCTTGCGCGACACTCGCTCCAGGGCCATTGATCTTAATCAATGGACTCAGTTCTGCATTACGTGATCCACCAACATTAAAATCATTGAAATCGATTAGGGTAGCCGTTGTGGCAGGCACACCATTAGTGATTGCAATTAACGCGATAGAACCTTCAGGGTCGATATCATAAGCACTATTTGGCTCACCTTCGTTGGCGACTAATAACATGCTACCGTCAGGGCTGAACACGACATTGTCGGGTAATGCTCCAACGTCAACAAATGACAAGTACTGGGGTAACTCACTGTCTGATAAACGATAAAATGCAACAATGCCATTACCTTGGGTCGCATTACCTAAGGCGTCTGCTCGTTCAACGGCTGCGGCGAGTAAATTACCCGATACACTGACGCTGTTAACTGCGCCTAATAAAGTTAAGCCAGTATCGACACTGATATTTAAGTCCGTTTTTTTGCTGAGATTATTTAAACTGTAACCGGCTTCAGCGTAAACCGGCGCTTGAGTTAACATTGACAAATCAACCACATCAACTTTGCCGCTTTGAGCATTAACGACAAATGCGCTTTGGCTTGCCGGATGATAATCAACAATTTCTGCGGCACTAAGACCGTAAACACCCGATTGATAACGCCCCACTAAATCAGCGCTCAGAGTATTATGGGCTTGATTACAGATTATTTGTGTTTGCGCCGCATCAACTTCACTTGCTTCTAAAACACCATCACTATTGATGTCTACTCCGGTCTCAATTTGCTGGCCGCCGAATGGACATTGTGCATCGCCGACAGCAAGCGAGGTTAACGCAACCAGGGCTGACAACCCAACGTCTCCATTGGTGCCATCCATGCCCTGAGCCCCCGCCTGTCCATCGTCACCATTGCATGCCGTTAGCAACATAGTGGCCATGATTGAAGAAACCAGTAGTGCCGTTTTACCTTGAGGGAAGCGTTTCATAAACTAAAGTTCCGAATTAAGTTATGCAAAATAATGCCAACAACTTAGACAATCAAGGTGAAGTTTTAATGACAAAAATGTTGCATTTTTGTTCTATTTGAATTCACTCTATTGCCTTAATGTAAATGCTATTTAGCTAAATTATTCATTACAAATTCAGGCTCAGAAAATGCGCCATAGCGTGGTAAACTAACGAAAATTTTTCGCCATTTGCAGCAAAAACGCACAAAGCACATGAGGTTCCCGTGGTATCGCCATCAAAGTCCAACTCATCTCCAGTATCTGCGGGTATTCCCCACTTAGCGATGTTAATACCTATGCTTGCCGCGATTGTCGCCATCACTCCTTTAGCCATCGACATGTACTTACCAGCGATGTCTACATTGGCCTTAGGGTTTGATACCGACATCACGACAGTGCAACAATCGCTGAGTATTTATCTGGCGGGCTATGCATTAGGTATGCTGGTATTTGGTCCATTGGCCGATAAGATAGGCCGACGTCCACTGGTCATATTTGGCTTATTAGGCTTCACGATTATTAGCTTACTTATTGCATTAAGTACCAGTATTGAACAATTTTTGATATTGCGTTTTGCACAAGCTCTGATTGGTGCTGCTGCCACGGTTGTGGTGCCTGGCTACATTAAAGAGATTTATGGCGACAATACCGCCAAAGGCATGTCTTATGTCAGCCTTATTATGATGTTAGCGCCATTACTTGCACCTACTTTGGGCAGTTTGATAATGGAACTCGGCGATTGGCATCTTATCTTCTTAAGCCAAAGTTGTTATGCCATCACATTATTAGTCTTAGTATTATTTAAACTAAAAATGCCCAGCGATAAAGACCTAGGCAGTCGCAGTCAAAAGACCTTTTTAGGCGGCTACTACACAGTCTTTGCTCGCAATGGCGTCAAACTGAATTTATCCAGCGGTGTATTAACTTCATTTGCTTTCTTTTGTTACTTAACCGCTTCGCCTTTTATCTACATGGAAGTGTTTAATTTAGATAAATCGCTGTTTGCGATTTTATTTAGCACCAATGTGGGAGCCTTGATGCTCGCCAACATTGTCAACTCTAGAGTGGTTAGCCGATTCGGCTCCAAACGGATGTTGCATGTGTCAACATTCTTCGGAGTCATTGCCGCAACTGGCCTGCTAGCCGTTAATTTACTCGATTTAAGTTATCATTTTACCGTGTTAATGCTTATTCCTTTAATGGGCTCGCTAGGGGTGATGTCAGTCAATGCCGACGCCATTGTATTAATGAAATTCAAGCAAGAAACCGGTACTGCCACCGCAGTGATTGGTACGCTACGATTTGGTTTTGGCGCCGTCGCGGGGCCACTGCTGGCGTATTTTTATGACGGTACCGCTGTGCCTTTTGCAGCCTTGATGCTTGGCGCTATTTTATTAGTCGGGCTATGTCAGTTTTTTCAAAGTACCTTATCGAAAAATAAGACCCTTTAATCAATAAAGTATTACCACAAATAAAGTCATCGATATCGGTGGCTTTATTCTTATGAGAGAGCCAAAACAGTCAACCCTCCCCTTCGCTTAACTCATTGATTAATACAGATCAGATCAAGGTACTAATCTGGCAACTTCCCAGTGACTCTCTGGCCTTGTTGTTTAGCACATATTCATCAATAAACAGCAAAGAAAATCGCAGCACTCATCCAGCTAGTAATAAAAACCACCCAATATATAGCCATCATTCAAGTGTGTAATCTTGATTCACCAATCCCTGGCTCAGCAGCGATTAAATGACTGCACCAAGCAAAATCGTTATGACCACGACAAAAGTAAAACAAATCAAACACGCTATTTCCCATATGAATTGAAACTCAGCTGAACTCGATCTTCATCTCCATACACTTGAGTAGCTTCCTGGAATGCCATATTCGACCGCTAATTAGGTTGCTAAGTCGCTAATATTTAGCAGTTAACTTCAGTATAAATAGTACAGCGCTTTATTGATAAACACCCACTGCTTTCAAGCCCCAAATAAAAATCATAAACATGAAACTATTTCAACAAACAAAAATAATTAACCAAAGGGGTTGCAGTAAAAATAAATTTACATAAGATGGAGGCAAGTTACTGCTTCAGTAACGATAAAACTAGCCATTGAATATTACGACAGCAATATTCAATCTTCGAGTTTGAATTATCCTTCAAGCTTATTGATAAAACGATTACCGTCGTTGTATACAAGATACTGTTTACCATACGGTAACTTAATAAGGATGTATTTCATGGAAAAGCTTTCTGGCGCGAGTATGATCGTGCGCTCATTAATTGATGAAGGTGTCAGCCATATCTTCGGTTACCCCGGCGGTTCGGTGTTAGACATTTACGATTCTCTGCACAAAATATCCGGTATCGAACACATCTTAGTACGTCATGAGCAAGCTGCCGTGCACATGGCTGATGGCTACGCACGCGCTACCGGAAAAGTCGGCGTGGTACTAGTGACCTCAGGCCCTGGTGCAACCAACGCAATTACCGGGATTGCCACCGCGTACATGGATTCAATTCCGCTAGTAGTGCTGTCTGGTCAAGTACCGAGTAATTTGATTGGTAATGATGCCTTCCAAGAATGTGACATGATTGGTATTTCACGTCCTATCGTAAAACACAGCTTTTTAATAACCGACGCTAAAGACATTCCTGAAACAGTCAAAAAAGCCTTCTTTATTGCAGCAACAGGTCGCCCAGGCCCAGTGGTAATTGACTTGCCAAAAGACTGCTTAAGCCCAGATATACTGCATGATTATATTTATCCAGACAGCGTAAAAATGCGCTCATACAATCCAACAACTGTTGGTCATAAAGGCCAAATCCGTCGCGGCTTGCAAGCTTTATTAGCGGCTAAAAAACCTGTGTTATATGTCGGTGGTGGCGCGATAATTTAGGGTTGTGACGCACAAATTCTGGCGCTTGCAGAGCGCTTAAACATCCCAGTGGTCAGTACCCTAATGGGCTTAGGTGCATTTCCTGGCACGCACAAACAAAGTTTAGGCATGTTGGGGATGCATGGTTTATATGAAGCCAACATGGCAATGCATAATACCGATTTAATCTTTGGTATTGGGGTCCGTTTTGACGACCGCACCACCAACAATGTTGAAAATATTGCCCTAACGCAACCATTTTGCACATCGATATTGATCCATCATCTATTTCTAAAACGGTTCGGGTCGATATTCCGATTGTGGGTTCTGCCGATAATATTCTAGACGCTATGTTAGATTTACTCGATGAAACGAACGACACCAATGATGCGACCGCTATGGCTGCTTGGTGGAGCGATATTGAAATTTGGCGCTCACGCCAAAGTTTAGAATTTGATCGCACCAGCGACAGAATCAAACCACAGCAAGTGATTGAAACCTTGTACAAACTGACTAATGGCGATGCTTATGTGGCGTCAGATGTCGGCCAACATCAAATGTTTGCCGCCTTGTATTACCCTTTTGATAAACCTCGCCGTTGGATTAACTCGGGTGGATTAGGCACTATGGGCTTTGGTTTGCCTGCGGCAATGGGCGTTAAAATGGCGTTTCCTGAGGAAACGGTAGTATGCGTCACAGGTGATGGTTCTATCCAAATGAATATTCAGGAGCTTTCTACCGCACTGCAATATGACACTCCGGTGAAAATTATTAACTTAAACAACCGCTTTCTTGGCATGGTAAAACAATGGCAAGACATGATTTATTCCGGTCGTCATTCGCAATCCTATATGGACTCTGTACCTAATTTCGCCAAAATTGCCGAAGCTTATGGCCATGTCGGTATGAACATCAATCACCCTGATGAATTAGAATCAAAACTAGCTGAAGCATTGGCAATGAAAGATAAATTAGTCTTTGTTGATATCAGTGTCGACGAGACTGAACACGTATACCCAATGCTCATTCGTGGCGGTGCAATGAACGAAATGTGGCTAACCAAGACGGAGAAAAGCTAATGCGTCGTATTATTTCTGTATTACTTGAAAACCAACCAGGCGCATTATCACGAGTGGTAGGTTTATTTTCTCAGCGCGGTTACAACATTGAAAGCTTAACTGTAGCGCCAACTGAAGATACAACCTTGTCACGTTTAAATATTACCGTGATTGCAGATGCCAATATTCTCGAGCAAATTGAAAAGCAATTGCACAAGCTTATTGATATTTTGAAAGTGGCTAACATTACTGAGTCACCCCACATTGAACGTGAAATTGCCTTAGTAAAAGTGAAAGCTCAAGGCGATCAACGCGAAGAAGTCAAACGCACTGCAGATATTTTTCGTGGTCAAATTGTTGATGTAACTTCCAATATCTATACCGTGCAGATGGTTGGCACCAGCGATAAAATTGATGCATTTATCCACGCGCTCACCGACATGACCAAGGTGATTGAAATATCACGTTCTGGTGTAGTAGGTTTAGCCCGTGGTGAAAAATCCATGAGAGCCTAACCGCAGCTTGTCTGAAATGAAAAGCAGAGTCACTAATAATATATAGTGGACTCTGCTTTTTTTTGGGGGGATAAAGCTTTATCCCCCAAAAGCTTACTGACTCAAGTGTAGATTTAACACTCATCACTATTGCATAAGGGTCAAGCTTGCCAACCTTCACCATAAGCTTATAGACGGTAATAGCTTAGCTATATAACGGTTGCGCATCGATAGGTTTAGCTTCAACAATATAACGATATTCGGCATTACCAGAGAGTTGATCAAACGGATAACAGGTGATCAAGGTTAAGTGTTTTTCTGCCGTAGGAGCAAGCACCTTCATG
>Ga0100391_1002128_pt1 | contig 21224 bp, 21 predicted proteins | sample CryGeymeta201515_FD_81541 | JGI IMG/M metagenome (GOLD analysis project Ga0100391, IMG submission 81541) | Groundwater microbial communities from Crystal Geyser aquifers in Utah, USA - Crystal Geyser metaG 2015-15 | ecosystem: Environmental > Aquatic > Deep subsurface > Groundwater | place: USA... | reverse complement strand
TTACTGTAGATAATCCATTTATAAGAGACAGTACTTAGGTGTCTATGGCCCACTGGTCGGGGATTGGTATCCCCAAGACCAACGCCATAGCACTGGAAGTCAGTTACACACACACACACACACCACGAATCACTCTCTGTTTCCTAACATTTTTGAAGTTGGCTGTAACGATTGACTTGACTCACCTATATCAATAGGAACAAGGTGTACTCAGCAGCGCCTGAAGCTTACTGAAAACTTGGTTTAGACGCGTTTACATTCTAATAATCCAGCTTCTTGAGAAAATGTATTGGTTGAAATATTACACATGCTACAGGCTTGTAGACTAGCTACCGCGAGATCCTTTCGATGGATCGTTTACTCCCAGGCATGATGACGAACAAAGTCTTCCTTTTCTTTGACGGCCTTTCTCAACTTTTTGAGTTTCTTTTGCATTTCGTTGGAATCGTCATCGTCCACTGTCACAGAACCTTCGGCTGCGTACTGAATGGGGTCGACTGGCAGTCCTTTGCGTGGGATACCCAATTTCTCGTCATGAACGTGATGCTGTTCTCCTTTTTTCTGCTCGATATTCCTTTGGATTTCCTTACGAGTATCACTATCGAGCTCGGGGGCACTTTCACATCCCGCAATTCCTTCGGCGGCATATTGAATAGGGTCATTAGGCACATCTAAGTGGCGATACTCTCCCTCTTTTTTCTCAATTAGATGACTCAGTCGAGATCGATGATCATAATCATCAATGTCTTTCATTTGTTCTTTCTTGTTCATTTTCTTTTCAGCATTCTCTTTCTCGATAATCCTGTGGTCGTAATCATCGTAATCAAAGTCCGGCGCTTTCTCTCGTGAGTACTTTCCAGTAAACCGCAACTAATAGAAACCGCCAAAGTGAGAATACTGCAGAGAAAAGAAGAAGAAAAATTCAAAAATTGAAGGTTGCTACATGGGGTTCTTACTTGCGTAGTGATGGGAGTAGCGCTTCTATTCGCTGCGGCACGCAAGGCAACGCTGCGGCGAGTCAAAATCCTGCGAGTGAAACCACTGAGCATTTTATTACAACTTTATTTATGCTATTGTAATGAATTGTATTGCCGTTTTTTTTTATGTATCGTTTTAATGATTTTTTGATGGATATCATCGTTCCATTCACTATTTTGATTCGTAGCATAGCAAAGATTCGCAATGATGAATAAGTGAGCGAAAATAAGAACCTTCGCTGACATGAAGAAGCAACGCCTCAAGAACCCTACGGCTAGACTAGCTAATAGAAGCAAAGTCCATTGTCCAGCGCTCTGAATGCTCACGCGACACTGACGCATGACTCAATTTCTACTTTTCTCTTACCTTCTTGGTTCTTCTATTCTTGAGTTTCTTTGAGGATCCACGAAAACCCCAAGCACGGTTGGATAGCAGCACACGTCAGTATTCAGTACTCGAGTAATACAGTAGTGCCAAAATTTCAATTTATCATGGCATCTTTAGCTCAGCGCGTACGACCATGGGCCAAAAGGGCTACCATTGCGGCGGGAGCCACCACTGCTGGTCTAGTTGCCTTTCCTCGCCTCGAAGATGCCTATTGGATGTCCAAAGATCCCGAACGAGTCCTAGTTGGAGGTTCTAACAAAAATTCTGTGGAAACTCCTACAAATACACCTGATCGCAGAAACAAGAAGAATCTGATTATTTTAGGAACCGGATGGGCCAGTGTGAGCGTCTTGAAACACATCGACCGAGACAAGTACAATGTAACCATTGTGTCTCCTCGCAATTACTTTCTCTTTACTCCTCTGCTGCCGTCGGTATCTTCGGGGACCGTCACTCCCGAAGCTGTTACTGTACCGATTCGAGAATTCACCTCCTACAAGGCGCTCCCTATTATCGAGAGATTCAACTTCTTGTGGCGGGGGTATTTGCCAGAGCCAGTGAAATATTTGTACGCCGCTGCTTCGGACATTGATCCAGTCAACAAAGTTGTAACATGTGAACACCAGAGCACTACAATTGCCAACAATGCCAACAAACCAGCTAATTTTAATATTCCCTACGATGTATTAGTCATTGCTACTGGTGCCACCACCAATACGTTCAACACAGAAGGAGTGGACGAGTATGCCCACTTTTTGAAAGAGACGGGAGATGCAACGTTGCTTCGACAGGCCGTACTGGAAAACTTAGAAAAGGCCTCGCTCCCCAGTATTTCCGAGGAAGAGCAGAAACGACTTCTTTCCTTCTGGGTGGTGGGAGGCGGTCCAACGGCCGTGGAATTTGCGGCCGAGCTTCAAGATTTTTTGTACAATGACGTCGTAAATCCCAAGCACGCTACCTTTCATCAATGTGCCAACAAGACCAAGGTGACGCTGGTTCAGAGCAATGACGACTTATTGCCAGGATATCCCAAAAAAATTCGCGACTTTTCGTTGAAGCATATGAAAGACATTGGTATTAATGTCATTACAGGAGCACGGGCCACAAAACTGACCGATAATGCCATTACCATCTACGACAAATCTTCAAAGTCAACTACAGATCGACCTTATGGTCTTGCTGTCTGGGCCACTGGAGTAACTCCCGTTCCATTGATTCAAAATCTCATTAACAAGATTCCCTTACAAGCCTCGTTTCGGACTATCAAAACGGATTCCAGATGTGAGGTCATTGGTGGACCTGGCATTTATGCTGCGGGAGATTGTGCTGACATTGATGTACAGGTTGAATACGAGGTCAAAGTTTCCAATATAATTGATGCCTTGAAACAACAGTATCCAGCTGGAACTAATAGCGAGCATCTTTCTCGAGACGCTAGCGAAGCTCTTGTGAAGGAACTTCATTCTATCGGCGGGATTGTATCGGCTCCCGGAGCAAAAATTGCCAAAGATATTGCAAATCGATTGGGAAAACAAAATGCAAAGGAAGGACCGAGCAGCCGTCGAGGGCTGACTAAAGTTGAGATCCAAGATATCGTTAAGAAACACTTGAAACGACAAAAAGTTTTGCCCCCTACAGCTCAAGTTGCACACCAGCAGGGCGAGTATCTGGCCAACTTATTGAACGACCCAAAAATCAACCCTGTTGATGGAAGCTGGTCATTCGACCACGGGAGTGGCTTTGAATTTACAAATTTGGGACAAATGGTTTACGTTGGTGGACACATGGCTGCATTGAGTGTGCCAGCTACCAAGGACGTGGACGTTTCTTGGAACGGTTCCTTGACCAATTACATTTGGCATGCAGCATATTTTGGCATGCTTGAATCAGTAGTTTCTCGGTCGGAGTTGCTTTTTGATTGGATCAAGACCTACATGTTTGGTCGTTCGACAGCTTTGGAAGCTATCTGTTCCTTGGATTCTAACAAGCACGTGAAAGCTCTTCGTCGTGGATCACCGAATTTTGCCACCAATGAAAATGTCAAAGGCGAAAAGAAAAAGATTTGGTGGAAGATCTTTTAGGTAGATTATAAAGTGTTTTATCTTTATTGCATGGAAAGCATTTGACTGTATGTTTTCTTGCAAGGATATCTTTAGCTATATATTTGTAACAGTAACGTCAGCATGTCAGCCTCAACAAAATAAAAAATGAAAGCAACGCCGTTCAACAAGTTTTACGTCATACTGCAATGAGAGCGAAAGGAAGTAGAATCGAGCAAGAGGAAATAAATAGTCGGAAATCACAAAAAGCTGCAGATTGCGGCTCCTCAAAATCATCCATAACATATGGTGCAACTGTTCTCAAGGCGCTATTGTCTTGAACGGAGTGGATGGAAGACAAGATAGCGTCCAGAGATATAGCTGGCATATCGGTGGCATTGCTGTTTGTTGTACTTGTTTCCAATGACGAATTATTGCTCGGTATTGCTGGTAACAGATTGGTAAAAGTGGTACCTTCGTAATGCCATGTCGTATTGTTCTCATTGGTTGTTTCGTCGCCATCAGTGCTAATAGTACCACTAGTTGCAGCAATATTGCCTTCCATTTCAAGGGCATAATATGCATAATCAGGTTCTGTCAGTTGCAACAAGGCTTTGACATGGTGTAGTAGTCCAACTGCATGCAAATCTTGTATCCGCGTGTTGATCAGTCTCAACAGGTCCATGGAACTAGGAGCCTTTGCGTCAGGAAAGAATCGATCCACGGGAACCGGGGTAACAAATTCAGTAAGAGTTTCATTGTCACCTCTGGTCATATCATTCTTATTTAAAGTACAAAAACAGACTTCTTCCAAAATCAAATCATCGGCTGAAATTTCGGTAGGGATGATGCTGTTGACTGCTCGTCCGGCATGACTCTTTAATAGATTCGAGTTTCCATGATCCGTCATGGGACAATTGCGACACGTACCCGACAGTTTCAACCAGTGTAGGGGTTGGTTTCTTGGAATTGCTTCAACGCCGTACGAGTACTCGATATTAGTTGGTCCTAGAGTAGACGATGCATTGACCGTCAAAGTATTGTAGTCACTTCGATTCGACTGTGTTTCAGTGACGTTTTCTAGTTGTTCCTGTACCTCAACTCCTTCCTCCGCATCATTACTACTAATTGCTGTTGATGTGGCGTTGCTTTGCAAACCTTGTTGTTCGAGTCTCCAAGATTCCTTGTGTACTTCGGATAGAACTGGTTCATCATATACCGGCAACAGTTCCGCCGCATGAACGAGTCGATGAAACCCATCGCAAGCATCCGACATCCAATCACTGTAACTTTCTACCACAATGCGTTCTACCGTAAGTCGTTCATACCGTGTAATCAAGGAAGGATTGCCTACCAGTCGTACCAGCAGAGCCGATTGGACTGGTTCAGCCCTGGCACAGAATACAGGTTGTACTGGAACTTTTTCTGGTCGATCCGTATCATTAAATTTTAAAAGCCTATCCTGCATTAATCTTTCAGTATGTGACAGCTGCCGTACCCTCCCTCGGATCGAATGAGAATTTGTAGAAGATACGGTTGATGCCAACGCTATTTGGATCGCCAGAGACTGCAGGCATACCACAAGCGCAGATATCAGCAGACACGATGAGATGGAAGTATTTGCTAATAAAGACTCCTTCATAATTTTCCTCCAAGCTGTGTTGCTGTGTCCTTTGCACATGTTACATTTCATGGGCTCGGAGGTACACGATATTTTTGGCAACCGCTGTTACTTTTTTAGTGCATTATCAAGAAAACAAAGATTCCCGGCATCAGTCGTATTTCCCGGAAATATCCAAAGTAATTAAAGGGAATCTTCACGCTAAATTCACGCCTGCCAATTCACGCCTGTCTTATTATCTTCTGCATCAATTCGGAACCAGACTAACCTCGACACTAATGAGCTAGTCTACTAGACTAGTAGGATATCAAGGTTGAGAAAGCGAACAAAACACCCATATGATTACTAGTACTGGAGTAGTATGGTACTCGTAGTACTACTAGTAGACAACAACATCGGCTCCAACAAAGCAAAACGAGAGAGATAATAATATTATTATGGTTACGCTTTCAAAACCCTATTCAAAGACCTACTAGTAAAATAGGATTACAAGTGGCCCTCATCAGCTCCAAACGAGGGTTCTGAGCGTTCTCAGGTACTGCTCCAAACTGGCTACGACTAACTGGGAGCTGGCAGTTTTGATTGCATTATTATTATTATTTATGAATATTGCTGCTCCGTTCTGGAGCGGCGCACACTCGCTCTAAAATAGAGTGATTGAGAAAGAGACGAATCGAATCGATGACTCATCACTCTAAGAGTAGCCTACTCACCTTTTCAATTACTCAGCTGCAGTATTTTTTGTAATAGATTATTGGTTATTCCACTATTGATTCATCTTGATATCCAGTACCGGTAGCTTCAATTGACAATAGATATCCATAAATGTGGAAAATTGCACCATCTGACTGTAGCATTTGATCCATCAATAGGCAGCTGCGAACGCAGATTACAGATATATCCTCAATCCTCATCATGATTATTCAAGACGTCGCTACGTCCAATTTCCTATCCTGGTGCACGACCCAAGGCATTGAATCATCGTTAATGTTAAAGGGGTCTCATCCCTATCGATACGTTACCTGCCAACAAGATCTGGTACCCGACAGTAGCACCGGCAGCAGCAGTGACAAAAGGAACAGAGTACCACTCATTTCTGTACCACTTCAGGCGTGTCTCACAGGAGATTCGCAAACAGCCTTGGCTGATCGATTAACTTTTGAAAAAATGTCGGGAAAAGATTCTCTTTTTTCACCGTATTTAGAAATGCTGCCATTGGGCCTGGAGGAAGAGGATGAGAACGGTCGTAAGTCGTCTCTTTTGGAAATGCCACGATTTTGGAACGATGAACGATTGGCCAGCATTAGTAATTTTGATGATGGACAATTGACCACCAGATTGGAAGTGGATGATCAAAATGAAGAAGAAAAATTAGTAGATGAATGGGCTCTCGCATGTGTCAAGTCGCGATCCAATTTTTTAGACGATGGGACCTATGCCATGACACCCCTTCTGGATATGATGAATCACGATCCCACCGTCAAAACTAAAGCTCAAGTGCTGGGACGCAAAGATAAGAATAAGGAAAAGGGGTTTCAAAAAGATGAACTGTTACTGCCAAATGGTCCTGTGCTTGAACTGTCGTCTTTTGACAGGACATATTCTGCTGGAGACGAGGTCTTTATTTCGTACGGCGATTTGACGAACCTCGAAACCCTGACAAACTATGGCTTTGTAGCAGACGACAATCCTTGCAACGTAGAATGCTTGGATGTACGATTAATTTTATCACCGGATCCCGTCAGAGTGGCCGTCGCATCGGATGGAACCATTGCAATCGAGACACTCGCCATTCTACGTCGAATGCTCGCCAACGGAAATGAAGCCAAGAATAAAAGCAAAGAGACGTTGGATGATTTTATGAAGCCTTTGTCGGAAAATAATGAATTGGAAGTCTTGTCCTTCCTGGCTACAGAGCTCGATATGAGTTCGAAATCAGCACGGAGGGGTGCATTGGAAGCGGCCACCATTAGAGAGGATAGACTGGTTACTAGTTATCTTGCTACTCGAGCTGTCACATTCGAACGAGCCATTGAATCTATCAAAGAGAAATATCCAGATCTTGGATATTAAATTTGCTACAATAACAAACTTTGCTCAAACTATTGTCAACTTGAATTGTGCTATGTAACCCAGTGACCCAGTGACAAAGCCACTTTACTGTTATTCAAACATAGCAGGCATCACGACAACACTAGTACCGAAGGAGTGCCACATGGCGCGGCTAAGTTTTGTTCGGAAATTATTTTATTACTTTAATGAGATCACACATATTTCCATGCAATGTAAAACATTGGAACTTGTTCGCCTGTCTCTTAAGAAAAGATATGAGCTTAACACGTCAGCATCATAAATGAGTTTCCGAGCTTATGAGGAGCAAGAAATATGATTATTTTTTGTCTCCACTGTCTCCAGAAATCATATCGGCACCAGCCTTCAACATGTCTGCAGTTTTTCCGCGTGCAGCATCCACCATACCAGCAGCACTCTCCTTCAAGGAATTTCCATGTTCGGCAGCGGCCGATTTTGCTCCTTCTCCGGCTTCTTTTGCGTTTTCCATCGCTTCGTTTGCCTTTTTGGAGGCGAGATCCTTGGCATTGGTGGCGGCCTCGGTGGCGCTATTCTTAACGTCTTCGGTGGTTGTGTTTTCTCCTGCCATGATTATGAGTTATAATTTAATTTAATTTATTTTGAATTGAATCTTTTTGTGGAAACAGTGTGTTATTGTCAAATCAAAAAATCCTCGTCATGCTTTGGCCACGGAGAGAATGGAAGACAACAGAAGCTTCTCGACCTCCCTAGAACCGGAACCTTCTCAGCAAAATCATCAGAAGCCAATCGAAGCCTGGGGGGGAAGCAACTGAGAGTCGACCTTAGCCCTAAAATTCGAAATACCAAAAAGAAAGCACAGTTGCCTTCCCTACTCAGCTACTGCTACTGTTATCAGTACTAATAGTAGCTACTACTCGAGTAGTAGATAAGAGCAGTAGCGAACGATTAGAGACTACTACTTCACGATCTTTCAGTATTAGCTGCCGGATATTAGTAGGATGAACTCATCAATATCCAGCATTAGTGATATTGTATATTCCTTGTTTTATTGTGATAGTTGCTGCTGGATTAAGACCTTGAGACGGTTTTGGTTCTCATTGAGTTCCATGCTCGATGCCTTGAAGCGGGAAAATTGCAGGGCCAGACGTAGCATTTGCGCCTTGACCTCCATAAAGTCATAATAGTCAAGCAAAGCTCTTCTCGGGACGTAATCCAAACTGAGAAAACCTCGAACATCTTCCACCCACAGTAACTCGGGGGAATCACTCATGAGCATCATGGCCATGGCAGCATCAAACGTAGGTCTCCAACAGACTTCGTGAAGCGGTGTTTTGCCAGCAGTGGCGTCGCGCACGCGAACGGTCACCTTGGCCTCGACCATAAGAAACATGAGCATTTCAGAACAGCCTTGACGACAGACAAGATGTACCAAGGTCTCTCCTTGATCATTTACAGCATGCAAGTTGCCACCCCGTTGCCAGATTTTACGAAGTTTCTTGACATTCTTGGACTTGACAGCATACATCATTTCGTCGCTAATGGCTTCGTAACATCTAATATCCGCAAAGTAGCGACTCCAATCTAACTTATCGAGAAAACTAATGTCAAGAAAAACATTTCGGAGTTGGTCTTTGGGAGAACAAAGACTCATCAAGGACCTGTTGGATCCCGCCAAACCAGGAGATTTTCCGTGATTAGAACCTTTGTTTTGGAAGTCACTCATATTCAGAGACTTGCTGCTTCCAACGGATCGTTTGCTAGACACCGATCTGTTGGAGCTTTGTTTCTTTAATTTTTTGTCACGGTTACGACGACGGTGGTCCTTCTTTTTCGTTAAGGACGGCTCATTCGTACCATCAGTAACATCTGTAGCAGTTAATGCAGTCTCGGCAGTTTCGTTGCCTTTTTTAATAATTGTAGATGCTCCTTTACTGGAACGACGACTCCTGGAGTGTTCGCTGTTTTTGAGACTCCCAAGCAACTGACCTCCACCAGTTCCCATACTTCCGGCCCGTCGTTGATTGACATTCTTTTTCTTCTCATCTAGCAAATCGCCAGTACTCTTTCGGCGTTTCTTGGCTTCTTTCTGGGCCTTCTTGGCAGCCTTGGCCTGCATGCCTGCTTCTCTTTCTTCTTTTCGAGCGAAGGATTCCAGTGCTTGCTCCAGATCGTCCAAGTTTTCGTCTCCAATCATAATAGAGTCCTCACTATGAAAAGAAAAGAGCGAGAGAGTAGGTGAGATTGGGTGTAGACAAATGGTTTCATTAAAGCAGCAGAAAAGACGAATATGACAACGTACGTCATAAATTTATCGTTTCCATCACTACTGATAGTGCTATCGTCATCGTCACTGGACGTGTAATAGCCCGTGCTCCCTTTCTGTTCGGCCACTTCGGCATCCTCCATGAACCCACCAAAGCCTGTCCGGGTTGAATCATCTAAAGAGTACATAAAAGGCGATCGAAAATCTGAATTCAGGCCATATGTGGAGTTGTTGGGGCTTCGACTTTTGCTGTACAGGTTGCCGATCATTTTTCTACTATCGCTCTCTAGTGAAAGAAGATAAATCAACTGAGGTCAACGATTAAGCGTATGTAAAATTTTACACTTATTGTAGAATCATATTTATGACAGAGAAATAGGTGAGCAGTACTTGGTATGTTCGAGCGTATTTCTGAAATGTATCCAAGATCCAAGTGCTTTTTGTACCTAATAATAGTTTAAGAGAACTGGTACCAGGTAGTAAAGTCATTGAAGACATTTTGATATGGTCGGATCGGATTAGGCAGGTCATTACTGGTTACAAGTTGTTTAAATAGACTAGCTTTATTTAATAAAAGAATTTCTTTTAGACATATTTGGAGTTCGTAAATTGGACATTTTCAGTTCGACGTGGTGACATTTTAAAGCGTGGCGTTGGATGTCGAAAAAGATTTTAGATCCTTCAAAATTTTAGTTGCGAAAAATAGTAGCACTGATAGGCTGTTAACTGTTTTTAAACTGGCGTGTTGTGATATGATGCGAGGGATTAAACTGCAGCTAACAACGAGCGCCGAAGTAGCCGAATAGTGGTTGCGCCACACTCTTTGCTTCTGAAGGTGTGTGCAAAACAAGCAGGGCTTTGAACTCTCTATTTCAGCGTAGTCGCAAATAATTCAACAAGGCTACCGTGGCCATCATCTTTTGCTCATTAGCTGCTCTGGCACAGATACAACTGCAATTCCAAGTATTTATTTTCGTATTAACTAAACTTGCATTATTGAGTAGGCACTACCAAACTAGTATTCGAAAACGCACTGAATAAATAATTAGAGTATTGGATTGTTGTGGGTTGTCGCTAACCCTACTACTAGTAAAAAAGACAAGAATCGAGGGAGAATCATGATTTCAGTTACTGGCGGCACCTCACGCTCCAGTCATTTTGTGCCCATGATCCGTGACGCGTGCAGATTTATTTCTTTTAGAAAATCGATGAAGCTCTCGAAAATTCTACAAACTACCAGGTAGCAGTAACATCATCGATCCTCTTCCTCGAAATCCAGGCATGGGCAAATTGATTTAAAAAACACAATAAAACAGAAGATTTTTAAAAATTCCGCGAACAAAACCATAAGAACAAAAACAATCATGTTTTCCAAAGCCGTTCAATCGATCCGTACTTCCTCAAGCAGACGTTTTGTAACTGTTACCTCTAACAGCAAAAGATTTGCTACGACAGGCACGGATGCTGCTCCATCTGCTCGCAACGGTGGACCCTCAGCTGCTTCTGCCGACGGTCCTGCGTCACCGTCTCTGGAACAAATGACGGAACCAGCAGAAAAGGGTAATAACTATTATACCTACGTTATTGGAGCTGCCATGGCCGCTGTTGGTATCGCGTACGTTGGTACCGGAGTTGGAGCCAAAGAAAAGAAGGAAGAACTGAAACAGGAACCGACACAAAACAAACCCCAACCAAATACTGAGGGTGGAAAGGTTACTTTGGAAAAGTAAATTTGATGACTCTGAAGAAACAATGCAGCGAAAGTAGGAGTATAGGCAGATAACTATTAATTTTACTAAATTATTAACAGTAATACAGTAACGTTCTGACAATTTAGAATTTAGAGAAAATGAGTGTGCACGAGAAAAACGAATACAAGAACTACTATTCCAGGTGATAGCTGCTACTAGTCGACTACTACTAGACTACTTACTTGTAATTGCTACTAGAGTACCTACTATAGTGGGAACCAATAGCTCTGCCGAATAAACCAATGCGTGCACACTAGTTCGTTGTCCGCGATCTTTCTTTGCTGCAAGTTAGTAGGTCTAAAAGTAATAATAACAACATATTACAAAGCTCCAGATCGTCAAATGGTGCCAACCACAAGCATATCCTTGTTTAGCTAACGATAATACTAGCAGCCTCCTAATATCATACCAATATTAGTGACTACACTGAAAGATGGAAAGGCAACAAAAGCTGCGCGTACCTGATAATAATCGTTTCATGTTTCATCTGGCACATGTTCCGTTTCGAAGTTGACTTTCTCGTTTCGCGCACCTATTCGAAATTTCGAAAAACACATCATTCTAGCTGTTAACATGACTGAGTATGAATAAATGTCGTCTTTTTGCTCATAACAAGTAGTAGTGGCATTAAAAATAACGTATAATCAGGATGGTTCTTCTCGGTATCTGTCGTATTCATCTTCTGCTGGTCGCAGTAGGAATCGCTGTGATAATTCCTGCTGTCCGGTCCGAGTCCCTTCGCCACCGCAGCAGCAGCAGCAATAGCAGGACCACTTCGGTCGATAACAACGCAACGCTCTCGATCGGTCGAAGACATCTTCAAGGTACCTACGACAACAGCAGCAGCATCAGTACCGTTGTTACGCTCAGTGAGGATGGTCAATTACTAAATAGTCTAATTGAGCTGGTTCTGCCCGCCATTAACAAAGGCATTGAACTGTTTACACCAGATCCGTTGAATTTGGATATTGCCGGTACCTTTAATGTCGGAAGTCTCGATTTGGGATGTGGTGCAACAGGTCTCGATTTTAATTACAACTGGGGTGGCATCACTGGTTTGAGCAGTTTCTTTATTGATTCTCTTACCATCGTACCCGGAACGGAACAGGTGACAGCTGGACTGACCGAATCACAATGGAAGGGTACTTTCAATATGGCCATTACTTCGGCTACTTCCTTTGCGATCGATAATCTGGGAGCTGGATTCGATGCTTCTGTCTGTGGTGCAAACTGGTATCCGGCCGTGTAAGTAAAAGGCTTTGTTGTTGTTGTTGCTATTAACGCATGCTTGTCGCGCAAGCTACTCTGTTTGATATGTATCTCAACACCCCAATTCATCTATATTTTTCCTCGGTAGAGATGGAACGATCGTTACAAGAGAGCCCTTCATGTCGGGTGCTGTTGAATTGGCAGGAAGTCTTTGTAATGGTTCCTTCAATATAGATGAGTCTTCCATTTTGGAGAGTCTTGAAATTACCTTCTCGTCCATAACAGCTCAGTTATCGAATGTTCCTGACTCCGTCAATGCCTTTCTCGGACCCGTTAGCGAACGAATGTCGGTACTTTTGCAAGATACCCTTGTAGCAACGGTAGAACCTACGGTCAGACCCATTATTGAAAATCAAATAAAGGATGAAGGACAAACGTTTGCACCGGCCAAAATCTTTCCCATTCATGCTGCACTGGTGCGCAATGCTGCAAGACGTGGAATCCGTAACATGTACAACAATACCTTACAATTTATTGGATTTTAGGGCCATGACAAAAATGAATCTGGTGGAAGACGGAGGGAAGATACCAGGTATTTGAATTGACAACTCAGGTACTAGCTACTAGCGAGCCAGTCAGTCAGTCAGCCTTTCATGTTTTGAATAATTATATATATACACAGTGTAGACAGCTTTTCTTGTTACGCAACAAAGCACGCATTTGTTTCAAACTCTATTACTAGATACCATAGAGGCTGCAATACTTGCTTTGTGCAGACATCTACTATTCCGAATAGCTCCTTTAATGGCTTCGAACTTCGAACAGCACCAGCTAATTTTTTTGGTAAGCCGCCTGCTACTAGGAACAGCCAGCAAAACACTCGCTCCACTGTTATCGATGCAGTTTCTTCTACTGTTGAGAATAGGAGTAGTAGTGGTGGTGGTGCGCTCTGATCTGGCTGGAATGAGGCCACTACGAAAACAAGCACATGTGGCAAAGGAAATGGCACTCGGGACTTTGAACAAACTCATCATTTATTTTTGTTGTTTTGAAGAGGTGTGCGACCGAACAAAAACCAAGCGAAAAAGTGTGCGACCTACTCGAAGAAAAATAGTACTACTAGTAGTAGTAGTACTAGCTAGTACTACTCTAGTAGCGTACTAGTCTAGTACTACTACTAATAATAATGCTGGCAAATCAAGAAAGATTTGTCATCACAGCAGCAGCAGCAGCACCAAAAAACCAAAAGCCGATGCCATCATCATCCAATAAACAAATATCCATGTATAGATTACAATAATACCATTATGGCATTTTTACATCTCTTCATTGTAAACAAGTCGGGATCGTTAATCCATCATCGTCCGTTAAGTGATAAAGCTCCAAAAATTGATATCAATGAATGGTTGCGCATTGGATCTACCTTTCATTCTCTTCATGCTATTGCAGCCGAAGCATCTCCTCTGAGATTGCCCAACAATAAGAATTATTGTACGTTCCATGTATCAATGGCATATTACTATAACCGTTCGTTTGTTTTGTTTCTGTCTGTCACCTTTAAAGGATTTTTTGGTTCATTCTTTGATGATTTTGGTTCCTTGGTTGATTGGATATTTTTCGTTCACAGCACTGTTTGTGTATGGCATCCGTGTACTATTCGCTCGTTTGTAAGAATCTTTTTTGTCTCTTCTCATCACACAATTCTGTTTCTCTCCGTTTCGTCTTTTATTTTTTTCGCATTCCTGTCTTGACTTTTACGTTTCAGATGGAGCAGATGATGGTATAGAAAAGATCATTTCCAGTGGTATGGAACTGCGAAGCTTTCAAACGAGAACAGGAATCAAATTTGTCATTACGTACGTGTTTGGTTGTTTTGTTGTTGTTGTTGTTGTTGTTGTTGTTTTGTCCCTCTGGTCGTGTCTCCTCTGCTCTAGTATCACTTTATGTTCATATTGAGATCTTACAAACCAAAATCCAATCAACGTGCATCTTTTTTTAATTGTCATTTTATATTTTTGAAACAGTGCGGAAGAAGGAACACCTGATATGGATGCTGCATTGACTGAAATATACATTTTGTATACAGATTGTTCCTTGAAGGATCCCTTTTACGAATTGGAAATGCCTATTCGAAGTACATTGTTTTCGCAGAGTGTAGATGCTTTAATGGAACGATTGGAAAAAGCTTCGAGTAGTCCACCGTCCAGAAGATAAAAGAGGAAGCGTTTCATTTGTCAGGCGAAGAAACAAACGTATGTGAACATGAAATGTTTTGTGACTTTAAAGAATGATTTGCAAACTCCAAAGTATACTATTTAAACGGTAGTAGCTATGAGTAGATGAATGGAACAATACGGAATATTACCAACGGAATTATTCAGTAATCGATAATGAACTTTCCAACAAGAAGCATGCGGCGATGAAGGCAGTTTATTCATCGTCGTCGTCGTCATCATCATCATCGTTGTCGTCATCATCGTCATCGTCATCATCTTCGTCGTCATCATCATCATCGGGAGCTTCGACATCTGGTTCTTCCTTAATGGTAGCGTCAACACTGTATTTCAGTATGCATGTATCCCAGAATAAAACAACATCAACAACATTAAAAGGGCAAATCAAAAAAGATGAGAAGTGTTTTTTTTCTTTTTCGTATACTTTTGGCAGGGGGGGAAAAACAGACAAAATGGCAAAATGACAAGGATTCAAAAAAAGTATTGTACTGCACAGTACTTTAGAGTACTGTTAGTACTTACGTGTAGGTATCACCATATCGCGTTTTCATGAGATTGTTCATGTTGCGTTTGCTAATGCCACCCAAAATCATACCACCAAACAATAAGAAAGATGGAAAGGCAATGACACAGGTTGTAGCAATAATGATCAAGGCTGTTGTTTCACTCAGTCCAATACGTTTTTGCATGACGTTCGTCAATCCCGTGAGTATTCCAATGATACCACCATCATTATTATTATTGCTGTAACTGCGAAGACCCAATCGGGAGGATGGTAAAGAAGCGGAGGAAGAAGATAGTCCCATAATTTCCGTCGCAATCAAATCTTGAATTTTTCGAGGATAGGATTTCTGTCCTCCTTTGGATTGACTGTTATAATCCTGAAAGGCTTCTCGATAGGCCGATTCCAGTGGTTCGGAATCTATAGCCGTATCGTCATCAAATATATGGTGTCGTACGTACGTATCGATAATCTTTGTTGTGACATCATTGTTTTTGTTGAACGGCAAGATACGTTCCATGATAGATCTAGACGATGACGACGATGCTGTTGTTGTTGTAGTAGCAGTAGTAGTTGCAACAGCAGCAGCATGAGCAGTACTACTACTACTAATACCACTAATACCCATACCAGTACCACTCATCCAAATGACCGTTGAAAGCAACAGTACTGTAATGCCTCGATGCATTTTTGTTTTCATCATCATCAGGATGTTTTTCGACCATTGCAATCGAACGTGATGCCATAATAATAAAGGCGACGACAGTACACGTCCCACTGAAAATAAGGTATTCTTGTTCTTGTTGTTGACTTTATGGTTGCTGCTGTTGTGACTGCTACTGTATAATCGACTGTGAGGATGACAAGTGTGTCGTGACCTGCAGTTGTTGTTGTAATTGTAACGGTGAGCTGTTGTTGCTGTAGTAGTAGCAGTTGTAGTAGTACTAGTAGCTGGTAACGGTCTAAATGCTGCTGTCAATGGACTCCCATGCATTTTATGTAAGGATAATCGTGATGATAGTACAGTAGAAAAGGCGGATGCCGAATCCATGACCAACACTAACATCATCATCATCATCATCATTTTCCTTATCGTTGTTAGTCGTTGAGGACTTTGGATACGTGTAGTTCGTGTCAAGGATTGTCGGCTGCTAGAGCAATAAGAAAAAGTCATCATTATTTGTTCCGCCTCGGAAAATACTGGAGTAACAAACACAGACAGAGAGAGAGAGAGAGAGAACACAAGATTCAAATGACAAGTAATCTAGTGCGGATCGTTGATAGGGAACAGATTCTCTCTCTTGTAGGGTTGTTATAATATTATTGTTAATGAATTGAAAATGTTGGAGATTGTTTTTTTGGTGCGAATGTGTGTGATGAAGATCCACCTGGAACCCAACAAAAAGATACACACAGTCTGTACGTCCCACCGTAAACTATCAGTCCAATAGCTTTTCTTCTTCGCAGCGTCTCTCTGTGCCGTTTTACAATACCAATGCTACCAGTATTACTTTCTCTGGACAACCAAGGTATCCTCCACAATGGAAACAACAGCATCAGTTGTAGCTGCAGTATCTACCATATTTCGTTCGTTCTCAACAACATAGTTTATTATACATTGAAATGCTATTTCTCGTGATTATTTTCTTTTAGGTTGATCCAGCAACAGTTTCAACGGCTTGTCGAATGGTGTAACCAGGAATGAAACTCAAATCCACATACTCGTACAAGAAACTTTTGTAGGCAATATTTCCAGAAACGTACGTAATGTACACGGTAAACAACGCTTGGAAGAAATCGAATCCCTGATCGTTACCACCATCACCATTTTCGGCGGCTGCTTGCATTTGTGTCAACAGATCGGGATCTTCGGCGATTCGTTTTTGTAAACCAATATGATAGTTCACAACTTCCGGATCCTTCAAATACTTTGTCACTTCCAATTCCGCGCGGTCACGATCAAAGGTTGGAATATCAGTCATTACTTTGACAATCATATCTTCACGACTGTGTTTGTTTTTTCCATCCCCAAAAAAGCCAAAAATTTAGTACAATCGGACGTAGTAGCAGCAGTGCGTGATCCAGCCAAAATCCCCCAAGGTTGAATCAGTGAATCCATGAGTATTTTGTGATTTTTGACATTTTCGCCATTGGCAGAAGAAAAAAAAAGACGAAACAGAGAAGGAAAAAAGAAAAGAAAAGTATTTGTGAGTGACACAAAATGTTACCATGATTGACGAATCAAGAGAAACGACTTGGTCTCTTCTCCAAAAAACAACCAGCAGACTCACGTTCCAATCCATTCCAAAACTTCTTCAGGATCAATACCAATAGCTAAATCATTTTTGGTAATACCAATTTTTGAGTACACATTTGTATTATCATTATCACTATCGGTCGGTGTTGCTGTGTTTGTTACTGTTTCTATTTCTTCTGTAACAGATTCATGCAGTACAACCATCGATGGTGAGCTTCGTTGGAATGAAACAAATAATGGTTGATACGGTTGATGGTGTTTGACTGTAACAAAAGATGACGAAATCACAGAAAACGCATTTGTTGTAGTAGTGACACCACACGAAAGAAGCAACACCGGAGACAAAAAGTTCATCATTGTTTTTGTTGTTAATATTCCTGACTGAATGTGGTAGGTACTTTGTAGCTTTATACCTGGTATATAAAAATCTGCCAAAAGTCTGTCTACTATTCTGTTCAAAGATAAAGGTTGTTGTTGTTTGTTGTTTGTTGTCCAAGAAGGCACTCGTTGATGGCGAATAATAATATTATGATGTTCTCGGTTGGTGCTTTGTAGTAGTACAGTACAGTACTACTAGCTAGGCAGTAGTACTAGCTAGGGTACTACTCTAGCTAGTACTAGTACTGCACAAGATCCTTTTTCTTGATGTTGGAGGTACTTCCAAGTTGAACCTTAGTCCCAAAAATGCTTCAATCCAGTCCCTTATAGTTAGCTCAAAACCTGATTATTTTTCTCATTTTCCCTAAGTTTGAATTCATAGCTGCGCGAATAAAATAAAATAATAATGACATTATTCAAAAAATATCAATCGAGCTGCTACTGTTTGAATCTTCGAAAGGCTCTGGACATGGAGTGACAAATAATAGAAGTATACGCAGACGCCAGAGGAATGAGATGCTCATCGACAGTACTATTAAATGGCGAAAAATTGACACACACTCCTGTGTTTCAGTGCCAAATATTGAGTTTTTACCGTTGCATCGCTTCGGAGCTTCAACGAACAACACTCTCCTTTTATGAGTGTGCATCACTACTGACTACTGCTACTGTTGTTGCCGTCATAAAATCTGTACAGAACAAATTCGGCACAACGGAGATCGCCAGAATTGATCTCTTTGCTCACTACGCGGTACCCCAACGTCCAGAGTTGGCCAAACAATCGAAGGACAGCTTCTTCACCTTTGTCAATTACCAGATGAGCAGGGACGTAGTTTGCATTGGCATGCCGTGTATGAAGCTCAAATGCCAGTTGCTTTGGTAGATGTTCTGATTTGATAACAGTATCTAAAAGCTTCCACTCAAATCCTTCAATATCAAACTTGATTAGGTCCACGACTTCATGTTGCAGGCGTGCTAAAACTGTTTCGAAACTAAAAATGGATTGCTTCATCTTGCTCATATCATACCTTCCAATCACATTCATAGCGTCTTGTGAGATTTCAGGCTCTTCGCCAATGCTGTATTTGCAAATATCGGGAGAAAAAAAATATGCTGAGCGCGAACAAAGTAGGCAAGGAATTACAGCTGCATTCTAGCAATGCACCATAAATAATAGTAAAGTGTCACAAAACGGAAACGTACCACCATGGATGGAATGCCAAGTTGGGAAACATTTTCTGATGGGCAAGGTACTCGCTCAGTCTATCTTCATTCGTCATGGTACAGTCAAAAGCATGTACGGCACATCCCAGGTCTCTGGCAATTCCAGTTTCGAATGTGGTTTCATAGTCGATGCCAGCACCGTAGACGATACAAGACCCATTCAAGTTTTTTAGCATCTGTTCCCCTACCAGTGCTCTGGCACTTTGTCCGTAGCCATTACCAGCCTTCATAAATGTTGGATCAAGCCTTACGGATACAATAACATTATCAAAAATGGGATCCTGCTTGGTATCGGTTGCATTGTATCCAGGCTGAACAATGGCTGCCATTTTGTTATCAATGAGAAGCCTTGCTTTCTTCTGTAGTTCCCTATTCTCTGGAGTTTCGGCAATCTTCAAGATTCGCTCGTCAAACTCTGCTCTTATTACGCGTGCAGCAGTCGTCGTTGCCGTTGATACGCTTTGATGATCTTCATTGGGCTCTTGAGACATTGACATTTTCTGTTTCATCGCCCATTGCAGTTGTCGAATTTCCTGTTGTTTAATAAGAGGGTGTTCTGATACCCATGATGGGATTTCCATTTGAATTGCTGTCGCTTCCTCTTCCTCCTCTATTCCTGGTGTATTGGTTGCAACGACTGGTTCTGTAACAGCCTCAACCGGCACGGTTGATACAATTGCCGTAGTTGTCGTGTCTCTAATCTCTGGTGGAACCTTTTTGAACATTAACATTTTTGGTCGTTCCGTGTGCTTGGCAAAGTCGTCGATATCGTACGTTTCGTACCCCTTCAAAGCATTTCCAAAAGCGGCTTCGAAATTGAAATCCGTATTCTGGTTGCTATCGCTGCCGTACGTGTAGGCATCGTTTCCAAGTTCAAATAATTCTGCGAGTTTGTCGTACACAACAAATTTCATACCAAACCCTCGTCCCCAAAGAATGGATGATGTAAGTTTTTGTCCACCCCAATACGTACCATAGAAAACGTTTCCATCTACGAGTGGTAGGATAGCATACACATCAATCATGTGCAACATGTAGTATTGAGCATCTGGTTTGTGTATGACTTCGATCTTGTCAGCGTAGGGGTCATATTCTGCGGGAAGTTCCTTGGCAGAACCCATGAATCGGATCGTAAAGCTTTGGTTCTGGTACAGTTCGAGTGCACGCAACAGTGGAGCATAATTTCTTCTTCGATCATCGAATGATCCCTGAACAAGAAATACTGGCTTTACCGGTTTGATGCGACGTTTCACAAAAGACGACGGAAAGTGCCAAGGCACGATGTGATTCCTGTGTGCCGGAGTAAGAAAATATACATTGGTCATGATTTCCAATTCTGGCATGTCACGATGAGGTTCGTGACAAATAAGGATGTGATTGGTCGTATTGATCACATCGCAAACATTGTTATGTGTAACTTTCCCACTGCAATCGTAGTCGCCAGGATACGTTGTGGTGTGAACTTTTAAATCTGGTTCCATTTTGGGTTGGCCAAAGAAAATGGGTCCACAGGTTGTTTCGTTAAATTCTCTGTATACTTGTTTCAGCGATTCACTCAAATATTCGTCTGGACCGACGTAAAATTCAACGTTGTTGGTGTTGCGTGGTAATTGATGCCAAATGGGACCCATTTCGGGAGACGGATTACACAATTCGTGAATGTAAGAATACATAGTTTCAGAGTGCAGATCTTGCCAGGGAAGATAAACGAACACTGTAAAGACCTTGCCGTCGTGGTTGTTGCTGTTTCTGTCATCTGACGTGTTGAAGATACCATTATTCAGTGTTGCTTTCCCTAGTGCTGCTGTCGTTGCTATTGCCACTGTTGCCTTCGTTGTCATTTCAAAAGAGCGGGTTGTTGAAGTGATTGGAGTATAAATGAAGTTGAAAATGGCAATAGCAAAACCAAAGAATACTATCACGTACTTCCACCCACCGCTTCGTTGAGAACGACTATCCTCTGTGCGTTTCTTGTTCTTTGTACTTCTACTGTTAGCGTTATTGTTCGTCACCATGTTCTAACTCAGCCTCAAAAGGTTTGCACGGTAGAAAGGATGCTTGCTAATTGCTAATAATGATTGAGATGAAAAAGGATCTCGTCTTTAATGAAAAAGTTTTTCTCTAGCAAAGCTATAGGAAATCTAGCCAGCTATTACTCAATGAACTGTATTCACGTAGGTAGAGTGGCTGGGAATCCTGAGTTTTCTTGGGTATATGTAAAAAGGTGTACCACTGGGTGTACCATTTTGGTGTACTTTGGTGTACTTGGTACACCAAAAGTACACCTTTTTACAAATTTTTGTAAAAAGGTGTACCATAGTGGACTTGA
>Ga0100391_1002108_pt1 | contig 21334 bp, 16 predicted proteins | sample CryGeymeta201515_FD_81541 | JGI IMG/M metagenome (GOLD analysis project Ga0100391, IMG submission 81541) | Groundwater microbial communities from Crystal Geyser aquifers in Utah, USA - Crystal Geyser metaG 2015-15 | ecosystem: Environmental > Aquatic > Deep subsurface > Groundwater | place: USA... | reverse complement strand
TTTCACCAAGAAAAGTGTAAGGGAAAGGGTAGCGCTTACCCTTTTGATACTTAATGAAAATTTTAAGCAAAATTTGAATAATAACCATGAAATTGAAATAGAATTAACCCGTGAAGATTTTGCCAACATTGTGGGCATTGCCGTTGAAACATTGGTACGTATTTTAGGCGACTTTGCACAAGAGGGCTTAATTAGTAAAAAAGGCAGGAAAATAATTGTAAAACGCCACCTTGACCTTTTTAAAATTGCTGATTTAACAGATACATTTTGATGAAATGTATTTATAACCCAATCTATACTAATATTATATCGAGGGTGTTCTTATTTTTATTTCTTTAAGTAGCAGATTATCTGTACGTTTCGGTTTCCTACACTTGGAGGCAACGGATGGGTATATGAAACGTTTGGCATTTCAAAGCGATTCCGCATCAAACCGTTACAATTTTTATTAAATGTACTGCCCTTGAAATTAGCACTATCCGCCAAATGCACTATACACGATGTTGGCAACTGGTGTTCATTCATATCTATCTGTTTGTCATTCATTTATCTTTCTTTTTTAAGTCATTGTCAATCTGCACCAACCTATCCACGAAGCGAAAATTTATTTTGTTTTTTGAGCGTGGGCAATCCTAAAACCGTCCTGAAAGGCGGTTACTTGGGCTGAAAAAGCGGAAGCACATCCCGCAAACTTTTTATACAGAGTGGCCTTGAGCGGTTTGCGGGATGTGCTTACGACTGAGTGATGGCAGATTGAATGGAAGGGCATTTTACTGTGCCATAACTACAATATACACAGCAATCGCCGGATAAAGGACGTACAACAGTTTTACATTTTTCACATTCATAAAAAAACTGACAGCCATCTGTAGGCATTGTTTCCTCTTTTTGATGTCCGCAATTAGGACAGGTTATCGTTGACTGATATACAATATTGACTTTCATTAAGCTCAATTTTTAAATAAAAGGCTGTCATTATGCCAACAGCCTTTTATTGATTAATGTTTATGACCTTCGTGACCTGAAACCTCTTTCTTTACTTCAGTTCGGTCATACTGGCAGCAACCGGGAAGTGCATTGTAAACTTCATCCTTGGCTTTATGCATGGGTGTATCGTGCCCCACTTTGGCTATTGCCATTTGCACCTTGTGAACAGATGTTTTTGATTCATCAAAGGAGACTTCCAATATTTTGGTTTCCTTGTCCCAGTCTGCGGCGGTAACACCTTCAACTGTTTTTGCTGCTTTTTCGATGCGGTTTTCGCACATGCCACAGTTACCTTTTACTTCAAACTTTTCGGTTTTTGCCTGTGCAAATACCAAACTTGTTCCTAAAAGGAACATACTTACTAAACTTAAAACTTTTGTTTTCATGTTATTACAATTTTAATGATTAAAAAAATACTTATTTAATTTCTTTGGTCACTTCTCCGCAGGTAAGCATCGAACTACCAAAATATGGATTCTTAATTTCTTTGAACGTACTCAGCCAGTCTGCCCCTTTGTTGTTATCGGCCATGGGGCAATGCTGCACGTAAATGGTTTCGGCCAACGGATTGAATGTGTTGGTCAATTCAATCATAGTAGCAGAAACAGTTTGAAAGGGCTTCCGCAGTTGTTCTATGTCAGAAAAATGCTGAACATGCTCCAAACTTTTGGCTAATCTTCCCTGAAAATCCATCCAAACCATGTGTGCCTCATCTTTAAAAAGTCCCATGTCCACTTTTTCCAATGCCGATTTAAAGTTTGTTGCGTTTTTTTGAGCTTCTTTAAAATCATCGTTGGTCAGGGCATCTTTCCAATTTAAGTATGTGTTATAAAGTGGCTGCAAGACCTCTTTGGCTTGTTTGTCGATGGACAAAGGTTTTGAAGTTGTTGATTTATTTTGTTCCTCATGACCTTCATGTGAAACATTACTTTCAGTAGGTTTTCCTCCATGATTATGTCCGGTCATTACCTTTCCTCCTTCGGGACTCATCATGCTTGGTTTTCCTGCTAACTGTGCGGCTGCATCAATGCTGAATGTGCCGTTTACGGCTATTTCTTCTCCTTCCATTAAACCTGCTTCAACCACATAGCTATCACCTAACGCAGAACCCAATGTTATTTCACGCATGATGAAATTAACTCCTTGTTCCGAATTTGTTTTTACATACACCACCGAGCGTTTGCCCGTCCACATGACAGCAGTTTTTGGTACAACAATCGAGTTTGATTTGTTATCTAATTTAGCTTCAACCATACCCGAAGCAAACATTTCCGGTTTGAGTTTTCCGTTTGAGTTGTTATATTCTACTCTTGCTTTTGCCACTCGTGTTTTAGGGTCAATCACGGGGTCGAGAAATGTAATGCTGCTCATAAATGATTCACCGGGCAAAGAGGCAACCGTAAATTCCACTTTATCACCTTTTTTAATCCAGTTTATATCCGATTCATACACTTCAAATAACACCCAAACTTTCGAAAGGTCAGCGATTTCATACATCGTTTCCCCTTTGCGAACATAGTCACCCAAATTTATTTTTTTTGAGATTGTATATCCTGAAACATCAGCTACTACAGGAAATTCATCCTTTGTCATCCCCGACTTTAGTATCTCTTCAATTTGTTTTTCGGAGAGTTTCCAGTTTTTTAGTTTCTCTTTTGCTGCCGCAAATAATTGAGGCTGCGTTTCGGCTATTTTCTGTGCTTCAAATAGTTCTTCCTGTGCGGTTACCAACTCTGGAGAATATATGTATGCAATGATTTGTCCTTTATTCACAAATTCACCAGTAAAATTGACCGTTAATTTTTCAATCCTACCCGGAATATGCGATGATTGTGAATACACCAAGCGTTCATCGGCTTGTACTTTCCCGTTAAGGCGAACTTGTTTAACTGGATTCATTTTCCCTACAAATGCAGTACTCACGTTGGCTAGTTGCATAGCTGTTGGCGACATGCTTATCGCATTGGGGTCAATATCGGCATTTTGGTCATCCTCCACCGGGATTAAATCCATTCCGCAAATGGGGCAATCGCCAGGTTCACTTTGACGTATCTGTGGGTGCATGGAGCAAGTCCATACAGTTTCACCGTTTATTTCAGTTTTTTCATGTTCATGGTCGTCGTGAGAGTTACTTTTGTTTCCTCCAAAAATCAACCATCCTGCCAACAATCCAACAACAAGTGTTGCTGCGGCAATTATTATTGTTTTTTTATCTATTGCTTTCATTTTAATACGATTTAGATGTTATGTAATTGATTTTCTCAACGGCAATATGGTATTGAACCAAAGCGGTTGCGCTCGTCTTCTGATATTTCAGCAACTGTTGCTGCATGCGTAACACCTCCTCGAATTCTTTGCCTGAATTTCCATACGAAGTAAAAAGCAGGTTCAACGATTGTTGTGTGGTCTGTATCTGTTGTTCGTAAAGTGATAATAACTGCAACTGTTGTTGAACCTGAAACCAAACCATTTCATATTCAGAAATGAGTGTATTCGCAACTTCTTCTTTTTGAAGTGTGTAGCTTTCCTGCATCAATCGGGCTTCTTTTACCGAAGCCTTATATTTACCCCTGAATATTGGAATACTAACACTTACCATGGGCATAAATACATTTTTTCCGTTATCGGGTATAGACACATCGGTACGTTCGCTTACCAATACATAATCCAAACCGACACCCAATTTTGGTAATCCTTGCTTTTGAGCGGCAAGTTCAGCAGCTTTATAAGACTGAACTTTAAAATCCAATGCTTTTAATGTTGGATTGGCTGCAATCAATGAATCTTTCCTGAAATTTTCTGTAAGTATTTCTGTATTTAAGGAATCGCTAATTTGTACGGTTGCACTTTCCGGTCGATTCAAAAGTTTATTGAAAGTTGTAAACAGGGGTTTTTCTTTATCCCTAAGAATACTCAAATTGGTTTGGGCATCTTTCAGTATAATATCAACTCGTAATACATCGACCATGGTTCCTGTTCCATTCTTGAACTTCTGATTCGCAATGGTTTTATAGGATTCCAAAATACGGATGTTTTCATGTTCAATACGTTTCCACTCTATTAATTCGTAGATTGGATAGTAAGCAGAAGCCACTTGCAAAAAGAGTTTGTTTCGGGCATCAATAAAACTTTGAAATTTAGCCTCCGCCAATAATGCTAAAGCATCCCCCTGTGCTTTTAGCGTACCAAACCAGGGGAACATTTGCGTTAGGGAAAACTTTGCCTGTTGAGGTCCAACCCTTGTTTCGACCGGCGAGATAAAATACCCGAACGAAAAAGTGGGGTCGGGTAAAGTACTTACTTGCGGCACTTTTTGAAGGGCAGCTTCATATTGTTTATATTTTGCCTGCAAGCCCGGATTGTTTTCGGCAGCAATTTTATAATAATCTTCCAGTGTTTGAGCAAAGCTCAACGAACTGTAGAATAGTAGTGCTGCTAATATTGCTATATACCTTTTCATGATTATGATTTCTTAAGTTTATACTCTTCACGCATACAGTAAAGTGCAGGCACAATGTAATAGGTTATGGCAGCCACAATCATACCGCCAAAAGCAGGGATAGCCATTGGCACCATAATGTCGGCACCACGGCCTGTTGAAGTAAGCACCGGCAACAATGCAATGATGGTGGTTGTGGTTGTCATCACGGCAGGCCTGATTCTTCGCTCACCGGCTTCTATTACAGCAGCCCTTATTTCCTGGATGGTTTTGGTTCGGTTTCGCTTAAAACTTTGGTCGAGATAGGTTCCCATCAGCACCCCGTCATCAGTAGCCAATCCAAACAAGGCTATGAAGCCCACCCAAACAGCTACACTTAAATTGATTGTATTCATCTGGAAGAGTTCACGAATATTCGTCCCAAAAACGGTGAAGTCGGCAAACCAGTCCTGCCCGTATAGCCACAGCATGATAAAACCCCCGCTGAAAGCCATAGCCACTCCGGTAAAAATCATGAGTGAAGTTGTTACCGATTTGAATTGAAAATAGAGTATCAGGAAGATGATTACAAATACGAGGGGAACAATAATACTCAGGCGTTTTTCGGCACGCACCTGATTTTCGTAACTGCCCGAAAATTTATAATTCACCCCGGCTGGCACGATGAGTTTCCCGGCATCAATTTTTTGTTGAATCATGTTCTGTGCATCATTCACAACTCCTACCTCCGAATAGCCTTCTTTTTTATCAAACAACACATAGCCTACCAGAAAAGTATTCTCACTTTTTATGGCTTGTGGCCCCCGAACATACTCCATATCAACTAACTGGCTTAACGGAATTTGTGCCCCAGTGGGTGTTGGGATAAGAATTTTTCCAAGCGATTCCGGGTCGTCCCTTAACTCTCTAGGATAGCGTACCCGTATGGGAAACCGCTCACGTCCTTCAACAGTTGATGATAGTTGAATGCCCCCAATTGCTGTTTCAATGCTTTGTTGCACATCTTCCACATTCAATCCATAACGTGAAATTTCATCACGGTTGATGTTCAGGTGGATGTAAGGCTTCCCTACAATTCGGTCGGCAAAGGCTGCTTCGGCTTTCACTGAGTGTACTTGTTTTAGAATACCTTCCAGTTTCAAACCAAACTCTTCGATGGTTTGAAGGTCAGGACCATAAACTTTGATGCCCATGGGTGCTCTCATTCCTGTTTGCAACATGACCAATCGGGTTTCGATGGGTTGCAATTTCGGGGCAGAAGTAACGCCCGGTATTTTAGTAACCGCAACTATTTCTTTCCATATATCATCGGACGATTTTATGTGTTTGCGCCAATTTCTGAAATAATTTCCTTGTTCATCGGGTATAAGTCCATCTAACGAAAGGTTATTAGTCAGCAATTCCTCATTACTGTATGCTTCATCGCTTTTTAAAACAAACCGGCCATCGCTGTCTGTCTTAAATCTTTTGCGGTGTCCTTTTTCATTCAGTGCATATTCCGGTTTATAGTTAATCACATTTTCGTACATAGAAACAGGAGCGGGGTCAAGTGCCGATTCTACACGTCCTAATTTACCAACGGCAAGCTCCACCTCAGGAATGTTTGTCAGTAACATATCCAACTGACCAACCACTTTTCGGTTATATTCAACCCCTGAATGTGGCATTGAAGTGGGCATCAGCAAAAAGCTGCCTTCATCCAGCGAGGGCATAAATTCTTTCCCTACTCCGGGAAAAGTATGTGCAAGCCCCGACCATGCTGATGTTGTTCGTATGTTCCAGCCCAATTTATCGGTACCAATGGCTACAAAACCAAAAACACTTGTAAAGCCCATCCAAATATTCACCGCGAGCAACATCAGGAAAGCAGGTATCAATAAAAACTTAATTTTATTATTGAGTACCCAGGCCAGCATTCTTTTGTAGGAATATTGTAAAAGGGTAAATGCGCCCAAAATGACACCCACAAGCAACGCAACAAAAATAAAGTTAAGCAGTACACTTTTCCCGGCTCCGAGTGGTAACCAATACTTTGCCAGAAGCCAAATTACTCCTATAACCACCAAAACCAATTCGATATTTCCTAAAACTGTTTGCAGGAGTGGTTTTTTAAACCATTTTGTTTTTGCAATAAGCGGTTTAAGGAATGGCAAACTGCCAAATAAAATCAGTAATATGCCGGCCCATGCAACACCTCCAATTAAACCGGCAGCACCAGCCACAATGAGAAAAATATTCACCCATTTATTGTGATGCGGATTCTTTATTTTAAAACCAAAAAACCAGTGTGCCAGTGTGGGTAAAATGATAAGCGAAACGATAAGTGCCGCCACCAATGCGAAGGTTTTGGTAAAGGCCAACGGACCGAATAGTTTACCCTCGGCAGCCTGCATGGTAAATACAGGAATAAAACTTACAATGGTGGTTGAAACAGCTGTCAGAATAGCCGAACTTACCTCTGCCGAACCATTGTAGATAGTTATTATTAATTTTTGTCCGGGCGGAGCTTCATCCACATGCTTGACGATGTTTTCCGAGAGGATGATTCCCAAATCGACCATGGTACCAATGGCAATGGCGATCCCTGACAGTGCTACAATATTGGCATCTACACCAAAATACCGCATGGCTATAAAAACCATAAGCACGGCTATGGGCAACAAACTTGAAATAAGGAATGATGCCCTCAGGTTATAAATCATCACGATAATCACCAGAATAGTGATTAAAACCTGAAGCGACAAGGCTTCCTCTAAAGTGCCAAGTGTTTCGTAAATTAAGGTGGAGCGGTCGTAAAAAGGCACAATGGTCAGTTGGCTTTCTGTGCCATCGGCAAGTGTTTTTTTCGGCAATCCGGGTGAAATTTCTTTGATTTTCTCTTTCACATTGTTGATTACCTGCAATGGATTAGCCCCATACCTTGCCACAACAACCCCGCCTACTACTTCGGCACCGTCCTTGTCGAGGACACCCCTTCGTGAAGCGGGTCCGAGTGTTACTATGCCAATATCTTTAATTCGAATAGGAACGTTATCCTGAACGGCAACTACGGCTTTTTCAATATCTTCGGTCTTTTTAACATATCCTAAACCACGCACAAGATATTCAGCCTGATTTATCTCGATGGTTTTAGCCCCCACGTCGCGATTCGATTTCTGAACAGCCATCATTACTTTGTGCAGTGGGATATCATAAGCTTTCAGGGCGTCAGGGTTTACATCTATTTGGTATTCCTGGATAAAACCACCAACAGAGGCTACTTCGGAAACCCCTTCGGTGGCGTTCAGTCCGTATTTTACATAAAAGTCCTGAACGGTGCGTATCTCATGCAAATCCCATCCACCTGTCGGGTTTCCGTCTTTATCCCGTCCTTCAAGTGTGTACCAGTAAACCTGTCCCAAAGCCGTTGCATCAGGTCCCAATGTGGGTTGAACCCCTTCGGGCAAAAGGCCGGAAGGCAGGGAACTGAGTTTTTCGAGAATTCGGGAGCGTGACCAGTAGAATTCTATGTCTTCGTTGAAAATGATGTAGATACTGGAAAAACCAAAAATAGATGAACTACGAATGGTTTTTACTCCGGGAATACCAAGTAAATAAGTCGTTAGTGGATACGAAATCTGGTCTTCAATGTCCTGTGGCGAACGCCCGTTCCATGGGGTAAAAACTATTTGCTGGTTTTGGCCAATATCGGGGATGGCATCCACCGGCACCGGGTCAGATGGCAAACCGCCAATTTCCCAGCCAAAAGGTGCGGTAACAATTCCCCATGCCACCAACCCGGTGAGAACAAGTACTGTTACCAGCTTATTCTCTAAAAAATATTTGATTATTTTATTGAGCATAATAAGTTGATTTTAAAATAAATAATGATTGTTTATTGGGTGCAATGCACCAATAACCACACTACGCTTTGTAGCATGAAATCAATAGATCATATTAAAATCAAATAAGGAAAGTTTGAAAAAGCACTTGTATGTCCTTTTCAATCGGGGGAGAATGATACGCTGTATAAAACTGTTGAGTTGAGTTTGGAAATAAATCCAGATTTAAAGTAGCGTAAACAAATGCTATCGCAAAATCAACATTAGGAGTTATTGGAGTTACGTCCTGAATAAAATCTTCTGTTATTTGTAGCGTTTGGTATTCGTTTTCGCAGCATGGAATATTGTCTATAAGCGTTTGATCGTTGTGATGTTCAACAGGTAAAGCGCATGAATTTTCCATATCCGGCATGCCGCATCCCAAATCTGCAGGTATTACATTGATTTGTGATTCAACTACTTCACCCTGGCAATAATGCGTAGAAATGGTTAGCCCTGTGCTAGAAACAAGCAGGACTAAAGCCATCATGATATTTAATATTTTTCTAAGCATTATATAAATTTCAATTAACAAAACTACAATCTATTGAGAGAAAGAATATCATACAATTCCGGAAAAGATTTATATAATTTTTGGATTATACCCTGTCGAGTGGTTTTCGCTTGTTTTCTTTGAGCTTTTTGAAGTGTGACGGCGTTAGACCGGTAACCTTTTTAAACTGTTTGGAAAGATGCTGGACACTGCTATAGCCAAGTCTGTAGGAAATTTCGTTCAAGGACAATTCATCATAAACCAACAGTTCTTTTACCTTTTCAATTTTCTGATTGATGATGTATTTTTCAATGGTAATGCCCTCAACCTCAGAAAATAATTTACTCAGGTAGGAATAGTCTTTCCCAATTTCTTTTGAAATAAAATCTGACCAGTTAATTACTTCCAATGTGCTTGTTGAGTAGTGAATTTTTTGGATGATGATGGTTTTCATTTTATCAATTAACTGCCTTTTTTTATCGTCAATTAATTCAAAACCATTTTCATCTAGTACTTTTCTTATCGCTTCAATTTTATCCAGAGTTAATTGAGATGAAACTTTAACTTTACCAAGTTCAATTTCATCAATATTCAAACCTAGTTTATTAAATTCATCTGTAACCACTTTAATGCAGCGGTTGCAGACCATGTTTTTGATATATAGTGTTGAATCCATTTTACGAAGATATTAAATCAATCGTTGTAAAAGCGATGGCAAAATTGCACTCTTTGACAAAGCTTTGGCTTCAGCGTTAGCCCGTGGGGCTTTGGCAATGTGTGCAATGTGAGTAGGGTTTCTTTCTTTTTTTTGCGGGGGTAAGAAAAAAACAAAATAAATTTCCATCAAATTTGCACTGTCTCATCAAAAAGATAAATCCTTTCTTATTTTAATTTTGTCAATATCGTATCTGTCTGCTCGTCTGTCTTTTTACACTTGTTGCCAACGGTTGGTGTATAAAGCGTTGGGCATTTCGAAGCACTTTCCTGTCAAACCGCTACAAAGTTTATTAAATGCACGGACCTTGATTTTACCACTTTACCCACTATTGCTTTTATACAGTGTTGTATGCCCGTGCTTCCATTTCGTCCGTGCGTTGGGAAAGCCACACGCTGCCGACAAGCTTTGGCTGGTGCGGTTGGTTTGAGCGGCTTGGCAATCCGCTTGCGGTTCACGAACACGATTAAAATCAAACAAGCTGTGAGTAATTGTGTGGCTTTGGTGCTGGGTATTCATATTTGACCTCCAATTCCTTTAAACTTTTCCACAAACGAAGCTATCTTTTGAAAAACACTCTGTTTCTTTGTCAAATACTGAGGATTTAAAGGACTCATTTTTGGCAAAAGAGCATTTAACTCCGTTCCGTTTTCACTCGCATATTCACGCTTTAAAGAAGCAGAGATATATCGTTTTGCTGCTTCCTCATTTAGATTTTCGTCTGTGATTAATTCAGTAGCTTCTGTTTTCTGTCTGCCTTGGGCGTAAGCAAAGAATGAGTCTATGATATTCGCTTTATCTTGAATCGAATCAAGTTCGGTTTCATTAATGAAGTCAACCACCAAACTTTCTTTAGCCCTGTTTCCTATGCTGGCACGGATAACCCTACGGATTTCTTCTATTAAGGAGGCTTTGTCTTTGGTCTTTTTGTTGTGCTCAAAGATTAATTCAAGAATGTAGTCAAGATTTATTTCTTGTGATTTAAGCAGGTCGATTTCAAAAACAACATCATCCCAATCAATGGTTGATTCTTCGGCTTCTTTGCCGCTTTTTTCACGTCTTAACCAATCACGAATGTCATTGTAAGCAGAGCGATAATCTTGAATGGTTCGTTCAGCAGGCAATTCAATCTCTTGCATTGCAGCTATATCATCATCCGTAACAAAGTGAGTTTCTTTAAATGCTTCAACAGCTTCTGGATCAATTAAATCAACTGATTGAAGTGCTTTAAGGTTTGTAAACTCATCAAAGTTCTGCAATATGTTTTCTACACGCAAGTACTCACCAAAGAGCTTAGAAAATTCTTTTTTATCTTTTTCTTTGACTATTTCATCAGGGTTCGGAAACTTTTCATTTAGCTCTTTTACGACCTCAATGTAACCTCTTCGGGCTTCTCCTGTTGCAATGTCTGTAAAGCCTTCTAAGTATTCCTTGTAACTCTTTTCAAGGACAACATTCTTGGTGTTTTTGTCCCCAAATAAGGTTATTGCATCTACGGTGGCTTTTTCTAAATCTCTAAATGTGATGATGTTGCCAAAGGTTTTCGTAGCGTCATAAATTCGGTTGGTACGTGAAAATGCTTGCATTAACCCATGAAAACGCAGGTTTTTATCTACGAAAAGGGTATTCAAAGTTGGTGCATCAAAACCTGTTAAGAACATTCCTACCACAATGATTAGGTCAACTTCCTTGCTTTTAACTCTTTTGGCCAAGTCACGATAGTAGTTTTGGAATTCTTTGCTTTCAACGCCATAACTGGTTTTGAATAGGGCGTTATAGTCGTTGATGGCTTTTGTTAAAAATTCTTTTGCACTACTATCCATTGCCGAAGGCTCAAAGCTCTCATCAACTATCTCACCAATAGCACTTTGTTCTTCATTGGCAGCAAAGGAGAAGATAGTAGCTATTTTCAAAGGCTTTTCGCTATCCTTTTGTAACTTGTTTAATTCCTCATAATAGCACTTGGCGGCATCTACACTACTTACTGCAAACATGGCATTAAAACCAGTATTAACGCCACGTGTTCTATGTGTTTTTTGTCTGAAATTCTGTAGGATGTATTGAGAAATCTCTTTGATTCGGGTAGGGTGTAGTAAAGCTTTTTTGTTTTCCGCAGCACTTAACTTTTTCTCATCAATCTCTGTTTCTATTCCTTTAAACTGTGGGCGTACATCATTGTAATCTACTTTGAATTTCAACACTTTCTCGTCTCTGATAGCGTCTGTAATTACATAGGAGTGTAATTCACGACCAAATACACTTGCTGTGGTTTCTGAACCTAACGCATTTTGAGGAAAAATAGGCGTTCCTGTAAATCCAAATTGATAATACTTTTTAAACTTCTTTTTGAGGTTCTTTTGCGCTTCACCAAATTGAGAACGGTGCGCCTCATCAAAGATGAACAGGACTTGCTTTTGATAAATAGCTAAATCATTTTCACTCTTCATCAGATTATTCAATTTCTGAATGGTAGTAACTATAATCTTATTATCATCTTTCTCAATATTTCGTTTTAAGCCTGCTGTACTTTCTGAACCATTCACACTATCAGGAGAGAATCTTTGGTATTCTTTCATGGTTTGAAAGTCCAAATCCTTTCGGTCAACCACAAAGAATACTTTATCAATATAGTCAAGCTGTGTTGCGAGTCGAGCAGCTTTAAAACTGGTGAGTGTTTTTCCTGAACCTGTGGTATGCCAAATAAATCCACCGCTTTCTGTGGTAGACCATTTTTTAGCTTGAAATGAACTTGCAACTTTCCATAAGATTCTTTCCGTGGCTGCAATTTGATATGGTCTCATGATAAGCAGCGTATCACTTACATCAAATACCGAATAATTCAGCAGTACATTTAAAATCGTATGTTTCTGAAAAAAAGTTGCTGTAAAATCTTTTAAGTCTTTTATCAAAGAATTATCCGCTTTTGCCCAGTTCATGGTAAAATCGAAGCTGTTTTTGTCTCGTTTTACCGTGTTAGCAAAATAGCGACTGTCCGTTCCGTTGGAAATGACGAATACTTGCAAATACTTGAACAATGAATTTTCACCGTTAAAACTTTCTTTACTATAGCGGTGTACTTGGTTAAATGCCTCGCGGATGGCGACACCACGTTTTTTGAGTTCTATTTGTACAAGAGGTAAACCATTCACTAAAATGGTTACATCATAGCGATTGGAATGTGTTCCTTTCTGTTTGAATTGTGAAATGACCTGAACCTTATTTCGGATAAAGTTCTTTTTGTCAACTAAATAAATGTTTTGGATGTGTCCATCATCAAATACAAAATCATGAATAAAATTGTCATGTATTTTTCTTGTTTTGTCAACAATGCTGTCACTGGGTTTATCCAAATACTCCTCCACAAAACGAGTCCACTCTCCGTCTTTAAACTCCATATCATTCAGCTCCTGCAGTTGCACCCTTACATTAGCCAACATGGATTCAAGATTAGAAAGGTTAGTGGGGTTTTCATAACCTTGATTGATTAAATCTTGGATAAACTCTCGCTCCAATGCGGATTCTGTTTGGTAAGTTGCGGGAGCTTCATGCACCTCTGAATACTTGGTGTATTTGTCGAGTACGATGAAATTATTTGATTCTGCTATGGTTTTGTACATAGTGGTTAATGATTAATGGTTAATGATTAATGGTTAATGATTAATGGTTAATGGTTAATGTTGGCTTTGGTGGTTTTGATGATGGTCGTTATCAATTTGATGATTTCAATCGCATCCTTATTGATGCTTTCAAATTGCTCGATGCTTAGGTACTTTGTTTCTTTCAAAAGTTCCAGCCAATAGAGTGTTTCGTTGATTTCTTTTTGTGCAATTGCCATTTTATGTTTGAAATCATTTTTTGTTTCTGCATGTTCGGCTTCTCTTACCATAGCCCCAACACTTGTACCCGAACGCAGAAGCTGCTTAGACAAAACAAACTCTTTTTTTTGCTCACACAGAAATTGATACAGCTTCACTATTCGTACAGCAAACCCAAAACTCTTTATTTTAACAACATTCTCTTTCATCATTTATCATTAACCATTAAACATTAACAATTGATCATTTATCATTAAACATTAACAATTGATTTCGGTAGTATTCATACTGTTGTTGTCTCAGTTCTATCTCTTTTGGGAGACCTTCGCTAATGGAGGTGGTGAGCACATCGAATTTGTCGAGAATGGAAACAATGCGGGCTTGCTCTTCTTTTGAGGGTACTGGGATTTTGATTTTTGCCATATCAGAAGCTGAAACATCAATTACTTTTGTTCCTTTTGCTAATCTTCTTTTTTGACTGGCAAATCCCTCTGTTTGTGTAAAATAAGCAAAATACTTTCCTGAAATTTCTTTTGATGGTTTAATTATGGTTGCATGACCACCTGTAACAGCTTCTTCTTTGCCTAAATAAACTACTGCTTTTCCAACATCTTCCAAGTTCTCACTAGTATTAGTGATGACTACATCACCAGTATTAACTTTTTTCAATTTCTTTGCAGTTTCAGGCGAAACAAAGGATTTTGTTTCAGTCGCAAAAGTTTTATAGTATGTATAAATTTGACCATAATGAATGGCTGGGATTCCTGTTTCTGTAAAGTCAGTTTTTGGAAATCCATTTCCTCTCACTAATTCAGCCACCTCCCCCAAACTCCTCCACGCCACCTTTTCACCATTAAGCATTAACCCTTTATCATTAACCATTAACAATTGCTCTCTATAATAACTATACTGCTGTTTACGCGCTGTAAGCTCTGCTGTAAGCTCTGCTGTAAGCTCTGTAAAAGAATCGAGGATACGAACGATTTCTTTTTGGATTTCGAGTGACTTTTTTGGGTTATCTGGGCAAGGAAAAGGGATTTTTGTTTTTTTCAAGTTTTCATTATACAAACGTTGAATCGTACCACCTTTTGCAATTTGCCATTTCGCTATTTGGTAAGAGTAAAATAGGAACTTATTTAATACACGGCTTTCATCGTTTTCAATCCAAACAATATTACTGTCTTGAAAATATGCGTCTTCCCCGTCAAAAATAACAGACCTTCCGATTGTTCCACTTGCAGAAATAAGAACTTCTCCAATTTTTGGATAATTATATTTGGATCTAAATTCTTCAAATAATTCCGTTGAGATATAGGAATTTGGTTCTCTACCAAAAGTACCAATCTTATAAAATGGAATTTCGCCATCATCGGAAGTTTGTTCTTTTAGAATTCGTTTACACATTCGAACTTCCCCAACCTCCCCCAGCGGTTTCCACTCCACCTCAACGCCTTTTAATAACTTTTTTAATGGAGAGTTGAAAGTTGAGAATTGAGAATTGGTTTCATTTTCAATTTTCAACTTTGCATTTTCAATTGATTTTCCATTTTCCATTTTCAACTTTACCTTTTTAATTGTTTAATCATTTTATCAAAATCGCTTTCAAAAAGCCTGTCTTGTATAATTCTGTATTTTTCGAACTCGGTTTCGGCATGGGTTTTGGCAATTTCGGCTGTTACTTTGCCAGCATCTTGTAATACTGCTCTGTCGGTAGCATCAATAAATCGGTTTAAACGTATTTCCCAATCTTCCATAGTCATAGGAATTTGGCGTATTGCCCAATGCAATTTGTTTTGTACGGTGGCAAAAAAGCGTTGCGTTGCTGTGGCGGTAACATCATAATCAATAGCTGTAGCGTAGATATCGGTTATTTTTTGATAGAACTTACGCTCACTCAATCGTATTTCCCTTATTCGTTGGAGCTGTTCTTCAAAATACTTTTTGCCCAGAATGGTTCCGTCATTTTTTAACCGTTCGTCATCCATGGCAAAGCCCTTTATAGTATACTCTTGTACTATTTGGGTTGCCCATTTCCGAAATAGCACAGCACGTTCCGAATTTACCTTGTAACCCACAGCTATAATAGCAGAAAGATTGTAGTGTTGGGTGTTGTAGTTTTTACCATCGGTGGCAGTTATTCGAAATTTTCGAATAACTGAATTCTCCATCAGTTCATTATCAGCGAAAATGGTTTTGAGGTGATAATTAATAGTATGCGTTTCAATATTGTAAAGCGCCCCCATCATTTTTTGAGAAAGCCAGATATTTTCATCAGCATATACCACATCTACACCGCCTTCGCCAGTAGCAGCAATAAAGGTAAGGTACTCTGCTGCCGAAGACCTCACTATATCTTTGTTTGGTTTTGCTTTGCTCATAGTCTTATTAATTGAAAATGGAGAATGGTAAATTGAAAATTATTTGACATGATTCTGTTTTGATGTTTTCACGATACTTACCAAGAGTTTTATCAATTCAGCACTGTCCATATCTAAAGATGAGAAGCTCTTTTCATCCAAATAATCGCTGTCTTTGAGAAGCATTAGCCAATACTCGGTTTCATTAGCTTCTTTTAGAGCGATATTCATTTTGTTAATAAAATCAGCTTTGGATTGAGCATGTTCAGCTTCTTTTATTAGTGCTCCTATACTTGTGCCACTTCTTAAAATTTGCTTTGAGAGTACATATTCTTTTTCATTGTTGATTAAATGCTTATATAATTTTATAATTCGTAATGCAAAAGCATACGATTTATTCATTACTATATTTTCTTTTTTTTCCATCATTTTCAATTCTCAATTCTCAATTTTCAATTTCATTAATGATGATATCTATATCCGCACGAAGCTTATTGATCTTTTCCACTGTTTTAGAAACCTCCTTATTTAATTCAGCTATGTTTATCTTTTCTCGGTTGTCTTTTGCTTCTACATAGGAGCTGACCGATAAATTATAGTCGTTTTCAGAAATCTTGGTATTTTCAATGGATGTAGCCACATGAGCGATTTCTTCTTTGCTATCGAATAGTTCCATCACCTTAGCAATGTGCTTATCCGTCATTACATTGTTGTTGGTTACTTTCTTGAAGAAATCTTCACCACTCGCATCAATAAACCGGGTTTTATTTCCGGTTTTATGTTTGGAAAGTACCAAAAGGTTTACCGCTATTGACGTACCATAGAAAAGGTTAGGGGCTAAGGAGATAACACTTTCTACATAGTTATTATCTACCAAGTATTTTCTAATTTTCTGTTCTGCACCGCCTCGATAGAAGATACCAGGAAAACAAACAATAGCTGCTCTACCTTTACTGGAGAGGTAGCTGAGTGCATGCAATACAAAGGCAAAATCGGCTTTTGACTTGGGAGCAAGAACGCCAGCAGGTGCAAAGCGGTCATCATTAATCAGGGTTGGGTCACCGTCACCAATCCATTTGACAGAGTAAGGAGGATTAGAAACAATGGCATCAAAGGGTTTTTCATCACCCAACTGAGGGTTTCTCAAAGTGTCTCCTAATACTATATGAAACTTATCGTAATTGATGTTATGCAAAAACATGTTCATACGAGCCAAGTTATAGGTGGTGTGGTTCACTTCCTGACCAAAGAAACCTTCCTCAATAATATGGTTGTCAAAATGCTTTTTAGCTTGTAAAAGCAGAGAGCCTGAGCCTGCTGCTGGGTCGTAAATCTTGTTCACGGTTTTTTGACCGTGCATTGCCAATTGAGCAATGAGCTTGGACACATGGGTTGGTGTAAAAAACTCACCACCCGATTTTCCTGCGTTTTGAGCATAATTGCCAATTAGAAATTCATAGGCATCACCAAAAAGGTCAATTTGGTTATCTTCAAATTTTCCAAAATTCAACTCAGCCACTCCTTTGATAACGGATGCCAATCGGCTGTTTTTGTTTTCTACCGTATTACCAAGCCTTGTACTGGTTGTGTCAAAATCAGCAAACAATCCTTTTATGTCTTGTTCAGATGGATAGCCGTTTGCAGAACTTTCAATAGCGTTAAAAATAGCTTTTAAGTCAGTATTTAGGTTGGGATTGGTATTCGCTGATTTGGCAATATTGACAAAAAGCTGGCTAGGGTAGATGAAATAGCCCTTCGTTTTAACGGCATCATCTTTTATATCCGCAGATATTTTTTCATCCGCAAAACTTGCATAATCAATACTATCATCACCACCTTCAATGTAATTGGTGAAATTTTCACTTATAAAACGGTAGAAAAGCGTTCCCAAAACGAACTGCTTAAAATCCCATCCATCTACAGAGCCACGTACATCATTGGCTATTCTCCATATTTTAGCTTGTAATTCTGCCCTTTGGTTTGTGCTTGTCATTATTTATCTTTTAATAAATCTTGTGGTTTAACTTCCAGTATTTCGGCAATCTCGAAAAGTACTTCAAGTCTTGGTTGCTGTCGGTTTTGTACATAGCCGTTTACCATGTTGTAACTTTTTCCAAGTTTTTCAGCCAACCAAGTTTGCTTAATACCTTTCTCTTCAAGTACTTCCTTTATTCGGTTCATGTCCGCATAAATTTAAGTCGCTAAAATAGCCCAAACTTTCCACTTATCTCGTTTTTCAATATACATTTCGTTCGTTTCCTTGTTATTCTGTCCGAGCGAGGGCAAAAATTGGCTCTTTAGGTTTTTTGCGTTTGGGCTTGTGTGTCGGCAAAAACCAAATGTGCTGTTTGTGCGTTGGGTTTTTCAGCATGGCATACAACGGTTTGTGTATGAAGCGTTGGGCATTTCAACACTCCAATCTTTCAATTTACTCCTGTATTTCTTAATTGCTAACATCTTTATTCTTAGCACCATCTGCCAAATGCACTATATTTGTTGTTGGGCAGCGTATTTTTCTGATAATTCAATTAATTCTTTAATAAGAACATGAACCTTTGTGCGAGGATTATGATTCGCATATTTATCATCGTTATATAATATGTCTAACTTTACAGAATTCTCAATAGCGAAATCTTGATCTCCAAAATTCTGTAGCAATGCATACATCTCTTTCGAGTTCTTTTTGTATTTAAAGTTAGTATCTCCAGATAATTTTATAATTTCTTGTTCAAGTAGTTTCTTATAACGGTCTCTTGAAATTCCGGTGTTGTAATAATTGAAATGAAGTAAATACCATAATTCAAATGCTTCGTTTGTCCATGCACAATTGATTTTAGGTTTTGAGTTTTCTCCTTTATGAATAGCATTATTAAAATTTTCAGAAGGGAAACTATCTCTATCAAATACTGCCCAAACTTTATCTATCTTTCTAAGATACTTGCTCTCATAGGTCTTTCTAAGCTTCTTGGTCTCTTCTATGATTGTCAAAGTGTTTTTGCCTGTTCCATTTATATCAATATTAACAAGTTCCAATACGCCCTTTGGTAATGAATCTTTTAGTGAATTGAAATAATTTGGTTCTGTCTTTTCTCCTTCACATACAATTAGATAGAATTTTCGTTTTGATTTGAACTGTGTCCTTCTTTTACTTTCCTTTCTTTCTCGCCTTTTTAAAATGGCATTGTCTATTTTTATTTTTCTAGCCATTTTTCACAAGTTTTTCAAAATCACCAATAAATGGGATGGCTCCATATCGACCATTGATATAGTCCTTTTCAAAAGAGCGGTCTTTCCTTATTTTAGTTCCTTCTTCTTTATATTCGATTAGTGAATACAAATCCGTTGCTTCAAACTTATCCTTTTCGAGAAAATAAATTTGATCTCTTCTAAATTTACCATATGAAAGTAAATTAGTATCATGGGTTGCAAAAATAAGTTGGGCATTATGAAGATTATATTCAGGAGAGTTAAATAAATTTGTAATAGCAGCTGTCATCAATGGATGTAATTTAGCATCTAATTCATCAACAACTAAGATTCCACCATTTAAAAGAGTATCGAATATTGGTCCTGAAATATCAATAACTTTATTAGTTCCAGAAGATTCTTGATCCTTTAAGTCAAAATCACGAATTCCAATGTGATTACCTTTTTCATCAAATCTATTATGTGATGTACTTATCCTTGCAATTGTTTTTCCCTCAGGGTCAGAAACGATATCATCCAATATTTCTGAAGGTAAATCTTGAGGGAGAAAACTTCTTTGAAACTTTTCCTTTTTTAATTTTAACTCTTGAAATCCCAAATCCAAATCTTTGAAGAAACTTAAAAGTTTTTCCTTTGATTTTTTCTTTTCTAATAACGAGAGGGTAATTCCACGATAATTATCATGACTAAGTCCTGAAATCGTAGCCCAATCATTAAACCATCTAATTATTTCTCCTGAAACTTTTCCGTTAAACTGATCAGCTACAGAAAGAAATAGTGCATTTTCTCTGGTTTTCTCTTCTAATCCAATCCCTTCTTCAAAATGTTCTGTTAGCCCAATGCCATTATCTTCACGAATGAACAGTGGGATTTCTTTTTTATTTTCTAACTTAAAAAGCCACTCTCCGTGTATTGCAGTTGTGTCAAGTTCAAATCCATAACGAAACCTTGTATCCTTAATCAGAAAAACAACTTCAAAAAACGTAGGTTTTGTATCTGTTTCACTACTTAGCAAAAAAGGAACTACCTTGTTTTTTGAGATTGACGTTTTCTCAATTGATGTCATGACAATATTTCTCATAATTGACATCGCTTTAATTAGATTTGACTTTCCACTTGAGTTTGCACCATAGAGAACAACGCTTTTTAATAATTTGTAATTACTGCTTTTTATCGTGGATTCCTTGTATTCAGTAATGCTGGTTGCTTCTAAGGATAAAGTCTTTTTATCTTTGAAAGATAAAAAATTACCAACAGTGAATTCTATTATCATAGTTCTTGATTTGTGAGAATATCTCTCATTATTTTGCAAATGTAATACAAATTGAGAAAACATCTCACTTTTTTATTATTTTTTATGATTAAGAGGAATGTCTTTGTTGATATGCTGCCTAACGGTTGGTGTATGGCTTGTGGCGGTTTCGAAGCACTTTCCTGTCCAGCGAAACCAAACCTGGCTATGGAACGAAAACCTTTCTGGTAGCCGTTTACCCGCCATAAGCTATATGCGTTGTTGTGCTGTCGTGGTGTGTCCTGCGTTACCACAGGGTACGAAGATAAGTAAGTTCTTTGAAATGGTAACACAACTTTATTAGAGATGATAGGCTTTATCTATCTGCAAGAAACGAGCTGTCTCCCAAAGAAAACGGGTAAAGATGGAGGTCTCACAGAAAGCAAATGGATAAAGGATTGGATTATCGGATAAGACGTACAGGCGTATTTTCCAAACCGCCTTGTGGTGCTTTTGTTAAGAGCAAAGGTATTGAGCGACAAGGTTAAAGCAAGTTCATCATCGTTTGTAGGATGAGTGATTGTATGGTATGGTTATAGGAGTTGAATGCAAATGAACCCTTATGGACGTGTCGAAAATAACTTTTACTGTGTCAAAATCAAGGGGGAGAGCGACCCCAAGAGATAAAAGTGTAGCGGAGAACCTGATTTACTGGCTACACGGCACACGGCATAGAAAGGGCAAGACCTATAACTAGGCTCTAATAAGGAACAGGAGAACCAAAGACAAGATGTTAAGCGAGAAAGCCGAAAATCCCAGAGTGGAAAAGGCAAAGAGTAGCAATGCTTGATTTTGGGGCGGATGAAGTCGTAGTAGCGAACATACCCAAGAGAGCAGGGGTAATGACCCTGCAAGCGAAGGGCTTCACATAGTGTGACTTACTATTGCATTACAAGTCCGCTTAGGCGGACGATGATTTTGGACAGTAAGTTAGGAGTTGAAATACTTTGGACTATGAAGAGCCGTATGAATCGAGAGGTTCACGTACGGTTCTGTGAGAGGTTTAGGGGTGAGATTCCCCTTTACCTACTCGACCTCTAATTTATTCTATTGAGGTGACCAATTAATTACTTATCTTGTGAAGGAATAATTGATTAAAAACTAATCAAAATGGAGTTTACAGGAGAAAACATTTTAGAATTCGGGAAACACTTTCCAGACGACAAGTCA
>Ga0100391_1002106_pt1 | contig 21339 bp, 19 predicted proteins | sample CryGeymeta201515_FD_81541 | JGI IMG/M metagenome (GOLD analysis project Ga0100391, IMG submission 81541) | Groundwater microbial communities from Crystal Geyser aquifers in Utah, USA - Crystal Geyser metaG 2015-15 | ecosystem: Environmental > Aquatic > Deep subsurface > Groundwater | place: USA... | reverse complement strand
ATAATTAAAAAAAACGTGTTACAAAATATTTAGCTATGCGGTACTGTAAATGCTATATTAGAGAAAATAAAAGATTTGTGTTATGTAAAATATCCCGGGCATGGTAGATATCTCTGTAACCCTTACAGAGAAATTCTGCCATACGTAGGGTGCTCTTCTCTGATGTACTACTAGTAGCCTACTACCTGGTAGTAGTCTACGTAGTAGTGTAGCTACTACTACTACTACTAGTAGCTAACATCTACTACTACCAGGTACTGTACCTCTTAATAATAGAGAGAGGAATTCATTAATAATTGGAAACTCTTCAAACATTGGTTCGGGTCGCTCACGTGATCTGTTGCAGCTTCAGCCGCTAATAAAAAAAATTACGAAAAAGCAGCACTATCTACTACTAGCTAGACTAGTGGTAGTAGTAGAGTAGTAGTGTAGCTCAACTCCTGTCATGTAATAATAATAATTCAGGTACTAGTAGCTACACTTACATGCATATTTCAATGGACTGTCAACTGCCATTTTTAGCTTTTAGAACAAGAGATGAGCTGGTTTAGATTAGCTGATAGTAGTAGTAGTGATGATGTCACAAATCGCAACAAGGTAGAAGACCAACATAGAAAATTATCGGACGACTTGGAAGCAGGCACTATAGCTGAAACTTCAGCCACTCTCAATGCCAACGCTGTGCCCTTGTCCGCCACGACGTCTCTAGGTTCCTCTGCCTCGTCCAGTGTCGCGGGAGGTGCAGATGATTGCTATGGCAACGTCAACAATATACATGGCAATATCAATGGCAATGATCATGATGATAGCTCCCAGACACTCTGTTTTCGACCCTTACACACGAAGGATCGCAAAAGAATACAGCAATTGCACGAAGAGTGGTTTCCTGTAAAATACAGCAACTCGTTCTACGATGAGTTGGTCACAAACCATAGATTGGCTACTTCGGGCGATTCCTTATTCACTTGTGTCGGAACACTGGCACAAACTAGTGCGGACGAAGAAGCGGACGGCACATCAGCGCAAGTGTATTGTCAAACAGCAGGGGGTGAAGGATTGCCTCCTCTGCGGCAGCTACAAAAACAACAAGATCCACCGAAAAATAATGGAATCATGGTTGGTTGTTGCATAGGCGCCTTTTTGCATCATTCACGACTAAGTCCAGAGATATCTGAACTCTTGGTTCCCAACACCCGACAACATTCACGGGTGTTCTACATTATGACACTCGGCACTGTTTCAACGTATCGCAATTTGGGCGTCGCCACAGCGCTGATCCAAAAATGCCGCGACCTGATCCAACGCGACCCATCGTGTGGGGCGCTCTATCTGCATGTGATTCCTCACAACCATGCCGCTATCCAATTTTACGAAAAGCTGGGCTTCTATCGAGTCAAGACCATCCGAGATTACTACACGATTGACGGAGTCAACTACGATTGTTATTTGTATGCTGCATATTTTCATGGTACGTGTATCATGATTTATGTTGGTGGATATTTTTTGACCGTATTTTTGACGACGCCACGGTATGTAAAATTCTTTGCATTCTAACACGATGTTTCTTTGTGCCCATACCTTTTAATATCTTTTCAGGAAACCGTGGACATCGAACCTTCTACAAATTAGTCTCCGGTGCTCTATCGACAATATGGGAAACCCTCAAGTCTCCATTTGGATTTGCTGCCACCAACGACGATGACGATGACGATGAAAAGAATTCGACGGTGGCTACTAGAGATCAATGTGACCTGGAAGGATGAAGCGGCTCTTTTTGACTTTAATTTTTAATTCACAGAAGTGTAGGGCTACTTTATAGCTACTGTTGATCTTTTAATTCGCAGTCGTTGGACAACATAGAAGACAATAATTCCTTACGCAAAAGAATAAGGAAACGGAGAATAGCTTGCTGTCCAATGCGGCGTTTGCTGTTCTAATCCTTTTTGCATTGTGCTTCAGTGCGCTATCATCATTTAGGGACTTTTGATTGCATGATTACAACTAAACGCCCGACCGTTTATCAACAATAATCAGGTGATAGCCGAAAGGTGTCATAATGGGATCAGTGACTTGACCAACCTTGGAAACTTCGGGATCAAAGACAGCTTCGTCGAAATCCGGCGCCATCTGTCCAGGACTGAAGGTACCCAACTCCCCTCCTCTGGCAGCGGAGGGACAAACAGAAAATTCTCTTGCTAGCTTTGCAAAGTTTCCTCGTTGAACTTTTTTCTTGATTTCTTCGGCCTCCTCTCGCTTCTTCAGCAAGATGTGCCTGGCAGTTACCTGAGCATCCGGTGGAAACTGAGCAGTGACGCCGATGTATACCGTATAGAGCGAAAAGCAAGGTTCTTAGTAAAAAAAGGTCCCCATGAAGTGAGTAAATCCCAACTGAGTGCAACATCTAGCAACTTACAGTTTTGCTGTTGAAGAGATTGTCGAGCCATCCCATTTGTAGCACTGTGGCGACTTCAGTGATTTTCGTGACATATTGCTGCGTCGGCAAAAGGGGATGCACGAAAGCACTGCCCTCATTCAAAGTTGACATTGCCAGGAGAAAGAGTAACGTAAGCTTGTGCAAAATAGACATTTTGTGCTTGTAGAAGCGCAGAATTTTGGTGTTTCGTTGTCGTTTTTCGTTAAACGTTATGATGACATCGTTTTTGATAGCAAGCCTTGGGTCGTCTGTAATCTTCAAGTTGGTCCACGAATAGTCTGATTCCCGTGTGTAGGGACTAGGATTACAAAAGTTTGAAAACGGTTCATTTTTCTTTTCTTCTTAGCCCAAAGACACAACGCGAGAGCGAAAGCAACCGAAACAATTGTTTTTCGCCCCACTTTTCCCAAAAATTGAACACGTTATAGCCGACAAAGTCGATATTCCACTGTTGAAAATCTGCGAGAGAAAAAGTATCGAAACACCACCAAGAGACCACCTTTTTATTCCAGCCACGGTGCGTTTTATTCACGTGCGTTCCTACTCAGTCAGTTGAATGTGCGTCAATACATTACTCGTCGGAACCAACAGTATCAAGCATCCAAAGAGATGATCGTGGGATTCATCAGTTGACTATCCATAAGACTTCATTTCGTTGAGACAAACAATTGATTTTTCGAACGACCTCTTGCTTTGCCCATACACTTCCATTCCGTACCACTATCGCTCGCACCTCTTGACTTCTGACCTATCTTAACATAAAAAAAATTCTTTTTTCCTTCACACCCTCGCTTATGCATAACGACGAAAACAACAGGGAAAAGGAAACACTAAAATGATGACAACGACTCAGCAAAGGCGCGAACCGTCTAGGGAAGAGATGAACGCAGTGTTCATGCTCTGTCGTAACAATCACTGGACTTCTGTTTATCAATGTCTCCAGCGTAATCCACAAATCGGAGAGACAGTCATGATTATGGTGCGTTTCGACACTATCCTGCGCTGCGTTTGCTTGCTCATTGCTTTCGTTCTCATAACCAACATTGGCAACCAACACTCTCATACCCTACATATCATGTTCACAGGACAACCATATTACAACAACAGTGTGCCATCAAGCTATAACAAGCAAGGGTGATATCCGTCAGCGAGCCATGGTAATCACAAAAGTCTTGTCATCAACACCGAATGCTGCGCGCCTTAAGAATGGATACAACTCTCTCCCCTTGCACGTTATCTGCCAGCGAAATACGAAGCTGGATGCCGAGACAAAGGAAAAATTGCTCGAAGTATTGATTCAAGGTACGCTCATTGCAGGTGGGCACTATGTTTGAGACTATTCTGTTGCTATTTTGCACCTTGGGCCGTGCAACTACCTTTATTCATCAATATCCATTTCTTACATGAAACTCTTCACACGAATTAGCTTACCCTGGAGCCTTACTTGAACAAGGTGGTGTGTCACAGCGAACGCCGCTTCACATTATCTTCACAGATTATGTTGCCTCTAATATCATCGAAGAGATGATTGCCCAGGGTAAACAGGCTACATATGTTCGTGACAAGTCTGGATACCTTCCGGCTCACATCGCCGCTTCGAGGCACGTCAGTCCAGACAAGCTTCGAATGCTTCTCGAGGCCAATCCAGATAGTATCATGGCGCGGACCAACGACGGCATGACATTGCTCAGCCTGGCACAGACAACTGCAACTGCGTCTCATCCAAACTACCGGTTGATTGGATCTTTGCGCTGTGCCCTTCAACAAGCTGGATGCAGTGAGGCTGCTCTTGATGCAACCTTGAATGCTCCTTGTCGTGTAAGTTCTGGGGATACGTCGGACGAAGATCTTAAGGGAATGGCGGCGGTTGTCAAGAAAATGAAGCGCATGCCTCGAAAGAAGCGCCACAAGCGTGCTTCCAAGCGAGTCAAAGTAGAGGAAGAAATTTCTAACACCTACACGGACAATCCTACCATGGAGGGTCCAGATTCTATGGGGAATCTGGATACACCGGGAGCAGCCGATCTTCTCCTTCACTTTGCTTCTGCCAATCCTTCTCAGCTCGGGAGCCACCATCCCGTGGAAGTGGTTAGCAATGCGACGATTGCTCCTTTTTTAGGGGAAGTGTATGAGGTTTAACTTCAAATACTATACAGCTGACTAAAGAGGGAATACTTCTAACGGACATATTACAGAAAGAAGACTTCGAAGGAAAGGAATGGGGGAGGAGAGCACTATATTTATTTTTCCAGCAGCTTGTCAACTTCTTTTCGGGGCGGCGGCCTGAATTAAAAGAAACAATATATTCATGGTATCGTATTTTGAATCCATTCACAATAATTAAAAAATGGTCCCGTCCAACGTCATACCGATGCAAAAAAAAAGGAATTTGTGAGGAGTAAATATGCTTGTATCGCCGGAGCAATTAGACGAGCAATGGAATCAGCCGCTCCTCGATACTACTAGAGTAAAGACGTACAGACATCACATTCTACTATAAAATCATACATAAATAAAACTTACGGGCCACAGGGTTGCACCATTTTCTCGAGAAATTCTAACCGCAACCGTCCTACAGACTCATTTGTAGCGACCGCATAGTAGGATAGCTGGTCGTAGTGTCCAACATGACTGGCGTATGTATCTCGGTGTTGATTGGTCAAAAATTCGCTGCAAAGGAAGGAAGAGGAATATAATATTGGAGCGTCAGAAATAGAAGGCGACATTGAATACTGTGCAATAAGGTGATGTGCATCGGAACTTACTATTTACTCATGTCGGCATGGCCTGAAAGAAACGTACAATAGGAGAGAGCGAGAAGTGAGAGAGACAGATAGAGAGGGAGAGAGACGGCCAGAGAGACGATGCACGAACAGGGTTAGAAAAAGTTTGTCTCGACATACCTGTTCCAACATATCGAGCTTTAAGCTGCTCTGCGGATATTCCGCCTCCTCCTGGATTACTCATGTTGTTTTAATGTGGGTTGTGTCTGATGTTGACTAAATCCTTGTTTACAACGAAGACGTGAAGTGACGAATGGTGATAATGGCCAGAGCCAGAGAGAATGGGTTCGTTTACTCTTTTTGTTATTTCAATTAACCTCAACGCTATCGCCGTCCATCTCATAACCTTTTCAGGGTCGATGTGTACCTGTCGAACGAATCAATTCGGCTCGCACTTAATTCCACGATGGTGCTTTTTCAGTCGATATGGTTCACTGCAGTTCCGCCCTAAAATATTCTCCAGCTCCTTTTTCATGTCTCGTTCACCATAGCCTCTAGTCTCGCCATTTAACTGGCAATCTGTATCGACGACAGAATAGTCGACACGAGTGCGCAAGAAGCAAATGTCTGGATTGACGGCGATTGAAATTCCTAGTTCCCGGATAGCCGGCAGGATCGCGCCGTCCAGAAACTTCTCAGAGTGCATCGCCCAGCCACGTTCGCAAGAATGGACATACTTTTCCAGTAAGGAAAAGCGTCTCGCGGCCCAGATTTCGACAGCTTCGTAGTTTCCGTAGATCATGCGGTCATTCACGGGCATGGCACCAAACGGAGCAACGATCGCTTGGTTGTTTCGAGTATCGTACTTGCCAATTTCTACCTGGTACAGGTCGATGGGCGAGACATAAAACACATCTGATCGGAACATACCAACTCGCGTGTATTGAACGCCACGTTTTGCCGCACTGATTTCCATTAGATCCCAAGCACCTTGAATACTGTGCCATTGTTTAACAATATTGTCAAGAGACGTTGGATATTCGTAAGTGCCAGCTTTCCAGGGAAAGTAAAGATAGTGCCCGTCACTTCCCTTGGTAGTTCGATAGCGTTGAACGGTTTCGTTTCTAATTTTCCAGAACTGTCCTTCCGTTTCCGCTTGGATTTCTATGATAGGTTTGGTGTTGACGGCTTTGATCATTGTTGTGTACGAGGCTGACAGGACAGCTTCTTCCAACAATAGTATTTCAGTAGGTTCAATCTTCCCCCCAGCATTGAGGCGCCCCTTAGGCTCCTCTGTTTGGTGGAAATAATGAACGAAGTAGTCGCAATTATAACGAGCATTTGGACCTAAAAGATTCTTTCGCATGGAAGGAAGTACTAAATCTTTGAAAGATCGCGGCAGACCAAACAAAAGAATAGCGCACCGTTCCTTTTCTGTAAGCAGTGGCATGAAGTTGCTGCTCTCGTGCGCAGGAGGGGACTCCGTCAGAAGCGTCGGCGACGGTGACGGTATGTCCGGTAATGTATTTGTTTTCGGTTCAAGCTCCCCAACTCCGTGTAACAGCTGCCCGGCCTCTTTCGCGCCCAAAGCTCGAACAAAGCCTTGTAACCAAGGCAAAATCTCAGTATTAGTAGCTGCATCGACATTTTTCAATTTAGTATATTGTTGGCGACTACGTTGATCTCCTGCACGAGCATCCTGGCGGTATTCGTACTGTTCCCAGGACCCTAAATAGTGGTTGATAATCAACACAGAATCGGTAGCCCTTATATACATCTTTCGATGGGGACAAAGCGATTTGATGGGTCGATGAATACTTTCTACGGGTACCAAATCGTCCCACGGAACTCGGGAAACATCAATTATAACCTTGGATATTTTGTTGATACTTGTTTGGTCGACTCCGGCATGCTGTCGCCACCTTTGTGTCAGGAAGTTTTGAGGATCGATTCCGAGTTGCAAGGTAGACGATGACACGACATTCCTATACTCGTTAGTACCAAATCGAAGCCGAGGAATTTGAATACAAGCAGATTTTGTCAAGTTGGTACCAGGTCTTTGTAATTCCAGCTGCAACACGCTTCGTATCGAGGCAGGCGATTCTACCGTCAGCGGATTGTCGGTAGAAAGTTGCAACTCCTTAATCTTGGGTTCGTTCAGACGCAAGAACTCGTCCGTATCTGTCAAAATAGTCCAACGTCTTCCTTCCTTTTTGAGTTTTCGCATGCACTTGTCGTAAAAGAGTCTTTGTCGTGCTCGATGTCGAATCAAGTTGGGTGTCACGTCACCGAATTTTCGACGAACAATATCTTCCGCCTCCTGTAGCTCAGCCGCCGACATGTAATCCTGGTCATTCCAACTCAAAATCGTCATGCGAGAGCGCCATCGATCCAAAACAGAATTGGGCGAGGTTTGGGATCGAGGATCCGTGGCCACGATGAGGTATTGGAGGGGGAGGACGTGGTAGTGGTAAGCCAGCCATTCAATCAAGAAGTGATTGTCATCCATGACCAAAAGACACGCCGAAAACGTATCGTCTGCGTTGATCTGAACATTGGTGGCTACAGCAGCACTTCCACCAGGAAATATATCATGAGCTAGCAGGTGATGGTGGGGAAAAGGAAAGGCTACAAGGACCCATGTGCCGAGAGACCAACAAATACCCAAGAGGATGACGAGACGGACAACATTGGAGGTGCTGATCGTCATATTGGTGTTTAACTCGCACTACCATGTTTTTATACATTACAATCAGAACCTTGCATGATGTGAATTTGCCAGGATTTGTCAAAGAATTCAGTGTCTGTGATATTGCTTTGTTTATTATTTTTTACTTTCACACTACTACTGTATCAGTTACTGCACTACTAGTCTACTAGTAGAGTAGTAGACTACTAGAGTACTCCTACTCGTCTCTAGCTAGTAGTAGAGTAGCTACTAATAGTAGCTACTACTACTAGTAGCTACTACTACCAGGTACTTATTAGTAGCTACTACTAGCTAGTAGTAGAGTAGAGTAGTAGTAGAGTACTACTAGTAGTAGTACTACTACTCCTGCCTGATTAGCTACTCCTGCTACTACCACTACTACTACCGACTACTACTACTACAGTAGCTAGCTACTACTACTAGTAGTAGTAGCTACTAGTAGAGTAGTAGAGTAGCTACTACTAGTAGTAGTAGTAGTAGCTACTACTCTTGCTTTACTACTAGCTACAGTAGGGGTCTACTACTTTACTACTCGTCTACTACTACTACAACTCTAACTAGCTCTAGAGAGTAGCTACGGTAGCTAGCTAGCTACTCTAGTATTAGCTAGCAAAGTAGTAGCTAGTGCAGTAGCTGCTAGCCAGTCAACCATGCATCTTTAACTTGTACTTGTGAGTTATACATTTTGACATTGTCGTTTAAAAAAATCAAATTTATTTTTGTAGTTGAGCATGATATCACCATAGCAGTGGACTAGTATTCGAGTTATTGATCGGATACTGCAGCAATTTTGCTGTTGTGGTGTCAGCGGAAATGTTTTGCAAAAAAGAATAAATAGAATAGACTGACGGGAACTTGATAGCCAAAATAAAGATACTTTGATCCTTCTTGTTCTCCTTGACCAATAAACGAAATCATCCGTACAAATTTTACTTTTTATTTACTTTTTTCGTCCACGTTGAAGAGCCATTGCTACCCCGACCGCTAGAGCCACAGCTGCCGTCACCCAAACTAGCTTGATGGTGTTGTTGCTGCTGAAAAAGAATCCAGAGTCATTCTTCTTGTTAGCCGAAGTGTCATCGTTGTCGTTGTCGTCTTCGTGGCTAGGTTTGAGCCGTTTTTCTTCTGGTGGATGAACAACTTCTGCTTCTTCCGTTTCGTCCTCCGATACTCCAGCGTCGCTTGATTTACGTTTGTGTTCTGGGAATTGAGATTCGACGCTAAAAATGGACTTGAATCGCGAAAATGGATTGGCACTGACTTCGGCTACCGGAGGCGTTGTCATTTTGCGGCGAGCTTGGACTTTCTCATTTCGCAAGGCTTTGGAACGCGTGGTTGCTGATTTCAAACGTTCTTCCTTCCACTGTTCCACAGATTCAGCCGTATCTTCTGGAAGCGTGACTTCGTACTTTTTGCCACTCTTCTTCTTGTAGCTGACATTATCATCATCGTCGTCGTTACCGCCGCCGCCGCCTTTTTTGGCAGCAGTGGGACTGACGTAGGTGGAATAGTTTCCACCATTTTTCAAACCGCCATCTTCACCGACCTTAGGATGATTCGCTTTGATAATGCGTCGGCGGTTGGGATGAACAGCGGTAGAACTACCGGAACTAGGTGTCTCCGTAGCTGTGGGCGTTGCCGCAGTTGTTGACTCAGAAGGGTTTGCCATGGTTCGTGATGTGTAGATCGGTGAATGGTGAACAGTCGTTGTGTCGTTGTCGCCGCTGCTGCTGCTGTTGTTGTTGTTGCTAATGTTGTTATTATTTTTATCCTTAGAACTGATGCACTGTACTGTAAACGGCTAACAGTGTCTGTTCCTAGTGTTGAAATGAGCAAGTGTATTACTCTTGGTGGCTGCGTTATCTGCTACTATGTTGTTGTATAATATATTATTATCATGTACTAGCTAATGACAAAGTTGTACTGAGTGTAATCTCTCTAGCTACTAGTAGCTAGTAGCGTGATCAATGAGAAGCACGACAGCAACACGATGAACAAGACGAGAAGAAAATCAAAAAAAATTGCCTTACGCATTTTGAACTCAAATCCTACTGCATTATTTATCGTACTACTGTACGTTGGAGTACTATTACTCGTACAGCGTATGAGTAGCATGCACATCTGATCCAATCATCTTATCGGAATGATAGTAATAAGAAGTAGAGTACAGTAGAATACTTCTAGCTACTACTACTAGTAGTAGTCTAGTCTACTAGACCAAGTAGACTATCATTCATTACTGCATTATATATACCGAAGCCACGGCATGAGAAACGTTTGGAAGTCGGCACGGGAAAAGAAGCGGCGAGATGCTCGCTTTGCTATCCGAGAAAGGGTAGCCGCCGTGGAAAGTACATTTTCCAAGACGAAGGAAAAGAATATCGAGGAGGAACAACAAGAGGACGAGCTTGTTGATCCCTCGGCAGCAGAAGACTTTCTGTCGATGTCAGCAGCCGACACCTGTCACAGCGACTTTTGCATTGTCACATCTGACGATGATCGTCTTCCAGATCTTCAGGAAATTCTATCAAAACTCCACAAGGGGGATCGGTCTTTCTTTTCACTGTCCTTGTTGGCAGAACATTATCTTCTGCTTTCGTCTCCCATTTCAACCCATCTACTGTTAGAGCACCTTCCCATCGAACGAATGATCTCCATTTTTGGAGAGTCGTATTTACAGCAATTAACAAACTATCTTCAAGACCAACTTGAAGCCATTTATATTATGGAATACGCAGTCTTAATCGGTCGTTATCACGTTGTGGGGGCTCTTTTGTTGGGTGGTGTGAGTCCATGTCAGCGCGGACTTCCCAAAGTCAAACCGCAGCAACCCTACTACATCCAGCAGCATGGCAATATAGAACGAGACCTTCAGCAGCAGCAGCAGCAGCAGCTTTCACATCAAGTCTTGCAGCGCTTTTTTGATTTTTTCCCGCTATCGTTGAGCAGTTACATTGTCAAGCGTGTGGTCGACATGCGAAGGCAAGCATTACGTCTATCACAATCACAACCAAGAACATATTCGTTTTGCTGCCAGCTCTGTCAGCAAGATGTTCCGCCATGCTATCGTTTGGAATTTACTCCCGCAAATCATCTATTCACGTCCGGTTGTTCTGAGAGTTGCTGTCACTGTTCCTTCTGTGAGGTATGCTTCTGGAATGATCTTTTGTTACACGTCGATGAGCGCATGGGTGAGGATATTGTACTTTGTCCCTGTTGTTCCTCTCAATCAACCACGTCTAGCCATGATTCGCACAATTTTCCCAATATGCTACCCTCGCTCACACCACAAGAACGTGGAAAAGCATCCAAACAAAAATTTGACTTGTTGCCAATTGACTCAAAAACCCTCAAAGGATTGGGTGGCAAACGACGAAAAATTCCCGAATTGTTCGCGCCGACAGCATCTTGGTCCCAGGCAGTTTTGCCTTCTTTGGGTTTGTGTCAATCTGTCCGACAAGACAAACTCTTTACGTATACCGAAAACGGGGCTCTTCATTACGCCAAGGGTTGTTTGGAAGTCGGAGCTGATGTCAACGCCACGAACGACTACGGTCAAACCCCGTTGTATGTGGCGGTTTGGTATGAAAATAATGCATTGGTAAAGTTGATGTTAGACTACGGGGCGAATCCGTGGATCTGTGCCAACGGTTACTTGACATTGGATGGGTTGTGCCGTTCACATGGAAATGACGAAATCTATAACATCATTCAGAGGTATCGCGAACATTACTGGCAGGCATCTACTCCCAGTATTACGGACCTTGCAGTCGATGAATTCGCTGCACAATTGAATAATCTAAAACTTGACGAACCGGATCCCATTACGGAGACTCTTATCGATCTCCAACGGGACCACCCAGGAGCAGGATCCTACTTGATTTCCGATTGTATTCAAGCGGCAATTTCGCCTCTTTTGAAGCTTTGGGAACTGCTTCCAGTGGACCAGACATCTGCCAAAACTGCCAAAAAGAAAGGCGCGTGCTCAGACAGATCTTATTTCTGTGATGCCGAAGGATGGTTGCGAGCACTGTTGAAACGGCGAATCGTTGAAGCTCTTCGTTACGATGGAATCAGAGTAAATGAGACGAGTATCACTGTGCTCCCGCAAATGCGATTTCTAAATTACAACCACGTTGGTTCTTCCTTGGCCCCTCATGTTGATCTCTGCCGTGTCGACCACGCATCTGGGCAACGTAGTACCCACTCATTTCTTTTGTACTTGACAACATGCGACCATGGTGGTGAAACAGTTTTGCTCGAGGATATATCGGGAAAATCCATGCTTGCTCGGGTGAAACCGCGCACTGGAGATTTGCTGCTATTTCCGCACGATTGTCCTCATGAAGGAAATGCTGTCCAGGACGTTCCAAAGCTTTTGATCCGCGGTGAAGTTATTCTACCACTAAAAAGGGCCATTGACTAGAAGAGCATACACTTGATCGGTATATTATAGCAAATAAGTATTGGTCGGGCTACCCCAAATTATTGGAAATCAAGAGTTCCTTGGCCCATTGCACGATATCGTCTACTAGTGGGAGAATGTTTGTGGTCGAACCCTTTTCCAAGCCGAATTTGTTTCGAACCTCAGATAGAGAGAGTTCTTGTCCGAGGTCTCCGCATTGATAACTTGCATTTCCATTTGGTGTATAGTAGCTATTATTGCCAATGATGGCATTACTGTCACATCCATAAAGCATTGCAACATTGTCGAGCTCTTTCTCAAGGATGCTTTGAACATGTAACGTGGTATTTTGCACTTTAAACTGATTCAGAAAGTCGTTTCCTTGGCGATCGTTGCCAATGGTTTCTAAACCCACAAGACACCTATTGTTTCGAATAATATCGCCGTGACCCGGTTTAAAGCTTGCAATTCCTATACAGGATTTGCCCCCAAACGCATACACTGCGTTGTCTTCAAAGATAGAATCGTGTCCGCCGTAGTCCATCTTGAAACCATCGGCAAAGAAAAAGACATTCCTGCGAAGATGGAACCAACTTGAACCTAGTGGCGAATAACAGAGAAAGGGAAACACGTGATCAGCGTGGGGTAGCAGTGTTTGTGTACACTATTGTCAAACAACGACTATATACCTCATACTTACCGTCGTCATTGTCAACTCCTTGGCTGGCTCCATAATTAGCAAAAATATAATTACCATTGATTTCACGGGGGAGAGGATCGAAACTTGGTGTTTTCCCATCTCGCAGCTTCGTCAGGTACGGCTGTCGATCCCAGCTGTTGATTGGACCTGATTTATGTTGTAGTGTTGCCTAAATGTGAGGTTTGCATCTCAATATTATCATCACTTCCAGTAAAGCACTTCTTTAGCATACCGTGATCTCCCGATTCGCGACAGGTATTGAATATCAAGTTGCGAAATATTCGGTCACCACCTCCAGTCATGTCATTGAAATTAACTATCGGCGTGGATTAGAAACAGACAACGTGTTGTAGAATTGTGAGTCAAGATGATCATGCAGGCAATACTATGCAAAGAAAGACTCACTCGCCGCCCGGGGCATATTGAACATGATATTGTTCCGCACATCGCTAAGAGCAGCTTTGGAATGAGCATAAGCCGACGATTGCTTTTCATAGATCCCAAGTTCACGCATGACGTTATCATAGATCATAGTGTTCCAGGGTTGATCTCCTTGAGTAGCATCATATTTATCTGTTTCACCCCATGTTGCAATCGCATTCTCGGCCAACCATTCAAAGCGATTCTGTCGAATCAATACGTTTCGGTTCCGTCGCGACAAAAAGATTGCGTTCGAATCAAGTCTTCGAAAGGTAGAATTTCGAATGATAATATCTGTCGTGTTCTCTAGGAATATAGTGCCGCCTCTATGTAGAGCCCAATCACCTCCACTCGGAGCACTCCAATCACTCATGAAAGTAGCCGCAGAATCTCGAAAACCCACGTTAGAAACAATGACGTCGCTGACGTTGACAAGCTCGATGATGTTCTCCAGGGTGGCAAAGCGAAAGCTATCTTTCCAGCCATCGTCTCCTTCATCAGTGGTGTTTGGGTAGACGTAGAGCTGGCGACTGGAATGATTGTACCAAAACTCTCCCGGTTGGTCGAGTTCGGGTAGAACGTGTTCAATCCACCACAGCCCTCCAATCAAGCGATTGTCTGTATTGTCTGGCGGGTTCTGTTTCTGGCCACACCAGTACCCAATATACGTGCACTGATCGCATCGACACCAGTTTCGCCCTCCTTGTTTCCCACCGCCCTTTTCAAATTCAAATTCATTGATGCCGTTTCGAGCAGAAGAATTTCCAAATATAGTGGCATTATAGCCAGCATTTTTGATCTGGAACATATGCAAAGCCCACGTTTGAGAGTGCCAGGCATAAATGATGCCACCTTTGGCCTGTTCCTCCGTCAGTCTGCTGAGATGCTGGCCGTGTTCATCTGTTTGGTTCCAAGTCACACCGACAGGAATTTGCAGTCGGCCCGTCATGGCACATTCTCGATCCACTTCGGCCCATCCTCCCTGAGAATAATTGGAACACCAGTAAGAGTCTGCCTCGGGTCCCCATTGTTCTGCACAGACTCCACCATGTCCGCTTGCGAACAAATTATATCCATCCATGGTAGAATCATTCTTATCCAACAAAATGTAATCAAATTCAGGAACAAGACCAGGGTCTGGTTTATGCCACTCCAGCGCCACATGTGACTGGATACAGACGTTGGATCGATCCTCTCGGTGTATCTCGGGGTCGTCATTGGGATACCGGGCTCGAATGTACCGTCGATGGTTAGAACCAAAGGTGAACAGGGACGGAACACTGGGAATTTTATCATAGTTGTCTCTTAAAACTTTGGACAAGTCTCCAACAAAGACACCTGGCTGCTGAGATGACGGGGTCCAGATTACATCTTCTCGCCTTAGCTCGACTCCGCCGCTGATGTGAGCTTCTTCGGTGGGATACGATAGAATTTCCAAATGACTGTCGATATCTCCTGACAGGATCAATGGTTGGTAATTCAGACTATGGATTCCTTGTCGAAGAATGATCATAGTTTTATGACTGTCGATGGAGGCGGAGTTGCGACGGGCCGAGCGAGAAATATTAAGAGCCTCGTGAAGGCATCCAACTGGATTTTCTAGGCTTCCATTACCATTATCGGATGAGTTGGCAGTCACGAAGATACAGTGCGCTTCACTCTTGGAACAAGAAGATAGAAGAGCTTGTTCCTCTATAATTTGGTGAGAAGTAGCGGTCGTGGATAAGGATGTGGTAGGCGGAGGGACTCTGCCACACTTTTTCGTCAGCTCCAGGGCATCGTGAATTTCACGAAAAAGAGGATCTTGAGGGTCTCTCCAGGGTTGAATTTGACGAGCAAATTTTAAGGCGAGCGCTCGCATGTCGCAATCCAAGTCTTTGGCGGTTTTGGGCACACTTTTGTTTGTCGAGTTGTTGCTGGTGCTGGAGACTCTGGCATTGGCCCAGTGTGACAATGAGACCGCGACGAATACAAGGATAAGAAAAAACGCCCTAGAACGATGTTGCGCATCGGACAACAACATGTTGTTTGAAGTCTGAAAACTCCTCAGCGATGGTAGAAGCTCTACAATAGAATTTTAAATCGCTTTTTAAAACAATACTATTATTTTGCTGTACTCGAGTATTCGAGTACAATAGTATCCTTTGCTTTCATTAGTCTTTTGTTGAGCTGTAGTCTAGTGTCTAGTTGACGCCCCCAAAAGATCCTTCGCAACGATCGAACCTCTGTTCTGTTTGTTCAATAATCTTCTGACACTCTCTTTATTAGAGTTAAGGTTCAGAAAATTTCCTAACAAAGAAGGAGAATTGTTGCACTGAGATACACAACTGCCTCAGGGTACAACTCATAGGTCTTTAAGGAGTTCTGAATTGATCTCCGTTTAGGATTTGGCTGAATTGTCTACTTGGCTTTCGCTATAAGAATGCAGAATTATTTTTTGTCATTTTCGCTACTGCAATCACCGGATTTCTTGTGTGCCTCAGCCAGATTCAACTTGGAAGGATTATGAGCTGCTTTCTGGCGGGTCATATTTTGTTCCATTTCTAGCTCCATGTCTTCATCCTCATCATCTGACCAAGAATCGTTCGGATCTGGCTTTGACATGTCAGGTATCATGGACATGATTTTTTCGATGTGTTCAATGTTCATGTTTTCTCCGTTGGCTCTCATTTCTTGCAACGGATCCTCCATGAATTCTTTCGGCTTGTTCAATAACAAATCATCTTCCGCAAAGAAGGACGTGTCTTCCTCCTGCATATCAGTTCCCCATTCGTACAAATAAACAGTCGTTCCTAGCGTTGTTTCCATAATGGTATGGGTCCACCCTTTCATTTCGTAAGCGCAAGTGATGATTTTGCAGCGCTTTCCGGCCAATTTTTCCTCCAGCAGGGGTCGAATCTTTTGCAGAGCATCCTCGACAAAGTACATGGTGATGATTGTTGCCTCTTGTACTTTTTCCCAAGCTTCGTGGTTGTAATCAAGCAGATCAGCGGTAATAAATTCAATGGGCGGTTGCGGATATCGCTTACCCAGTCGTTCGCGGGCCTTGTCCAGAATTCCATCATCAATATCAATGCCTGTAGATTTTTTGACTTTTCCGTGATCAATGGCGTAAAAATTCACGCGACCGTCGCCACATCCCAATTCGACGTGAATCTGAGCACGTGATTGTAGGAGGAAAAAGAAGAAGAAGAACGACGGTCAATGCTATAGCAAACAACACCGAAACAAACTTGTTTGCAACCAACAAACAAAAATACTGAGAAACATTTTTATAACGAAAACGGCGTACATCTTCTGGAGTCGGAGCCGACATATCAAATAGCTTTCGTGCAATAGGATCGGGAATGGGCACCCACGGACTCAAGGACGTCTTGTTAAGGTACTCATCTGCACTGGTACCGTCCTCCCCGCCGTACGAAAAGGGTTCGTCCAGTCCTTTTTGTTCGAAAAGGATTTTCGGAGGTCCCGTGCCTTCGAATTTTAACTTTCCAAAATTTGGTCGTTTCCGACGTCGGACGCGATCAGTATTCGCGGCAATCGTAGCAAAGGATCTCCTTGCTGTCCTTGTTGTAGGGGAAACTGAGGTCACACGCGATTGCAACGGCAGCAACGAACTCGATAAACCCAGGGCACCATTCAAAACAGATTGAACTTGTAGAGTAGAATGATTGAGCGTCTGGCGGTGAATAGAACGAAATCGAAGAGCCATGGTGCTTGGTGCTGTGCTTGAGATGTTCTTTTGCTGCTGTTTTCTTTGTTTTGTGCTGAGGTGTGTCGTTGTGTTTCTACCAAAAAATAGATATTCGTACTAGTAGCTAGACTACTGAAGTACTGAGCAGCACTTGCTTGTTTAGTAACTACTGTACTACTCGTACTAGTAGTAGCTACTACTAGCTAGTAGACTACTACTGTACGTAGTAGTAGTAGTAGTATTCAAGAGGCAACAAAAAATCGAATCAGCAGACCGCGAATGTCGAGCAAATTCAATCTTCAAAAATCTTGACTTTAAGCTGTAACCCTAATGCACTCAATATTTTTTCGGATCTCAACTCGGGACTGAGGGACAGGCAATGACCAAAGCATGACCTGCGGCTGCTCCTTCTCCTGATGAACGAAGCGGTCGATCGTTTTATAAGCACAGAACCAAGATTGCAATTCGATCCGCCCATCTCTCCTCTTTCTCTTGGCACACTCCTCTACCTGAGTATTCATTTTTTAATGACTGACAGCAACAAGAAAGCCAAAACCATGACGGACGTTCAACTCAGCCTGGCAAAGGCAGTCGCCGCCATCAACGCACCGTCGGGTAACCTCTACGATGTCACTATTGTTTGTACCACCGACGATCACCAAGCTCAGTATTGGATGGACAAATTGTCGGCAGGTGTGTGTAAGAAAGTGCCAGTCGATGGTGGTGGTGCGACGGGAGAATTTCCCATGGTCTTGGCGGTTAGTGAAGATTGGGAAGCTGGTGGAGCTGGCAATGGACTGGGAACTCTCTATGCCTACACCAAGGCAGCCAAATTGGCCAAGGAAAAATTTAATGTCGATCTGGATGAGCTCTTGGCCCAGAAGAAAATCAGTGCAGCCTTGTTCCATACGGCTGGAAAAGGAACTCGTTTGGCTCCCCTGCCTGCCAGTGAAAATAATAACAAGCCTGGAGTGGTACGCAACATTTTCAGTAGTGTTTTGGTGTTGGTTTATTTTTATTACTGTACTGTATTTTTTATTCATCACCGGTTTGCTGCTCTTGGATGCATCAATCAATGCCATACATACATACACATATATATTACGGTTGACAGCGTCTTCCATTTGCAAACAAAATTGCGGATGGCAGCTACAAACCATTGACTGTGTTGGAAGCAGTTGTCAAGCAAACTGGAATTTATGCCTCCTCGCGCATTGGGCGCCTCTCTGTGTACTGGGGAGATCAGGTCTTTATTCCTTCGGCTGCATTTGAATACACACCAACGCATCACGTAGACATTATGTGTACCTTGCTGGGAGACACGGCTCCAACCGCCGAGGAATGGGCGGCGCAAGGTCTGGATAAGTATGGAGTCATTGCTGTCATTAAGAGTGACGATGGAACTCGTTCGGATGCCGCTCAAGTTGAAAAGGTCTCTCATGCGACTGCCACGGAAATGTTGGGTAAGTTAGGAAACATTGGGCAGGTTGGACCTAGTCTCGGATCCTTTTCCGTCAGTGCCGAGATTTTGAAAGCCCTGTGCGAGGAATATTCGTCCGAGTTGGCAGCCAAATCGGGGAAATTTGACACTGATCCTCACTTCTGGATGCCACTGACGTTGTCGTGCGAGGACTACTGCACCCTGATGAGACAAAAGGGAGTCGAAGAAGCAACTTCGAAGGCTCACCATGAGCGAATGCAGGCCATGAAAGCCAGCTTTTCTTTTGGTAATATGGGATTGTTTGGTGCCGTGGACGTTGGTAAATCTGCTTCTTGGTGGGATTACGGTCAGCTCAAACTTTACTCCAGCAATAGTCTTCTCATTCTGGAAGAAAGTAAAGATGCCGAATTGCTATGCCAATTCTTGGGTGTCAACGAGAAACACATTGAATCATCTTTCGGTGAAGTCACCGTTGATAACATTTCTCGTACCTATGCCGTCAAGGCCAAATCCGGGTCCATCTCGAACTCTGTCATGGCAAATGTTCAGGCATCCGAAATTCATGCCCACGGTGCCATTATTGTAAACTGTGTTTCCAAGTCAATCAAAGCAGGAAAAGGAGCTATTCTCTACAACATTGTGGACGAAAGTGGCGAGGGCATTGTAGCCGGTGCTGGGGAAGTCATCGTGGCTGTCTCGGATACATCAGGAGATTCCATGCTCTTGAAGAGTCACATGGACATTGACGGAGGAAAGGTCTGGAAGCAAAAGTTGGACATGAATCCGATGAGTTTTGAAGATGTTCGCAACAATAACTTGGATGCCAACATTGGAGAAATTGAAAAGAAGCGCAACGAAAAGTTTGCAAAGGTTGCTGCTAGTCTCTGAGTTCTAATGTAGCGTTCACAGAAAATTTTCGTGATGTTGATATAACTTTTTATTGTGCCTTTTCCTTCCATATAACGAGCGGACGAAAGACATCTGTCCAAGATAAGTGTGTTTGTCAAATCATCAGCTTCTCCCCTCCCTCCTCCTCTGGGAATAGAGACTGTCTCCTGCTAAAAGGTGTCGGTTTCTCCTCGGCAATACCTGCCAACCCATGTTCCTTCAAAATACGAATCGTTTCCTTGACACCAATGGACTCATCAGCTTCCCTCTCCTGGTACATATGTTGCAGCGATACGCTAATATGACTAGCGAGTGCCTGCAACACCTGCACATCATTAGCAGTAAAGCCTTGGCGTTGTATTTCTTTGCTGTCGCGCTTCTTCGTTGTCGGCGATCCCAGAGTTCCTTCTTCAATTTTGTTGTAGGCGCGAATTACTGCAAATGTTTTCCCTTCCGAGTTCAGGACAGGAACGCAGACAAGATTTTTCACCTTATCCTTCTGCATCTCGGGAGAGAAATCTGGTTCGGTTTCAACATCCTTTATGTTCCAAGTTTGTCCTGTCAGTGCTGATCGACTGACAATACCTTTTCCAAATTTAAATGATCGATGAGAGACTTCTCCGCTGTCGGAATCGAGGTATTTTACATATAAAAAGCGTCCGTCTGGATTAGGTACAGGCGCTGTACCGTCCTTGTCGGGTACTTTGTCAACGAGAAGGAACATGTTGGCGCTCTGGGCTCCAATCAATGTTCTAGCTTCCGACATGATGTCTCTAAATATTTTTTGCAAAGCGGCGTCTCGTTTCAATTTTTGATTCTTATTGGGGTCTAAAAACAGCAAAGGAAACATGCCAATAATACATCCAATGACAATGCCTACACCACATCCAAACTGATTGGCAAAGCGAACACTCCGCAGTTGTCGTTGCGCTGTGGTGAGATTCGGCATGGGGAGCTTTAAATAATGCGTGCAGAAATCTTCGATGACAGTCCCCAACATGATACCCGCGACGTCCGAGATGATATTTCCAATGGCAGCAGCACAAAGAGTACTGATTCCCAAAGCGACGCCTGAGGCAATTATTTATCAGCCATTGGATTAGTGTGAGCAAAGGGCAATATTTGGGCAAGTAGTAGTATCCAATCCGCATCCAATCAAATTATAACTTACCCAAAGAAGTATCAATGGCGTCTCCAGCCAAAATTAAAATGGCGTTGTCCATAAATCCGAATCCTAAAAAAGGAATTGCTTGTGCTAATGCAATCAATTTCAAATCATTGTAGGATGGATGCGGTACCGCGTTAGCGGCAGCAGCAGCACTGCCTTCAGTAGCAGTCGAGAATAGATTAACAATCTCTCGTCGGGCTTCGGGAGATAGCCTTTCTGCTAGTTCCATCACAGATTCTTCCGACTGGCTATTGGATAATACAGAAAGGGAGCGTGTAACGTCTTCCAGCGATGCGTCGGGCTTTTCAGACATGTATCTTTTTGTGGTTGTATTAGCAGTGTTCTGGCTTTGGATCCTTGCAGCATACCGTCTAGCTGTCTGACGTTGTATTGCTCGGCTGAGAGGATTTCTGAGAATTAAACTTGCCGATATAGCCTTGGTTGATATCATGACGTTTATTGGTAGAATGCTTTGTTTGATTTGCTGTTAGTTTGTGGCATGGATTCTTAATGAACTTTCAAAAGTTGAAAGGTTCCAGGTAGAAGACCAATAACTGTTCACCTGGCAAGATCAGCAAAAATAATGGCAGGCATGCTACTAGCTACCAGGCAGTCTACCAGGTACTGGTAGTCATTATTTTCGCCAACCACTCTAGCCAGTGGGTGGCCTATGAAAGTTTTATTTGTGTGCTACTGATAAATATTTAGCTTACTATTTTAGAAGTAGGGTACTGAAAATTTGTATAGTCATATCTT
>Ga0100391_1002102_pt1 | contig 21384 bp, 18 predicted proteins | sample CryGeymeta201515_FD_81541 | JGI IMG/M metagenome (GOLD analysis project Ga0100391, IMG submission 81541) | Groundwater microbial communities from Crystal Geyser aquifers in Utah, USA - Crystal Geyser metaG 2015-15 | ecosystem: Environmental > Aquatic > Deep subsurface > Groundwater | place: USA... | reverse complement strand
GTGCGCGCCGGCGGTTGTGCGGACATTTGTGCGCAGCCAGACAACAGTAGGCCAATTAAGAACAGATATTTCACCCTCAGGCTCCATGAAGGTTCAGTTGCGACAGCTGCTCGTTCAGGGTCCAGTAGTCGTAAATAACCCCCAGCAGAAAGACACCGCCGGTCAGTAGGTAAAGAAGCCCTGACAGCCATTTCTGCTGGTAAAAACGATGCACCCCAAAAACGCCGAGAAAGGTCAACAGAATCCAGCTCAGATTATAGTCATAAGGGCCCTGGACAAAGTTTTCATTGGCACTGTTCTGCATGCCTGGAATCAGCAAGAGGTCAATTATCCAACCGATGAAGAACAAACCAAGGGTAAAGAAATAGATGGTGCCAGTGACAGGGCGGCCGTAATAGAAACGGTGCGCGCCCATAAATCCCAAAATCCACAGCAGATAGCCGATCAGCAGTGAATGACTGTTCATTTTGATCCTCCGCTCAAATAGTTGCTTTGCTTTAGTTCGCGCAGCAAATTTTCGCCCTGTGCCAGACTGTTGAAGATGATGGCCGAGGTCATGGTTGCGCTGGAAACCGCATCGATTTCCGGATTAAAATCCCACGCCGCTGCCAGATAACGGCCAACAATCCGGTTTCGCATCTGCGCCACTTCCTTGGCGTTCCATTCAACATTGCCGTATCTGGTTAAGTGCAAAGGCTCAAAGGACAGCACCTGTCCGGCGGAGTTGAACAGATAGTAAAAATAGACATTATGGCAAACATCACAAATGGCTGAACGGGCCAGAATTTCGGCAAACAGCCATTTTCCATCGACCTTGGCCCGGTAAACCTGGCGCCCGCTGGCGAGGGGTAAGGCTGCAAATTGATCCAGAGTTCCAAGGGTGGCGAAGCTTTGTTTGAGTCGTGCGGCCATTAATTCTTCCGGCAAAAATGCTTCGATCTTTTTTTCTGCTATCGCGTCATCCTGGGGAAGGTTGGCAAATTCGGCCCGTGGCAGCTGCATGGTTTCTTTGAGATAATCAAAAAGATCCTCCATCTGCTTGTCTTGGCCCAGGTGGGTGCCCGCGACCACCGGTATCTGTCCTGAGTCGCTGCGCAGATAGAGGGTAAAAGGCGTCGGGCCGCCACCAATGGCGGTATGCAGGCGAAAATCGCGATCGGAAACGACCGGGAAGTCAACCGCATAAATATCGACAAAATCTTCAATTTGCTCATTGTTATTTCCCACGGCCACACCCAACAGTAAAATTTGACCACGGGTGTCGGGATCCTCTTCAATCATGTCGTACAGCTTATTATAGTACAGGGTCTGTTTGCGGCAGTGTGGGCAGAGCACGTTGAGCATTTCCACCAGAACCACCTTGCCTCGAACCTGACTGAGGGTGAAACTCTCGCCTGCCGGCAAGCCAAGATAGGCCCGCTGTGTCGCGGATTCCGGCTGTGGCAGGCTTATTTCAGGAAAGCTTTGTCCCATGTCGATTTGGCCTACCGCCGCGACCGACAGCGGCACTATGACCAGTGCGATGAGGAGTAAGAATTTTTTCAGCATAAATACCTCCACCTAAAACCTCAGAAAAGCTTCATTGATGAGGGAAATTTTTCGATATCCACTCATCCTCACGCGGCAGCAGTACCCACATTTGACCCGCTTGTTTCATGTGCCCTGCCAGGGCGCCGGCTTCTGCGCCCAGCCCCCAGAAAAAATCGGCACGGACGCGCCCCTTAATGGCTCCGCCGGTGTCCTGGGCGACCATGAGGCGGTTGAGGGGGGCGGCTGAATCGGGTCTGCTGGTGGCGAGAAAAACCGGCGCACCCAGGGGCGTTGTCCGGCGATCAACCGCCAGACTGCGTTCGGCGGACAGGGGCACTCCCAAGGCACCAGGCGGCGATTCGACGCCGCGTTCCAGCTCGTGGAAAAAAACATAACTGGGATTTTCGGCGAGCAATTTTTCCCCTGCGGCGGGATTTTCCGCCACCCAGCGCCTGATATTCTGCATCGACATCTGGTCGCGGGTCATGGCTCCGCGTTCGAGCAAGAGTCGTCCGATGGATTGATAAGGATGGCCGTTCTGATTGGCATAGCCGACCATGATTTTTTCGCCATCGGGCAGTAAAATGCGTCCACTCCCCTGAATGTGAAGAAAAAACAGCTCGACCGGGTCTTTGACCCAGAAGAGTTCCTGGCCATCCAGGGGGCGCCTGGCGCTGTCAATCTCCTCTCGTTCATAATACGGGACAACCCGCTTGCCTTCGATGCGTCCGCGCAGGCGAAAGTCTTTCAGCTCCGGATAAACTGCGCTCAGGTCGATGACGAGTAAATCTTCGGGATCACGGTAGAGGGGATAACGGTAGGTTGCGTCGGGGGTGCGACTGCCTTCAAGTTCGGGCACATAGTAACCGGTGATGGTGCCGCTGGTGCTGCCGTCTTCATTCATCAGCTGCCAAGGCTGAAAAAAATCTTCAAAAAACTGCCGTGCCACCTGCTCGTCCCCGGGGGCGACAAACAGGGCTTGGGCGCAAACCTGAGCCCAGCGCTCCTGTCGGCCAAGGGCCTGGCAACTCTTCAAAAAAGTATCCACGGCCGCGGCCGGGGTGGTTTCGGTCCAGCCGGGGAGCTCAGCAAAGCTTGCCGCGCGCAAGGGTGGGCTTTCAGGAACCGATATTGGGGGGGGCGGAAGCTGGCCTGTGCAGCCGGCGAGAAGCAAAAAAAGCAGGATTGTGGAGAGTTGATGCATTCGCGTTTCCGTGAGGTTCAGGTTGGTCACAGGATAACAGAAATATCTCGATTTGAGGGCCTCAAAACATATCCAGAGGGTCAACATCAAGGCTCAGGCTCAGTCCCGCCGGAATTTTAAAGCGTTCAACCTGGTCGAGGAGGTGTCGCAGGTCTCTGCGTTTGGCGGCCTTCAGCAAGAGTTGCATGCGGTTTTTCCCCCGCAGCCGAAAGAGCGGGCAGGGGCTCGGTCCCAGAACTTCCACCGCACTGGTCTGTTGGGTGAGTTGGCGAGCCAGCTTTTCGGCGGCCTGTCGCACCGCGCTTTCCACATTTCCCGCCAGCACCAGATTAGCCAAAAAACCCGCTGGCGGATAACCCAGCTCCTGCCGGAAGCGAATTTCCTGCTGGTAGAAAGCCGGGTAGTCCTGGGCGGCAGCATATTGCAGGGCGTAATGCTCCGGGCAATAGGTTTGGATCAATACCCGCCCGCCGCCTGTGCGCCCGGCACGCCCGGCGACCTGCGTCAACAAGGAAAACGCACGTTCAGCGGCGCGAAAATCGGGCAGGTTCAGAATCGCGTCACTCGCCAGCACGCCCACCAGGGCCACTCCCGGAAAATCATGGCCTTTGGCAATCATCTGGGTGCCCACCAGAATATCGACCTCTGTGGCCAGCATCCGTTTCACCAGTTGCTGGTGGGCTCCTTTATGGCCGGTGGTGTCACGATCCATGCGCGCGATGCGCGCCTCGGGGAACAGGGTTGCAATTTCCTGGGCCAGACGTTCGGTGCCGAAGCCTTCGGGATCGAGGTGATGCCCCTGGCAACGCGGACAGACCTCGGGTGGTGTCATGGCATAATCGCAGTAGTGACAGCGCAAATGGCGCGCCTGTTGATGGTAGGTCAGGGTAATTTCGCAATTAGGACAACGAAAGGTCTGGCCACAGTCGGCGCAAAGGAGAAAAGGGGAAAAGCCCCGCCGGTTGAGTAAAAGCAGAACCTGTTGTTTGGTGTGCAAGGTTTGTTCAATGGCTTGGTGCAAGGCGTCTGAAATCAATTGCTCGGGAGCTTGCCCGCTTTGGTCAATCAATTCAACCTGGGGCATTTCACCGGCATGGGCCCGCTGGCTGAGCACCAATTTCTCCATCTGACCATTGGCGCAACGAAAGGCGCTGCCCAGAGAAGGGGTGGCACTGCCCAACACCACCGGGCAAGCGTTTTTTTGACCGCGCAGCAGGGCAAGGTCACGAGCGTTGTAGCGAAAGCCTTCGCCCTGTTTGTAGCTGGAATCGTGTTCTTCATCGACAATAATTAGCCCCAGGCGTTGCAATGGCGCAAAGATGGCGGAACGCGCACCAATAGCAATATCAATTTCATCGCGAGCGATGCGCCGCCAGGCATCGAAGCGTTCGCCTTCGGATAGCCCGGAATGCAGCACCGCAATCTGACCACCCCCCGGTTCGAACCGGGCTCGAAAGCGCGCGACCAACTGGGGGGTCAAGGCAATTTCCGGCACCAGCACCAGCCCCTGTTTGCCCTGGTTCAGCACTGCGCCGATGGTTTGCAGGTAAACTTCGGTCTTGCCGCTGCCGGTGACGCCCTGGAGCAAAAAAGGCGCAAAACCGACGTTTTCCACTGCCGTTTTTAACTGTTTGAAGGCCTGCTGTTGCTCGGCGGTGAGATCCCAGGGGGCATCGGCCTGAACGAGCTCACTTAAAAAAGGGTCGCGCAGTTTTTCAACCTGCTGACACACCAGGAAATTTTGTTCAACCAGCGTTTTTAAACTGTTGTGAGGATGAGCGAATTTCTGGCGCAGCTCGGTTTGTCGAACCTTGCCGGTGGCGCAGACGAAGGCGTAAATCTCCCGCTGCTTGGTGCCGCGTGGAGTGCCGGTCTCTGGGCCGACCTGGTAACAGTTTTCCTGTAATCCTTGGGGGTTTTTTGTCGTTGTGCCGCTCAGGGCGACGGGCAGGGCGGCACGCAGGGCGAGGCCTGGCGGGTAGCGATAGTAGTCCGCCGCCCAGCAGCACATATCAAGCAATTCCGGGGTAAAAAAGATCTGATCGTCGGCGAGGGTTTCGAGGGCTTTGAGTTTTTCGGTTGCGCCCTGGCGTAATTTGACGATGATCCCGATACAGCGGCGGCGCCCAAAGGGAACCTGCACCCGCTGGCCGGGTTTGAGCCGGTTTTCCAGCTCGGGGTTGACCCGATAAGAAAACAGCTGGCGCAAAGGAGCAAAGACCGCGATGTCGGCAATCAGTTCAGGCATGGGGTATCGGCTGGGTCGAAAAGGGGGCAGGGATAGAGTCGCACCGGCAGGCACCGCCCCCTGGTACCTGTGCCCGCCCGTGCCGCTGAACCGCCACAAATGGCAATCAGGCGCTTTTCAACACATTGACAATTTCACCGGCAAAGTTACGGCAGCTTGCCAGGTTGTCCGCCGTCGGCGTAAAGCGGAAAGAGATGCTTTCCGTCGCCAGTTTGTAGCGCAGGCCGATAAGTCGCTGTTCGACCATTTTGACGGCCTCGCCACTCCAGCCGAAGGAACCGAAGACCGCCGCAAGTTTGTTTTTGGGCGTGACCGATGAAATCAGCGACAAGGCATGCCACACGTGAGGCGGAGCATCGCGCTGGATGGTGGGCGTTCCAATAATGAGGATATCTGCCTGTTCGAGGGCGTTGCGGTAATCGTCATCGCGCATGCCACAGATGGCGAAGCCGGAAACATCGAAGCCCCGGGCTTCGAGTTCGGTCTTGATCACGTCGGCCATGTCGCGGGTATTGCCATGGGATGACAGCACAGCGAGCAGGGCGCGTGGTTTGCCGCCTTTGGGTGGTGCTACCGACCAGCGCCGATAGGCTTCGATGGCAAAATCAGCCGAAGAGCGCCGCACCGGGCCGTGAGATGGGCAGAGCATGCGAATGGGCAGGGGGTCGATTTTCGCCAGCGCTTCGCGAATCTTGTCTTTAAACGGGCGCATGATGCAGTCGAAGTAAAAATGAAAATCGGGGTAAAATTCGGCGATTTCATCATCAAAGAGGCGATCGGAACAATAATGGGCACCGAAGGCATCACAGGGAAAGAGAATTTGTTCTTCCGGCAGGTAGGTAAAGATGGTGTCGGGCCAGTGCAGGTAGGGGGCAAGGATAAATTTCAGCGTCCGCCCACCCAGATCGATTTCATCCCCATCGGCGACCACCTGGCAGTTGAAATCACGGTTGAGCAGTTGTTTCAGGAAGTTTTCGCCGGGCTTGGAGCAGTAAATCAGTAATTCGGGCTGCTGCTCAAGCAGTTGTGCCAAGGCCCCGGAATGATCGGGTTCCGTGTGGTTGACCACGATAGCATCAATTTTTTTGAGGGCGACGTGTTCCTTGATCTTGTCGAAAAATTCCGCAGCAAAGGGTTCTTTCACCGCATCAATCAAAACGGTTTTTTCCGTTCCCTGCACCAGATAACTGTTGTAGGTTGTGCCGTTATGCGTGGGGAAAAGGTCATCGAAGACCTGGAGTTCGGCGTGACGCACCCCCACCCAGTGGATGTTTTCGGCAACCTGAATGCTCTTTTCCATTGCTGTATTGCACCTCCATGAAAAATTTTCTACGGGAAATAAATTGTTGAGTCTATTCGTTAGGCATCATACACGGGTCAGCCGACTGCTGACAAGACAGGGCGAAGCAGCGTCTGTGGGCGAATGTTTGTCGGCGCGCTGATACTTTTTGGCAGTGCTTTGCTGGCGGCGACGATTCTGCCTTTTTCTTCAGAGGTGGTGCTTTTTGCCCTGCTGCGCGATGGCGGTGATCCGGCCTTACTGGTTGGCGTTGCGACCCTGGGCAACAGCCTGGGCGCGGTGGTCAACTGGGGCCTCGGTCGCTATCTGCTGCGTTTTCGCACGCGGCGCTGGTTTTATTTCAGCGACAAACAGATCGAAAGTGCCCAGGGTTGGTTTCAACGTTATGGATACTGGACGCTGCTGCTGGCCTGGATGCCGGTGATTGGCGACCCGCTAACTCTTATCGCCGGAATTCTGCGGGTGCGGTTGAGTCTGTTTGTGGTGCTGGTGACCATCGGCAAGAGCCTGCGCTACCTTTCGATTGTTTATCTGTCAAGCGTTTTCTAGCCCATCCAGCGTCGTGATAAATTTTTCGATTTTTTTCAAATTTTGCATCAAGTGGGCAAACATCTGGGGATCGAGACTCTGGGCGCCATCGCACAGGGCTTTGTCGGGTTCAGGATGCATTTCGACCATCAGCCCGTGAGCCCCCGCCATGAGCGCGGCGCGCGCCATGATCGGTACCAGCGGGCGTTTGCCGGTGGCGTGGCTCGGATCGACAATAATGGGCAGGTGACTCATGCTGCGAATCAGGGCGACAACTGACAGATCCAGGGTGTTGCGGGTGGCCTTTTCGAAGGTACGGATTCCGCGCTCACAGAGCACCAGGCTGGAGTTGCCTTCGGCGACGATGTATTCGGCGGCCGCGAGAAATTCTTCGAGGGTCGCGCTCATGCCGCGTTTCAGCAAGACCGGATGCCGGAGTTTGCCCACTTCTTTGAGCAGGTCGAAGTTCTGCATGTTGCGCGCCCCAATCTGCAACATATCGGCATGCTGACACACGATATCAAGCTGTTCAATGCGCATGACCTCGGTGACGACCGGCAGCCCGACCTCGCGTCCGGCGGCACTTAAAAATTTGAGGCCATCAACGCCTAAACCCTGAAAACTGTGGGGCCCGGTGCGCGGCTTGAAGGCGCCACCGCGTAAAATATGTCCCCCCGCGGCTTTGACCTGACGGGCGGCGGTGAGCATCTGGGTTTCGCTTTCAATGGAACAGGGGCCCGCCATCATCACCCGAGGTTGGCCGTCGCCAATTTTAACCCCCGCGACCTCAATAACGGTTGATTGGGGATGGAAATCACGCGAAACCAGTTTGTAGGGTTTGCTGACATGAATCACTTCGCGCACGCCCGGCAGCTCACGAATGGCGGAATCGTCGACATACCCCTGATTGTCGAGAACGCCAATGGCGGTGCGCATGCTGCCGGGTATGGGTTCGGCGCGCAGGCCCATGGCCTCGACGGTTCGTTTCACTTGTTTTATCTGGGGATCGGTGGCCTGGTGGTGCATAACAATCAACATTTTTTTCTCCTTGATTTTCACCGGCGGGTTTTCAGTGCCGGGATGCGGGCAATTTGCCGCGTTGGCGCAGATATTCCCGCAGGCGCTCCAGGGCGGTATCAATGTGTTCCAGCGGGCTGGAATAGGAAAAGCGTAAATAGCCCTCGGCTCCGGGGCCAAAGTCGATGCCGGGGGTCAGCGCCACGCCAGTTTGTTCGAGAATGTCGAGGGCCAGGCGCATGGAATCCGGGTCTATATGGCGGGCGTCGGCAAGGATATAGAAGGCCCCCCTGGGGATAAAGGGCAGGCCGAAACCCAGCTCGGCCAGTTGTTTGAGTAACTGGCGACGGCGCAGATCATAGAGTCTGCGCATGCGTTCCACGTCGGCCTCGGCATGGCGCAGGGCGGCAAGGCCACCGAGTTGCACAAAGTGGTTGGCGCAGATCATAAAGTTCTGATGCAAGGTTTGCAGGGTGCGCGCACAGGTCAGGGGCGAAATCAGGTAGCCAAGGCGCCAACCGGTCATGGCATAGGCTTTGGAAAAACCGCCAAGGACGAAGGCGCTGCCCGTATATTCGAGGATCGAATGTTCTTCGCCCTCGTAGGTTAGGCCATGATAAATTTCGTCGGAAATTATCGGAATTGGCAGTTGTGCCAGGGTTCTGAGCTCCTGACCACTTAAAACCGAGCCCGCGGGGTTAGATGGCGAATTGATTAATAATCCCCGGCAGCGCGAATTGATCAGCTTTTCGACTTCGGCTGGCCGTGGTTGAAAACCGTTTTGCGCCGTGGTTTTGATGCGGGTTGGTACCCCACCGGCAAAACGTACGAAATCAGGGTAACAGGCATAGCCGGGGTCGGGCAGAAGGATCTCGTCACCGGTTTCCAGCAGCATGGCAAAGAGCAAGAGCAGCAGGGGGCTGGTGCCGCTACCGACCAGAATTTGCTCGGGTTCGAGGTGAACCCCGTAGCGTTTGCGGTAATGGTGCACAATTTCCTGGCGCAGTTCGCGTAACCCCAGGGAAGGGGTGTAAGATGTCGCACCGGCATCGAGGGCGCGGTGGGTTGCGGCGACCACCGCTGCGGGGGTGGGAAAATCGGGTTCGCCCAAGCACAGGTAAATAATATCGCGCCCGGCCGCTTCGAGAATTTTCGCCTTTTCCATGATTTCCATCGCCAGAAAAGGTGTGACCCTGTGGGCACGGCGACTGATGGGTATTTGCATGGTGTCTCCAGTAATTTTACTTTTGCCCCCAGCAAAACAACCCTCCCAGCTTAATCACCAGCCCCGGACAATACAACTCAAATTTGCTCACGGGGCAAAAACGCGCAAGAACTCTGCAAAGGGTGGGCGAAATGATGTGACCTGGGGAGGAAACTTTAAATCGACAGGTCGATCATCTTGTCGGCGTAGAGACCGTAGCTTCCGTCGGTGCGGGGAAAAAGTATGGCTCTGCGCCCGTCTTCTTCGTTTTCGATCACCCCGAGAAGGGCAACAATTCTGAGGGACACGTCAGCGTCGGTGGATTGCGTGCTTCTGCTTGGGCTGAGGGTCAGCCGCAGGCGCTTGCCCTGTACGGCGAAAAATCCCTCCTGATCCATCGCTTGAGCGATCTTGGGTTGCAGAGACCTTGGCTTCAGGTGGAGGTGATCAATTTTCAGAATGTATTCCGCCAAACCGGCAGCAGAAACCGGGAAAAGGTCGGTCGCATCGTTTTGGATAAGGCGTCCGCGCCCTAGGCTGATACTTGGTTGTTGTGCGTTAAGCTGTTCCTGGAGTTGGGCAATCGCTTGCAGGGGGATTTTCAGGCGCAGCAGTTGCGGAATCAAATTTTCTTCAACGGAACTTAAGCCCAGTTGCCGCAGTTCGGCGTCAGCCGTCGCGTAATCGAGTTTGACAATATCCGCTGTTTCCTCCAGCCTCGCGATGAGTTGTCGCAACAGGATGAAGCGCCGTTCCGTGCGTTTTTTAGGCTCTTTTCCTGCTGCGGAAGAGGACTGGCGAGAGTCGTCCGAGGGCGAGTGATGTGAATCAATGCGTGGATAGGGGGCAACCGCTGCAACGCCGGGGAGCCCGTCTTTAGGGGGCAAGGTTGGAATTTTCAGATAATCACTCATTCTGCCCTCCCTGGGCGTGGAGTCCCCGTCCTTGGGGTCTGTCCTTACCTGGCATATCGGTTACGGGTGGCCAATACTTTAATGAGACCCCCCCCTGGCCGGGCGGTTGCAAAACAAGGGGCAAGCACAGTATTCTTGGCATCACCAGGACGGGAGCCGGGCGATGCACGTGTTATTGACAATTTTTCTGCTGCTGCTGAGCAGCGCCGGCCTGCGGGCTGAAGAGCTGAGCCCGGCACAGCGGCTGGAGGCAGAGCAGCTTTTGCATCGCCTGGGTTGTCTGGGGTGCCACGATTTTAATGCCAGCGGCGCAAATTTGGCTCCGTCCCTCGACCGCATCGGTCTGAAGCTGGATGAAAACGCCATTTTCAAGCAACTCGATCAACCGCCAGCGGCCCTTGGCTCGGGTGAGAAATTCATGCCCTCTTATCAAACAACACCCGCGGCGCAGCGGCGTCTGCTCAGTCGTTTTCTGGCCAACCGCAAATAATTTCAGTCTAAGAAAGATATTTCAACCATGACTCAGCGCATGACCCTGATCCGTTCTCCCTTGTTTACCTCTGCCGCGCGTCTTGACAAAATTACCGATTTGCGTGAACTCTTCGACCCCTCTCAGCCTTTGTGTCTCGAAATCGGTTGTGGCATCGGCGATTTTGTGGTGCAACTTGCCGCGCGTCACCCGGACAAAAATTTTATGGCCATCGATATTTTCAATCAAGGCTGTTTGAAAACCTGCACCCGGCTCGAAAATGCCGGGCTCAGCAACGTGCGGGTGGTGCGAACCGAGGCGCGGAGCCTGTTACTCAAACATCTGCCGCCCCAGAGCCTAAGTGCCCTGTATATCAATTGCCCCGATCCCTGGCCGAAAAAGCGCCACCGTAAACGGCGGCTGGTGGATCCTGAGTTTTTACAGCTGGTTCGCTACTTTCTCCACGAGGGGGGCGATTTCCATTTTTGTACCGACTTTGTTGATTACGGCTTGGATGTGGCCGCCGCCCTGAACGCGGCCGCCGGATTTGAGAATTGTCTGTCGACTCCCTACACGCATGAGCTGGGGACTTATCCAATTTCTAAATATATGCGGCGCTTTCTTGATAAAGGCCAGCCCATTTATTACTGCCATTATCGCCGACAACCGGGTTTTGTTGCCGCGCCACCTCCGCCGCACAAAGGTTTTCGTCTCCCCTGGGGCGCAGAACCTCGATGACGTGGTTAACCGCCGAGTTGCCGGGGTGCGGTGGCGACTACCGGGTTTGTCCCGACGATTTTTTTGTCGAAGAGCTGCCGTTGTATCCCTGCTGCGGCGCGGGCGAGCACCTTTTTGTCCTGGTGGAAAAACGTAGCATGACCACCCAGGAAATGCTGCGCCAACTGGCGGGAACGCTTGAAATTTCGCCCCGCGATCTGGGCTATGCGGGCTTGAAGGATGCGCGTGCCCTGACCCGGCAATGGGTGTCTCTGCCCGCACACTGTGAAAAAAAGCTGTCGCGTTTTAACCTGCCGTCTCTTCGGCTGCTCGACCAGCAGCGGCACACCAACAAGCTGCGCCTTGGCCATTTGGCGGGAAATCGCTTTCGTCTGCGCATCCGCAAACCCGGGCCTGATGCCCTTTCCACCGCCAGGCAGATTCTTGCCATTCTGGAGCGCCGCGGGCTGCCCAATTTTTTTGGCGAGCAGCGCTTCGGAGTGCTCAATAATTCCCATTTCTGTGGTTTTTACCTGCTGCGGGGTGATTATGAAGGTTTTTGCCGTACCCTGTTCGGCGACCCACAACAGATTACTCATCCCGCCTGGCAGCAGGCGGCGCAGCTGTTTCAGGCGGGCCACTTCGCCCAGGCCGCGCGCCTCTTGCCGCCACGCATGGCCGACGAAAAACAGCTCTGTCGCGCCCTGGCTGCGGGGCGTTCTTACCCTGCTGCGGTGCGGGCCTTGCCCCCGCAACGGTTACGCCTTTTGCTGTCGGCCAGCCAATCCTGGCTATTCGATCAGCTTTTATCCCAGCGCATGCCGGATCTCGATCGTTTGCAGCTGGGTGATTTGGCTTTCAAGCATGCCAACGGTGCTTGTTTTGCGGTCGAAGATCTTGCCGTTGAACAGCAACGCGCTGCCGCATTTGAAATCAGCCCCACGGCCCCCCTTTTCGGCAGTAAGGTTCCTCTTGCCCAGCGGCAGCCGGGTGAGAATGAGCGCGCCCTGCTGGCAAAATATCGTCTCAGCGCCAGCGATTGGCGGTTGGGCCAGGGCCTCAGCATGACCGGTGCGCGTCGTGCCCTGCGCGTTCCCCTGGTGGCCGCTTCAGTGTCGCCCCTGGGAAGCGATCTGCTGCTGAATTTTTGCTTGCCACCGGGAAGTTACGCCACCAGCGTTTTGCAGGAAATTATCAAGCCTTCCCCACCCGAAACGGCATCGGAGCCTGCGGTTGTTTCAGATTGACACCCATTATTCGATCTGGTAGAAAATCGCCTAAAATGTTGTTTTATCGCCATGGCCGAGCTGTACACCTTCAGTTTTATTTTTTGGGCAATTTTGGGCAGCTATGCAATTAAACCTTTCAGCCGGGACGCTTCACAACCGCCCCCTGATCGAAGTCACCGCGTTGGCTGCCGAGATTGGTTTTTCGAGTCTGGAGGTCATCGTCAGCCGCGATTTCGAATATGGCGGCGGCCTGCCTCTGTTGACTCAAGTGCAGAAAATTCTGCCTGTCGCCTCACTTCATGCGCCTTTTTATGAGCTCAATGGCTGGGGTGACCAGATTCGGCAACTGCAGAAAACCGTGGAATTGGCCCTGGCCTGCAATATTCCCCTGGTCAACTTTCATCCCCCCGACTGGATGAGCCTCAATCGCAAGTTCTGGCGCTGGATGAATCAGATAGAAGATTTTCAGCAACAAGTCGGTCAGGGTCAGGTTCTCTTAACGCTGGAAAATATGCCGGCGACCGGCCCCTTTGGCTGTCATCGTTATTTTTTGCACCGCACCGCAGACATGTTGGCTTTTGCCGCGCGACGGAATTTATTCTTTACCTTCGACACCGCTCACATGGGCACCTGCAGGCGCAACTTTCTCACTGATTTCCATTATTTCTACAATTCCGGGCGCATTCGCAATGTGCATTTTTCCGACTACGGTTATGGCCGCGAACATCTGATTCCCGGCCGCGGAGTTTTACCTTTGACCCGTTTCCTCAATCATCTGCAACGCACCGGCTACAATGGCATTCTTACCCTTGAGCTGATGCCGAGCGAGTTTCCGGAAGATTTTGCTCTTATCCGTGCCAGCTTGATTGAAATTTACAACGATCTGTGCCGCGAAACCTGTGCCGACAACTACCCGAAAATTGAGGTTGCACGCTAATTTTTTATTTTCTGACGATTGGCGCATATAAATTTCTCCCCCGGTGCGGATTTTTCTGAAAGAGCACGCCCCTAACAGGTGCATCGTTACCGGGGATTAAACGGAAGATTTGCTTGCCGCTGAACATATGATCAGATTAAAAACCAAAATAACCCTGGGTCTTCTCGGCATCTTCGTTTTGACCGCGGGGCTGATTCTCTTCTCGGGTCTGCGCGATCTTGGGCCGGCGCTGCTGAGCGCCGAAGAAAAAGCGGTAAGCAATATTTTTCAGCTCATCGATCTGCACGTCTCCGAAGCTTACAACTCCCTGCTCGATGCCAAAATTGCCGCGATTACCCAGCGTAAAAATCTGCTGGCCGCTCAAATGAACCTGGCGACCACAGTGTTTACGCGTCTGCAAACCTCGGGGCTTGATAATTCCCGTGCGCAAAAAGCCGCGATTGGCTGGTTTGCGCAGCTCAGCGAAGCAGAAAATCGAGATTGGCGGATTATCGATGCCGGCGGCCAGTATCTTGTTGGGCCCGACGACCAACTCTCGCCGCAGTCGGCCTTTAGCCTTGTCGATCTGTCGGGCCGCCCAGCGGTTGAAGATATCGCCACTGGTCGTACTGGGCGCGACTCTGGTTTTGTGGTGTTTGCCGAGCCCGACAGCGATCGAAAGTTTCTCGGTTATTTTCAGCGTTACGCTGCCTGGAACTGGACGATTGCCCAGGTTCTGGATCTTGCTGATATTGAAGCCCTGGCCGAGCAGACTCGACAGCGGGTGTTGCGACGACTGCACGACAGCTTTGCGCAAATAACGCTGCCGGGTCATGGCAGTGTCTTCCTGTTCGACAGCCGCGGACGCATGCTGGTTGATCCGCAGCCGAATTCGACCGCTAGTTCTGCGTATCTGGCAAAATTACAGCAGCAGATCATGTTGCACCTTGGCGCAAAGCCCGACCTCTTCCCGTCCTCGCCGACACGGGTGCATTTTACCAATCTGCATCAAGATTCGTCTTTGCAGGTGTACGCCTCCTCCCTGCGCGCATTTGACAGTTATGCCGTCATCCTTATCCCCACGCCCGCGATTGTCGGGCCGATCAATCAGCTGCTCAAACGTCAGGCTCTGCTGGTGTGCCTGGTCTTTGCCCTGGGCCTGCTGCTGGCTATGGCGTTTGCGCGTCAGATCACCACGCCGCTGCTGCGCCTGGTGGCAACCATGCGCGCAGTAACCCTGACCGACAACTACCAGTTACGTAATCTGAAAACGTCCAACGATGAAATCGGCCAACTGGTTGATGGCTTTAATCAGATGCTCAGCCAGATTGCTGCCCGCGATCAGCAGCTTGAAAATTACCAGAAATTCCTCGAACAAAAAGTTGTCGAGCGCACGCACCGTCTACGCAAGACCATCAGTGCCCTCGAACTGGCTAACCGCCAAGCCGAAGCCGCCAACCTGGCGAAATCGGCTTTTCTGGCCAATGTGACCCATGAGCTGCGTACTCCGATGATTGGGGTACTGGGCATGAACGAACTGCTCAGTGAAAGTTTTTTGAACCCGCAGCAACGGGCTTTAACGGTCGCGGTGAGTCGGGCGGGGAATAAATTACTTGACATCATCAATCAAATTCTCGATTTTTCGTTACTTGAAACGGGTGGTTTTGAGTTACAGCACGAAGAGGTTGATCTGCACCTGCTGAGTGAAGAGCTGATGGCGCAGTTCGCGGAGCAGGCCGTTGAAAAAAACCTGGCACTGGCGCTAAACGTCAGTCCAGAGGCGGCCTGGCGGGTGGAGGCTGATGCTCGGCGCCTGCGTCAGATTCTGCGTAACCTGATAGACAACGCCCTCAAATTTACCCATGAGGGCCAGGTGGCGCTGAGTTTGGCGCGCCTGCCGGATGGGCGCTTTGTTTATCGCATCGCCGATAGTGGCATTGGGATTGATCCGCAGGATCAGGAAACTGTTTTTGGGGTTTTCACGCAGCTCGACGAAACCAGCACCCGTTCGTTTAGCGGCACCGGCCTGGGGCTTGCCATGGTGCGTGCGTTGGTGCGCCTGATGGCGGGTGAAATTCGGGTCGAAAGCTCGCCGCAGCAGGGTTCCGTATTTGAAATCCTTCTGCCGCTGAAGGCGCTGGAGCCGGTGCCGCTGGTGCCGCCGGCAGTGCAGTTGCCGTCACGGGTTCTCCTGTGCGCGGCACCTTCACCTGCCACCGATGCCTGTGCCTTATTGCTTAAAAGCCTGGGGCTTGCTTTTGAAGTTGGCGCTGAAAGTTCACCTGAAATTTTGCACCGACTTGAGCAGGCGACACCGTCTTTTGATTTGGTGATTCTGGCCCCAGCTTGTCCGTTGGCCGATCAGGATGATGGGCTGTTGCAGGCGACGCGTGCTTGCCAACACATCATTTGTCTGCGTCACACCGTGCGTCAAAAAGCGGCTCCTCCGCGAGTTTTTAACGTGTTAGAATTTTGCCTGCGGTCTGAGTTGATAAAAATTTACACCAAAGCAGAGCGCGCTTTGCCGCAAACGTCAGACCCTGTGCGCTTAGCTGACAGTTCGGTCAATTTAGAAGATCATGCACCCGCCCCCCGAATTCTGGTGGTTGACGACCATCTCTTGACTCTCGAACTGATTCGACTGTCGCTGCAGAAAACAACGCTGCGTTACGACGAGGCTAAAAATGCGGAAGACGTTTTGCATGCCGTCGCGCATGCCGATTATCACTTGATCTTGATGGATGTCAATTTGCCGGGAACGGATGGGCTGCAATTAACCCGTCAGTTGCGCGCCCAGGGTTTTGAAGCCCCGATCTGCGCCCTGACCGCCCACGATCACAGCTTCATCGGCGAGCAGTGCATTCAGGCCGGCATGCAGGAGCTGCTGCGGAAACCCTTTCGTCAGGCCGAACTCTTTGCCCTGCTGGATAAGTATCTGGCGCAACCCGGACACGCTGTTGTCACCGAATCCTGGCGTGCAGGAGGAAAACAATGATTCGCATCGTCGATCGCAATGGTAAGGAAGATTGGATTTCACCCAAATTTCTCGATATTCTACTCTATCTTGATCAGGTGCAGATGTTCGAACGCGCTGATGGCTGGGCGGTCGTTGGCGTTGACCCCCTGCGCAGCATGGAGCAAAGTCCGTTCCCTCTCCAGGGGACGCGTCGTCATCAGCCCACGTCCTTACCGCCGGCCCCGAGTCGTGATTTTTTACGGCGTTATTTAGATCGCGCCTGAGGGGCAGGTTTCTTCTGCGGTCATTCTCCACCAGGTGATACCGTAATGGCCCATTGACCCTTCGACAAGCACAGGACGATGGAGAGCGATTCGGGCTGAAGTTGTCGAAGCCCCAGCTCTTACCATGCAATTTATCCCCCCTCGGAACGGGCAGCCTCATGGGTCGGAATTTCATTCAACGCGGCAGTCGTGCCTATATGCGCGCCAATCTGGCGCTCTTTTTTGCCGGGTTTGTGACCTTTTCGACCCTGTATACCTTTCAGCCCCTTTTCCCCAATCTGGTCAAAGAATTCGGTATTTCGCCTGCCGTTGCCAGCTTGTCACTGTCTTTTGCGACCTTTGCTTTGGCCCTGAGCCTGCCGATTTCGGGGAGTTTGTCCGATGCCTGGAGTCGCCGCGGGCTGATGGGGTTTTCGGTGCTGCTGGCTTCTCTGCTGGCGTTGGCGAGTGCTGCCAGTAGCACTTTGCCAAGTTTGCTGGTTTTGCGCCTGCTCCAGGGGGTGGCCCTGGCCGGAGTGCCCGCGGTGGCCATGGCGTATCTGAATGAAGAAATTGATCCACGCGCCATTGGCAGTGCCATGGGTTTGTACATTGCCGGCAATGCCTGTGGCGGCATGACCGGGCGAATTCTGACCGCCTGGCTGACCGATCTCTTTTCCTGGCGCATGGCAGTGGCGGGCATCGGCCTGGTCAGTGTGCTGCTGGCCCTGCTGTTCTGGCTGACTCTGCCCGCTTCGCGCAATTTTCGGCGCCGCGAACTGCACTGGGGAAAATTGTCGCATTCTCTCTTCAGCCATCTGCGCAACCCCGGTCTTTTTTGCTTGTTTCTGCTCGCCTTTACCTGCATGGGTGGCTTTGTGACCCTGTACAATTATGTGACCTTTCGCCTCCTCGGCCCGGCCTTTGCCCTCAGCCATTCACAGGTTGCACTGATCTTTCTCGCCTATGCCTTTGGTGCAGGTGGATCCAGTGTCATGGGCGGACTGGTCGATCGCTTTGGCCGTGCACCCCTGCTTTTCTGGGCCCTCGGGATCATGACCTGCGGTTTGCTGTTGACCCTTGCCCCGCAACTGTTTGCGGTGATTGCCGGAATTATCATTTTTACCATTGGTTTTTTTGGGGCGCACGCCATTGCCTCGGCCTGGGTGGGGGTGCTGGCCGGACAAGCCCGCGCCCAGGCTTCGTCTCTTTACCTGTTTGCCTACTACCTGGGATCGAGTATTTCGGGAACCGCTGGTGGTTTTTTCTTCAGCAGCTGGGGCTGGCCCGGCGTGGTGGCCCTGATTTTCCTGCTGCTGGTTTGTGCCACCCTGGTGGGGTTGTGTTTGACCGCCGTCACACGAAAAAAACGGCCCAGTGCTTTTGAACCGGATTTCTGTGGGTCACTTCCCGACGTCAGTCCACCGCCCTGATCCCCGCCTTTGCCGTTGATTGACATCCCGGCAGCAAATCGTCAAAATCCGCCTATGCAATTTCTTCTGTTTCTCTGGATTTTTATTTGGCTTCCGGGATCTTTCACCGCTGTCAGCGCAGCGGAAACCGAGACGTCAACCCTCATCCGGGTCGGTGGCGATCAGAGTTATCCGCCCTACGAATTTATCAATGAAAATGGCCAGCCCGATGGTTTTAATGTTGAGCTGACCCGCGCAATCGCCAGCATTATGGGGCTGGATGTCGAGATTCGCCTGAGTTCCTGGAGTGAAATGCGCCAGGGGCTGGCGACCGGGCAGGTCGATATTCTCCAGGGTATGGCCTGGAGCCGTGAGCGCACCGCAGAAGTTGATTTTTCAACCCCTCACGCCAAGGTGCACCAGTCCATCTGGGTGCGCAAGGGTTCGAATATCAGCAAACTGCAGGATCTGGTCAACAAGGATGTGATTGTCATGCGCCATGCGGTGATGCACGATTTCATGCTGCGTCATCCCGAACTGGGGGCACGCCTGCACCCGGTGGAAACCCTGGAAGATGCCTTGAGGGCTCTGTCCCGCGGTGCCTACGATGCTGCGCTGGTTGCCAAGTTGCCCGGCGAATATCTGCTGCAGCAGTCCGGCTTCACGAATATTGTGCCGATTGCCAAACCCCTGGTCGCGCAGGATTACGGTTATGCGGTTAAAAAAGGCAATCTGGAATTGCTGGCCCATTTCAACGAAGGTTTGACCCTGCTCAAAAAGAACGGCCAGTATCGCCTCATCCATGAAAAATGGTTGGGGGTTTTGCCCCCGCCCGGTGTTTCCTTTGAAGCGATTTTGCGCCTAGGTTTGATCGTCTTTTTACCCTTGGTTGCCATTTTGATTGTCACTGTCCTCTGGTCGCATACCCTGCGCCGCCAGGTCGCCCTGCGTACCACCGCCCTTGAGCAGGAAGTGAAACAGAAAAAACAGGCCCTGCACGAACTTGAGCTGCGTCAGCAACAGCTGATTCATGCTGATAAACTGACATCCTTGGGGATTCTGACCTCAGGGGTGGCCCACGAAATTAATAATCCGAATGCCCTCATTCTGCTCAATCTGCCCCTGTTGAAAAAAGCCTGGCTCGACAGCCTGCCGATTTTGCAGGAAGAGTATCGTCGCCAGGGTGATTTCAAGCTGGGTTGGCTGAATTTTTCGCGTATGCGGCACGAAATTCCGCAGATGCTTGAGGATATGCAGCAGAGCGCCGGGCGCATCAAGCGTATCGTTGAAGATTTGAAAGACTTTGCCCGCCAGGATAGTGCAACCCTTGACGAACAGGTGGATCTCAGTGCAGTGGCCGAAACTGCTTTGCGGCTGGTCGATAATTCCCTCAAGAAAGCGACCGATGTTTTGCACATCGATTTAGCCCCGAATCTCCCCTGCTTTCGGGGTAACGCCCAACGTATCGAACAGGTGATTGTGAACCTGTTGCTCAACGCCTGTCAGGCGTTGCAAGATCGTAGCGCGGCCATCTGGCTGCGCACTGCCGACACCGCCGCGGGGCTGTTGCTGGAAGTCCGTGATCAGGGTTGTGGAATTGAGCCCGCAGCTCTGGCCAAGTTGACCGATCCTTTTTTTACCACCCGCCGGGAAACAGGCGGCACCGGTTTGGGCTTGTCGGTGTCGGCGGCGATTGTCAAGGAGCACGGTGGTCGCCTCGAATTCACCTCGACCCCAGGACAGGGAACCTGGGTGCAACTGATTTTGCCGCGAGAGGATCAAAACCATGTCGGTTGAGTGCAATCCGGAATTTAAAATTCTGCTGATCGATGATGAGCCAGCCTGGCTGCGCAGCCTGAGTATGACCCTGGAGGGGCCAGGGGGCTTCACCCATCTGATGCAGACGGATGACAGCCGTGAGGTCATGTCGCTCTTCCAGCAGCACGATATCGGGGTTGTTCTTCTCGATCTCACCATGCCGCATTTCAGTGGCGTCGATTTGCTGAAAAGCATTGTCGCTGAATGGCCGACGGTGCGGGTGATCATCCTTTCAGGAATGAATCAGCTCGAAACGGCAGTCAATTGTATGCGCGCCGGAGCTTTCGATTATTTCGTCAAGACGGTTGAAGAAGATCGTCTGCTCGACGGTGTGCGTCGAGCGGTGCGCATGGTTGAACTGGAGCGCGAAAACCATGCCATCCGCCGCCGTTTACTCAGCCGCGAACTGGAACACCCCGCCGTTTTCGCCGACATTATCACGCAGGATGCGGCGATGTTGGCGGTTTTCTCCTATCTTGAATCGATTGCAAGCTCGCGCCAGCCTCTGCTGATTCTGGGGGAAAGCGGGGTCGGGAAAGAACTGATCGCGCGTGCCGCGCATCAACTTGCCACTCCCAGGGGGCCGCTGGTCAGTGTCAATGTTGCCGGTCTGGATGATAATATCTTTTCCGACACTCTGTTCGGTCACCGGCGTGGGGCCTTTACCGGTGCCGATCAGGAGCGCAGCGGCATGGTCGAAAGGGCCGCAGGTGGCACCCTGTTCCTCGATGAAATCGGTGATTTGTCGGCCGCAAGTCAAGTGAAATTGCTGCGTCTGCTTCAGGAGGGGGAATATTATCCTCTTGGTAGTGATATCCCCTGCCAGTCACGTGCGCGGATCATCTGTGCCACCCATCAGGATTTGGCCCTGGCCCTGCAAGAGGGGCGTTTCCGCAAGGATCTTTACTACCGGCTGCATGCCCACCAGTTACGCATTCCCCCCCTGCGTGAACGTCGCGACGATATTCCGCTGCTGCTGAATTATTTTCTGCACGACTGCGCCAAACAACTGCACAAACCCATCCCCAGGGTGCCACCCGAGCTGGCCACCCTGCTGAAAACCGGCAAATTCCCCGGCAATGTGCGCGAATTGCACAGCATGATCCACGATGCCGTCAGCCGCCATCAGGGCGGAATTCTCTCCCTCGCCAGTTTTCTCGAACGCCTCGATAGCCCTCATGAACCCCTGGTCGCTGCCGGTGAAAATCCCTTTCCAGGTCTTGGCGGGTTGCCGACGCTCAGGCAGGCATCAGAATGGCTGGTCGATGCTGCCATCGAGCGTGCTAACGGCAATCAGTCCCTCGCTGCCCGACTGCTGGGAATTTCCCAACCGGCCTTAAGCAAACGCCTTAAACACCGCCGTTTTTCCCCAGGTCAAAGGGCATAACTTAAGCTATATCTATAACCAGAGTTATACAGGCCTCGTCTGTGGCTGTTTTTATGCTGTACGCACGCGATCACGGTGCGTCTTTTTTCCCCGCGCTATAACTTGCGTTATATTTTCCCGAAACAACGCGGCTAGGCCGAAATGAAAAGTTCGTTTTATTTCAATCGGTTAAAGTATTTCACTGCTATGGCACCAAGGTTGCTCAACCCCTGTTTTGCAAACCCACCATGGCAACTGGGGTTAACCCGGTTGTCTTAACCCGTTTACGGAGG